>Ga0160449_1000714_pt1 | contig 18349 bp, 13 predicted proteins | sample HID1975I_E1MG_FD_108216 | JGI IMG/M metagenome (GOLD analysis project Ga0160449, IMG submission 108216) | Enriched soil microbial communities from UW Madison campus, WI, USA - HID1975I_E1 MG | ecosystem: Environmental > Terrestrial > Soil > Unclassified | place: USA: Madison, Wisconsin...
CGCGCAACGATCAGAAACGCACGGGGATTACCCGTGTGGGTTCAAGTCGTGCGGCGCATCGATTGGTCGACGGGTACGCAGTGGGAGTGACTATAAAGGCATAAGAAAAATAATTTAAATACCCGTAATGCATATGAATATGACTGGGTGAGCCCGGTGCCTTGACCTCAAGGCCTATCTGATACCCCTGAAGCAGACAAGCGGAAAAACCTCACTTTCTTGGCCTTATGTCAATGTCAACCAAAAGCAATCCGGTATCATCCGCCACTTTCAACCATCCGTTTAACCGTGGAGTCGCGCTTGATGAAAGTTCTGACGCTGTTCGGCACTCGTCCAGAAGCCATAAAAATGGCACCCCTGGTCAAGGCCCTTGCACAGACTGAGGGCGTCGAAAGCATCGTCTGCAGTACTGGCCAGCACCGGCAGATGCTCGATCAAGTGCTACAGCTGTTTGCCATCCCGGTAGACCACGACCTGGACGTGATGGTCCCCGGGCAAACCCTGAACGGCCTGTTCGCCCGCCTGATGACCCGCATCGATGCGCTGCTCGAGGAACTCAAGCCCGACTGCGTGCTGGTGCATGGAGATACCACCACCGCCACGGCATGCTGCCTGGCTGCCTTTCATCGAGGTATCGCCATCGGCCATGTCGAAGCAGGCCTGCGCACCGGCGACCTGAGCCAGCCTTTCCCCGAGGAAATGAACCGCCGCGTGGTGGATGTGATGAGCCGCTGGCTGTTTGCACCCACCGTCACCTCGCGCAACAACCTGCTGCAGGAAAACCTGCAGGGGCAAATTCACATCACCGGTAATACTGTGATCGATGCGCTTGACCTGACCTTGCAGAAGCTGGACCGCGAGCCACAGATCGGCGAAGGCTTTGCTCGCCGCTACCCTTGGCTCGACGCCAACCGCCGCCTGGTGCTGGTGACCGGGCACCGACGGGAGAATTTCGGCGAGGGGTTCAGGCAGATCTGCCAGGCCCTGGGTGAACTCGCCCAGCGCACTGATGTGCAGATTGTTTACCCGGTACACCTCAACCCTCAGGTGCGCGACGTGGTCATGACGGTGCTGGGCGACAACCCCAACGTGCACCTTATCGACCCGCTGGATTACCTTGAATTCGTCTGGTTCATGCGCCGCGCCTACCTGATGCTCACTGACTCGGGTGGCGTGCAGGAAGAAGCTCCGCACCTGGGCAAACCGGTATTGGTGATGCGCAATACCACTGAGCGCCCGGAAGCGGTGGAAGCAGGCACGGTGAGGCTGGTAGGCACGGACAGCGAACGCATCGTTCAGGCGGTGAAAGCATTCCTCGACGATACCGGCTTGTATGCCCAGGTTGCGCGTAGCGTGAACCCCTATGGCGATGGCAAAGCCAGCGCGCGCATCGTCAACGCCCTGCTGGGGCGACCGTTCGCACCCTTCCAGGGCCACTGACCGCACCGCCAACGGCAAAACACTCAATTTCGTCAAAAAACCGACGGAAAATTCTTTATGGCAGCCCATTTATCGCATTGGTATACCAATAAGCACCAAAATATTGACATTGGCACTTTGATATTAGAAAGTACGCCCCCGATGCCGTCAGGAAGCGCGCATCGCGAACAATGGAAGGATCCCTGGCCTGTCGCGCCCCTATTGACTTCCCTGAGCCCCACTCGAAGACGTGCGTATTGTCGCGCCTGTTTGCGCACACGTTTGCGGCTGGATTTCAGCTGCCAACGCCACTGACATAATTGCAAGGACTAGATCGTTGAGCCACACGCCTCGCCGTTTGCAGTTCGCCGTTCTGAGCGCTGCCCTGACCTCTCCTCTACTCGCACACGCCACAGCTGCCAGCGATGCCTTGCAGGCACTGACGGCACAGGACTGGGTTACGCGAAGCGTGTCGCTCAAGGACCTGGGTATCACCAACCCGGTAGTGCTCGACCAAGCCGACAACCGCCAGGCGTTTTTCCTGCCAGTGCCCAAAGGTGTGGCGATCAGCGAGGCGCAGATCGAGCTCAAGGGTCAGTTCATCAAAGGCGAAGAGCAACCTGCCACTCTGCGCCTGGCCGTAGATGGCCAGCCCCGCGTCGCCGAGCGCGTCAACCGTGCCGAGGGCGATCTGGGCCGCACCCTGGCCGTGGATAGTGGCAAGCATGCCAGCGGCTTCGTCAGTTTCACCCTGGACTGGAGTTCGCCGGTTTCTCAGGATTTCTGCACCCCGCCACGGGCTACAGCCAACGTGCTAACCCTGTCGCCGCAGACTCGCCTGAACTATCGCTACTCCATGTCTGCCTTGACCAGCCTGGCCGAAGCCTGGAGCTCGCTGCCCGGCGAGCCAGTGATCCTGGTGGCTGCGGGTGCATTGGAGCGCAACAGCTTTGACAGCGCTTGGCGCCTGGGCGTGTCTTTGGAGCGCAGTTCCCGACGCGCCCAGATTCACGCACTCCCGCAGGTTGGCGACAACGTGCCACTGGCTGGCGTCGAAGTACCGGCCGCCTTGGCCAAGGTCCCGGCCTTTGCTGCGCTGGCAGGCAAGCAGGCACACACCCTGGCCAGCCCCGCTGAACTGGGTGCGCTGCTGGTGCTCGACACCCCCGCCACTCGCGCTGATCTGGCCATTGCCGATGCCGCACTGGTCGGCCAGATCAATACCGCTCTGGATGCCCTAGGCCAGCAATTGCAAGGCGACCAGGACGCACTCGGTGCGTTGGCGCAATGGCGCAAGCAGCGCGCCAGCCTTGCAGCCGGCGCTCTGCCTAGCCAGCAAATGCAATTGCTGAGCCTGGGCCGCCAGGCACTGGTAGCGGTGGCCGCCGACGCCGGAGCCAAGGCCGCCGGCGTATTCGACAGCCACTGGCGTAACGTGCTGGTGTCGCGTCAGGCCGAGGTCAAGGATGTGGGCGAAGCCTTGCGCAATGAGCATGGGCACCTGCGCCTGAGTACTCTGGGAGGCAACTTCGGCACGTTCGATGTGGTGAGCCGCGGCGAGTGGACGGCTACCTTTCCGCTCAGTGCCGTGTCGGTCAACGGCCGCATGCCAGGCGAGCTGAACCTCGACGTGGCTGCCGCGCCAGGCGCTGGCGCCAGCCCACCGGTGGCGTCCGTGATCTGGAACAACGTCCTGCTCAACGCTGCGCAGCTGGATGCCGGCGGCAATCCCGAGCGCCTCAAGGCGCGCATCCCCGGCTATGCCATGGGCGTGACCAACACCGTGCAAGTGCGCTTCCAGCGCCAGCCAAGCTCGCCGCATTGCGCCGAAGTGCCGCAGGCCTACCCGGTCAACGTATTGCCCAGCAGCTACCTGACTTCGGCAGATGCCGAGCCTGACGGCACCTTCATTGGCCTACTGCCGCTGCTGGCCGGCAAGCCTCAGGTGATTCTCAACGCGTCGGTTCTGAATACCCCCATTGCCAGTCTGGGCAAGCTGATCCGCCTGGCCAGTGCCGCATCGGTGTCACCCGTCAATGCCGAACTGGTACTGAGCGATGGCAAGGCCGAGGTGGCCCCAGCAAAACCATTCCTGGCCGTGGACGTTCAACTGCCAGGCGCCAAACCAGTGTTGGGCGTGGCCGAACTGCAACGTCTCCAAGCCCAGGGCGATGAGCGCCTGGCCCTTGACCTGCAGGGCCCCCAAGGCCTGGGTACGCTGTCGGTGGTCAGTTCCAGCGGCCAGGACGGCGTGCTGTGGAACAGCCTCGGCAACCCCGACATGGTGCCGCAAGTGCCATTCCTGCTGACTCAGGGCAATGCCGTGGTCGTAGGTAAACAAGGCCCGCTGACCTGGGTCGACACCAGCGACCCAGAGCTCAACCTCAGCGGCACGCCATTCCACCAGTGGCGTAAGCAGTTGGTGTGGGCACTCCCGACCCTTTCCGGCATCGTCCTGGTACTGCTGGTGCTCGGTGTGGTGGCGCGCAGGCTGCGCCTGAAGCACAAAGGCAAATAAGGCCAGGTAAGCAACCATGTCCTCTCTCTACTGGCCGTACCTGCTGGCGGATTACTACCGCATCCTGGAGATCGTCACCGCGTGTGTCGGGGTGCTGATTCTGCTGTCCAGCCTCGATGACCTGTTCATCGATAGCTGGTACTGGGTACGCCAGGCTTACCGCAAGCTGCTGATCCGTCGCAAACGCTACCAGGCGCTGACGGTGGAGCAGTTGCGGGCCAAGCCAGAACAACCACTGGCGATCATGATTCCAGCCTGGCTGGAATATGACGTGATTGCGCCGATGCTGGAGAACATGGTCGGGTCGCTTGACTACAAGAACTACTACATTTTCGTCGGCACCTATTGCAATGATCAGCGCACCATCGATGAGGTGGAGCGCATGCGCCGGCGCTACAAGCAGTTGGTTCGTGTTGAGGTGCCCCATGACGGGCCCACTTGCAAGGCCGACTGCCTGAACTGGATCATCCAGGCCATCTTCGCCCAGGATGCGCACATGCCCGAGCCGTTCGCCGGGGTCATCCTGCACGACAGCGAAGACGTGCTGCACCGCCTGGAGCTGCACTACTTCAATTACCTGCTGCCTCGCATCGACTTCATCCAGCTGCCGGTAACCTCCCTGGAGCGTGACTGGTACGAACTGGTGGCCGGCACCTACATGGACGAGTTCGCCGAGTGGCACTCCAAAGACCTGGTGGTGCGCGAAAGCATGTCGCGCATGGTGCCGTCGGCTGGTGTGGGTACCTGCTTCTCGCGCAGGGCGCTGCTGGAGCTTTCGGCAGAAACCAACAACCAGCCGTTCAACACCGACACCCTCACCGAGGACTACGACATCGGCGCGCGCCTGGCGCGCCGCGGCATGAAGCAGATCTTCGGCAAGTTCCCGGTGGACTACGTGGCCAAGCGCACCACCTGGTTCGGCAACGGCAAGGAAAAGATGGTGGCAGTACACATGCCACTGGGTGTACGTGAATACTTCCCCGATACCTTCCGCACCGCCTACCGGCAGAAAGCCCGCTGGACACTGGGCATTGGCCTGCAGGGATGGAGCCAGGTGGGCTGGGAAGGCTCGCTGGCGACCAAGTATCTGCTGTTCCGCGATCGCAAGGGGCTGATCACTTCGTTCATCGCCATCCTTGCCTACGTATTGCTGGCGCAGCACCTGATATTCCTGGCAATCAGCGCCACCGGTCACTGGAAGGTGTTCTTCCCGTCGGCGTTCGCACCCAACAGCGGCCTGCTCGATCTCATGTGGGCCAACACCCTGGCGCTGAGCCTGCGCATCCTTCAGCGCGCCTATTTCGTCGGCCGCCTTTATGGTTGGGAGCATGCCCTGCTGTCGGGGCCCAGGATGATCATCGGCAATTTCATCAACGCCATGGCCGCAGCGCGCGCCTGGCGCCTGTACCTGGGTCACCTGTTCCTCGGCAAGCCACTGGTGTGGGACAAGACCATGCACGACTTCCCGTCGGCTGACCAGTTGCAGCAACAGCGCCTGCGCCTTGGCGAACTGCTGGTGTCGTGGCGCGCCATTGACGAAGAAACCCTGGGCCAGGCACTCAAGGCCCAGGCCAAGGAACACAAGCCTCTGGGGCAGATTCTGCTCGAGTACGGCTACCTGGACGCCGACACCCTCCAGGAAGCGATCCTGTTCCAGCAGGAAAATGGCGAGCCACAAGCGCCCGCCCCTATGACAACTCCCGCTGGCGCGCCAGCGGCAGGGAAGAAGCAGGTTGCCGCACTGCCATGATTTCCGTTCGCCCCGCCATCTTGTTGTTCAGTGCCTTGCTCGGCTGCGCCAGCCTATCTACTGCCCTGGCCGCCGAAGCACCACTAGAGGGCGTGGCCTGGGAACAGGCGGACCTTGCCTACCGCAGCTATCAACTGGGGCGCTACCGCGATGCGCTGCAGCAGGTGGATGCGGCCCTCAAGCTGCGCCCTGAGGTAGCACGGTTGAACCTGCTCAAGGTCTACACCCTGCAGAAGCTCGGCCGCCGCAACGAGGCCGGCCAGGCGGCCCAGACTGCGCTCAAGCGCGGCGTACAAAGCGTCGAACTACGCGCCGCAGTGGAAAACCTGAAGACCGCACCGGCTGCCGGACAGTCACCTTCGACCGCTTTCCAGCGGGGGTTCCCCTATGCCACCAAAGCGTTTGCCGCCTACAACGCCAATGACATGGTCAGCGCCGCTCGTGATGCCGAGACCGCATTCCGCGCCGATCCCAGTCAAGGCTTGTGGGCGATGCTCTGGATCAATGCACAGGAAGCCCAGCAACATTGGAATGAGGCTGTTCACGCGGTGGACACTGCGATTGCCCTGGGTGCCCCCAATGTCACCGACCTGCAGGCCCGTAGCCAGAGCGTGAAACGACGCATGGCCGAACGCCCGACCTTGCTGGCCTATCAAGCCCTGATCGGCGGACGCCCGGGTGAGGCCGCAGGGCTGGCCAGGGAGGCCGTCGAGCTGGCACCCGATGTGGCTAACCAGCGTTTGCTGCTGGTGACCGCGCTCATTCAGGACAAACAATATGCCGCAGCCGAACAGGCCACCGACGACGCCCTCGAGGAAAACGACGAAAACACCGTGATGCTGGGGCTGCGCGCCTACCTTCGGCAACTCCAGGGCAACGCGGATGCGGCCCGAGCGGACTTCGACGAGGCGCTGGCGCAGGACTGGCTGGATGAAAGCCAGCTGCGCAACCTGCGCCTGATCGCCATCGACGGTGCATTGGCTGGCGCAGAGCCGCAACGCGCCGAACAACTGCTGAGTCCACTGGCTGCCGACGACGAGGCCGCCAACAAGCGGCGCAAGCTGCTGGCCTCAGGTAAGAAGGCGCCCGCCACCCTGACCACGGTCCTTTATCCGCCGCCTGTCCAGGCCTGCCAGGACACCCCCTATGGTACTCAGTGCGAGCTGCTGCCCTCCGACACCCTCAATGGACCCGCCGGCCCTGCCAGCGGGGCTTATGCCGCCTATGGCAGGCAGGATTTCCAGGAGGCCATCACCTTGGCCCGCCAGGCAACTCAACAGGCACCTGAGAACGTCGATTTCCAGCGCCTTTTGACAACCACCCTTGCGGCTGGCGATGCGCAACAGACCGCCGAAGCTGAACAGCGCCTCAATGCCGCGCTGGGCAGCGCCCCCAACGATGCCGATCTGCTGATCCAGCGCGGCAATCTCTACCAGCTCAACCGCCAGCCCTCCAAGGCCCTGCGGGACTTCCGCGCCGCACGCGAAACCGGCAAGGCCCCACCCAGTGTGGTGCTCAACGAGGGCTACGCGCTGGCCGCAACCGGCAACAACCCTGGCGGCGTCGCCAAGCTCAAGCAGGGTATCGACATGGCTGACGCCGGCCGCCTGGAGCTGGATGACACCCAGCGCTACAACACCCGTAGCGCAATCACGGGCCTGGACCGCGAATGGGGCGCAACCGTGTCGCTCGGTTTCCGCGGCTCGCAGCCCACCAGCAACATCAATGGCGCCGGCCTGAGTACGGCTGGCGACACGGTTTCCAGCACCACCGAGCTGTTCTGGCGCCCGACCGAGTTCAACAGCCAGAAAGGCATGCTCGAAGTCTACGGCCGCTTGAGCAACACGTTGTATGACGAAGGCAGCGAGTTCGAATCGAAAGAGTTCGTCGACCCCTGCACTGGCTCGGTCACGGTCGATTCGCGCAGCCGCGATGAACGACTCAACGGTTCCAGTTCAGTCACCGGCATCCCCAGCACCATCGGATCGCTGGGGGTGCGCTACATGCTGAACGACACCGGGTTGACCTTCGGCCTGGAACGACGCTTCTATCTCGGCTCGGGAACCCGCGAGGGCACAGCATTCCCGGCCTCGCGCGATGATCAATGCCGCATCCAGCAAGCGATCCAAGATGCCAACGAGGACGGTGCTGCAATTAACGGACTGCTGACCCGATACAAACTCGACAGCACCGCCGGCGGCTGGCTGACATACATGACCTACGGCTTTTACCAAGGCACCGAACTGCGCCTGAACGAAAGCCAGTGGTTCACCATGGACGGCTTCGCCCAGCTCGGTTACGCCTGGGAAAACAACGACGCCAAGTTCACCACCTATGACGTCGACAGCCAGGGAAGTACTACCCGTCAGCTAGGCGAATCGAGCGGTCAGCTCAAGCGCCAGCAAGTTTTTGCCAGCACCGAGCTGCGCGTCGGGCGCAGCGTGCGCGTCGATGCATTGCCGGGGATCGTGTTCTTCCCGCACCTGGTCGGCGCCGCGGACTGGCTGTGGCAGAAGGACAGGGCCAGCGACATGCACTTCTCCGATACCGACCTGATCAAGCTGAGCCAGATCGGCAACGACTGGTCGCTGACCAGCGAGGAACGCTCCTGGTCGATTGGCGCAGGCCCGGGGTTAAGTATTCGTTACTGGTTCCGCGAAGATCACTATCATGCTCCGCGCTCGTCCTTGAACTGGTCCATGCAGTACCGCGTACCCATTGGTGGCGGTGCTACCGAGCGCGCCAAGGGCCTGTTCATGAACCTCACGCTTTCCTACTGATTCGATGATTACGAGGACCGTTGCAATGTCTCCATCACGTCTGACTGCGCCGACCTTCAAACGACTCGGCAAAGGCATTCTCGTTGCCGCCGTGGCGCTTCTGGCCAGTACTGCCAATGCCGACAGTTCCTCCATGGTACTGCAGGGCCAGCAAGGTTGGCTGTTCCCGGGTTGGGGCAGCCTGACCGACGTTGACAACAAAGGTATCGACACCTCCACCGCGCTGATCAACGAAGCGCGTCAGGCATTGGCTGCGCGCAACATCAAGCTGCAAGTGCTGCTGCTTCCGGACAAGACCCTGTTCTATCAAGACAAGCTGCCTGCCGGTAAAGCCTTGAGCGCCGCCGTACAGGCGCGTTACCCGCTGATCCTGAACAAGTTGAAACAATCGGGCACCTCCACCTTCGATGACTTCGGCGTACTGAGCCAGGTCAAGGCGTCCGGTAAGGATGTGTTCTACCGTACCGACCAGCACTGGACCCAGGCCGCAGCCGATGCCACCGCCGTCGCCACCGCCGCGCAAATCAAGCAGGACGAACCGAGCCTCAAGGGCAATGCAGGCACCGGTATGAAGCTTGGCAGCGAGTACAAGGAACGTCGCTTCGGCGATCTCGCCGAGCTGTTCCTGACCCCGGAGCAGCGCAAGGCCACCGGCCGTGAAACCTTCCTCGTGCGCCGTCAGGAGGCCAGCGGTGGCCTGCTCGACGCAGCGGCGGCCCCAGTCCATGTGACCGGCCACAGCATGGTACAGCCTTACTTCGGATTCCCGCAGAAACTCTCCAACCTGATCGATCGCCCGGTTTCGGTGAACTGGAAGCCAGGCAACCTGGGGCACTGGATCATGCTGCTGGAATACCTGGAGTCGGCTGACTTCAAGAACAACCCCCCACAGGTGCTGGTCTGGCAGATGTTTGAACCTAGCTACGCCTACGGCCCGAATGCACCTGGCATCTGGGACAACGCCTCTAACATGAGTGACAGCGTCTGGCGTCAACGCCTGCACAAGGCCTTGGGGCAGTAAGCGATGACGGCTCCGGAAAAGCAGCCCCCGGCGCAGGCACATTCGCACTGGCTCAGTGCGACAGCCATCATCATGCTCCTGGTGATTGCCCAGGCGGTCGGGATATGGGCACTTGCTCACGCCAAGCTTGAGCCTGGGCAACTGCTGCCATCGGCCTGGGCGGATGGCCATGCCGGTTCTGCCTTGGGCGAAGCCTTATCGCTGCCCCTGCAAAAAGAGGCGGACACCGTCAGCGCCGCAGTGCGCTACCGGCTGTTTGGCGACCTGGGAGACCAGGTGGTTCAGGGCTGTCCGGGCTGGCTGTTCTACCGTGACGGACTGCGTGCGCAACCTGGCATAAGCGACGCCTACGAGGCGCGCCAACGGTTGATGCAACATTGGGTTGGCCAGCTCCGCGCCCAAGGCCTGCAGGTCCTGCTGGTGGCGGTCCCAGACAAATCGCGTATCGAAACCCATGCGCTCTGCGGCCTTCGGCAATCAGCACAACTGCAGGCGCGCCTGGGGCAATGGCAGACGCACCTGGCCAGCCTCGGCGTACCCTATGTCGATCTGGGCAGCGCGTTGACCGAAACCTCTGGACAGCCCGCGCAATTCTTCCGTACGGACGTCCACCTAAACGCCAGCGGCGCGCAGCGCGCGGCCGACGCCGTTGCTGCCAGCGCCTTGCCAATGCTGGCTGGCAAGCGTGAGCAGATGTTCACCCAGAGCCAGGCGGGCAATCCCCAGCCACGCATGGGGGACCTGATCGTCCTCGCAGGCCTTGAGCATGCGGCAGCAGCCTGGCGCCCAGCACTGGAGGATGAGTACCCAGAGCAGATCCAGGCGCAACGCGGTGGTGGCCTGCTGGACGAAACCCCGGCTGTGGAAGTGCTGCTGGCCGGCAGCTCCAACGGCCGGCGCAGCGCCTTCGCCGAGCGCCTGGGCCGCAACCTCGGCCAGCAGGTATGGAACCAAAGTCTGGACGGCGGCCAGTTCTGCGGCGCCCTGCTTGCAGCACTGAACAAACGAGAGCGCTGGCCGGCCAGCCTCAAGCTGGTGATCTGGGAGTTCTCCGAAAGCGCCCTGTCGCTGCCATTGACCGCCGACGAGCGCGCCGTGCTGGCATCGCTACCAGAAAAGCAGGCCAACCATGCTCTTTAACTCCTATCTGTTCCTGCTGCTGTTCCTGCCACTGACCCTGGCGGCACATTACCTGATCGCGGCGCGCAGCCTACGCGGCGCAGCGCTGTGGCTGTGCGTAACCTCGATCGTGTTCTACGGCTGGTGGAACCCGCAGTTCGTGCTGCTGCTGATCGGCTCGATTGCCTTCAACTACCTGGTGAGCCTGCTGATTCTTGGATGCACCGGCAGGAACAAGCTGCAATTGCTGGTGACTACAGCCGGGGTGGCCGCAGACCTGGCCTTGCTGTTCCACTACAAATACTTTGTCACGCTGGTGAACTTTGCACAGGATTGGGGCCTTGCCGGCACGCGCCTGGACGATATCATCCTGCCGCTTGGCATCTCGTTCTTTACCTTTACCCAGATCGGCTACCTGCTCGATTGCCGCGCCGGCATCGTCAAGGAGCGCAGCCTGCTCAGCTACGTGCTGTTCGTAACGTTCTTCCCGCATCTGATCGCTGGCCCCATCCTGCACCACAAAGAGATGATGCCGCAGTTCGCGAAGCCTGATAACTACCGCTTCCGCGCCGAGAACCTGAGCGTCGGTGGCATGCTGTTCGTCATTGGCCTGGCCAAGAAAGTGCTGCTCGCCGATCCGATCGCGCCTTATGCCGACGCAGGCTTCGCCGAGCCTGGAGCCTTGGGCTTCTGGGCAGCCTGGGGCACGGGCATCGCCTATGCACTGCAGCTTTACTTCGACTTTTCCGGGTATTCGGACATGGCCCTGGGCCTGGCGAAGATGTTCGGCATCCGCTTCCCGCTGAACTTCAATTCGCCATACAAGGCCAGCAGCATCATCGAATTCTGGGCCCGCTGGCACATGACGCTCACTCGCTACCTGACGGCCTACCTGTATTACCCAGTGGCCATGGCAGTGTCGGAATGGCGTGGAAAGCGAGGGCTGCCGGTCGGTACACAAGGCGCGGCAACGCCTGGCGGGTTTGCCGCTGCGATCATCTTGCCGACCACGTTCACCATGGGCCTTGCCGGCATCTGGCATGGCGCTGGCCTACAGTTCCTGATTTTCGGCCTGCTGCATGCCGGGTATCTCTCGATCAACCATGCCTGGCGCATATTCGTGGTCGGCCGCAATACCGCCAAGGATAAACAGCACCCGTTGAAGGTGGCGGGTTATGTTCTGCTGACCTTCGCCGCAGTGATCGTCGCGCAGGCGTTCTTCCGCGCCGAGTCCACGCAAGATGCCGTGCTGCTGGTCGAAGGCATGTTTGGCCTGCGTGGACTGGGCAGTCTGCCAGACGCCCTGTACCCCGCCGGTATAGCCTGGGGTGATGCCTGGCGGATGCTGATAAGCCGCCACCTCGAAACACTGCATGTGCTGGCGGTGCTGGCGGTGGCCTGGTTCCTGCCCAACTCGCAACAGATCATGGGCAGCTTCTCGCCCTCCCTTGCACGCGCGCAGTTGGACGGCCCGGCCGCCCTGCGTTGGGCGCCGAACGTCAAATGGCTGGTGATCCTGACGCTGCTGCTGTTGCTGTGCCTGATGAACCTGCACAAGGAAGCACGCTTCCTGTATTTCCAATTCTGACCTTACGGAGTGATAGACATGAGCGACCTGACCCTCAAGCAACAACTGGCAGAGATTATCGAGAATGTGATTGGCACCCGTGTTGCCCACGATGACCTGCTGATCGAGTCCGGACTGGTCGATTCGATGACCGCCGTGGATATCGTAATGGCCGTCAAGAATGCATTCGGTTGCAAAGTGCCAGCCACCGAGATCGACGAGCATCTGGAATCTGTCGACGCGTTGGCCACGTTCGTCCAGAACAACCGCTGAACCCTGGAAGCTACCTGCCGAGGAGGCTCGGATGCACTTCGATTTCGACCGCTGTGAATTCGCAGAATGCACTTGGGGCGGCAGTGCCCCTGCCCTGCGTGATAGTCGCCGAGTACTGGACTGGTCTGGATTACAGGCCGCCGTGGAGGCGTGGGTGGTGCGCGCCACCCGCGAAGGCATCGAGCCAGGCACGGCCCTGGTACTGAGTGGCCACAAACAGATCGAGTTCGTCGTGGCTATGCTCGGCTGCCTGCACATGGGCGTAACCTATGTGCCGCTGGACAGCATCAATCCGCCTCAGCGCCTGCAGCGCATCATCGAGCTGGTAGGCGCGAGCCACTGCTACGACGCCGGAATGGACAGTTTCCACACGGGCGTAGCTGCCGCGCCACTGGCCGAACCAGGCCTGGCTTACATCATGTTCACCTCTGGTAGCACCGGCGACCCCAAGGGCGTGCAGATAGGCCGCGACAGCCTTGCACTGTTCGCCGGCTGGATCCGCGACTGCCTGGCGCTGGGTCCGCAGCCTGCGTTTATGAACCAGATGCTGTTCAGCTTCGATTTTTCGCTGTTCGACCTCTGCGGCGCATTGGCGCTGGGTGGACAGTGCGTGCTGTGCCCGCGCGAAGTCATCGCCGATCCCGAAGCCTTCGTCGGCTATCTGGCCGAGAGTCAGGTGCAGGTTTGGGCCTCGACGCCATCGTTCGTCCGCCAGCAATTGCTCAACGATGATTTCACTGCTGCCCACTTACCCGATCTGCAGGTTTTTGTATTCGGCGCCGAATCGCTCACCCCGGCCCTGGCCAGACAGCTCTGGGAACGGTTCCCCGAGGTACGGATCATCAACTCCTATGGCCCCACCGAGGCCACCTGTTCCACGACCTGGATCGAGATCCAGCCACCGCTGGAAGCCGGAGTCCAGCCTTTGTCGATCGGCAGGGCCAAGCCCTATGCCGAGCTCTTCCTGGAAGACGGCGAATTGTGTATCGCAGGTGACCATGTGATGCGCGGCTACCTCAACCGGCCGGACCTGAGCGAGGCCGTGCTGTTCGAGCACAACGGCAAGCGCGCCTACCGCAGCGGTGACCTGGCCGAGATCGACACGCAGGGGCGCGTGTTCTTCCATGGTCGTCGCGATGACCAGATCAAGCTGCATGGCTACCGCATCGAACTGGGCGAAGTGGATGCGGGCCTGACCGCGTTGCCGGGGGTCAACAGCGCCGCCACCATCGCCTTGCGGCGACCGGACGGCACCCTGGTGCGCATGATCGGTTTCGTCGAAACACCCGAGCAGTTGCCCGCCGCTACCCTTGGCCCGTTGCCTGCGGCCCTGGCCGACTGGAAACAGCAGCTGGCCGGTAGCCTGCCTTCCTACATGATTCCGTCCGAACTGCTGGCCTGCGGGCAATTCCCCGCCACTTTATCCGACAAGGTCGACCGCAAGCGCCTGGCGGCGCTGTACCAGGAAGCCCGGATGAAACGCCCCAAGGAGACCGCATGAAAGCCCTCACCCTTTTCGCAACCACCCTGCTGCTTGCCGGCGCTTTGCCTAGCGCGGCCCAGGCCGAGGGCAAGCTGGCCCAGCTGTATGCGCCACGACCACCGGCGGGTTCGGCCTATGTGCGCGTGCTGCACCCTGCTGATACCGCCGTGCAGATACAGGTCGGGCAGAACGCACCGCAACAACTGGGCGGCGGCAGACTGGCCAGCAGCTACAACGTAGTCAAGGGCTCAGAGCCTTTCACTGTGCGCATCGCCGGCCAGACCGTAGGTAGCCTGAACGTGGCGCCTGACAGCTACCAGAGCGTGGTATTCGAAGACGGCAAGCTGCTGGTGATGGACGACAGCACCACCAGCGACGACGCGCTGAAAGCCGAACTGCGCTTCTACAACCTGGCCAGCGGCTGCAAGGCCGGCCAACTGCAGGTAGAGGGCGGCCCGACCCTGTTCGCCGAGGTCAAGCCCAACGCCAGCCAGGCGCGAGCAATCAACCCGGTGAGCGCCAGTCTCACCGCAGGGTGCGGTGTCAGCCAGGCCAAGGCACTGGCATTGCCGCAGCTGCAACCGGGTGACCACTACGCACTGTTCCTGACGGGCACCGCCAGCCAACCCGTACTGCGCGGCGAGCTCGGCAGTACCGCCCCCTTTGAGCGATAGACCACCATGCGAACACTCTTTCGTGATGACCATCTGCTGTTTCGTGAGCAGGTCCGACGCTTTGTCGAAGAGCGGATTCTGCCCAACTACGCCGACTGGGAACGAGACGGCCTGACACCGGTCGCATTATGGCGCGAGGCCGGCGCTCAGGGGCTTCTGTGCTCGGCACTGCCTGCCCCTTATGGCGCAGAAGGCGACTTTGGCCACGCTATGGTGGTGATTGAGGAACTGGCCCGGGCCAACTGCCTGGGAATCGGCTTCTCGATCCATTCCGACATGGTTGCACCCTACCTGTTCAACCTCGGCACCCAGGCACAGAAAGACCGTTGGCTGCCCGCCATGGCCGCCGGCGAGCTGATCGGTGCCATCGCCATGACCGAACCGGGAGCGGGCAGCGACCTCAAGGCGGTGCGTTGCCGTGCCCAGCGCGATGGCGAGTACTATGTGCTCAATGGTCAAAAGACTTTCATTACCAACGGTGTCAACGCCGGGTTGATCATAGTCGTGGCCAGCACCGAGCCAGACCTGGGCGCCCGTGGCCTCTCACTGTTCTGTGTCGAGGCAGGGCTGCCTGGCCTCACCAAAGGCCCGGCGATGGCCAAGATCGGCCAGCATGCCCAGGACACCTGCGAGCTGTTCTTCGATGACCTGCGGCTGCCCGCCGACTGCCTGCTGGGGGATGAAAACGCCGGGTTCGAATACCTCGGCCGGGAACTTGCCCGCGAGCGCCTTGCCATTGCCCTGCGCGCCGCTGCCCATGCCGAGGGCATGCTCGAGCAGACGCTCGCCTATACCCAACAGCGCAAGGTGTTCGGCAAACGTGTCAGCGACCACCAACACAACCGCTTCATCCTGGCCGACGCCCGCGCGCGCCTGACCATGCTGCGAGTGTTTCTCGACGATTGCGCACGGCAGCTGATGCAAGGCGAACTCGACCCTGTGGTCGCGGCGATGGCCAAGCTCAATGCCAGCGAGATGCAAGGCCAGGTACTGGATCAGCTACTGCAGTTGCACGGAGGCTATGGCTACAGCAGTGAATACGGGATCGGACGAGCCTGGGCCGATGCTCGGGCGTTACGGATTTTTGGCGGTACCAGCGAGATCATGCGGGAGATCATTGGGCGCAGCCTTTAGTGCCTCTGCTGCCTGGCCTGGCCCCGTCCTAGCCGCCCCCACGCAGCCAGTCCTCGCGCAGCCGCCGGGCACGCGGATCGTCGCCTAGTGCCCACGGGTCCAGAGCAAACGCTACGACTTGCTCGGCCCCTGTCGTACGTGCCCATTCCAGCTGGCGACGTACCCGAGCATAGTCTGCCGAGCGCGCCGAAAAGTCGCTGCCGTCGTTCTTCTGCGACGGCAACTGCTCGAACAGTTCCACCACGACATCAAACGCTACCTGGCGTCGGCGCAACTCCAGCAGCAGTGGCTCGATGGCCTGAAGGTTGGCCCAGCCGGCCACGCCCACCCCATCCTGCACCACAGGCCGCAGTTGCGTCGTGTCGAGTAGCGTGCGCCACAGCTGCACCAACGAGCCTTCGGTGGGCAGAACACTGTAATAGGTGGAAATAGACGCCACCCGGTCGCTGTGCTGGCGGGTGCTGGCGGCGAGCGCCGCCAACCACTGCGCCAGGCGCTGCTGGCTGTCAGCGCTGGCCCAGTGGTACTGCTCCAACTCATATGGGATGTACCAGCCGGCGAAGGCCTTGTGCTGCGGCCAGGGAGAGCTGGCCATGTAGCGCTGTGCCTCACTCAACGCCTTGTCGAAGAAGCGCATCTGGCCTTGTTCATCCGCTGACAGCGCCTGCCACCAGGCGTTGTCGAACGGCAGCCCGACCTGCACATGCATCCCTTCTTCATAGGCGATGTCGAACAGGGTACGCAGCATGTTCTCGGGGATCATCCAGGGCGAGTCGCCGCCAATCAGGCCAACCCACTGCAGGGTCACGGTTTTGCAGCCCATCTCGGCCATCGCCGCCAGGCGTTGACGCCACTGCTCAGGCTTGAGGTCGGCATGGCTCTTCCAAAGCTGCAGGAAACTGCCCTGCAGCCCGGTGGAGCGCGTGCAACCAGGCAGGCCGGCGATGATGGGAGCGGCGGCCAGCAGACACAGCAGGCTGCGTCGCGTGAAGGCGGGAGTGGAAATGGTGAAATCCTTTTGGCAGCGCTACCGTCGATGACCGCAGATTAACTGAAATCCCCAGTGCCTGCCGCAGCTCCAATCACCGACGAGCAGGCGCAATAGCGCATCATTGCCTATGCTGCGCCTTAGCCAGCAAGCCAAGGAATCCACGTGACGAGGATGGACGCCATGTTCTACGTGCAGCGTAACGCCAGCGGTCAGTTGCAGCGGGTGGAAGCCGCCCCTTACGCCGAATACACGGAAATCCTCCCGGCCGACCATGTCGAAATCCTGGAGTGGTTCGCCGACGACGTCGTCGAGAACAGCCTCAAGCAGCTCAAGCAGAGTGATCTGGACATGATCCGCGTGCTCGAGGACCTGATCGAGGTGCTGACCACCAAGGGGGTGATCAGCATCACCGACCTGCCGGCCGGCGCACAGGCCAAGCTGCTCAGTCGCTCCACGGCGCGCAAGGCGCTGGGCGGCCTGAACAACCTGATCGAGGAAGAAGAGGACGGCGGGTTGATCTGAGACCCTGGGGCGCTTGGCGCCCCGGCACACTTGAAATTAGCGCCAGGGCGCAGGCTCGCCAACCAGCTGGCCCTGGATACCGCCCACACCCATTTCCACCAACACCAACCGCTCCCCTTCTGTCTCCACCCGCTCGGCGATCAATGGCAGGTCGATACTGTGCGCCGCGCGCTGGATAGCTTCGATGAACAATCGCTTGTGCTGTTCCTGATCGATGTTGCGGATGTAGCTGCCATCGATCTTCAGGTACGCCAGGCCCAGATGCGCCAGGTTGCCGATCATGCTGAAGCGGCCACCAAAACGCTGCAGTGCCAGGCCGAAACCAAGCCCTCGCAGGCGCCGGGTCAACTGTTCGAGCGCCGCCTGCTCGGGCAGTTGCTCTTCGCCGATCTCGAAGATCAGCCGCGCGCCCAGTGCCGTGTTCTGGCCCAGCAACTCATAGACCCGCTGCAGGGCCTTGGGGTCGGCCAGGGTCGCGGCGGTCAGGTTCAACGCCAGCACCTGATCGTGGCTGCGCAGGTGCGCGAGCACTTTTTCCAGCACCAGCAGATCCAGCCGCGACATCCAGCCGAAACGCTCCAGCCAGGGCAGGAAGCGGCCGGCGGGCAATGCCTCGCCCTGGTCGTCATGCAGCCGCGAGATCACTTTGTAATGAAGGAGCCGCTGGCCCGTCTGGGCATCCACCACCGGCTGGAAGAACAGCTCGAACTGGCCGCCGACAAACGCCTTGTCCAGGCGCGTATGCCATTCGTGCTGGTTGTCGCCGGCAACGGCGGCCGTACCCTGCTCAAGACATACCCAGCCCGGTGTCGGTTGGTTCTCGGCACGCGCCAGTGCCTCGTCGGCCAGTTTGAGCAGCGCCTGCGGGGCATCGCCTGGGCTGAACGGCGCCAGTCCAATACAGGCGACTGGGGAGATATCGCTGGCCCCCGTCTCGTGCAGGCTCTGCAACGCCGCCTCAAGGGCCTGGGCAAGGCGTACCGCATCTTCGTGGACCATCCCGGGCGCCAACACTGCGAACTCTCCGCCTCGGCTGCGTGAAATCAGGTCGTTGGTCTCGGGGAAGCTGGCACAGGTGCGCCGCAGTTGCTCGCCTAC
>Ga0160449_1000723_pt1 | contig 18258 bp, 16 predicted proteins | sample HID1975I_E1MG_FD_108216 | JGI IMG/M metagenome (GOLD analysis project Ga0160449, IMG submission 108216) | Enriched soil microbial communities from UW Madison campus, WI, USA - HID1975I_E1 MG | ecosystem: Environmental > Terrestrial > Soil > Unclassified | place: USA: Madison, Wisconsin...
CAGCTACGCGGAGGTCCCAATGTCCAGGATGAAGCGCTTTTCCGATGCGGTGGTGCTGAGCCCAGGCGTTTGGCAGCAGTTCATTGAACCTGCCACAGGCGAGGAACCGATTGGACAGTCAGGTCTGCGCTTGGCAGACCTGCTCAACAGCGTGCTGACTTCGGCACCGCGTGCTTCACACTGCCCCATCGAGCTGCAACTCGACCGCTTGCGGCACAACGGCACTTCAGTATCTGCTCACCTGCCGCAGCTTCAGCTGGCTCGCATCACGCCACACAGGGGCCCGGCTTTTCTGCTCATCCGGCTATCCGGCGAGATCGTAGTAGATATCGCCGCCCTCTAACCCTGCAGCACCGCTACTGCCTCACTTACCCCACCGGGAACCCTTCCCGGCTGGGCAGCGTTCCCCCTACACGCCCGGAGAACGCCATGTCAGATGTCTATCTGGATGTCACCAACAAGATCGTCAGCGCCTTGAGCCAAGGCGTGATCCCCTGGATCAACCCCTGGACCACCAACGGTTCAAATGCTGACTCCCCTTTTCCCATCAATGCCATCACCCGACGGCCCTACGCCGGCATCAACATTCCACTGCTGTGGGCCGAGGCGCGCCTGCGAGGTTTCACCCAGGATCGCTGGCTGACCTTCAACCAGGCACGCAAAGCTGGTGGCCACGTACGCAAGGGCGAGCAATCCACCCTCGCGGTACTGTACAAGCCGATGAGCAAGGAGGCGCATGACGAGGACGGCCAGGTCGTTCGCGATGACCAGGGCAATATCAAGATGGTGCAGTTTGCCCTCTTGCGAACGCACTGCCTGTTCAACATCGAGCAGACCGAGGCCTTGCCTGACGAGGAATCAGACCCAGCTGAGCACATCGAGCCGCCCGCGTTTATCGACCATGCCCCGGCCGAGCAACTGCTGCTAGCCAGCGGCGCGCAGATCGAGCATTGCTACGGCGATAGCGCGTTCTATCAGCCGCTGCGCGATCGCATCCAACTACCCACCAAGGCCCAGTTCGAGGACGTCGGCAGCTACTATGCGACTGCCCTGCATGAGCTGACTCACTGGTCGGGTCACCGATCGCGCCTGAACCGCGATGGCATCACCGGCGGGCACGCGTTCGGTTCCGCAGCCTATGCCTTCGAGGAACTGGTCGCGGAAATGGGTGCAGCGTTTCTCTGCGCGCTGACCGGAACCCAGGGAGAGTTGCGCCACGAGGAGTATCTAGCCTCCTGGCTGAAGATCCTCAAGGAAGACAAGCGCGCGATCTTCCGCGCCAGTGGCCAGGCCCGTGAGGCCTCGGAGTATCTACTGGCGCTGCAGGCCGATCACACCATTGAAGCGACGGAGCGACTCACGGCGTAATTTCCATCAAATCGAGTAGGAGGCGGCTTCACAGCCGCCGTCCTCTCACACCACCGTGCGTACGGTTCCGTACACGGCGGTTCAGGTTATACGGCTAAGCCGGTTTATCGTATCCAGTATCGAGACCAGTCCGAACCTATCCCATAGCCTCTTCGGTAGCGCCTGATTCACATGAGATGCTCCCGAGTTCCACCACGGGCCTCGGCCATTAAAGGCCGATTTACAGGCACGTTCTTCGCTCAGGCCCAGGCGCATCAGGTTGCGCGCCCTCGTTGAGGACCGTTTCCATTGACGCCAGATGACGCAGCGAAGTTTATGCCTGACCCAACCATCCAATTTCTCAAGTGGGCGTTTGCTCTGGCTGAGCTTGAAGTAGCCAGCCCAGCCTCGCAGGACAGGGTTGATTCGCTCAATGACAGTCGCCACTTTGCGGGCCCTTACACTCCGCAGCAATATTCTGAGCCGGTCGCGTAAACGCCCCAAGCTCATCGTTGCCACACGCAGCCTTGGTTGCTGGTGCCTGCTCATCCCGTAACCCAAGTAGTCACACTTCCAAGCCCCTGCTACTTGGCTCTTCTTCCGGTTCACCGTCAGTTTCAAACGATGGCACAGGAAGCGCTCGATACTGGCCAACACCCGCTCGCCCGCCCGAGGACTGCGCACATAAATGTTCGTATCATCGGCGTAGCGCACGAAGCGATGACCCCGCCGTTCCAATTCGCGGTCGAGCTCATCCAGAAGGATATTCGACAGCAACGGCGAGAGTGGGCCGCCTTGCGGTGTCCCCTCTTGCCGTTGGCTGACGATACCGCCCGACATGGCCCCAGCTTCAAGGTAGCGGCGGATGAGCCTAAGCACTCGCTTGTCTTCGACGCGACGCTGCAAGCAGGCCATCAGGATGTCGTGGTTGACCCGATCAAAGAACTTTTCCAGATCAAGCTCCACGCACCAGCGATGCCCCGCCGCCACATGGGAGCGGGCCATTTCAACGGCTTGGTGAGCGCTTTTGCCCGGACGAAAACCGTAGCTGTAGTCCGAAAACAGCGGATCGAAGAGTAGCGTGAGTTGTTGCTGTAATGCTTGCTGGATCAGGCGATCCACGACGGTGGGGATTCCCAGTTGCCGTGTGCCGCCCTGCGGCTTGGGAATTTCAACCGCTCGCACTGCTTGGGGATGGTATTCACCGGCCAGCAACCTGGCCTTGAGGGTTGGCCAATACTGTTTCACGTAGCCCGCCAAGTCAGCGACCGTCATGCCATCGGCACCCGGAGCCCCCTTGTTGCTAACCACGCGTTGATACGCACGCCTGAGGTTGGCCGGTGCAAGCACCCGCTCCATCAGCGTGTCCGGCTCCGCGTTCGTCCACGTCGCTGACGCCGCCGGCACCTTTGCACTGTCAGGCATCACCCTCGGCTTCTGGCCGGGATTCGGAGTGACAGATTCCGTTGTAGGAAATTTCTGCATTACGGCTACCAACGAGACAGTGACGCCTACTAGCGGCATAACCTGTTCGGCCCTTGGTGGCGCGGTTATCCGCCACTTACTACGGCTTCGGCTGACTTCTGCACGTTCATCCGGTCGGCTAATGACGCTCGGTAGCACATCGGCAAACGTGCAGAAATTATAATGAAACGATCGCGACCTTCCTGCTTATGCCTGTCGGATTTACGTCACAGCGCCCCGTGCAAGTATTGGGCTTTGACGATTTGGGCCGCCTCACCCCGCTGTGCCGCCTCTATCCGCTTCCTGTTCGTCAGGCCAGCAGTTTGCCTCGGGCTTCCTTCAGATTCGCGGTCACCCACGACACCCTTGCCTCCGGCTAACACTTCCCCTTGCCGGGTGTGTAGAGGACTTTCACCTCCAAGTCACCCGCTTTGGCCACCACAACCAAGCGGGTTGCGCTACGCGCAACGCGCCATGCCTGGCGCACCCAGCAAAAAGGCCCCGCTTGGGGCCTTTGTTTTGCCTGCAGCGCCGCGTATCGGCCACTGCAAATGCGCAGTCGATTACTGCAGCCAGCTCTCGACGGTATCCGAGCCGTGTTCCTGCTTCCACTGCTTGAGGATCTTGTGATTGCCACCCTTGGTTTCCACGACCTCGCCGCTGTGCGGGTTCTTGTAGCGCTTGACCTCGCGCGGCTTGCGCTGAGCGCCGCTCGACGCGCTAGCCGCACTCACGCTCACGCCTTTGGACGGATCCAGAATGGTGATCACCTGGCGCAGGCTCATGCCGTACTCTTCCAGCAAGGCCTTGAGCTTCTGTTCAAACTCGATTTCCTGCTTCAGGCCGGAATCGTTTTTCATCGCATCCAGCTGTTGAAGTTGCGCGGCCAGCTGCGCTTCCAGTGCTTTGAATTCGGCAAGTTTGGACATAAGAAATATTTCCTGAGTATGAGACACGTGAAAGCATAGTAACTGAGACACACTCAATATCCGAGTATTAATTCCCAATCTAAGAGTCATCTCATGCTCATTAATTGCAAAACTCTGTGACAGTTCAATCAGCCAAGTTCTGACAGAGGTGCGCCACCACTTCGCGAGGCGCCGCGCTGTTGCCAATCTTGAACAAGACCTCGCGCTGGCTGCGCGGCAACTTTTTCGCACAGCGCTTGGCGGCAGACCGAATGGCAGCATCTGTGCCATGAATTCGGTCCGCCAACAGCACGATCAATACAGCATCACTCAGCGTCATCAGCGCCCCAGCTCCGAAACATGATGCCGGGCAGTCTACCCCTACTCGAAAGGGTCGGCTATGCCGATTGGCCGGCTAACCCGACGGGCCGGACTTCGGATTATCGCACTCGCGAAAAAGGTCAAGGCGGTAAAGGGTAATGGTGTCAATGGAAGGGGGCGCAAGGGTAAGAGGCTTATCCGAAAAGGCAAAAGGACCTTTAGAACGCAAGGTGGGTATTGCGATGAAACGCTGGTGGTTCAAACCGCAAAAAGGCCTTCCCGAAGAAACCACCCCCGGCGCCGTGGCTTTTCATCAACCACTGTCGGCGGAATCACTGCTCGCGGCCAACCACCGAAAAAGGCTGCTCGAGCGCATCTGGCAATACACGGCCCTCTCCCCGCTACAGTTCGAACAACTCTACCTCGAACCGATTCGTCGCTACGCCACCTACGTACAACAACTACCGGCCAGTGAGAGCCATCACCATGCCTATCCAGGTGGCATGCTCGACCACGGCTTGGAGCTGGTGGCGTGCAGCCTGAAGCTGCGCCAGTCCTACCTGCTCCCCAGTGGTGCCGCACCTGAAGACCAAGCCGCGCAGGCTGATGCCTGGAGCGCCGCCATTGCCTACGGTGCCCTGCTCCATGACGTTGGTAAAATTGCTGTCGATCTGCAGGTGGAGTACCAGAACGGAGAACCCTGGCACCCCTGGCACGGCCCTCTGAATCAGCCCTACCGCTTCCGCTACCACGCCGACCGGGATTACCAGCTGCACGGTGCCGCCGCTGGGCTGCTGTATACCCAGATCTTGACGCCCGCGATGCTTGACTGGCTCAGCAGCTACCCAGAATTGTGGAGACAATTGCTGTCCCTGCTGGCCGACCACTACGAGCACGCCGGCACCCTCGGGGAGTTGGTCCTGCAAGCAGACAGGGTATCCACGGCTCAGAACATCGGGGCCAACCCCACCAAAGCACTGAAGGCACCTAAACATTCGCTGCAGCATCACCTGCTCATGGGTCTACGCCATCTGATCAAAAACGAATTCAAACTCAACCAACCCGGTGCCGCCGGCTGGCTCACTATAGATCACCTGTGGCTAGTCAGTAAGACTGCGACCGACAAACTGCGTGCCTACCTCCTGGCTCAATCGGTGGATGGTATTCCCTCCTCCAATATCGCCTTGTTCGATGAGCTGCAGTCACATGGACTGGTCGACACAACACCGGAAGGGAAAGCCGTGTGGAACGCCACGGTAGTAGACGGTGACTGGCAGCATCGCTTTACCTTCCTCCGCCTGCAACCAAGCCTGGTTTGGGCCGATGAATCACGGCCAGACTGTTTCAGTGGTGCGGTTGAGCCAATGGTGGACGACGCTGTGCCCACTAGTGAAACCCGCGAGGTACCTCCGGGCCTGCCGCAATCAGCCCTGGAAGAAAAACAGCAGGACCTCATCCACTCAGTTCAAGATTTTGACTACCTCGACGATCTGATGGACATCTTGCAGGAGCGAAGCGAACTCAAAAGTGAGTCAAGCACAGCGGGCCCTCAACCTGCTGCTCCGCCCCTCCAGAATGCCGTGGGGCAGGCCTTTCTAGAGTGGCTGCGCGATGGCATTCATACCCATCGTTTGGTGGTCAACGACAGTAAGGCCAAGGTCCACACTGTGGACGGCACTTTTTTCCTAGTCACGCCGGGTATTTTCCAGCGCTACGTTGTTGAGCACCTAAAACGCGCCGAAGCAGACCAACACTGCGCCGATTGGCGTGTCATCCAGCGGCAGTTTGAAAAGCTGGGCGTCCACCAAAAACGACCGAACGGCCAAAACATCTGGGCCTGCACAGTAAAAGGTCCTCGCAGAACCGGGTCCCTGAACGGCTACCTGCTGCGCGTTCCAACGTGCCTTGCCGATGAGCCGCTTGCAGACAACCCGTACCTCGCCTTGATACGTTAAACAATACCGCTCTGGGCTAGGTGCTTTGCAGGTCCAGTCTTGTGGGAATGATGGATTGGGCTGAGGTTTCTTGAATATACGATGTGCAAATCGATGCACGTTAGATGCTCGTTATAAGGTAAGATTCGCCTAATCCACATCTAAAGCATCCCCGTTTGACAACTGAAGGAGATGGGTGTTGGCGCAGAAAACATATGGAATGCACCATGGGCTGCCAGATCCACGGCCATCCGTGTCCGTTCTCTACCGAACAAGCTTGTTGGAGTTGATCCACTCCTATCAAAGCGCGCACAACATTGAATCAGGACCGCTCTCAGTAGTTACCGGAAATCATCCAACCGCCTAACCAATTTAAGGTTTGCTATGACCAGACGACAAACTGCAGCCCCCTTCCGATACGAATTTGAAAAAGATGGCGCGTTCGGAATATTCAAAACTAACGGCTCCGTCCCAATAGAATACTTGATGACATCTTTCAAGATCGATGAGCTTTCATATCTATCCTACGCTAAAGACGTCAACACCGACCTAAATTTTGATTATTTAATCCAGCGCGACATTGACGAAGAGCGAGCCATTGCCGAAATCAGCCAGTACTTGGCAAAGGAGGAGGGCATTCAAAAGGACGTCGTCTTTTTACCTCCACTGTTAGTGGGCGTTGTCTATGTAGACCAAGATAAACGCCTCGAAGACTACTACCCAAAATCAACGTTCAGCTCTGATACTGATAGCATCGGCACACTGCATACCAGAGAGTGGCCAGGCGTCCTGAAAGTCACAAATTACCAAGTCGACCAGGAAGAGCCTAGAATATTTTCCTGTGGCGATGGAGACCACCCTGTAGCGATTACAGTTGACAATGCAAAAATTCAGGTAAACATTACCCCCAACGGAGTCAAAGGCGCCAGGCTTGTGGTCATTGACGGGCAGCATCGCCTATTTGCGTTAAACGCATTGCGAGCCAATCACAGAGATTTGGTAAAAGACCTTACGTTACCTATCTGCTTAGTCTATCCACCCAATTCGATTGAGAACCACCGCGACGTACAACCTAAAGTTCCAGAGGTATTGCGGCATCTCTTCGTCGACGTGAACTCGACGGTAGAACGCGTCAGCGGGCATTTTCTTACTTTGCTTTCGGAACAAACCTTAGGCTCCATTATTTGTCGAGAATTCTGCAAAGCAGTACTGGAACAGAAGGATGGAGAGGGTCTCGGCTTAATCGAATGGAATACGAAAAACCACAAGCAATCACTGGAGATCTCTCGTGAACACACCCTGACCAGCATCGGCGTGATTAACAGCGCCTTCGAGGAGCTCTTCAAAACCAAAAATGGCGTCAAGCTGCTGGCTGCCATTCTGGGCATTGATAGACAATCGAGTGAGTTTGATTTTGGTTCCGACGAATACGACGAGGAAAGAAGCGCGCCGGAGTATTTCCCGTGGCGCGATTTCCTGTCTCGCCATCGTGCTCGTCTTATTTCCCTGGTGAACGACACCATCACACCAGCACTGGTTGAAATGTTCTTCAACACCCCTTTCTATGCAGAGTACTGCGTTCAATTCAAAAACTACTTTACCACCATCGAGGAGGAGCTCAGGCGCGAACGCCGTAACGACCAAAACGTATTTTCCATCGTTAAAGGGCATGTACTGTTCAACGACATCCTGTCCAAACCGGCGCTCGCCATGCATGCGATGGTACGAGAAGAACTGAGAACATTAATCAACAACACAATACCCGATTTTTCGCGCAAAACCATTTTCCAAAAGGCCATGATTGAAGCATGGTCACTCCTCTGCGCAAAATTCATTGCCAATGGTATTCCACTGGCACGAGCTTCTCATTACATAACCATTTTCGTGGCGAACTCATTCCCGCCAAAATCTGATCTCTTCGATGAACGGCACCTCTATCTGCAAGATACAATTTTTAGTGGCTCTCGCATTAAAGTAACCAAGTCAGCGAAACGCCAGATTGTCCGACTACTGCTATCCAATGCAGATAAAACCGACTCCACCGACCCGAAAGAGCAACAAGTCATATCGGAATTAGCCAAAGAGGAAGTAGGTAGTTTTATCAACCAGATGCGGGAAGACAAGCGCAAGGTTTTTGAGAAGTCCTACCGCACTAACTTTAATCTTCCAGCATTTGAGCGCGAGCGACTGTACGCGGCCGAACTAGACAAATCTAGAGAGATGAAAGAATTTGGCGGCGACTCTTCAAAAACCCAGTTCGACACGCTCGTCGGCACACTCATCGCCGAAAACCTGACTGACTCCTTTAATGACTTGGTTCGCACCCTGAAAGCCAAGGACTTTATCTACTCCAAGAGCGAGGAGTTTGATGAGGAACTGTAAGGATGTTTTCTTCTCCATCTTGGACGGAGATAGCCTTGATCCACCTCGTAAGGAGCTGCTATGCGCTGCAACCTTAGAGTACTCTGAGTTTCTCATCGTCTCTGGCTCTCGTAGCTTACTGGCCGAGCTTACACAGCATATTTATGCTACGGTGCAAATCCGCCCTCGCTGCTTGCTGGTGCCAGGCAGCACTGTTCTGGCCACGGCGGAGCATTTCTTGGTGCACGCCTATCTACCAGTTGATGCAGATCGACGCTTTATTAAATATGATCTCGATACGGGGCTCTCAGCGGAGGTCCCTCAGCTGCGCGATACGGACTTCACCACGAATCACGAGAATGTCACCCGCTATCTTCACGACACTCAGCATCTACACCCGATTGTTAAACACACTATTGAAGCGACCTGCGGAGAGCATAATGAACTAGCCCATCATATCAACCGACTATTGATTGGCTACAGCTTCCTGCCCGACAGGTTGCTGAGGAATAAGAGTCTCGGCACCGACCTCGATGGGCTTCAACTGCACGAGCTCAAAGCATTCGTCGACTACATAGACAACCTCAAGTCAACGTTCAGCATATTTAAACATACCATTGACACGCTCATCAGTTATTGCAATGGTCTGCTCATGGTATGCCCCACCAATGCCACCGACTTATCCAACACTTACCCCACCGCGGCCCTCCAGAACGGCTTTCCTTGTGTCTACAAGGTGATGTCAGTAATGCACTATTTGGGTTACGAGCTATCCATGCGCCGCCAGCTATATAGCAAGGCATTCATGCACATCTTTCGAGCCTATGAGTGCTACACAGCAGGCGCGCTATTCTTACACAATGCTACCATCGCCAACTACACGGACAAAAGAGGCACATTCCCGGATGTGTACATACTCGACACAAAAATGGTTCTCGGCTTTAACCCAATCTATAAAAGCGTCGGAAAACACTTCAACCTTCTGCACGCTTCAGACTACACTTCCTGTAAGTTCTACATAGATCTGCGCAACAAGTTCCATTACACTCACGGCGACATTAAACCCAGCAAAGTTCTCGTCCTAGAGTTTGCCCGTTCAGTATTGCGGCAGATACTCAGAATCGAAAAAATCAGCAACCAACAAAACTTCCAATGGAGAGATGTCTACAAGCAGACCAAGGATAAATTATTTGCGGATGGCAGCACAGAGGTAGCAGCGGCGATCATCCGCCACCTAGGAGTTCAGTCATTGGTCACTTTCGTCGAGCTATGACTTCTCCGCACCTGGGATGACCGAAGCGCCTCCAAGGCTCCAATCGACCCGCATGGGTCATGCTCACCTTGCGTGTACGTTAAAAATATGCAAAATGACGTACTCATAGTAAAAACACGTTCTGAGCCATGAATATTTACGTCCACTCCTTCCCATGCGTCAGGGGCATCCAGGCCGGCCGGCCTTGCTACATCGCGATGTGCCCTATGCGCCTTGTGCCCAAAATATTCATTTTTAACGAGGACAATGTGCCAGCCGATCTGCGGGCGCAGCGAACATTAAACCTCGCCCGAGTCCCAGAGATCTCAGCCTATTTGCTCGACAATCGCGACGATTACACCCTGTCCGCGATCACGGCATCAGTGGATGGCGTTGTCCAGTTCACCCCTGCTTCCGACACTGGCCTAGCGCAGAGCATCGGCACGCTGACAATCCCGATGGAAGCTCCGATATTGATCAACGACGGTCAGCATCGCCGTGCAGCCATCGAGCAGGCAATCCGTGAGAACCCAGAGCTTGGCCACGACAATATCCCGGTCCTTTTCTTTATTGACGAAGGACTCAACCGCAGCCAGCAAATGTTCGCTGATCTCAACAAGCATGCCGTTCGTCCGAGCAATTCAATCAGTACCCTGTACGATCACAGAGACCAGATTTCTGACCTGGCTAGGTACTTGGCAAAAAATGTAGAAGTTTTCTCGAGGATGACTGAGCTGGAGAAGTCCAGCCTCTCCCCTCGAAGCTCCAAGCTCTTCACCCTCAGCGCCATCAAGAATGCGTCCCGCGTCCTGTTGAAAAAAGGAAAGGGTGACCTCATCGCGCAAAACGAGAGAGAGCTCGCGAAGTCTTTCTGGGAAGAGGTTTCTCTCCAGATGCCCGATTGGATCAGGGCAAAAAACAAGGAGCTGTCGACGTCTGAGCTGCGAGACAACTACATCCATGCCCACGGCGTGATGCTGCAAGCGATTGGGCTCGTCGGTGCCGAGCTAATCATCCGCAAAGAGTCCGAATGGCAAAAAACCATCAGCCAGCTGCGAAGCATCGACTGGTCAAGAGCCAATCCTGAATGGGAAGGCCGCGCCATGGTTCACGGCCGGATCTCCAAAGCCACTACGAATGTTGCACTCACCGCCAGTCTCATCAAGAAGAAACTTGGTGTCCCGCTGTCCACGGTTGAACGAGAGTTAGAAAACAGGTTTTCCCAATAATGAGCAATGATCAATTTCTCTATCCATCACACGATGACTTCGTCCAAGAAGCGATCATTGCGGGTAGGCCGTTAGCGGACGCTGTCCGCGAGCTTCAGAGCATTTACAAGGCTGATAGTCGTCCATGGGTGGTGGGATTTAGCGGTGGTAAAGACTCCACTGTCATTCTGTCGCTCACCTACTACGCCTTGAAGCTTTTGCCGCCTGAGGAACGCCATAAGCACGTTTACGTGGTCTCCTCTGACACTCGCGTGGAAACCCCTGTTGTCGTCGACATGATCCACCAAGTGCTTGATTCGGTGAATGCTCAGGCGCTTCAGGACCAACTGCCAATGACAGCACACTCTGTCACTCCTAAAGTCGGTGAGACGTTTTGGGCCAACCTCTTGGGTAAAGGCTACCCTGCCCCAACCAAAGCATTCCGCTGGTGTACTGAGCGAATGAAAATTGACCCTGTGAGCGAGTTCATCAAAGACAAGGTCGCTCGCTTCGGTGAAGTCGTGGTTGTGCTGGGATCCAGGCGGGAAGAAAGCTCCACGCGTGCCCAGGTAATCACACGCCACAAGATCGATGGTTCTGCACTCGGCCGACACACAACATTGCACAATGCATATACCTACATGCCCATTGAGCTTTGGCACGCTGATGATGTGTGGGAATACCTCATGAGCGCTGCCAGGCCCTGGGGCGGCTCCAACCGAGTACTGTTTGAGCTCTACAAAGACTCCAATGCTGGAGAATGTCCGCTCGTCATCGATACCAATACACCATCATGCGGAAACTCGCGTTTCGGATGCTGGACTTGCACAGTCGTGACCCACGACAAAGCGATTGAAGGACTCGTAAACAGCGGCGAAGACTGGATGCTACCGCTGCTTCAGTTCCGCAACCAATTGCACGCTAGCTCCCTGCCCGAAAATAAAGCCGAATTCCGGAACTACAAACGTCGGACAGGGAAAGTTACCTTCGCAAGAGGGGCTATCGATGACGACTCCAATACCGCCGCCAAGCACGTGCCTGGTCCGTACTGGATGAAATATCGCCGCGAGTGGCTAAAGCTGCTTTTGGAAATTGAGAAGGGCATTCGTGAGACCGATCGCGAGATCGAGCTGATCGGCCGCGATGAGCTGCAAGTGATCCGTCAGCAGTGGCTCAAGGACCCAAATGAACCGGATTGGATTGATTCGCTCCCTAAAATCTATGGTGAGATTTACCCTGACGATACGGTTGAGTGGATCAAAAACGATGCCGGTGCGTTTACTGAACCCGATGCTGCCATTCTCAATGCACTCGAGGCTGAGCACGGCGTTCCAGCAGTGCTGATCATGAAGCTGATCGATACAGAATTGTCGTTCTCTGGGCTCTCACGTCGAAAAGGGATTCTGGACGAGCTGCAGAAAGTCCTAGAGCAGGACTGGGGTGGATTGGACGAAGCGATGGAACGACGCGCTGTACCTAAAGTTACTGACACGTACAAGACTGCTTTCGAATCTCTGAAAGCCGACATAGATGGCTTGCTGCAATGATTATCGACTCCCTTTCAGTACTAGACTTCCGCGTGTTCAGCGGCGCCCACGATTTTGATCTGGTTCCTAAAATCAAAAGAGGCAAAAACGCACCTGTCGTATTATTTGGCGGCCTAAACGGCGGTGGCAAAACAACCATCCTGAGCGCGTTGAAGCTTGCCTTGTACGGTAAAGGCGTACTGGGCTCCGGCGCAACGGTTGCCGAGTACCATCAGTATCTTCGTGAATGCATACATAGAGCTCACAACAGCATCGCCAAGCCTACGCGAGCAGCTGTCGAGCTGACCTTCCGCTATGCGCAATATGGTGTTATTTCGAGCTATCAACTGACACGTGACTGGTCTGTTGATCACGCTGGCAAAGTAAAGGAAGGCTTGATCATTTCAAGGGACGGACACTACCTGACCGAGCTTTCCTATGATCAAGCACAAGCATTTCTCAACGAGCTAATCCCGATCGGCGTTTCCGAGCTGTTTTTCTTCGATGGCGAAAAAATCGCGAGCCTTGCCGAAGAAACATCCGGAGATGCGTTGCGTGAGTCGATCAACAAACTGTTGGGCTTGGATCTCATCGATCGATTGCACTCCGACCTCTCTGTTATTATCAGAGGGCGTTCGGTCAAAAAGGCGTCAGAAGATCGCAAGCAGAAAATTGCCGATGCAGAACGGAGTTATAACGATCTGAAGGAGCAGCTTGCTGAAATACGTGAAAAGCTTCTCCTCATGCGCGTGAATACTGTCGAGGTCCACAAGAACCTTGGCAACATCGAAGCGAGCATCAATGCACGCGGGGGCGCTTGGAGCGCCTCCCGGCGAGAGGAAACGGTCAACCTCGAAACATTAGTTAGCGAAAAGAAGGCTATAGAACACACCCTACATGACATGCTCAGCGGCTTGCTACCTTTCGCCATAACTCAAAGCCTCAACGAGAAGCTGCTGGCGCAGATAGGCGCTGAGCAACGCGCGGAAAAATCGCAGATACTCTCCGAGTACTTGCAGCGTCAGCAGAGCAATTTTCTAGCAGAAGTCGAATCTGCGTTTGCGATGACGAAGGAGCAGCTTCCTGCCCTTCAAGATATTTTTCTGAGGACCTTCGGCTCAGAAGTCTCCAACAGCACTGAACAACACGCTCTGGTACACGAGCTCTCGGACACTCAACGATTCAGCATCTCTCATCGCCTACAGAACGATTTAGGTTCGCTTCAACGGCGTGCTGCTGGCTTAGTGACGACGCTTCAGGAAACTGATAACCAAATCGAAGCCGCCCGGGAAAATATCGCTAGAGCACCTGATGAAAAAGTACTGATCCCACTGTTTAACGAACAAGGACAACTTCAGGGACGGCTATCCGCTCTTGAGGAGCAGAAGTCCGTAATGGCTGAGGAGGCAAAGGCCCTCCTCGCCCGCCTGTCGGTGGCTGCACGCCAGTTAGACGATCTCTACACGGAAGTGGCTGAATCCCACGAGGAAGAACGCCTGACCGGGCTCGCACAAAATGCCAAAGATGTATTGAAAGAGTTCTCCACACGCGCTCGAATTGAAAAACTCAAAGAGCTCGAGTCGCAGTTTTACACCTCTTTCAATAGCCTCGCCCGCAAAGAAGATCGGAATCTCAGCATTCAGATCGACCCGAGCTCATTCGAGGTCGTCCTGATTGACGATGAAGGCGTAGTACTCCGGAAGGAAGAGCTGTCAGCCGGCGAGAAGCAGATCTTTGCGATCTCTATTTTGGAAGCCCTGGCCCGGACGTCAGGGCGAAGTCTGCCTGTTGTGATCGACACACCGCTAGGTCGACTGGACTCGGTTCATCGAAAAAAACTCGTGGAAAATTATTTCCCTAAAACGAGTCACCAAGTCATCATTCTCTCGACGGATACGGAAATTGACTACGCTTTCTATGAAGGCCTACAAGGTAGCATTTCGCACTCGTATCACCTGGTATACAACCCAGAAACTCGCTCCACTCAAGCAGAGGAAGGCTATTTCTGGCGGTGGGCACAAAACGCATGAACGTATTTCCGCACAAATTCAAAGTATCAGCATCATCCACTGCGAAGCTGAAGTTCCTAAAGTCGAAAACAGGGCTGACGCCTAATATACTGAGTAGATTTGCGATCGCGCTTGCACTGGCTGACGATAACGGGCTTGGCAATGCCAGTGTGTCAGACCTGGACGGTCAGGAATTCAACGCTCCAACTCTATTTGGCGAGCACTTGGATCTCTACGAGGCACTACTCAGGCAGTTCACGCATCAAAGTGCTCTAGAGTGGGATCCTGTCAGGCATGTCGCATCTCTCATCGAGCTAGGGTTGCATAAAATGGGACATGTGCGCTCTCTTAAAGATGTAGCAATGCTAATAGTAAAAAACTAATTAAAGCCCATCCTTCGGGATGGGCCCCATACTATTTTCAAATCAGCTCAACACCATCAATAAAATCTCGAGCTTCAAACAAAATAAATACTGGAGAAGCTAAATCCACCGACGCTCCGCACTTCTTTTTACAAGTCGAGAGTCTTTAATATTTCATTTTTTATGTATGTTCTACCAGCGCCAGAAGCTTGAGCCCTGGAAAAGTCCAGGCCAGCTCTAGCAGCCGGCGCTAACTTTTCGACAAAATCAGCCACCTCTCCATCAAGGTTACTTTCAAAATTATCTAGAAGCTTTAGAAGCACATCAAAAAGAGCTTGAACACCAACGGTCTTTTTAATATAGGATCCTGGAGCTACATCCTCCCAAAAAACCGATGCGACGGCTACAAAATAGTTACTAACAACCTCGTAAATCACCTCATCTAAACCATTGCGGTATAAGAATCGTAATGGAGAACCATCTCCATCCAGCACTTTCCTATCTCTCTTCTCTTTCGGAATGGACATCATCTTAGACCTATCCGACTTGGGCTTTTTCGAGTAAAGCTTCAGAAGACCATCTACTATAGTTGCCATTGAAACATTAAAGTCTTGGGAGTCTACGCCTCCACCAACGACACCTAATGATACAGCCCCTTTAAACGGACCATCCTCGACATTTAACCTTCTAGCAATAGATACTGCTAAAGTCTCAGGCACCCAAGCCTTAGGGTCAGTCGCCTCGATATCAAAGCCGAACAAATTATAAGCAAGGCTTTTATCAACCTTCCTCTGATTAAAGTTAATGGTTGAAAATAAATAGGCGTGATACGGAATTGGCAAATCCAAATAAACTGAACATATCAAATCAAAATTAATTCTCCGATCAGGATCTGCATACCTAAAGCTTCTTAAACGATGCTGCCCATCTATAATCGATGCCATTTTTAATTTTGAAGGTATCCTCAGTCTTAGAGAGCCTTCTTCATCACCTTCAACAGACCAAGACGCCTCTGACTCGATGTAATTTCCCTCCTCGTCATAATTCGCCCCCAAAATAATTGAATTTGGAAACGCTGCCTCCTCCGTACCTATAAAATCCGATATTTCTCTTTGTCGCTTCTCATCTTCAATACGCTGAGTCCCTGTAATATTAAACCCATCCTCACTGAGCTCGGCCTTATCTGAATAACAAAGATGAAGCAGTTTTTCAGCAGATATACTTATTACGTAAAATGTCCCCAGTGGCTGTCTAACACGGAGGGCCGGGCCTTCGAAGAAAAACTCGCTAGAGCTCATATCATTTGGCCTCGTTGTTTCTTTCATTTTTCAGATCCTGTAAGGTTCTTCCTGCCGCCCCCGTAGGTGGCTGCGCCGAACCAATAGTTGCAGCCTTTATCTCTCTCAGGTTGATTCCGAATTTTTGCGGCTCTAGTAGGACCCACCACAGATACCAGACCAGCAATGCAGATATGACCATCGCGGCCCACGCCCAGAAACCACACCCGATGACTGTAGCAACTACAGCCAGAACCGTGATAAACACAACCAAACTAACAACAAACAAGGTAAAGTCTTTTTCTATATCTGACCAACCTTCTAGGTAGTCACTCCCCCTAGATGCTGCAAAAAAATCAGCTACCACCGCGGCGAGCAATGCAAATATGTACGTCATTGCAGAGCTCATGTCTGCAGGCTTTCCGCTGAAAATTGGCAACCAGAACCCAACACCACCAGCGACCAAGATAATTGAAACAAAATAAAACAAGGGAGCCGGCTTGTGAAACCCTCTTTTTGTCAAATACCATATAGTATTGAAAAACTTGCCCCACTCACTCATACGACTCCCCACTTCAAATTAATGTTTATCAAAGCCTACGCACCACATCTAAATTTAGTTATTCGCGATTTAGATCGACCCTGACTTCCTACTCACTCTTCAGGCTCATTGGAATACCCCCGATGCGATAGGCGCCCCCAGCCTATCCATAGAGCATAAGAGAAATTCTTTGAGCTTCCAGTGATTCACCCCGGAATTCAAGGCCGAAGCCGTCAGGCAGATCACGACGCCAACCGGACACGGTGTGAGTTGATCTCGTCGGTCAGAACAGCACTGATGCTTCCTTCCAAGGTTTTCATTGGCCTCCTCGACTTGATGGCAATTTAAGGCATATCCCGTCCGCCGAGCGTGCATTCAAGCCAATTAAATTGCAAGCCGGCTCGCTGAAGACTGATGAGAGACACCCTACGTTGGCGGTTAACCATACAAGCCAGCTGCCGAATGCTCTACTTTGTTCCAAAGGTGCCGAATAGAGGTCGTAACCAGCACTAGTGGCAGATTTGCTCCCGAATGAAAGAGTGGCTCAAATGGCATCGGCACAAGCCCCTGCCGGGACAGTTTGCTGCGGCCGTACGCGATTACCTTCCAAGCGGAGGACGTCGCAAGGACAATGGCACTTGTATCCATAGGGCGAGTGGAAAATATCGAAGACCTCGTGCGCGACCTTCAGGTCGTTTAGGAGGCCGTGGAGGCATCCTGCCGAGCACAGCTCGCCTTGACAGAGCACAAGTACGAAGACACTCAGAACGCTTCACAGCACAGCGAGGGCTTGCTGGACGTCGCCATGCAGCAGGAACTGGACGCCAGCCATGCGTCCGAGGACACCCAGCAGGCCGTGGGCACCGCATACACCAGTCTCGACGCCGCCGAGAGTTCGCTGTCCAGTTGTATAGCCCAACCGCCAGACGAAGACCGGTCGAGTCCTTATTGCTCATGGGAGCATGACTGCGCTCACCAAACCAGGGCCGAGGTTGACCAGGCCTGTAACGCGCTGGAGCAGGCACGGGCCGACTTCGAACGGGCTATGGAGAACCGAATGGTGATGGTACGTCGCCTGGAAATGACCAGACAGCGATGGCTGCGCAGGCACTGGCGCAAGCGCATCAGGAGTGCTCTGCACGACTTCTCGGCGCCGGCCAGGTTATCCAAATCGGTGTTGCACGCCTTTCTGCGGCCCAACAAGCGCTGCAGGCCTAACTCGCGACCCATCCCGTCGTCTGCGCACGATGATCGCGCTCCGCTCCACGGTCGCTCCGCGCTACCATGCTGTCTTTTTGTTAGTTTGAGGTAGGTCAACGGTGACCAGACGAACCTCACTGCCACCAAACACCGCCTCGGCCACTCCTCCAGGCTACTCGCCTTCTGCATGAGCAGTACCAGAAATCGTCCGATTCAAAATTCTGGATAGTGCGCAGCTGCAATTCGGTGGGGCAAAAAGTGGGGCAAATTTCTAACGTGGCAAAAACGGAAAGGCATAAAAAAATCCAGTCACCGCTAAGTGACTGGATTTTCTGGAGTTATTTGGTCGGGACGGAGTGATTCGAACACTCGACCCCTTGCACCCCATGCAAGTGCGCTACCGGGCTGCGCTACGCCCCGAACTTATTCTCGATGTTGCTGAGAACGATGAAGAATCTACCTTAACTACATGATAAGTGGAAGCTTTTTTTTCAAAAAACTTTCAACTCACGGAGGACAGATCACTTCTTCAACACCACCAGCACATC
>Ga0160449_1000739_pt1 | contig 17949 bp, 20 predicted proteins | sample HID1975I_E1MG_FD_108216 | JGI IMG/M metagenome (GOLD analysis project Ga0160449, IMG submission 108216) | Enriched soil microbial communities from UW Madison campus, WI, USA - HID1975I_E1 MG | ecosystem: Environmental > Terrestrial > Soil > Unclassified | place: USA: Madison, Wisconsin...
CTATACGCCCGTGAACCATGGCTCCAGCACACATGACGCATGGCTCGAGGGTGACATAAAGTGTGGTGTCCAGCAGGCGGTAGTTTTGCAAAACAACCCCACCCTGGCGGAGCGCCATGATTTCAGCATGAGCCGTGGGATCGTGTCGACCAATCGGGCGATTCCAGCCTTCGCCAATCACCTGGTTGTTATGAACCAGCACCGCCCCAACCGGAACTTCACCTTCATCCCATGCACGACGAGCGAGGACTAACGCATGACGCATCCAGTATTCATGGGTAAATTCACTTTCTGACACGGGATTCTCCGGGCACGGCTATATTCGGGCGCGCATTATACACACTCGACGCACCTATAACTTGAAGTATGAAGGATATTATTCCAACTGCTGCAACTGCCCAAGCGGTGTGACGCGCCAGCGGTGCTGGCAAAAATAGAGCAGCGGGTTATCCTGGTTGCTGTCGCTGTAACCACTGTAAAGCTGTAGCGGCGTGCCAATTTTCTGTTCCAGTTGCGCCACTTTCTCATGCCCAAGACAGCGCAATGTGAGCACCCACCCTCCATGCGAGCGTTCAATCTGGCTGGCAATTAGCTTAACTTTCGGTAGCCACTGCGTGTCGAAATAAACTTGCTGAACAAGCGGTTGCGGTGAACCCGTGATTAACCAGACATCGGCATCTGAACTGGTCAGGTAATCCGTCAGACGCTGCTGGACTATCGGGAAGGCAGTGACACGCCCACGGAACCAGGCAACGAAGTTCGTTTCCAGCTGTTTGAGGCGTGTTTCGCTATGACCAAAGGTTGCTCCCCACAATAACAGGCTCATCGGCCAACGAGCGGCGCGTCCTTTAATCAGCAATGCCCCCCCTATCACCGGCAAAAGCGGAATGACAAATAACAGATTGAGGGGCAGATGGCGCAACAGATAGCGCAAGAAGCTGCCGAACATATCCTGCTGATGCAGCGTGCCATCTAAATCGAAAAAGACTACCCGACGCTCACTCTGAGTTGCCAAACGTTACTCCTCTGGATCGTTATCCCGTAAATATCAAACTAGCGATTACCGCTATCAGAAAGCCTAACAGATAGACCATCACTTTTCCGGTAACGGACAGCAAAGATTGCGAGTATTGGCTTTCGCGAACCTGTGAGCCGGACTTTTCCACCACCATTGAATAATTAATTCCTTCAAGTTTCATAATAATGGAATATACAATTAATTCAGGCGAGTGAATTTACGTTATTATTGGGCCGCGCAGGTATTTTACCCGGCACACTGGAGAGGAAATGAACTGTTTACTGCGAATCCGAAGCCGCTACTCAACACTGGCACAGAGTGACCGTAAACTGGCCGACTTTCTGCTGGAAAAACCCGATCATGCCCGTCATTTAAGCTCGCAACAGCTTGCGGCTGAAGCCGGTGTAAGCCAATCAAGTGTGGTTAAGTTCTCACAAAAACTGGGCTTTAAGGGCTTCCCTGCCCTCAAACTCGCCATCAGCGAAGCGTTGGCAAGCGGCCAGGATCCACAATCTGTACCGGTTCATAATTTGATTCTTGGTGATGATCCGCTGCGTCTGGTCGGTGAAAAGCTGATTAAAGACAATATGGCGGCGATGCATGCCACGCTTGATATCAATAGCGAAGAAAAGCTGCTTGCCAGTGTGAATATGTTGCGTAATGCGCGGCGTGTCTTGTTGGTGGGGATAGGCGCATCCGGTCTGGTCGCCAAGAATTTTGCCTGGAAGCTGATGAAAATTGGCATTAATGCGGTCGCAGAACAAGATATGCACGCGCTGCTGGCGACCGCCCAAGCTTCAAGTACCGACGACGTATTGTTGGCTATTTCCTATTCTGGTGAACGGCGTGAGATAAATCTCGCCGCGGATGAAACTCTGCGTGCAGGTGCAAAAATCCTCGCTATTACCGGCTTCACGCCAAATGCGTTGCAGCAACGAGCGTCTCTTTGCTTGTATACCATCGCTGAAGAACAGGCGACGCGTAGCGCGGCAATCTCCTCCACCAGCGCACAGATGATGCTAACCGATTTGCTGTTTATGGCGCTGGTTCAACGGGATCTGGAACACGCACCAGAACGCATTCGTCACAGTGAAGCGCTGGTAAAAAAACTGGTTTGATCGAGGATTGGGCGTATAATGCCCGCCCTGTTTCTGTTGTTATCGAGATTTTCCCATGGCGCTACTTATCACTAAAAAATGTATCAACTGCGATATGTGCGAACCGGAGTGCCCGAACGAGGCCATTTCCATGGGGGATAGCATTTATGAGATCAACACCGATCGCTGCACTGAGTGTGTTGGTCATTACGAAACACCGACTTGCCAGAAAGTGTGCCCGATCCCGAATACCATCATCAGCGATCCCGCGCATATCGAGAATGAAGAGCAGCTTTGGGACAAGTTTGTTCAGTTGCATCACGCCGACAAACTCTAGTTTTCTATGATCACCGTTGCACACGCATAGTGCCGTTCATCGGCAAGCGTAACGTGCACTGAGCGCACACCCATTCTTTCTGCCAGTCGTTCTGCCTCTTCCCAGAATCGCAGTTGCGGTTTACCTAACGGGTCGTTAAACACTTCAAACTGATTAAACGCCAGGCCATTGCGAATACCGGTGCCGAACGCTTTTGCCGCCGCTTCTTTCACCGCAAAACGTTTTGCCAAAAAGCGCACCGGTTGCTGGTGCGCCTGGTATTGCAGCCATTCGTTGGCACTGAGCACACGCTTCGCCAGACGGTCGCCCGAGCGTGAAATAACGCCTTCAATGCGCGCTATCTCAACAATGTCTGTGCCGAGGCCAAGAATCGCCATTAGCTACGCGCTTCCTGCATCAGGCGTTTCATTTCTGCCACCGCTTCTTTCAAACCACTCATTACTGCACGGCCAATAATCGCATGGCCGATATTCAGCTCGTGCATTTCTGGCAGGCGAGCAATGGCTTTTACATTGTGGTAAGTCAGACCGTGTCCGGCATTCACTTTCAGCCCTTTTCCAGCTGCGTAAGTTGCTGCTTCTGCAATACGAGCCAGTTCTTTGGCCTGGGTCACTTCGTCTTGCGCATCCGCATAGCAGCCGGTATGAATTTCGATATAGGGCGCGCCAACGGCCACAGCAGCATCAATTTGCGCGTGGTCAGCATCAATAAACAGAGAAACCAGAATTCCAGCATCCGCGAGGCGTTTGCAGGCGTCGCGCATTTTATCCAGTTGACCGGCGACATCCAGCCCGCCTTCGGTGGTGACTTCCTGGCGTTTTTCCGGCACCAGGCAGCAGAAATGAGGTTTAGTTTCGCAGGCAATACCAATCATCTCCTCGGTAACTGCCATTTCGAGGTTCATACGCGTGTCGAGGGTCTGTCGCAGAATGCGGACATCGCGATCGGTGATATGACGGCGATCTTCACGCAGGTGAACAGTAATACCGTCTGCGCCTGCTTGCTCGCAAATGAATGCGGCCTGGACAGGATCAGGATATGCCGTGCCACGCGCGTTACGCAAAGTTGCGATGTGATCGATGTTGACGCCTAACAGTAATTCAGACATGCCTTTCCTCGGGGTCAGAACGGTTTGAGTTCCGGCAGTTTACACCTGAGAAGGAAAGCATGGCTACGCCCAGGCGTTATTGCGGGTCTTGAGGTGATTTGAGTGGTGGTTTTTTGGGCACAAACTGGCGGAACAATTCGCGGCTTTTGAGGGGTTTTCCTCCCAGATAGGGTTTTAACGCTATGCGAGTAAAACGTTTGGCAGCGCGCAAACTGGCTAAATCTGGAAACTCGCGGTTAGCAAGCGCCTTTAATTCGTGGCCAGTGAAGGTGCGGTTATCCACCACAAGGCTTGCGATAAAGCCTTTCTCTTCACGATAGCGATAAGTCATGGTATCGCTGACTTCTTCGCCGCTACCGGCACAATGCAGGAAATCTACGCCGTAACCCAGATGTCCGAGCAGCGCCAACTCAAAACGACGCAATGCCGGTTCAGGAGAACCGCTGGTTCCGGCTAAAGCCTGAATACAATGGAGGTAATCGAAGAATAATTCAGAGAAACGGGTTTCATCTTCAAGCACGCGTGAAACCAGTTCATTCACGTACAGGCCGCTGTAAAGCGTAATACCGCTCAGAGGAAGTGCCAGCGAGACAGCTTCGGCGCTACGCAGTGTTTTAACTTCACCACGTCCACCCCAGCGAACCAGCAAGGGAGTAAAGGGTTGGAGTGTCCCTTTGAGGTTTGAACGGCGAGAACGAGCGCCTTTCGCAATTAAACGAACACGCCCTGACTCTTCTGAAAAGAGGTCAAGCAGAAGGCTGGTTTCGCTCCAGGGGCGACTATGCAGGACAAAAGCCCGTTGCCAGCCTTCCATATTATTACTTCAGATCGTCGGTATAACCCAGACTACGCAGTGCGCGTTCGTCATCTGCCCAACCGGATTTCACTTTCACCCACAGCTCAAGGTGAATTTTGGCTTCAAACATCTCTTCCATGTCTTTACGCGCTTCGATACCGATGGTTTTGATTTTGGCGCCTTTGTTGCCAATAACCATTTTCTTCTGGCCTTCACGTTCAACCAGAATCAAACCATTAATGTCGTACCCGCCGCGGGCATTCGAGACAAACTGTTCAATTTCAACGGTAACGGAATATGGCAATTCCGCGCCAAGGAAACGCATCAGTTTTTCACGGATGATTTCAGAGGCCATGAAACGCTGTGAACGGTCTGTAACGTACTCTTCCGGGAAGTGATGAGTCGCTTCTGGCAGACGTTTGCGAACGATGCTCGCAATCGTATCTACGTTCATGCCGTTTTCCGCAGAAATAGGCACGATGTCGAGGAAGTTCATCTGGCTACCGAGGAATTGCAGATGCGGCAACAGAATGCCTTTATCTTGCACGTTATCGACTTTGTTCACTGCCAGAATCACCGGCGCTCGCGCGTCACGCAGTTTGTTAAGCACCATTTCATCGTCTGCGGTCCACTTGGTCCCTTCAACGACGAAAATAACCAGCTCAACATCACCGATGGAGCTGCTCGCAGCTTTGTTCATCAGGCGGTTGATAGCGCGCTTTTCTTCCATATGCAGCCCTGGGGTATCGACGTAAATCGCCTGATACGGGCCTTCGGTATGGATACCCATAATGCGGTGACGAGTGGTCTGCGCTTTACGGGAAGTGATAGAAATTTTTTGCCCAAGCAACTGGTTTAGCAGCGTGGATTTGCCGACATTAGGGCGACCAACGATGGCCACGAATCCGCAAAAGGTTTGTTCTTCGCTCATTATTCCAGCTCCAGCTTGATAAGCGCCTGCTCAGCTGCAGCCTGTTCCGCCTTACGGCGGCTTGAACCGGTGCCAATCACCGGCTCAGGCAGGCCACTCACCTGACAGTGAATGGTAAATTCCTGATCGTGCGCTTCACCACGAACCTGCACTACCAAATAAGATGGCAGTGGCAAGTGGCGACCCTGCAAATACTCTTGCAGACGCGTCTTAGGGTCTTTTTGCTTATCGCCTGGGCTAATTTCATCCAGACGAGATTGATACCAGGAAAGAATTAAACGCTCAACATTCTGGATGTCGCTGTCGAGGAAAACGCCACCAATTAAGGCTTCTACGGTATCGGCCAGAATGGATTCGCGGCGGAATCCACCACTTTTTAATTCACCCGGCCCAAGACGTAGACATTCACCTAACTCAAATTCGCGGGCAATTTCTGCCAACGTATTGCCACGCACCAGCGTCGCACGCATACGGCTCATATCACCTTCGTCTACGCGTGGAAAACGATGGTAAAGCGCGTTTGCAATAACATAGCTAAGAATGGAGTCACCCAGAAATTCCAGACGCTCATTGTGTTTGCTGCTGGCACTGCGATGCGTTAATGCCTGCTGCAACAGATCCTGATGTACAAAAGTGTAGCCCAGCTTACGCTGCAGCCTATTAATTACGATGGGGTTCATGCGATACCAATTAATGAATGCGTCAATTATTCAGCACACGGAACAGACCTGAAAAAGAGAACCAACGCTGTTTCGTTTGCCGTGGCTCCTCAGAGAGGAGCCAACCTTAATACGGGGGGATATTCTATAGATAACGACGTGGAAAGTCGTTATCTGAATGGATTTAATTGATCAATGAATTCCGCCAATACGACTTAAACGAACACCCGTTGGCCATTCACCTTCTTGTTTCTCGAAACTCATCCAGATTGCGGTAGCTTTACCGACCAGATTTGCCTCAGGAACAAAGCCCCAATAACGGCTATCAGCGCTGTTATCGCGGTTATCACCCATCATGAAATAATGGCCCGGTGGAACAATCCAGGTCGCCAGTTGTTGGCCCGGTTGCTGGTAGTACATACCCAGCTGATCCTGCGCAATTGGCACGGTCAGAATATTGTGAGTCACATCGCCCAAAGTTTCTTTGCGCTCGGAAAGACGGATACCATTTTCTTTGGTTTGGTTCTGTGGCAACTGGAAGAAACCAGAGTTTGCTTCACTGCCGTTACGACGTGCAAATGTCTGCACAAAATCGCTGGGTTCTACATTGCTGTAAGTGATTGGCAATGCGTTGTCACAGGCCTGGCCTGAACTGCAATTTGGCTGAACAGTGACTTCTTTTGCCACAGGATCGTAACTCACACGATCGCCCGGTAAACCGACTGCACGCTTGATGTAATCAAGACGCGGATCTTGTGGATATTTGAACACCACAATATCGCCGCGTTTTGGATGGCCGGTTTCAATGAGCGTATTCTGGTAAATAGGATCTTTTATGCCGTAGGCAAATTTCTCTACCAGAATAAAATCGCCGATTAAAAGCGTTGGCATCATGGAGCCGGAAGGTATCTGAAAGGGTTCATAAATAAATGAACGCACAATCAGAACTATCGCGAGCACCGGGAATACGGATGCCCCCGTTTCTAACCAACCTGGTTTCGGTCCGACTTTTTTGAGCGTTTTGCCATCAAGCGCATCACCCGTGGCAGCTTGCGCTGCCGCCTGTTTTTCCCGACGTTTTGGCGCAAAGATAAATTTATCAATGCACCATAAAATACCCGTCACCAGCGTCGCTATCACGAGGATTAGCGCAAACATATTCGCCATGCCAACTCCTTAATTTATTTGCTGTCTTTGCCGACATGCAGAATGGCGAGGAACGCTTCCTGAGGCAGTTCGACGTTACCGACTTGCTTCATACGCTTCTTACCGTCCTTCTGTTTCTGCAACAGCTTTTTCTTACGGCTTACGTCACCGCCGTAGCATTTTGCCAGAACGTTTTTACGCAATTGTTTAACGGTAGAACGCGCAATAATGTGTGCGCCGATAGCCGCCTGAATCGCAATATCAAATTGCTGACGCGGGATCAGCTCTTGCATCTTCTCGACCAGTTGGCGACCACGGAACTGTGAATTGCCACGGTGAGTAATCAATGCGAGGGCATCAACACGATCGCCGTTGATCAGAACATCAACACGCACCATGTCAGAAGCCTGGAAGCGTTTGAAGTTATAGTCCAGAGACGCATAACCACGAGATGTCGATTTCAGACGATCGAAGAAGTCGAGGACCACTTCAGCCATCGGAATTTCATAGGTCAGCGCAACCTGATTACCGTGGTAAACCATGTTGGTTTGCACACCACGTTTTTCGATACACAGAGTGATTACGCTGCCCAAGTATTCCTGAGGCATCAGCATATGACATTCTGCAATCGGCTCACGTAGTTCAGCGATGTTATTCAGTGCTGGCAGCTTAGATGGGCTATCAACATAGATCGTTTCGCCAGTGGTGGTTTCGACTTCGTAAACTACAGTTGGCGCGGTGGTAATCAGGTCGAGATCGTATTCACGTTCCAGACGTTCCTGAATGATTTCCATGTGCAACAGGCCAAGGAAGCCGCAGCGGAAGCCGAAGCCCAGCGCCGTTGAGCTTTCTGGCTCGAAGAATAAGGAAGCGTCGTTCAGGCTCAACTTGCCGAGCGCATCACGGAAGTTTTCGTAATCGTCTGAGCTAACCGGGAACAGACCTGCATAAACCTGCGGCTTCACTTTTTTGAAGCCTGGCAGCGCTTTGTCTGCCGGGTTACGTGCAAGAGTCAAAGTATCACCAACCGGTGCGCCGAGAATGTCTTTAATCGCGCACACCAACCAGCCTACTTCACCACAGCCCAGAACATCACGATCGACACGTTTCGGCGTGAAAATGCCCAGACGGTCAGCGTTATACACCTGGCCGGTGCTCATAACTTTAATTTTGTCGCCCTTTCTCATGGTGCCGTTTTTGATACGCACCAGGGAGACAACACCAAGGTAGTTATCGAACCAGGAGTCAATGATCAGCGCCTGCAATGGTGCTTCTGGATCACCTTCAGGGCCTGGGATGTCGCGCACCAGACGTTCAAGAACATCCGTTACACCAAAACCAGTTTTAGCTGAACAACGAACAGCATCAGTGGCATCGATACCTACGATATCTTCAATTTCTTGCGCAGCACGTTCAGGGTCAGCTGCTGGCAGGTCAATTTTGTTCAGAACAGGAACAACTTCCAGATCCATTTCCATGGCGGTATAGCAGTTTGCCAGGGTCTGAGCTTCTACACCCTGCCCGGCATCCACCACCAGCAACGCACCTTCGCATGCCGCAAGCGAGCGGGAAACTTCATAAGAGAAGTCAACGTGACCAGGGGTGTCGATGAAATTCAGGTGATAAGTTTCACCATCACTTGCTTTGTAATCCAGAGTAACGCTTTGCGCTTTGATGGTAATCCCGCGCTCACGTTCAAGATCCATGGAGTCAAGAACCTGGGCTTCCATTTCGCGATCGGACAGGCCGCCGCAAATTTGGATAATACGGTCAGACAGCGTCGATTTGCCGTGGTCGATGTGGGCAATAATAGAAAAGTTACGTATATTCTTCATAGTTAGAGGTTTTTATGCCTTACAAATCCGGGAAAGCTCGGCGCTACGCGCTGTACAGAGCATGATGTCAATGGCTGTCTTTTGCCTGAAACGCCGCATTCTACACTACAACCAGAAAGCGAGGAAACAGGTCATCATGCAAGCTTAGCTGAGCGATGAAAAGCCGATGGAGTGAGTGTCAAAACAGATGGTGGGCAGCATGCGCTTCACGGGTTATCTGCAGGCGTCATGGTTTCGACTCTGAGCGCATCTGGCGGCAGAGCAACGCTGAGAATAACCGGCTGCCAGTTTTCACGGCGACTGACTTTCACAGAGAACCCGCGTGCGATAAGAAAACCGCCTACGCCTCCCAGTAATGCACCACAAATCGCGGCAAGGTTTGTATCAAACATCGCCTGAAAAAGAGCAGATACGATAAACAAACCGACTAGTGGAGACATGTAAACCAGTAATGCAGAGCCTATCAGGCTGCCTTCAGCGATGCCCAATTCGACTTTTTGACCGGCTACCAGCGGAGTATCGCAGGCAACCGATAAGGTGTGACTCGTTTGTGGGCCGAGCTTATTAAGGATGCGACTACCGCAGCCAGCGCGTGAAGCACAGCTGCTGCAAGATGCTTTCACATCGCAGCTTAATAATGCTTCACCTTGTTTCCAGGAGACAACGGTTGCCCACTCTTTGATCATTGCCCATTCCTGAATTTGATGCTGTCCGCAATACGTTTTGCCGTTTGCGGCGGTAGTTCACCCACGATGGTGATTTCAGTTTTATCACGAATCTCAGAACTTACGGTGCGACGCCCCGTGCGTAGAATCTGATCGGTGCTATTACTGGCCGCACGGCTAATATTGACCGAGAAGCTAAACAGACCATCTGAATAGAGACGTGATTCGATAGGGACATCAACCGTTGGTAATGGCCGACGGCTGCTGGAAACTTCACTAAAACCTTGCGGCAGCCAGGTGGGCGCCCAGGTAAAGTTGATTTTTTCAGCACCGGGGACTGACAATAACGGCGGTAAATTCGCCTTTGCCAGACTTTGCATGATGCCGTTCGCTTCTTTGCTGACGTTAAAAGAGATCACGCGGAATTGTTCCAGCGTTTCGCCATCACGGTCCAGCAAATCAACACGCAGGGGTAATTTGGTTTCTGAATCCATCCACACCATATAGCTGTAACGCGTACCGTCTCTGGCCACCACGCGGATGACTTCGCAAAGCCTGTCGGCAATACGAGTGCGTCCGACAGAGATGAAGTCGTAATATGGCGTTAAGCGTTTGAAATCGGTGTAAACGATTGATGGAAGCGAATCAACGATGTAATCCCCGGTGAGCGTAAATGGCTCAAGCCCAGGTTCAAAATAGCTGATTTCGCTGCCACGCTGGACGACTTCTCGGCGCGGGCCGTCCATCTGAAGCAATTGAGCAAGCGGACGATTATCAAGCCTTGCATGGCGATACCGTAAGGATTCTATGCCTTGCTTATTAATGCTGATAAATGCCAACTCATAATTGAGTGACTGACTCGCCTGGTTCATTTGCTGCAACAATGCCCCGGACGAAACAGTGTCCGCCGAGGCATTTGAGCTGAACAACAGGCTGCTTGTCATAAGAGACAGGGCATACCAAAGTTGCTTCATTACTGCGATTGAGTTCCTAAAGTTTGGTTTCCTGGCACTTGTACCGCAGCTTGCTGGGTTTGTGCCTGTTCAAACTGGAGTTGCTCGGCGTGTAAACGACGCTGCAATTCGTAATCTTGCAACATGGCATTGATACGTCGACGCTGTTCCTGTACCTGCTGCTGACCCGTACTGGCTGTGCTGTCAGACGGCACACCTAAACTTACCGGACTCGCTTTACCCATCATAGGCAAAGTGTTGAACACTGGAGCCTCGGGTTGAGCAGGGTTGTCAGACTGGCCATTATAGTGCTGCACACCAACGATTACTGCAAGTGATACACATGCAGCAACACCCATTTGGGTAAGTTGGCTAGCCCACGGACGCACCTTGTTCCAGAATGACATTTTCTGCCATTGTTCTGGTTTTGGTTGCTGTTCAGTAATGAGTGGCGTGACATGACGCACTGGCTCATTTTCAATTGCGGCCATGACATTAGCTGCAATATCAAAATGAAGTAATTCACTGGTATCGCCGCGCATTGTGTCGCGGATTAGGTGGTAGCTCTCCCAGCTTTGCTGCATTGATTTGTCTTTCGACAAAATACTTAGCAGTTCGCTATCCAGAGTTTCCCCATCCATTAAAGCGGAAAGCTGTTCTTTCTGCATGCCTAATTACCCTTCCAGTAACCCGCTATCGTCAACGCCTGATAAGCGGTTGAACTTTATTATCAATAGCTTCCCGCGCACGGAAAATACGAGAACGTACAGTCCCTACCGGACAATCCATGATGGCGGCTATTTCTTCATAGCTCAAACCATCCAACTCCCGCAACGTAATTGCCATACGTAAATCTTCCGGAAGTGACTCAATAGTACGGAAAACTATTTGTCTCAGTTCTTCAGACAACATTAAGTTCTCAGGGTTCGAAATTTCTTTCAATGCGCTGCCACTTTCGTAGTTTTCCGCATCAATTGCGTCCACATCACTTGATGGAGGACGACGACCCTGAGCAACCAGATAATTTTTCGCCGTGTTGACCGCTATACGATACAACCATGTGTAAAACGCGCTATCGCCACGGAATGAATCCAGTGCGCGATAAGCTTTAATGAAAGATTCCTGCACTACATCAGGGACATCCCCTGATGGTACATAGCGGGAAACCAGGCTCGCCACTTTATGCTGATAACGAATTACCAGTAAATTGAATGACTTCTGATCTCCCTTCTGGACCCGTTCGACGAGGACCTGATCCGTTAACTGCTCGCTCATCCGAGGTAATGTCTCCCCAAACCTATTTCCACGCGTAATTGAAAAGCCACCCGAACTCTGCATACATGAGCAAGTTCACGGTTGGAACGCTCGATTTGAGCAAAGTTCCGTTACGCCTTTGTTTTCCTGATCTGTTCCACAAATTATCTCTTCTTGATTATAAGTTTCGTGGCACAAACGGTGACACCTTTTTTAACCTAAAAGGCGATCGCTAAATTGCATGCAGAGTATCGCATGAATCATGATTTTTCATCAGAAAATCTGCCGCTCACGGTGGCCTGACTGCAAATATGGCTTATTCCGCACATAATTCAGATGAAACTGACTTCTGCACGTCGTCCTGTTTAGTTGATATAACACTGCTTTAAAAAAAGCGTGTTGTAGCCCACATCGGGTGATATGCTGGCTCAACCATTGTTTAGTAAATTAAACACGATGAACGCAAATTCCGAACTCGCTTGTGATGTATTAATCGTCGGTAGCGGAGCTGCTGGCCTCTCTCTTGCTTTACGGCTTGCCGAAAACAGCAAAGTAATAGTTCTGAGTAAAGGGCCGATTAATGAAGGCTCAACCTTATATGCTCAGGGCGGCATTGCCGCTGTGTTTGATGAAACGGACAGCATCGACTCACATGTAGAAGATACTCTGATTGCAGGCGCTGGAATTTGTGACCGTGAGGCGGTGGAGTTTGTCGCCAGTAATGCACGTCACTGCGTGCAATGGCTGATTGACCAGGGCGTGTTATTTGATACCGAAGTTCAGCCAAATGGTGCAGAAAGCTATCATTTAACCCGCGAAGGTGGACATAGCCATCGTCGAATTCTTCATGCCGCTGACGCCACGGGTAAAGAAGTAGAAACCACTCTGGTAGGTAAAGCGCTTAACCACCCGAATATTCGTGTCATCGAACGCAGTAATGCCGTCGATTTAATTGTTTCAGACAAAATAGGTTTACCGGGTACGCGACGCGTGGTTGGGGCCTGGGTCTGGAACCGCAATCGTGAAAAAGTGGAAACCTGCCGTGCGAAAGCGGTGGTTCTGGCCACCGGTGGCGCATCGAAAGTTTATCAGTACACCACTAATCCGGATATTTCTTCAGGCGATGGTATTGCCATGGCCTGGCGCGCCGGTTGCCGCGTCGCGAACCTGGAATTTAATCAGTTCCACCCAACCGCGTTGTTCCACCCTCAAGCACGTAATTTCCTACTGACCGAAGCCTTACGCGGCGAAGGTGCTTATCTCAAGCGCCCTGATGGCTCACGGTTCATGCCTGATTTTGATGAGCGTGGTGAACTGGCTCCGCGAGATATCGTCGCTCGCGCCATCGATCATGAGATGAAGCGTCTGGGGGCAGATTGCATGTACCTTGATATCAGCCACAAACCAGAAGAGTTTGTACGCCATCATTTCCCGACAATTTACGAAAAGCTGATGGGGCTGGGTATTGATCTCACCAAAGAACCCGTCCCGGTGGTGCCAGCGGCGCATTACACCTGCGGCGGCGTGATGGTCGATGAAAATGGGCGAACTGATGTTGACGGGCTATATGCTATCGGCGAAGTCACTTATACCGGTCTGCATGGCGCAAACCGTATGGCGTCGAACTCGCTGCTGGAATGTCTGGTTTATGGCTGGTCAGCGGCAGAGGATATTATAAAGCGTATGCCGTATGCCCGAATTTCCAGAAAGCTACCGGACTGGGATGATAGCCGCGTCGATAATCCAGATGAACAAGTTGTGATTCAACATAACTGGCATGAGCTTCGCCTGTTTATGTGGGATTACGTTGGGATTGTACGATCCACGCGCCGTCTGGAACGCGCACTGCGCCGAATTACGATGTTGCAGCAAGAGATCGACGAATACTATGCCAACTTCCGCGTGTCGAACAATTTGCTGGAACTGCGCAACCTTGTGCAAGTTGCTGAGTTAATCGTGCGCTGTGCCATGATGCGTAAAGAAAGCCGGGGTCTGCACTACACTCTGGACTACCCGGATTTGGCCGAAAACTCCGGGCCAAGCATTCTTTCGCCACTCTACATAAATAAATAGAAATCCTGGGTCAGGCTGCAATAGCCTTCGGAATATTGTTGGTCTGGCCCACGAATGATTAATCGTTCAGTAAAGTATTCACCATCTGTTGGTGACAACGCCAACATGACTCGATGCGGCATACGCGTTTCATTATCTGCGATATCTGTACGGTAACGTACAAACCATCCCTGTGTTTTTGCCAGTTCACAAAAAGCCGTTCCGGACGTTTCAGGCATGATCACGCAGAAAAAACCATCTTCAGTGATCAACTGAGCGGCACTACTCAACAACGCGTTATGATCAAGCGTTGTGGTATAGCGAGCCTGAGCACGCTCCGGCGAAGCACAATCACTGCCCTGGGTAAAAAAGGGCGGGTTGCTGACGATTAACGAGTAACGTTGCGTGGCTTGTTGCGCCCATTCACGAATATCAGCGCAATGAACCGAGATACGCGAAGACCACTTGCACCCTGCGGCGTTTTCCGCAGCTTGCTCAGCGGCAGCAGGATCAAGTTCTACTGCATCGACCGTGACATGATCAGGCGTGCGCTGCGCGAGCATTAATGCCAGTAAGCCGCTTCCGGTGCCAATATCCAATACGTTTTTCACATTTGCTACGGGTACCCATGCGCCCAGCAACGTGCCATCCGTTCCGACTTTCATTGCGCATCTGTCGTGCGCTACAAAGAATTGTTTAAAGGTGAATCCATCACGACGCAATACTGCTCTTTGACTGCACATCTTAGCTACCCTGTAGAGAAACGGGTGTAGCATAGGGGAAAGTTGCTGCCAGGAAAAGCGTCAGTTATCCACACAAACAGATGAAGATCGCAGCCATAACGTCTATAATCGGCGCCCTACATAGAGGAAGACCATGACTGTAACCACTTTTTCCGAACTGGAACTTGACGAGAGCTTGTTGCTCGCGCTCCAGGACAAGGGCTTTACCCGCCCGACAGCTATTCAGGCTGCCGCCATTCCACCTGCACTTGAAGGGCGTGATGTCCTCGGTTCCGCACCAACCGGTACCGGTAAAACAGCCGCTTATTTGCTGCCTGTGTTACAGCATTTGGTCGATTTCCCGCGTAAAAAATCTGGCCCACCACGTATTTTGATCGTCACGCCAACGCGTGAACTGGCAATGCAAGTGGCCGATCACGCTCGTGAGCTGGCAAAACATACACATCTTGATATCGCAACCATCACTGGTGGCGTGGCTTATATGAACCACGCTGAAGTGTTTAGCGAAAATCAGGATATCGTTGTCGCAACGACGGGCCGCCTGCTGCAATACATCAAAGAAGAAAACTTTGATTGCCGTGCGGTTGAGACACTGATTCTTGATGAAGCCGATCGCATGTTGGATTTGGGCTTTGCGCAGGATATCGAAACCATTGCTGCTGAGACTCGCTGGCGCAAACAAACCATGCTGTTCTCTGCCACGCTTGAAGGCGATGCAATCAAGAACTTCGCTGAGCGTTTGTTAGAAGATCCTGTTGAAGTTTCTGCAACGTCATCAACACGTGAACGCAAAAAAATCCACCAATGGTACTACCGTGCCGATAATATTGAGCATAAAACCTCTCTGTTGGTGCACCTGCTGAAACAACCGGATACCACTCGTTCAATCGTCTTTGTGCGTAAACGCGATCGTGTGCATGAACTGGTTGCCTGGCTTCGCGAAGCGGGAATCAATACCTGCTATCTCGAAGGTGAAATGGTGCAGATGAAACGTACCGAGGCAATCAAGCGTTTGACTGATGGCCGCGTGAACGTTCTGATTGCAACTGATGTTGCCGCGCGTGGTATTGATATCCCAGAAGTGAGCCATGTGTTCAACTTCGATATGCCGCGTACTGCTGATACCTATCTGCACCGTATCGGGCGTACGGGTCGTGCCGGTCTGAAAGGCACTGCAATCTCATTGGTTGAAGCGCATGACCATTTGCTGCTAGGCAAAGTCACTCGCTACATGAAAGAACCAATGAAATCTCGCGTGATTGATGAGCTGCGCCCAACCACCCGCGCACCGAGTGAAAAACTCACCGGAAAGCCGTCGAAGAAAGTGCTCGCTAAGCGCGAAGAGAAGAAGAAAGACGAGAAAGAAAAACCGCGTGTGAAAGTTCGTCTTCGCGATAAGAAGAATGTCGGTAAGCGCCGTAAACCAAGCAGTGCGAAAACCGATTCAGCTGAATAATTCATCAGCAGCTATAGAAACCGTCTCCCAGGAGGCGGTTTTTTATGATTTGAGTTAGAGTTTTAACCGTTTTGTCATATTTCTGAATCAGAACCATAAAAAAAGCCGGTGCAACTGCCACCGGCTTTTTAAATACTTTAGAAATTACAGGCTTGCAGTGAAGGTACGAGCAATCACGTCACGCTGCTGTTCTGCAGTCAGTGAGTTGAAACGTACGGCATAGCCAGAAACACGGATAGTCAGCTGCGGATATTTTTCTGGGTGTTTAACAGCATCTTCCAGAGTTTCACGACGCAGAACGTTCACGTTCAGGTGCTGACCACCTTCTACACGAACTTCAGGTTTTGCTTCCACACCGATTTCACGATATTCGAACTCGCCCAGTTTGCTCACTGCGACAACTTCGTCCTCTGCAAAATCTGCTTTAGCACAGACACAACGCGCTTCGCCTTTCTCGCTGTCCAGCAGCCAGATAGAGTTCAGGAGTGAATCATTTGCAGCTTTAGTAATTTGGATACCAGTAATCATTTTATTTCTCCCTATGGGCTAATTTTGTGATTCTATTTCGGGCCATAAACTGGCTCATTGGTAAAACCATTGTTGCGTTACTGATCTTTATACTAGCCAAACCGGCTTCAAACTTTGATTTAAATCAATTAAATCCATGCCATCAATGTGCCTATGATATCATTTATTTGTTTTACATCAACTTAGCTGGCCTGGTTGAAATTAAAAATTATGTAAATTTTCAAATTTTTTTAGGTTTAAGTCTTAACAGTGACTCATCCATTTTGTTTAGAAGAAAGAAGCCGTTAAGCTAGTCAGATTCCAAATCGCAGGAGAGCGAGATGACGACCCCCCTCACCTGGCACGATGTGCTGGCTCAAGAAAAGCAACAACCCTATTTCATTCATACGCTAGCAACCGTTGCTGAACGACGCACTGCTGGAGTCACGGTTTATCCTCCTCAGAAAGACGTATTCAACGCATTCAGATTTACAGAGCTGAGTGATGTGAAAGTGGTCATTCTTGGGCAAGACCCTTATCACGGTCCAGGGCAAGCACACGGTCTGGCATTCTCTGTTCTGCCTGGTGTTGCAGTGCCACCGTCTTTAAAGAATATGTACAAAGAGTTGCAGAGCGACATTGCTGATTTTGTGCAACCAAACCATGGTTACCTGGAGAGCTGGGCGCGTCAGGGCGTACTTTTACTCAACACAGTATTAACCGTCGAGGCAGGTAATGCGCATTCGCATGCGAAATTAGGCTGGGAAGCATTCACAGATAAGGTAATTGCGCTGATTAACGAACACTGTGAAGGCGTCGTATTTTTACTCTGGGGATCACATGCGCAGAAGAAAGGCAGTTTTATTGACAGAAACCGCCATCACGTTTTACAAGCCCCTCATCCCTCGCCTTTATCGGCGCATCGTGGTTTTCTGGGGTGTGGGCATTTCTCTAAAACCAATCAGTATCTGACCGAACGCAACCAGCCCGCAATTGACTGGACGCCGGTTTTGCCAGAATAAAGAGACAAAAAAGCCAGCTTTCGCTGGCTTTTTAAAACGGTCATTCTCAAAGCATTACGCTTTGTTTTGACGCCACCATTCAGACAACAACACACCGGTTGCCACTGATACGTTCAGGCTTTCAACATTACCAGTGCCTGTGATCGCGACGCTCATGTCAGCATTTTCAAAGGTCGCATCAGAAACACCTTCGCGTTCCTGACCTAACACCAGAACCATTTTCTTCGGCAACTCAGCTTTGAAAAGCGGAGTTCCTTTATGGCTTGATGTTGTGACAATCGCGTAACCGGCTTTACGGAATTGCTCCAGACCTTCTTCGAAAGTCTCGCCGCTGATTGCTTCAACATGCTCCGCACCGCCTTCAGCAGTA
>Ga0160449_1000740_pt1 | contig 17943 bp, 9 predicted proteins | sample HID1975I_E1MG_FD_108216 | JGI IMG/M metagenome (GOLD analysis project Ga0160449, IMG submission 108216) | Enriched soil microbial communities from UW Madison campus, WI, USA - HID1975I_E1 MG | ecosystem: Environmental > Terrestrial > Soil > Unclassified | place: USA: Madison, Wisconsin...
GCAATGACTTCTGCACGATCGGTAAGCAATAGAATTTCTTCTGTGTTTGAATAAACAATGTATTCCACACAAATTGGTTTTTGTGCTTCGATGTTTTCATTAAAAATCCTGAAAGAATTTAATTGTATGAAAGATGACGGATTTTCATTTTCATAAACCATCAAAACTTCAATATTAAAATCATTTTGGACTTTAAAAAGTTCAGAAATAGAAAGATTTTGAGCAGCATATTTTTCGCCTTCTTCTGCTGATGGAAATAATGCAGTATAAAATTTTTGAGCCTGACTTTCCATCCAAGAAGCCGTTTCCATTATGATAACTACAAATTGCGCTTTTTTTGACATGATTTCTTTATTTATAAACTTGAATTATTATTTAGCAAAACTGCTGTAATTTGTTTTATAAATAAAGGTTTAAAAGTCTGATATGTTGGTCAGAAAGTCGGTTGTTTTTAATTATTCACTCGGTATTCTAATGGAGAAATTCCAGTTTGGGTTTTAAAGAATTTTCCAAAAACAGATTGATTAGAAAAGTTTAAAGTGTCACTTATTTGGTTGATAGTTAATGATTTGTTGTGAAGTAAAACTTTAGCTTCGAGAATAACCATATTATCAATCCATTCGCGTGTGGTTTTACCGCTGTTGTTTTTAATAACTTCAGAAAGGTATTTTCGGGTCACATTTAAATGATCTGCGTAATATGCCGGCGATCGATATTTTATAAAATCTTTCTCTACAGTCTCCTTAAACTTTTCGAACAAAGGATTTTGGATTTCTTTATTTGAAAAAGCATTTTTTATGGCATCCAGCTCAAAAATCAAAATGTACAAGTAACTTCTCAGAATAGCAGCTTGATGAAAATGTTCGATGCTGACGGTTTCTTTAATTAAATTAAAAATCTTTTCAAACTTTGGTTTTGTCTTTTTATTCAAAGAAAATACATGCATATCGCTGTTTTCGAAAAAATCAAATTGAGACAGAAAAAAGATATTAGTCTGGCTTTCGAGAAAAAACTCAGGTTTAAAAAAGATAATATCCATTAAAATCTCATCGCTGTTTTTGGTAAAACTTCTAATAACATTTGGACCAATCGCTAATATTGCAGGTGCTTCAATAACAATCTTATCCAGTCGCGTCTGCATTATGATGCTGCCTTTTTTGAGAAATTCGATTGCGTAACTTTCTGCACGATAAGGAACTTCTATGTAAGGATGATCTTGAATCTGCACATAGAAATAGTCTTTTGTATTGATTTCATCTGTAAACAAACTTTTGTGATGTTCGAGTGAATAAGTGCTGATTTTGCTCATTTCTATGAAGCTTTGCTGGAGTTTTTACTATTCAAATATACTTAATTAAGGGAGTTTACAATCTTCAAAAAAAATCTTTTTGGTTTTCTAAAAACAATAAAGGCTGTCTTTTGGACAGCCTTTAAAAACTAATTAAAATAAAAAAATAAAAAAATCGATAAGAATATTCTAAACCTGAAACTACAATTGAGTTTAAAATTGATTCTTATTTTGCCTTCATCAGTACTTGTACACTATTAGATTTTTTCAAAGCATTTACTGTAAATTCTTTTAAATCTTTTGCGGTAATTGTACTTAATGTATTTTTAAGGATTTCAGCATCAAGAGGTTCTTCGTTGTTGCGAACGTAAGATGTCAATGCATTGAGCCAATAACTATTTTCTTTAATTTGTTCCTGATAATTCTTGATTATAGATTGTTTGATATCTTCGAGCATATTTGCAGGAATGTTTTCAGTTTGTACTCTAGAAAGTTCTGCATGTACAATTTTTACCAAAGCATCTGTTTTGTCAGGATTACAATCGAAGTTGATTTCTAATGAAAATAATGGAGTAGGAGATTGTGATAAATTAGCTCCAACCTGTACTCCGTAACTGCCGCCTTCTTCTTCTCGAATGGTTTCCAGATATCGTTTTGTCAGCCATTCAGATATGATATAACTTAAGATTTTATTCTTTTTATTGAAGACAACATCTTTGTTTTCCAGATGAAGATAAACCGTTGTTTTTGGCGTATCCATTGCTCTGAAGATCGTTTTTTCGGTTTTTCCGTCTTTCATGAAAATTTTATGATCAAAGTATTTTTCTGTTTTCTGAGTAGAAGGAATATTTCCTAAATAGGTATTGATTAAAGCAATATCTTTTTCAGAAATGTTTCCTACAAATAAGAAAGTGAAATCTCCAGCATTTGAGAAACGTTCTGAGTAGAATTTCTTAGCTTTATTCAAATCAAATGCGTTGATGAAATCATGAGTCAATAACCAATTGCGCTTGTTGTAATTAGTATTTAAAACCGAAATTGTATCGCTTAATGCCTTTTCATTGCTGTTTGGAGCATTATTTAATTTGTTTTGATATTGCTCTTTTATTTTTTCAAAAGTACTGTTGTCAAATCTAGGATGTTGAAAATATAAATAAGTCAACTGCAATAAAGTAGTTAATGATTCTTTGTTGCTGCTTCCGTTAAAACCTTCGTATAAACCTCCAATATAAGGGCTGACATTCGCAGTTTTTCCTGTAAGTTTCTTTTTCAAATCGGTAAATTTATAGTCGCCCAATCCTGAATAAGCCGCTACAGCCGATGCAATTTGAGTTGAAGGAAGATCCTGCCAGTCTGCCAGTGAATTTCCTCCTGCGCTGTAAGCCGAAAACAGAATCTGGTCTTTGCTTAAAATTGTGGGGTAAATAATAACTTTTGCGCCGTTTGCCAATTTAGATTGTTTAGCATTCGCGAATGATTGAATATTACTCGTTTGTACAATTGCTTTTTCTGTCAATTGATCTTTTACCAAAGAAGCGGTTAATTCTTCTTCTTTGTAAGCTTCTAATTTGGTGTTTGAAATGGTTTTTATCGCATTCCAATATTCATTTGCATCAGGAAATTTAGTCACTGCATCTTCTGGAGCAGAAACCGATATGATTAAATTATCTTTAGGTTTTAATGCCCTAAAAACGGTGTTTACTTGTTCTAAAGTAACATTATTTAAGAAGTTATTGATCCATTTATATTCTTCATCCATTGTCATTACTGGATTGGCTTCTAAGAAATAAAGTTGTAACTGCTCTGCCCAATAGCTGTTGCTGATTTTGTCTTTATTGGTTAAACGATTATCATAACTGCTGCGCATTTTGGTTTTTAAACGGTCTAATTCCTGTTGTGTAAATCCGTTTTGTAAAGCTCTTTCAAACTCTCTGTAGGCTTCTGTAAAAGCTTCTAAGAATTTGCCTTTTTTTGGTGTTATGTTCAGCGAAAATTTACTATCTAATCTCGAAAGATTATTATCTGAAATTCCGAAAGATAAACCGGCAGTTTCGTTGTTTATGATGCATTCTCCAAAGCGGGAATTCATCATTTGCATTGCAAGACTTTCCTGCATGCTTTTGGTCATTTCAGCTTCGTCTTGTAGTAGAGGTTTTGGCTGTGTATAAGAAAGTGAAATTCCAGAACGCTGTAATTCTTTATCTGTCGCCAGAACATAGCGGTTTTCTTTGTGAAATGGAATTTTTTCGTATTCTCTTTTATTGATTTTCTTTGGAGTCGGTATTGAACCGAAAATTTCTTTAACTCGTTTTTCGATTTCAGCAACATCGATATCTCCCACAATTACGACCGCTTGATTTTGAGGCTGATACCACTTTTTGTAATAATCTCTTAATACTTGATATTTGAAATTATTGATGACATTTAAATCTCCAATTACATTTCGTTTCGCATATTTTGAACCTGCAAATACCGTTTTATCGATTTTTTCTCCAGCTCTATAATCTGCATTTCTTCTGGTGCGCCATTCTTCGCGAATTACGCCTCTTTCTGCATCAATTTCATTATCAGCAAGAAGTAAAGATCCAGACCAATCGTGAAGCACATACATACAGGAATCTAATAAAGTGCGATTGTCAGCAGGAACATTGCTGATGTTGTAGACAGTTTCATCATAAGCTGTGTAGGCATTAATGTCTTTTCCAAAAGAAACACCCTGCTTTTCGAGCATATTAATTATTCCTTTTCCTTTAAAATGTTCTGTACCGTTAAACGCCATGTGTTCTAGAAAATGGGCTAATCCGTCTTGGTCATCATTTTCTAGAATTGCTCCTACATTTTGAACGAAATAAAAATCGGCTCTGTCTTTTGGCCACTCATTGTGCATGATGAAATACTGCATTCCGTTTGGCAGTACTCCGTGCGCTATTTCTTTGGGCAGTGGAAATGTAGTTTTAAATTGCGCTGAAACCTGAGTTAAACCCAAGAATAAAAGATGCGCTAAAATTAATTTTGCTTTCATTGTTGATCTTTATTGTTCTTTTTTTTGATTGAATTTTAGTTTGGAAAGGGTATAATAAGTTTGTACTGTTTATTTGAAGGTCTCGTTTTGAAACCTTCAAACAACAGTTTTATGGGGACATGGATGACACGGATTCGCTATCGTGAAAACGCTGATAAAACGGATTTTATTTAAATATTTTATCTGTGTAAATCCGCGTTTTCGCGATAGCGAATCAGTAAAATCAGTGTCTAATTTTTTAAGTATAAAATTACATCCAGTCTGGTTTTGCTGAACTTTTTAAGTAGTAATCAAAATACTGCTGCATTTTGTTTGTCCAGTCTTTTTTGTTTGCAGCATCTTCTAAAGTGTGTCCTTCTTTTTTGTAGTTGACTAATAAAGCAGGTTTTCCTAAACGGCGAAGCGCAAAAAACAAAGATTGTCCTTCTTGATAAGGAACCGCTCGGTCATTATCATTGTGGAAAATAAGCACCGGCGTTTTAATGTTTTTAACCGAAAATAGAGGAGAGTTTTTTATGTAACCATCCAAATTATCGTATAATGAACTTCCCATACGATATTGATCTGCTTCGTATTTGAACATTGTCGAAATACCATTTGATCGCATTACAGGATAGTTAGCAGTAAAATTACTTACTCCAGAACCAATTATAGCACAGCTGAAAATATCTGATTTTGTCAATAAAAATGAAGTTTCGTAACCGCCAAAGCTATGTCCTTGAATACCAATTTTACATTTTTCGGTAATACCTTTTGAAATTAAATACTCAACTCCGCTGATTACGTCATTGTAAACGCTGTTTCCAGGATCGCCATAAGTGTAATGCACGTCTGGTTGAAAAACAATATAACCGTTGCTTAAATATGTTGGAATATTAATGTTTGAAGTGCTAACTTCAGGCATCTGATATGTATTCAAATCTTCAGTATGTTTTTCATAAAAATGAACAATTACTGGATATGTTTTTTTGCTGTCATAATTATCTGGAAGATAGAGATTACCTTGGTTTTCTTTTCCGCTAAAGCTTTTCCAAGTCAATAATTTTGAAGTTCCCCAGGCATATTCATTTTGGTGCGGATTGACGTTGGTAATTTTTTGCTGTGAGCCAAAATTAGAGGTTGCCCACCATAGATCTGGGAAATTAGTATAACTTTCTTTTGTAAATAAAAGACTTGAATTATCTCCAGAAACGGCTTCAATTCTTACATTATAGTCTGGGTTTGCAAATACCTTCGTAATCGAATTATTGTTGGTTAATTTGTAAATTCCTTTAGATTTATCTGCGGTATCAAAACCTATAAAAGTTATTGCTTTTTTCTGGTCTAGATTGCCTATATAACCGCTTTCGCTATATCGAAGTTCTACTTTGTTTTTTCTACCATAACCATTCGTAATAGAATATGGAGCTTTATTGTTCATAAGATCAATTGCCCATAAATCAAACTGATCGTAAATCACAACTGTATTTCCGTTGTTTAACCAGCCTGCAATTCCGTAAGCAGTATTGGCAGATTTCATATCTACGTTGTCATCATAAATAGGGTAGGGAATTTGTGAACTAATGTTCTTAAACTGCATAGAAGTGCTGTCAAAAACAGTCCAGACTTTTTGATTTTCATCATAATAAACAGCAAAACTTCCCTGCGGATTCCAAGTTGGGTTGCCAAAAACTCCAGTTAATACTTTTGTAGATTTTCCTGTTGCTGCATCAATCCAATAAAGATCGTTACGTTCATTAAAAGTCCAGTCAACTTCTACTGTATACGGCTTTTTATCAATAGCAAATACACCTTTAAAGTTACCAGATTCTGGAACCATAACTTGATCAAATTCACCTGTAGAAGCTACTTTGATTACTCTTTTATTTTTGATGTCGTATAGATATTTTTGTTCGCTGGGAAGTGTTTTTGAATTTCGTAACAATTCCTGTCTGCGTTCCATAGCTCCCTGATTTGATCTCCAGATCTCAACACCCGATTTTGGAATCTGAGTATTTTCAAAACGCTTATTTGAATTTACTGACAACTGAATGAAATTACTGTTTTCGTTTAATCCGTAAGCTGTTTTTGAAATTAAAAAAGCGGGATCGTTTAAAGTAATATCATTATAATTGAATAATTCATTTACAGAATTAGTATTCAGATTAAAATAATAAACTATGTTGAAATCGGTGCTGTTAGTACCTTTCAAAGTAAAAGTACCACCGTCTTCTTTGCCATTTAATTGTAAGTCTCCAAAATCAGAAGCTTTTCCAGTGTAAACAGTTTCTTGTTTTCCGCCCAGAATGCCATGTTTTATGTAGACTTTGTCTTTTTCAATCTGAACATAAACGATTGTTTTATTTTTAAGAAAACGTGATGATTTTATGTTATTTACAGAAATACTGTCATTACTTTCTAGATTATAACAAACCAAACGCTGCAGGAAGAATTCTCCTTTAACAGCTTCTGGACGTGTATAATACAGGAAATCAGTTCCTTCAAGTGGATTGGTATAATGCTTGCTTTTCCAAAGTTTTTTTGCACCTGTTTTTAAGTTTTGCAAAAGCGTGCTATCATTTTTGCTATACTGAATCCAGTCTTTTTTTCCGATGAATTTTAGATCATTACATTTGTTGAGTACCAAACGTTTTCCTTTTGGAGCTTCCTGAATAATGATCTGTTTTTTATTTTCTTTCTCTTCATCTTGAAAAACAGTGCTGTAAGCCATCCATTTACCGTTATATGACAAAGATTTACTGTTTATTCTTTGCCAGGTTTGATAAGCCGATTCGTCGACTGCTTTTTTCTGTGCAGATAAACTATGTACACTCAAAGCGAGTGCACATAGTAAAACTATTTTTTTCATATTTTTTTGATTTTCAAAAAGAAACTATTCTTTCTTTAAAGCATTAATAACTTCTGTAAGTTCATCAACTAACTGCCCTGGATTTCCAGAATATCCTTCAGATGTAAAACGAATCTGTCCGTTTTTGATAACCACTTTTCTAGGAATTCCACTTGATTTAAAGATTGCTGCGTATTTAGAAAATGATTCGTTATTGGTTCCTCCGCCTTTTTTTACTAAATCAAAATAAGTATCCAGTTTTAATCCTTTTTCTTTCAGGTAAGCCAATGCTTCTTTTTTGTAACCTTCTTTGGTTTCTTGAGTACTGATAAAATAAACTTCAACTTGTTTGTCTTCTTTAAAGTTGTTTACCAATTGCTGCATCGCTGGAAACGCTTTTTTACAAGGTCCGCACCAAGTTGCCCAGAAATCAATTACGATAATTTTTCCGCTGTCTAAAGCCAATTGTTTTTGTTTTCCGTCAGTTGTCTGTACTTTAATTGCTGGCGCAGGAACTGGATCCATTAAAGCGATTTTTTCTTCAGGTTTATTTTCTTTTTTCAACTGTTCTAAATACGCAGGAAAATCAGCTTCTTTTTTGCCTTCTTTCAGATATAACTCTTTCAGTTTTGCTGTGGCACTTTCAGATAAAGTATTAGCTCTTGCTGCATTTTTTAAAACCTCTAAAATTGGTTTGTTGAATGCTTCTAAAGCTTTAATATGAATATCATTGATGCTTGCTTTTTCGTAACGTTTTTCGAAAGGCAGCAATTCAAAAGTTTCTAAAACTTCTTTGTACTTTTTCAAAATGTCGTACATACGAATCTGAATAACCAACTCATTATTAAGCTGATTTTTTGCATTTTCTGTCGCTTGGTTCGGTGACCAGTAAAGTCCTTGCATGTAAGACATATCATTTACTTTTTGCTGCATCTGCTTGATTATTGGCACCGCCATAGTTTCGATAACAGCAGGATCAACAACTTTCAGATACATCGCTTTCGAAATATTCTGGTGGTAAGCATCATTTAGATTAGCAAAATTCATGTTTGGAATCATAGCTAAAATACTTTTGTAATCTTTAGTTTCAAAATAATAACCAAACTGCATTTTTACAATATTATCGTAGAAATACTTTTGAGAATCTGGTACATCTGAAGTGTATGGAAAATCAACTAAAAATTGGCTGCTAACTTTGTTTCGTTCCGATGCATCTGCAATCGGCATAATTTTTTGATACGCTTTTTGTCTTAAAAATGCGCCTTTTGGAAATTGTTTTACGATTACATTTTCAACAGAATCTGATTTGGCTTTGTTTTTTAATTCATATAAATAAATGTTATGAACTTTAAGATAAACTTCCTCAGGCATTCCGTTTATTTTTTTTGTAAAATCACCTAGAAAACGACTTCCAAGTTCCTGAAATTTTTCAGGTTTCTGCACTTTAAGCACTTTAAAATAAGTGTCAAAAAATTCTGGAAATCTATTGCCGTTATCTGCTACTTCTTTTTTCAACCAATATTCTGTTGCATCACCATCAATAGTAAATTCTTTGAAATAGCCGCCGAACTGTCCATTAAAATCCTTATTTCTAAAAGTTGCCCATGCTAAATCTGCTCCAGGCATTTTTACTTTAGGTTCTTTAAAGACTACCAATAGATAGCCGGTATCTTGTCCTGTGTCTGTAACTATGCCATTATCAGTATTGCCATAGAATTTAAAAGCCATAAAAGCACATTTTTTAGGAACCGTAAAATCTGCATTCCAAACGGCACCGTTCTTTTTCATTTTAAGATCTTCGATTTCCCATCTGTAATCATTGAAAACATAAGCATAACCGTTAATGTTTGTAAGACTTTCTAAAGGTCCGCCTTTTGAATCATAAGTCATATTTAAGGTTGATCCTGATATCGGAATATTTGGCATTCCTTGTAATCTAGATTTAACTTCTTGACTGGTAACTTGTAAGGTAAAGGCGCAGAACGCCAATACCAATAGCTTGATATTTATTATTTTTTTTAACATTGTGTGTTTTTATTTGCCCAATTCTGGGTTTAAATCGATATAATTTTGATTGATTGGGAATACATATCCATCGCTGTTTGGTGCAAGAGTATAAGTCTCACCTTTAAAAACTCGAGTATATGTTTTTTGATATACAGGATCAAGATTTAATCTTTTTTGATCGAACCAGCGGAATCCGCGTCCGATAAATTCTTTTTGTCTTTCTGTTAACACTAAATCTAAAGCTTCTTTGTTTGTTGTTGCACTAACTGTGTAAGCTGATCCCGATTTAAAACGTTTTGCTCTTAGAATATTTAGGTAATTAACTGCTTCTGCAATCTTACCAGATCTTGCATAACATTCTGCCGCAATTAAATACATTTCAGGAACAGAAACTCCTATATTAATTCCGTTTGTGTAACTGTAAGTTGCAATACCAAATCCTCTTCCTGTATAAGTTGGAGAAATCGCAATGTTTCCAGCGATTGTATAATAATCATAGCGCAAATCACTTGACCCAAAACTATTTAATAAATCATTTGACAAAGGAGCTCTGTTATAAGCTAAAAGCAAAGTTTTTGAAAATATAACCTCAGGATTCTGAATTAAAACGGGATAGCTGTAACCAGATGCAAATGTTTTTAAATCGATTAAACCATTTTGCATCTGTAACGTTTTCTCGGCATTTTCAAGACTCAATTGATATTGTCCCATTAATAAATAAGTTCTCGCAAGCAATGCATAAACGGCTCTTTTTGAAGGAAGCACATTAAACTGAGGATCGTCCTGAATGCCATTTTCCAAAGCACTTTTTAAATCGGATACAATTTGATCATAAACTTGTCCAACTGTACTTCTTTCTAATGAAGAAAACAATTCTGGTTTTAACAAAATAGGAACTGCTTTTTCTGAATTGGCAGAAGCTGGATCAAATTGTGGTGCATAAGTATTAACCAACTGCAAATAAGCAAATGCTCTATGTACGAAAGCTTCAGCATAAATTTCCTTTTTTTCTGCATCACTTCCTTTTTCACTGTCCATTACGCCATCAAGAATTACATTGCTGTAATAAACCGCTTTGTATAATCCTGTCCAGTCTGAATCACCTTGAGAAGGATCATAAATTCTATCCTGCCAAGTATAACTATTACCCCAAATAGTGGTGACTCCGTTTTGATAAGTTGTTGGGAATTCGACATCAGCATTAGCAATAAGATAAATTCCTCCAGAAGAAGTTATGTCATTATAATTGTTTGCCAAAGCTCTGTAATCAGAAGTATATTTTAAAATTCTGTTGTTTCCAACTTGTTCAACTTCAACATAATCTCGGCATGAGTTTAGTAAAAGTAAAGGAAGGAATATATATAACGTGGATTTTAGAAATTTCATAATAGTCTGTTTTTTAAAATTAAAAACTGCAATTAAACTGTAAAGAGTAATTACGCTGTGGTGGAAGCGTATTATAGTTATTGTTTGACAGGTATTGAGGATCTATTCCTAAATCATTCTTAACCCATAACAATCCTAAATTTCTCGCTGCAAAATTGAAACTTAACGACTTAATAAAAGTTTTTTGCAGCCATTCTGATGGTACATTATAGCCTAATGAAACTTGCTGTAATCTCACATTATCTGCAGGGAGTACATTAATATCTGCCATCTGGTAACGGTTTAAACTGTTATAGCTAATATTTGTAAGGCCTGGAACGTTTGTAAAAGCTTCGTCTCCAGCTTGTCTCCAGCGTTCTGCTACTAGTTCGTCTTTAGCAACAGCTCCATATTGTACTCCTGCATAAGAAGGATAATTTTGTAAAACTGTATTTCTAAACACATGTCCTGCATAATAGGTAATCTGAACACCTAATTTAAAATTTTTGAAAGAGAAATCATTCATGAAGCCTCCAAAATAAGGAGCAAAAGTAGTTCCCATATATTTTAAATCTTCTTTATCAATTGATGCAATTCCTTGAGTTGAATTCACAATTGTACCGTCTTTTTTGTACACAGTAGACTGGCCAGTATTATCTAAACCTGCCCAATTATAAGCGTAAAGATATCCGATAGGATTACCTTTTGTTGTTACACCAGATAGGTATTGGTTAGTGGTAGTTGCTATAAAACGTGAGTCTGTAACTTCATTTGTATTATAAGAGAAATTTAAACTGCTGTTCCATTTAAATTCAGAATTTATAATAGTTCCTGAAAGAGATAAATCTATACCATTTCCTTTTAAAGTTGCGGTATTAAAATTTACATAAGACCATCCGTAAGTAGGGTTAAAAGGAAGATTTACTAAAATATCTTTTGTTTTTTTATAGTATAGATCAACACTTCCTCTTAAACGATTATTGAAAAAACCGTAATCTAAAGCGTAATTGAATGTTGATGTTGTTTCCCATTTAATTTCAGGATTTTCAGGTATACTAATAGAGCCTGTTGGTAGCTGCGTGTTAAAATCTACAGATCCAATACTAATTATAGGACTTTGGCTTCCAAAACCACCGGTAGGCGAACTTCCGCCTTTACCGTAAGTAATTCTAAAAGCTAAATTGCTCAGCCAATTTACATCACTTAAGAAAAATTCTTTATTGATGTCCCATTTACCACCTGCAGACCATAGCGGTAATGCTCTATTTTTTCTAGAAGCTCCCACTAAGTTAGTATCATCAAAACGGAGACTTCCTGAAACATGGTATCGGTTCATAAAATCATAAGAACCCAGTCCATAGTAGGACAAATAACGGCTTCTTGATTTACTAATGCTATTATCCGAAGCTCCAATAATGCTCTGCCATCCATAAACGGTATTGTAATAAACTGTAGGATTTACAGATTGTCCTGAGTTTGTGTCAGTATTATAACCATAATATCTTTGGCTTGAACCTTCTCTTCGTTCTTCTCTAATTTCTGTACCAGCTAAAAAATGCAAACTATTGTTTTCATTGAAGTTTTTATTGATATTCATTTGAAAACGCATATTCTGATTATCGTTGTTAGAGTTTGTGTTGTATAGATAAGATCCCAGCGGTATACCATAAACTAATTTTCCAGCTGTATTAACAGATGTTGCCTGGTTAATCATGTTTCGAGTATAATAACTGTCTAATTCACTCAAAGATTTGGTCTTATTTGTAATAGAAGTATACATTCCCGATGCTTCAAAATTTAACCAATCTGTAATTGTTGCTGTTAAACTCGCATTTAATCTAATGTTAGCTCCTTTTGTTATTACGTTAGAATAATTTAGTTCATCTAAATAATTGTAAGACCAAGGTAAATATCCTTTTGCCTCAAATCCTTTTGAAACTTCTGGTCTAAAAAGGAAATAACGGTCAATTCCATTTCCGTTTTCATCGGCGATCATATCATAAGGGCGTAAAGCTGTAGCCGATACATTTGACAAAGCTTCGTTTACAACTGTATTGGTTTGATAAGACGTTGGAACATAATTGATTCCTGTATTTAACTTTAAGAAGCTTTTAAGCTGAAAAGAGTTATTTAATGTGATATTATAAGATTGAGAATCATTTCCTCTCATAGCAGCTTCATCCTTATTATATCCTAAAGACAAATAATAAGTACTTTTCTCATTTCCGCCATTTATAGATAAATCATATTGCGTTGTAACCGAATTTCTTAGCAAATATCTATTGATCTGTCCTAGATTATCATTTTGTCCAAGCTGGGCTAATAACTGATCTCTTTGCGCTATAGAAATTTCACCTCTTTTTTGTCTAAACATGATTTCCTGTGCTGCACTTGGATTAAGGGCCTGCCAGTTGGAAATGTTATCAACAACGAATCCACCATTTACAAGGTCTTTTTCATAATCAATATATTGAGCTGTATTCATGACACGCAGTTTTCCCAAATCTATTTTTTCGCCAATGCTTGTAGTGGTGTTAAAGCTTATAGTTGGCTCGCCTTTTTTTCCTTTTTTGGTTGTAATTACAATAACACCATTAGCGGCCATAGATCCCCAAATTGAACTTGCAGCGGCATCTTTTAAAACGGTTATGCTTTCTACATCATCTGGATTAAGAAAACTTAAAATAGAAGAGCCTGGAACACCTCTTTTAGAGAAAGCAAAATCTTCTCTTGACTGCGGAAAACCATCGATAACAATTAAAGGTTGTCCTGTTCCGCTATAACTATTAGTTCCTCTTACACTTATGGAACCTGTTCTTGGATCAACATTTACACCAGCCATTTTTCCTTCCAATCTTGACTGAATGTCTACTGTTGGAACTTCGGCCAGCTCTTTTGCAGTCATTACCCCGATAGCTCCAGTAACTCTTTCTTTCGGAATTTCTGTATAACCGTTAGAAACAGAAATTTCTACAGAATGAAGTTCCATAACATCTGGTACTAATGTTGCATCAATAGTTCTTTTGTTATTTACAGGAATTGTAACGGTTTTAAACCCTAAAGAGCTGAAAACAATAGTATCATACGGAGAAACTCTCATTCGATATTCTCCCTCTTTTCTGGTAATGTCCCAAGATTGTTTTCCTTTTAAAACAACGTTTACGCCAACCAGCGGAGCACCTTTTTTATCGGTTACTTTTCCAGTTAATTCATATTCCAGCTGTTCGGCTTTCTTTTTGTTTCTTTTTACAACAACTTGTTTATCAATAATATCAAAAGTAAGATTGTTACTTCTTAAGGCATTGTTTAAAATTTCTTCTATAGTAGCGTCTTTGTCCAATGTAATAGTATTGGCAGATTTAAGAACATCATCATTATAGAAGAAGACATAATTAGTCTGTTTTTCTAAAGTTGAAAAAACATCAATTAAGGGCGTGTTCTTGAAACGAACATGTATTTTATTTTGACCTAAAGAAGGGTTCGCATATAAACTACACATACTTATCCAAATAAATGCAGTAACAGATCTCATAAGCAGCAGATATAGGTAATAGTGGTATCGTCCAGAAAAATACTTTTCTGAATTATGTTTTTTATTCATAATTTTGTTTTGAATTTAAGAGTTAGTCAATTAGCGTTGACTATAGTTCTACAATGCCAAAAGATGGTTCCAACATCTTTTGGTTTTTTTTGGTTAGTTTTTACAAATAAGGTTGATATGTTTATTTTTGGTCTTATATCATAGGCTTTGGTGGTTTTTAGAATTGATTTTTTTATTTAATTGTAATAGTTCTTTGGTTTGCGTTAACAGTACAGGTGTTGTTCGTAATACTTGACAAGGTAGTTGCCAATGAATTAAGATTTTCATTTAAAGCAAAAGATCCTGAATAATTTGTCTCTAAGTTTAAATCTGCACCTTTTATAAATTGAATTTTGTAATATTTTGAAAGTTTATTTAAAATAGTATTTAAAGACTGACTTTTGAAAGTAAAATAACCTTCACGCCAAGACAATATTGAGGCAACATCTTTTCGTTCTACCTTAAGCTGTTTTTTATCTTTATTAATCGTAGCGATCATTCCAGGAGTCAAATCTTCTTGAAGCTCCTGATTGTTTAAAAATCCTTTTTTAGTATAAGTAATTCTAACTTTTCCTTGCAATAAAGCAGTTTGAACGGTTTCATCTTCAGGATAAGAACTTACATTAAAAATCGTTCCCAATACACGGACATCACACTCTTTTGTTTTAACAAAAAAGGGTTTCGTTTTATCGTGCGCCACATCAAAAGCAGCTTCACCTGTTAAGAATACTTCACGAATCGAACCTTCAAATTGAGTAGGATATATTAATGAAGAACCAGAATTCAGCCAGACTTTTGTACCGTCTGTTAAAACAATTTGTGTTCTTTTGCCGTAAGGAACTCTTACTGTATTAAAAGCAGAAGCACTGCTTGAGTTGGTATTTACAGCTTGTGTTCCAACAGTTACTTTTCTACCATTTTTTCCATAGCTTATAATTGTACTGTCCTTTACGGTAATAGTCTGCTGGTCTTGTAAGACAAGAGAAATATTTTCTAAATCGATATTAGATTCAATTGTTTTAGTTTCTGCAGCAAAACGATCCAAATCGGTTTGAGGTTTGCTCTCTGGAGTTCGGTTTATAAATAAAGAGACTACTAGCACAATACTAGCGGCAGCAGAATAGGCGAGAAGTCTTTTTTTTCTCTTTCTCCGAGATTCTTTTTGCTGTAGTTCTATAAATCCATGACGAATTTGATCCTTTAAAGATTCTTTTTCATCATTCGGTATTTTGTTAAAATTAATTTGCAAGGCGATGTTTTTATGGGGTCTATATTTATAAAGAGAACAACTCATTTAAAACATAGACAAAAAAAATAACCTTTTTTTAAAGTTTTTTTCGAAGTTCTTTCAAACATCTGTATATCAGTGTTCTGCAAGATTCGATAGAAATACCTAAAATAGTAGCAATTTCCTCATAAGGCTTGTCTTCGTTAAATCTGTAGAACAATGCTTTGCGCTGTTTTTCGGTAAGTTCTTGCATCGCAAAAGCCAGTTTTGAGTTTAAGTTTGCAGTATTTTCTTCTTCGATTAAAGTATCCTCAAAAGAAAGTTCTTTAAGGATAACTTCATCATAATCAGATGTTATAGAAAATATTTTTTGAGAAGCTTTGTGTTTCTTCAAGACATTTCTCTGCGTAATTTTAAACAAATACGATTTTACATTTACATTTTCAGCAAGACCGTTTCTGTATTTATATATGTCCAAGAAGACATCATGAATAGCATCTTTAGCAATTGAAGATTCGTTAGTATATTGTAAAGCAAAAGTAAGTAAAACATCCGCGTAGATATCATACAGCTTTTCAAAGGCGGGAATATCACCTTTTTTAATCTGCTGCCATAAAAAAATATCTGTTGTGGTATTCTCCATTTAAGGAATAAAATTGCTTATGTTTTAGAGCAAATCTATAACTTTTATCAGGCAAACAAATAATATTTCGAATATTTCGCATTATTTTGAAGTTTTTTTGTAAAATAATAGCGATTATTTTGTTAAAATTTGATTCAAGAGAAATAAGAATAGATAGTTAAACTTCATATAAATTAATGGTAAAGAAATAGTTTCCAATTTTGATAATAACTAAATAGAATAAGAAGAGAATTAAAGAACGTATTATTTATTAAAATTATAGTATAAAATGTCGCTTTTCCTTATATTTGATTAAGGAATTTAACATATTACAAATACAGCCTAATATTTAAATAACTTATTAGCACAAATACACCTTAAATCGATAACCTATAAAGTTCTAAACGAAACGTCTAGACATTAAACGCAGCAATGGAGTTAATACCTAATTTAGAGCTTTTTCAAACCGTTTTCAACTCTGTGCCCAATGGTATTGTAGTTCTAAAGTCTTTGTATAATGATGAAGGCAGAGTAAAAGATTTTTCAATTGTTTTGCTCAACACTTATATGCTTAATTGGATTGATGGTGCTGGTTATCAAGATAAAAATTACAGCGAAATTTTTCCTAATATAAACAGAACCGATATTTTTGAAAAATTTATCGAGACTGCCGAAACTGGTATAACTGCCAGCTTTGAACAATGGTATGAAGGAAGTAAAATTATACACTGGTTTAAATTTACTGCTACAAAACAAGGAGAACTACTGGTAGTTACCACAGAAGATATTACAGAAAAAAGACAAGCCGAAATAGCTTTAAATAATGCACTTAATGCTGCTGAGAAACAAAAACGGATATACGATTCTGTTATAAACAATACACCCGATTTGGTGTATGTTTTTGATCTCAATTATAAATTTACCTATGCCAATAAAGCTTTATTGACAATGTGGGGTAAATCTGCCGAAGATTCTATTGGTCTAGGATTAAGAGAAAATGGGTATGAAGAATGGCATGCCCTGATGCACGAAAGGGAAATTGATTTTGTAGCTGCTGAAAAAAGATCCATTCGAGGAACAGTATCTTTTCCTCATGCAGAATTAGGAAAGCGTATTTATGACTATATTTTTGCCCCAGTTTTTAACGAAAAAGGCGAGGTTGAAGCCATTGCAGGAACAACCAGAGATATAACCGAAATAAAACAAGCAGAAGAAAAACGCCAGCAAAGCGAAAATAGGTTTCGCCACATGATTGAGCAGTCACCAATAGCAATGTTACTCTCTAGAGGAGAGGAAGTTATTATTGAAACGATTAATAAGCCGATGCTCAAATTCATGAACAAAACTCATGCAGATGAAGTACTCGGAAAAAAAATGCTTGATGCCTTGCCAGAACTTTTAGGGCAGCCCGCACTTGAAACCGTTATTAATGTTCAAAAGACAGGGATTCCTTTTCGTGGAGAAGAACAGCCTGTAGATTTAGTAATCGATGGTATTTTGGAGCGCCGCTTTTTCAATTTTTCTTATGATTGTATTAAAGATTCAGATGGGAATTCAGCCGTTTTGCATGTCGCATTGGACGTAACAGAACGAGTACTTTCTAGAAGAAAACTAGAAGACAGCGAAAGCCGATTAAAATCTATGATCGACCAGACTCCATCTCCAACATTAGTATTAAAAGGAGATGACTTGGTTATTGAACAGATTAATAAACATATGCTCGAACTAATTGGCCGCGGCGATGAAATCATTGGTATGCCATTAATTGCCGTGCTTCCAGAACTTGATGGACAATACGTTTGGGAACAGGTTAAAAACGTTTATTTTAAAGGAATTCCTTTTGATCAAAGTGAAGTGCTTGTGACACATAACCGCACTGGTCAATTAAGAAAATACTATTATAATTTAGCGTATCGTCCTTTGATGGAAAACGGACAGATAACAGGAATGATCCAGGTTGCAATTGATGTTACACAGCAAGTTGTTGCGAGGCAAAAAATGGAA
>Ga0160449_1000749_pt1 | contig 17834 bp, 14 predicted proteins | sample HID1975I_E1MG_FD_108216 | JGI IMG/M metagenome (GOLD analysis project Ga0160449, IMG submission 108216) | Enriched soil microbial communities from UW Madison campus, WI, USA - HID1975I_E1 MG | ecosystem: Environmental > Terrestrial > Soil > Unclassified | place: USA: Madison, Wisconsin...
ATTCTAAAGTCATTTTTCCGGATTCTATTTTAGCTAAGTCTAAAATTTCATCGATTAAGGTCAATAGACTGCTTCCCGAACTTTGGATAACCTTTGCAGATTCTATCTGATCTTCATTTAGATTTTCATCCGGATTTTCTGCCATTAAACGGGAAAGAAGAAGAATTGAGTTCAAAGGAGTACGCAACTCATGAGACATATTTGCTAAAAACTCAGATTTATACTTCGTGCTCAGCGCAAGTTCTTCAACTTTTTTCTGGATTTCAATATTTCTTTCGGCAATCAAATGGTTTTTGTCTTCCAGCAATCTCGAACGTTCCTCCAACTCGGCATTTGCCTGCATCAGCTCTTCCTGCTGCACTCTCAATTCTTCTTCTGAAGCCTGAAGTTTTTGGGTCTGAGCTTCCAATTCTGTATTAAGATTCTCCAATTCAGAATGCTGAACCTGTAATTCCTCAGACTGAGCCTGAGTTTCTTCCATCAGCTGTTGCTCTTTCTCACGTCCTTTTGCTGCATTCAGGGCAATTCCTATATTTCGTGTACCTTCTACAAAGAAATCTATTCTGTCCTGATCAAAATTATTAATTGATGCCAGTTCTAAAACACCAATACAGTGACCATCAGAAAGTATCGGGATTAATAATAATCCGTTTATTTTCATTTTACTGCTTGCAAAACTTACAATAAAATCATTTTCTTTAAGGTCATTATACACTGTAGGTTTTTCGTTGACAAAAGTTTGGCCGATCATACCTTCCCCCGGGTCAAAACTTTTTTTCATGTTGCTTTCCAGTCCGAAAGCAGAATTAAGCCTTAAAATTCCTTCATCAAATATGTATAAAGATCCGTTGATGCATTTTCCGTATTCTATGATTTGACTCAGCGATCGTTCTGATACTTCTTTTACTGATCTGTTTCCTACTAAAGACTCGTTTAATAAGGCAAGACCTTTTTGTCGCCAGTCGCTTTTATTAATGGTTTCGAAAGATTTTTTTAAAGAATCTGTCATGTGATTAAGAGATCCTACCAAATCTCCCAAGTCGTCCTGAGAATTATCTACTACTTTTTGGGTGTAGTCTCCATTGGCTACGCGGCTTGCAATCTGCTGAACTGCAGTTACACGTCGTGATATCTGTGCGTCTTTTTCTCTTAAATCTTTTTCAAGCTCTTCTCTGCGTACAAGATCTGATTTTAGTTTAAGATAGAAAAAAACAGTAACAACGATTGCAGATAGCGCTGAAAATACAATAAATATAACTGTTGTGTCTGATGAACGGTTGAGATCTTTATTTTTTACATCAAGTTGGGCTTCTTCATATCTTATAAATTCGTTTACTACCTGGCGGCATTTATCCATATAAGCCTTGCTCTCTAATATCTGCTGTTGACTCATCACAATGCCTTTGCGTCTGTTTTCGACATAAAGTTTAAGATTATCAATGCTTTTTTCAACATCTACTTCTAAAACAGCTAATCGCTTTTGTTGATTTGTATCTGTAATATCCAGACTTTTTGCAAGAGCTATAGCGTTAGAATAGTCTTTTAAACTGCGATTATAAGGCTCAAGAAAACTCTCTCTTCCGGTAAGCTGATAACCACGATTTCCAGTCTCTGCATCCAGCAATGCTACCAAAACATCTTTTACAGCAGTTGCAGAACGCCTGCTTTTTCCTACACTTTCACGATGATTCATCTGATTTTGAATACTCAAATATGAAGCAATAGAGCTGGCAATAAGTATCAATAATGAAAAACCGACACCAAACTGTAGATTTCTTAGTATTTTTTTGGGCATAAAATTAATTTAATGGTAATGTGAAATAAAATGTAGAACCTTCATCCATAATACTCGAAACTCCGATATTTCCGTGATGTTGCTTGATGATTTCAGAACAGATATAAAGACCAATTCCCATTCCCTGAAACTGAAGTGAAGATTCTTCTACACGATAAAATTTATGAAACACAGCTTCCTGTTTAAAATCTGGAATTCCAATTCCAAAATCGGTGACACTCACCTTTACCTCCTGCTCTTCTTCATCTACAAAGGTGGTAACAATCACCTGGTGATTTTCAGGAGAATATTTGATAGCATTGGTTAAGAAATTAATCAAAACCTGCTCAATACGGATAGAATCTAAAGGAATAAGAATATCAGGAATATAGCCGTGACGGTCAATCTTTATCTTTTTCTCATCATGAGTCTGAAGAATGGTTTCGATTGCATTCTGTATTAATTGATCAAGATTGGTTGGTTTTTTATTGATTTTAAGCTTTCCGTTCTCAATTTTTGAAACATCCAGCAAATCTGAAATAAGAGTGTTCAGTTTTTCGATCTGATCCTGAACTTTTACCATGAATCCTGATTCTGCGCTTTCTTTCCCAAGTTTTAATTTTCGGTCTAGAAGCTGAACATAGGCCTTAATACTCGTTAAAGGAGTTTTTAGCTCATGACTTGCGATACTCAAAAACTCATCTTTTTCTTTCTCTACTTTTTTCTGATCTTCAATATCAGTAAAGGTTCCGACCCAGTTTTTGATTACATTTTCTTCATGCACCGGAGTTACACGAAGCAGATGATATCTGAATTCGCCAGATTTTATATTTTTAATTCTGATTTCTAGTTCGAGGGCCTTTCCTTTCTTTTTGCATTGAGAAAATTCTTCACTAATACTGAAATCATCCGGATGAGTTTCTGGAAAACTTGTATCGGAAAGAGAATATTCGTACCATTTTCCGTTAACAAAATCTATCGTTCCCTGTTCATTTATAGTAAATGCGATTTGTGGCAAAGATTCCAGCATCAGATGAAAATGGTCAATCTGCGATTTCATGGTTACCTGAGATTCGCGTCGGCCTTTCACTTCAAGCTCAAGACTTTGCTGCGTTTTTCTCATCGCAATATTCTGTTCCTGAAGATTGTAAAATGTTTTTACTTTCAACAGTAAAATTTCAGGATCAACAGGTTTGGTAACGTAATCTTTTCCTCCCGAAGCGTATCCTTTTGTGATGAATCTTTTCTCTGTATTGACAGCAGATAAAAATATGATAGGAATATCTTTGGTTCTGCTGTATCCGGCAAGTGTCTCGGCAACTTCAAACCCATCCATTTCCGGCATTTGTACATCTAAAATAATTAAGGCGTAATCATTTTTTAATGCTTTTCCCAGTGCTTCCGGACCAGAATCGGCTGTATCTACCTGAAAGTCTTTAGATTCTAATAATTTCTTTAATGAAAAAAGATTGTTTTGATTGTCATCAACGATTAAGATCATATCTAAAGTAAAATCAATTATTTGTTAATTTTTTTCTGATTCAAAAATACTTACAATTATCCGATAAACAGTTATTTCTAAACCATTTTTATCATAATCTATATTGTTACTATCCTATTCAAAAAAATAATTATAAAGTATTCTGAATATCACATATTTATTAAATTATTTTCAAATAAAATTGACGCAACGGTTGATTATAAAGGATTTCCGGTATTTGATAAATATTGAATTTTCACTTCTTGGGTGGCAACAATGATGCCAAGACCACTTAGTAATTTACATAAAAAATCTTTTAGTTCTTATCCTGATTTTGATTATATTGTGATTTAAAATTTTAGTATTGTTTTATTTAGAAAAATTGACCAATTACAGGTATTCAATTTAAATAAAATCAAAACACTTCTTTCAATAAAAAACTTTAATGATACCATGAAAAACAAATTGCTGATATTTTTAGTTCTCGCCTCAATGAATATGTATGCGCAGCAACAGAAAAATATTGAACATTTTACCGTCCGCGTAAGAGAAGAAGTTGGTGATCTCAATAAAGACGGTCTGCAGGATAAAGTAATTCTAACAATGGATACCGTTGATGCGCAGCAGCCATTAAAATTACAGATTTTTCTGCTGCAATCAAACAGAAAGCTCAGATTAGAATTTTCTTCGAAAGAGGTTTTCAATCCTCAGTATCCTAATGGGAAATACGGCGGAGATCAAATTCCGAGCATATTTATTGAAGATGGCAATCTTATTCTTTACTCAGAAATAAATGATGTAAAGCAATATTATACATTCCGTTATCAGAATAAAAATTTTGAATTAATCAAGATTTCAAAAATCATTTGGGATGGCAAAGACACAACCACCGAAACACAATTTGATCTTGTAAAAGGAGAAAAAACTGAAAACAGCAAACTTTTGGGTTCAGAAAAAACCAAAAAGAAAAAGCCAACAAAAATCGCATTGAAAGCATTGCCTACTTTACAGAATTTTAGAAATCCTGAACATCAATTTGATTAAGTGATGTAAATCAATTTAAAAAAAGAATTTTCAATCATATATAATTATGATTATATTTTGTTAAATCAAAAAAAAGAAGAAATTACATACCACATGAATTATGCGTGGCATATAAATTGACACCATCAGTATACACCACAATCAACTATATTACTATGATTTGACTTGCCCACTTTTACGTGGGCAATTTTGTTTTCTATAATTTATCATAGTCTGTTCAAATTTCATCAAAACTATTTGCCATGCCCTAAAGGGAAGAATTTTTTATTAAATTTTCAAAATATTTTCCGCTCTTTAGTTTAAGAACAGAAAAATAATCGAATGTTATTATCAATATTTTATAAATAGGCTCTAATTTATCCAACTGATCAAGTTTGAAATGTTCACTTCATCAAAAATTCACTATAACGTAAGAAAAAAACGATACCACTTATCAGTTGATAAACCCCTAAAAATCAACAATAAAATAAAATCAACATCATTAATAGTTAAATTTTAAATCAATTAAGGCACAGAAAATGCATATATGTAGATACCAACCAAAAAATTTATTATTATGAGAAGTATATTATGGCTTGTTGCAGTAATCTGCATCGTAGTTTGGCTTTTAGGAATGCTTGGGGTAATTCCAGGAATGGATACCGGAAGTTTAATTCACGTTCTTTTAGTTATTGCAATCGTTGTTGTTTTAATTAATGTTATTTCAGGACGTAAGCCGCTCAATTAAGAGTAATTCAAAAAGATAAAAAGTAGCTATGAAAATATTTCGCAGCTACTTTTTTATTTAAAATAATAGGTTATCATTATCATTTTGTAATTGTTGTTTTTTTTACAATATCGCTTGTTGGCTAGAAGATATATTTAATCAAAAAGAGAAAATCCGCTAAAAAATTAGCGGATTTGTTATTAAATATTAAGTAATAAATAGTAATGTAATTATGTCTGAATTATTAGGTAGCGTATGCTGAAGTATTCTGGAATATATTTAAACCTACAATCTTTCCGTCTGTATTTTTGTAAATTACTTCCACAGAAAAACTAGATATTTCATAAAGAACGTATTTGAAAGAGCTCATTACTTTTTCGTTTAATAGTCTTCCCTGCTCTATTACTATTTCAGACTGCGTCTGCGATGGTAAGTTTCTAAAATCGTAAAGTGAGATATTCATAATGTAGTTTTTTTATTAATTACTTCTTTCTTTCACTATACAATTTCTTTACCAATCTTTCTTTAATAAAAGGTAAATATTAATGATCTGATAATTGGATAAAAAACGACAGTCAATACAAGCAGTATTCATCAATAAATCAGCTTTTTGTTAAAAAAAATCACTTCAATTTATCTTAAAAAAATCATTTAATTAATTTTCAGAATAAAACTGAAAATACTTCCATTTCCGATTTCACTTTCTACAGAAATACTTCCTCCCTGCGCCTCAATAAACTCTTTACTGATACTGAGACCCAACCCTGTACCCTCTGTTTTTGTACCGGGAACTCTAAAATATCTTGTAAAAATATGTTTCAGATATTGCTCTTCAATACCCAAGCCTCGATCTGTCACCGAAAATTTCACATGTTCGGAATTAAGCTTTTCCACTTTTATAATAACCTTAGATTCTTCGTAAGAATAGCGAATTGCGTTGGAAACAATATTATTGAGAACCCACAAGGTTTTTTCCTGATCAGCATTTATAATATCTAAAGTTGAATCTACATCTGTATAAATAGATATTTGTCTCTTATCTGCCGCAGATTTATTAGTTTTTATGACTTCTTCAATTATGGCATTAATCTTAAACGGCCGAATATTCAGTTGGCTTACTCCTGTTTCCAATTGAGCAATATTTAATAGCTCGCCGGTAATTTTTAATAATCTGACCGTGTCGTCCTCAATCCCTTTAATCAATTTCTGCTGCTCTTCATTAAGACTGCCAATTTTTTCGTTTTCTAATAACTGCAGACCCATTTGTATGGAAGAAATAGGAGTTTTAAATTCATGTGAAACCGTTCCTATAAAGCGAGTTTTAGCTAAATCAAGCTCTTTAAAAGGGGTAATATTTCGGAGCATAATTACCTGGCCGATAAAGCTGCTTTCTTTTTCACCCGTTGGAATTACATTGATGTCTAAAATTTCTTTTTCAAAATAATTTTCTTTTCCTTCTACAAAAATCTTCAATAATTCTGTTGGATTTTTCTCAACATCCGGATTGATGATTTCCTTAATCAGATCACGCACCAAATCATTACTTACAGCAACATCCTGAATAAGTTTACCGACGAAATTTTCTTTTTTAAGTCCGGAAATTTTTAAAGCTTCGTCATTTACAAAAAGAACTTTTCTGTTTTCATCAATACCAATTACCGCATCATGCATATTGTCAATCAAAGTCTCAATGCGTTTTTTTCCTTTTAAAATTTTATCAATTCGACTTTCTGAGTATTCCTGAAGCTTTTCGGCCATCGTATTGAAAGACTTTGCCAGTTCACCAAATTCGCTGTTACTTTCAAACTGTACACGCTGTCTGTAATTTTGATTGGCAATCTGATGAATACTAGAAGTCAATTCACGGATCGGATTTGAAATATTGGCCGGTAAATTAACCATCAGAATAAAAGCAATCAGAAAACACAAAGTTCCGGCGATAGAAATTACGGCAATTGCATTTTGTGCGGTTGTATTGGCAATTCCGCTTTTGATCTGGATGGCGTTCATATTCAGCTGCATCAGTTCGGCAATATCTTTTCGGATGGCTGAATGTAAACTGTAGTTTCCCTGATCATTTTGTAATTCTGAGAAATGCTCATGAATATTTTGTGTTGCTTCCTTTTCTCCGCTTTCTGTAATATTCTGACGCTGAAGATCAAGATTTTTCTGGAATTCCGAAAGTGCAAAAGGTTCTTTCCCGATTTCTTCGAGCGACAATAACATATTTCGGGAATACTGCAATGTGTTATAATTGGCAGCAAGAATATTCTGTGTATCTTTTTTAAGCTGATAAATAAACCATCCACCCAAAGTAGAAAGCACAATTATCATAAAAAACAGGAGACCTACACCTGCATTAAGCTTTGTTTTTATTTTCATTACGACAAAATTACTAAATCTACGTTCTGTTTTGACAGTCTTTTGAGTAAGGAATTGAAAGTATCTGTGGCCAAGATAATTCTCCAGATGTCAAGATGCGGTTTTCCTATACATACTGTGGTTATCTTGCGTTCTTCACATTGTTCCATAATGGTCATTGCAATATTTTTACTCTGAATTTTAACGATTTCTGCACCTAATTCTGTAGCAAGTCTGAAATTATTAATTAAATGCCTTTGCTTATTCAGCGCAATTCTGTCCGCCGATTCTCTAGGAACCTGAACGTACAATAAAAACCACTGACTGTTGTAATAACTTGCCAATCTTGCTGTTTTTCTGATCACATTTTTTGCCGTCGTTTCGTTTGAACTAATGCACGCAAGAAATCTTTCTTTTTTTAAAGTTTTTCCGGTGATGACTTCCGTTTCTACTTTTCTGGTAACCTGAGAAGCAACTTCTTTTAATGCCAACTCGCGCAGTTGAAGAATATTTTCATTTTTAAAAAAATTGTTCAGCGCAGAAGATATTTTAGTCGGATCATAAATTTTGCCTTCTTTTAACCTTGTGATCAATTCATCTGCGGTAAGATCGATATTCACCACTTCGTCGGCAGAAGCCAAAACGGTATCCGGAATTCTTTCGGTAACTTCAATTCCCGTTACGGTTTTCACTTCATTGTTTAGACTTTCCAAATGCTGGATATTGACGGCACTAATGACATTAATTCCGGCATCTAAAATCTCAAAAACATCCTGCCATCTTTTTTTATTTTTGCTTCCTTCGATATTGGTGTGAGCCAATTCGTCGATTATCACAATTTCAGGGCGGAGCACAATAATTGCCGGAACATCAAGTTCATCCAGCTCTTTTCCTTTGTAAAATAATTTTCTTCTGGGAATTACGGGCAGACCTTCCAACAGATCGTGGGTTTCTTTACGATTGTGCGTTTCCACATATCCTATTTTTACATCAATCCCATTTTGAAGAAGCACATGAGCTTCCTGCAGCATTCTGTAGGTTTTTCCTACCCCCGCACTCATTCCGATGTAAATTTTCAATTTACCTCTTTTTGAGCTGTTGATCAAATGCAGAAATTCTTCTGCAGATTTTCGTGATTCGTTCATTATCGAAATAATTTGTTTAAAATGGTTGAAAGTTTATTAAACCATTAAGAGCATTGAGTTTTTAAGGACAATAATAATTTTGATTTTTTAAGATTCACCAAGATGAATTAAGTGGCATGCTTGGATTAATTTATCTATTTTTAAAAATTCTTAATCAATTAATTCGCTTAATGGTTTAAATTTCATTCAGATATAAAACTTAAAAGAAGTTTGCTTTTCCCCGACCCTAAAGGGTGGAAAACTTCTTTTAAGATTAACCAAAATTACTCCCTTTAGGGTCGGGGAAATAATTTTGGTCAATATTCAATTAAAAAAGATTAGATTAATTATTTACTAAAAAGAAATGGCCAGCGCTGTCGTTGCTGTCAGACTATTTTTATTAAATTCATCTGTTCGATTCATAAAGATAGCGTCTTTACTGTTTAAATTCCTGATTTCTGTTCGCCAGACAAGATTGGGCAAAATCTGATAATCTGCATTGAAAGAATATCCGAAAGTTTTAAAACCATTTTCCGTTCCTGTTGAGATAATAACACCTTTTTCATCCTGATAATATTCTCCTCTTGCCGTAAAACTCAGTTTATCAGTAACATTATATTTGGCAACTAAAACTGGGGTGTACCAAATATTATATTGTTCGCTCCCTTTTGATTTTTGTTCGGCTCCGATGTCGAAACCTGCAGTAATTCCCAACTTTTTATTGATTTGATATACCGCATACAGATTATGAAAATACCGCATCTGGCGAATACTGTCGGGTTTATCATTTCCTATGAACGAACTGCTGTTAATGGTTAATTTTTCTTTTGGTTTAAATATTAACTGATGTCCGAATGCAGGCGTAGAATTTCCGTCAACTCTCTGGATGCGTTGCCAACCGTTTAGGACCAAACCACTTAAAAACCACTTTCCACTTTCTGAAGTATAAGAAATTTTCGCACCGGTTTCGAAGTATGGAGAATTGTCAGCAAAAAGACTTCTGGTAAGTGTCCAATTGTCCTTTCCGATAGCACTTTCAAATCCTAAATGGGAAGGAAAAATTCCTGCATCAATCCACAAATTATGTTTTTTAGAGATTTTCAAACCTGCATTAGCTTCATAAACATTTTTCATCACGCCTTGCTCGGCTGCATAATTGGCATTCATATAAGTTCCGGCTGCTAAAGCCATATTTGCTCTGACATTTTCTGTATTGTACGCCGTTTTTATAAAAGCTAAATTGATATTAATTTCATTATTTCTATTGTGACTGTACACAAATCCCGGTCGGTTATTGTTTTTAGGATTATTAAAATCTGCTGTATAATAAACTTCAGCGTATCCGCTTATTGTAAGTGGTTTATTGATTGAATCGTTTTGTGCAGATGCAGTAATTCCGCATACAGCCAGCAAAACAAAAAGTATTTTTTTCATTTATTTTAAATTAAAAAAGTGTGGGAGAATTTATTTAGTACACGGCATTTTTTTAACCGCAAAAGCGACAAAAGATCTATGATAAAATAAGTTATTCAAAAGTTAGCAAAACAAACATCAATTCAGAATTTCACATTTTGTAAACTTTTGAATAACTCTTTTCCAATCATTTCTTTTGATTCTTTTGCGGTAAAAGATATTTTAAGTTTTTGTCATGTACTCTAAAAGAATTTCACTGAATAAAATTCACGTTGATAATATTAATTTTTTTAAAATTATTTTCTATTCAATTGGTCGAGCGCTATATTCAATTTTAGAACATTTATTTTTTCGGGACCAAACAAGCCAATCAAAGGTTTTTCTGTGTTTTGATCGATCAAATTATAGATTTCTCTCTCATACAGATTTCTGTTTTTAGCAATTCTTTTTGCCTGAACTTTTGCAGCCTGCACAGAAATATTAGGATCTAGTCCGCTTCCACTTGCCGTCACCAGATCTGCAGGAATTTCTGACTTTGCTATTCCCGGATTTTTAATCATAAAAGTGTCGATACGAGCTTCAACTTGTTTTAAATATTCTTCATTTGACGGACCTTTGTTACTTCCTCCCGAGCCTGCAGCATTGTAATCTACCGCAGAAGGTCTAGACCAAAAATATTTATCGCTGGTAAACGACTGCCCAATATTTGCATAAAAGGTTTTGTTATTGTGTTTGATTAAATCTCCCTTTCCTTGATTGGTCGAAAATTGAGCAATTCCTAAAATTGATATTGGATAAACAATTGCAAGAAGGATGATGCATAAAGCTGTCAGTTTTATTGCGGGCAAAATATGTGTTTTCATTTGTAATGATTTTATTAAGGCAAATGGCAAGAAGAAATATAATTGTTAAAAAAGGAATAAATGTGAGTTGATGATAAAGCTTCTTGCCAAGCCATTAGATATTTAGAAAAATAATGAAACGATAATGTCTATAATTTTAATTCCGACAAATGGAATCAGTACTCCACCTAATCCGAAGATGAATAAATTACGTCTCAGCAAAGCAGATGCACCGATGGGTTTATAAGCAACACCTTTCAATGCCAACGGAATTAATATCGGAATGATGATCGCGTTGAAAATAACCGCAGACAAAATTGCACTTTCCGGGCTGTGAAGATTCATAATATTTAAACCTTGCAACGCAGGAATTGCGGTGATAAACAATGCCGGAATAATGGCAAAATATTTCGCAACATCATTGGCAATACTGAATGTCGTTAACGTTCCTCTCGTCATCAGCAATTGTTTACCAATTTCTACAACTTCAATTAATTTAGTCGGATCATTATCTAAATCAACCATATTTCCTGCTTCTTTTGCAGCCTGAGTGCCGCTATTCATCGCAACACCAACATCTGCCTGAGCTAAAGCGGGAGCATCATTGGTACCGTCTCCCATCATCGCAACCAGACGACCATCCTGCTGTTCTTTTTTGATGTAATTCATTTTATCTTCCGGTTTTGCTTCGGCAATAAAATCGTCAACACCTGCTTTTTCGGCAATAAATTTTGCAGTAAGGGGATTATCTCCTGTAACCATTACGGTTTTAATACCCATTTTTCTTAAACGATCAAAACGCTCGCTGATCCCAGGTTTGATAATATCCTGAAGCTCAATAACTCCCAAAACTTCTTCATTTTCTGAAACCACCAAAGGTGTTCCTCCGTCTTGAGAAATTTCTTTGACCTTTAAATCTATTTCTTGTGGGAAAGTATTTCCAGCCGCTTCGGATATTTTTCTGATGGCATCGGTTGCTCCTTTTCGGATGCGGTTTCCGTCGTAATCAATTCCTGAACTTCTGGTTTCTGCAGTAAATTTGATAAATTGTGGATTATTGATTTCATAGCTTAAAGGATTGATTCCCGACAGCTCAATGATTGATTTTCCTTCCGGAGTTTCATCTGCCATTGAACTTAAAACCGCTGCTTTTATCAATTGTTTTTCATCAATTTGATGAGCCGGATAAAAACTTGTTGCCTTACGGTTTCCGATGGTAATTGTTCCTGTTTTATCTAAAAGTAAAACATCGATATCACCAGCCGTTTCCACTGCTCTACCGCTTTTTGTGATAACATTAGCGCGCAATGCTCTGTCCATTCCCGCAATTCCAATCGCTGATAATAATCCGCCAATAGTAGTTGGAATCAGACAAACAAAAAGTGATATAAATGAAGCAATCGTAATGGTAACATTAGAATAATCCGCAAATGGTTTCAAGGTCACACAAACGATGATGAAAACCAATGTAAAACCTGCCAATAAAATCGTTAAGGCAATTTCGTTCGGTGTTTTCTGTCTGGAAGCTCCTTCTACTAAGGCAATCATTTTATCTAAAAAGCTTTCGCCAGGTTGCGTCGTAACCTGTACAACGATTTTATCAGACAAAACTTTTGTACCTCCAGTAACCGAACTTTTATCGCCGCCCGCTTCACGGATTACGGGAGCAGATTCTCCGGTAATTGCACTTTCATCTATTGTGGCAAGACCTTCAATGATTTCTCCGTCAGAAGGAATAATGTCTCCTGCTTCACAAACAAAAACGTCTCCTTTCTGTAATTTAGATGAAGAAATTGTTTGGCCATTTTGTAGTTTTGCAGGCGTTTCTTCTCTGGTTTTACGAAGACTGTCTGCCTGAGCTTTTCCTCTTGCTTCGGCAATTGCTTCAGCAAAGTTTCCGAATAAAACGGTGAGTAAAAGAATGATGAAAACCGTAAAATTATATGCAAAACTTCCCTGCGATTTTTCTCCCGTCAGTGTCCAGATGCTTACAAAGAACATCACTAATGTACCGAGCCATACAAGAAACATGACAGGGTTTTTAAACATCAGTTTAGGATTCAGTTTCACAAAAGACTGTTTCAATGCTTCCTGAACCAATTCTTTTTGAAACAAAGATTTATTTTGAGTCATTTTAATTTCTGTTATTTTTAAATTTATCTTAGTGAAAAATACTCTGCGATCGGTCCCAATGCCAATGCCGGAAAGAAAGCCAATGCTGCAATAATAGCAATCACCGCAAAAGTCATCAGTCCAAACGTGGAAGTATCTGTTTTCAGCGTTCCTTCACCTTCCGGAATGTATTTCTTCTGAGCCAGTAATCCTGCAATCGCCAAAGGACCGATAATTGGCAAGAAACGACCAAGAAGCAATACAATTCCTGTAGAAATATTCCAGAAAAGATTGTTATCGCCCAAACCTTCAAAACCGCTTCCGTTGTTGGCTGCAGAAGAAGTATATTCATAAAGCACTTCGCTAAAACCATGGAACCCAGGATTATTGAGTGTAGAAGTTCCGACTTCAGGAAAATAAGTGGCTATCGCAGTTCCGACGAGAATCAAAAAAGGATGAAGTAATGCAATGATCATCGCAATTTTCATTTCTCTGGCTTCAATTTTTTTGCCCATAAATTCCGGTGTACGGCCTACCATCAATCCGCTGATGAAAACAGCAAGAATGATGTAGATGAATATATTTAAAATACCTACTCCGTCACCTCCAAAGAATGCGTTGACCATCATTGCAAGCATCTGTGTCATCCCGGAAAGCGGCATCGAACTGTCGTGCATCGAGTTCACAGAACCCGTAGAAATAACTGTCGTTACAATGCTCCAGAATCCTGATGCGGCAGATCCGAAACGTACTTCTTTACCTTCCATTGCGCCCAGTGACTGATCAATTCCCATCTGGCTGATGGCAGGATTACCATTCATTTCCATGATAACAGTTGGTACTGCGAGCAATAGAAAACCGATAGTCATGACTCCAAAAATCATATATCCGAATTTCTTTCTTCGTATAAAATATCCGAATGCAAAAACCATCGCCATCGGAACGATCAATTGGGCAAACATTTCTACCATGTTGGTAAAATAGCTTGGGTTTTCTAACGGATGCGCAGAATTTACTCCAAAAAAACCTCCACCATTGGTTCCCACATGTTTTATAGGTACAAATGCGGCAACCGGTCCTGTAGAAATTTCAACATTTTTTCCTTCAAGGGTTATCATTTTATCTTTTCCGTTGAAAGTCATTGGCATCCCCTGAAAAACCAATACTGTAGCCATTAAAAATGAAAGTGGCAATAGAATTCTGGTTGTAGATTTAAGGAAATAGTCGTAAAAATTCCCTAGTTTTTCTGTGGATTTTTCTCTGAAAGCTTTAAAAATAACAATTGCAGCAGCTATTCCCGTTGCAGCGGAAACGAACTGAAGAAACATCAGCCACATTTGCCCCAAATAACTCAACCCTGTTTCACCTGAATAATGCTGTAAATTACAGTTGACAAGGAAAGAGATTGTTGTATTGAAAGCTAAATCCGGTGACATGTCGGGATTTCCGTCGGGGTTGAGCGGAAGCCAGCTCATATTCATCAAAATCAGCATACTGATAAAAAACCATAGGAAATTGATGGTTAAAAGTGCTGTCAAATGCTGCTTCCAGTTCATTTCATTATCAGAATCGATTCCTGATATTTTGTAGAAAAATCTTTCCACGGGTTTAAAAACAGGATCCAAAAATGTTTTTTCTCCAGTGAAGACTTTTGAAATATACTTTCCAAAAGGTATCGCCAACAGCAATGTTATGACAAACATCGCTACAACGCCTAAAATTTCAGTGTTCATAGTTTGTTTAATGAATTAATGCAAATTCTTTTACGGTAATTATCAGGTACAAAAAAGCGATGATGAAGCTGATCCAAAAAATCAGGATTCCCCACTCTTTTACTTGATGCATGATCTTACGGTTCATTTGCTTATTAAATATTTTAAAATTTTTCCGGCTTTACGAGCACATAGCAGATATAAACGAATATGGCTATTGATATAAAAAACAGTATGGTCATTTTTTTTAAATTTAAATTTTGTCGAAATATTCAACGGCACGGTAAAACAAAACGAAAAGCACAATTGCAGTGATTAATAAAATAATTGTTATCATTTTTTATTTTTTTTAATTAACCTGCAACATTGCAGCGGCTACGAACACACCAAAGATTACAGCAATATTGATCGTGATTACTTCAAGATTATGCTTTTCACGGGTAGACTTCAGAAGTTTCCAGTCTCCTATTTTTCTGATTTTTGATTTCATATGTAGATTTTTATTGTTTTTTAAAGGTCTATGCAATCGCTGTATCTTCAATACAATTTTGTATTTCCTAATGATGGCGATTTCATTTCTTTAATATTTTTAAATTCCTGATTTATATACTTGGCGCAAGTAATTGTTTTGCAGACTTGGTGACATTTTAGAAAAAATCAAATCTTTGTAGGAAGGTTCACAACAAAACGTAAGACTGTCTAAAGAGTAAATGAAGATGTTTTCTATAGCATTTTTTAATGCCTGATCCCCTTTGCTGTAAAGTTGATTCATCTTGGTAATCGACTTCATCAGAATTTTCTGATCGTGGTTTTTAATCAGCTTTTTTATTTGTTTGGTGAAAACACTGATCACCATAAACGGTGTTTTTGTTTTGTAAGATTCTTTAAATTCTTCCTGAGATTCAGGAATCACTTTTACGATTTCTCTTACAGCATCTGTATGATTCATTTTAATTTGTTTTGAATCATTAATGCCAAGATTTATTCCCTTCAAAAATAAAAACAACTAACATACTGAAAAACAGTTATTTAAATGAAATTTAAAACATTTTAAAATACAAAAAACCCTATCAAAATGATAGGGTCATTATCAGAATGGAAATTATTTTCTAAGAAATTTTGTACTCTTCCACCTTTCTATATAAAGTGGCAATGCCGATTTCGAGTAATCGGGCAGCTTCGGCTTTATTACCTTTGGTATGATTAAGAACTTTTTGGATCTGCATTTTCTCGGCACTCGCCATAGAAAATGCCGACATTATTTTCGTTTGCGCAAAATCTTTTTCGTTATTGTAAACCGAAATATCTAGAGGAAGGCTTTCTATTCCCAATTCAGATGAATCTGTAAGAATAACGCTTCGTTCAATTACATTTCTGAGTTCGCGAATATTTCCTTTCCAGGGATGATTTTTTAAAGCTTTTAAATAATCCTGCGACACTGAAATAATATTTTTACCTGTTTTAAGGGAAAAACTTTTCAGAAAAAAATTAACAAGTAATTCGATATCTGCAACTCTCTCCCGCAGCGAAGGAAGTTTTATCTGAAAAATATTGATTCTGTAATATAAATCTTCACGGAAGTTTCCTTTTTCAATTTCAGTTTCCAAATCTCTGTTGGTTGCTGCAATGATTCTGACATCGGTTTTAATAGGTTTACTGTCTCCTACTTTAAGAAATTCACCTGATTCTAAAACACGCAACAGCTTTGCCTGCAAATCTAAAGGCATCTCACCGATTTCATCCAAGAAAACAGTTCCCTGATTGGCTTCTTCAAAAATACCTTTACTGTCTTTCATGGCACCAGTAAAAGCACCTGCTTTGTGACCGTAGAGTTCGTTTTCCAACAAATCTTTTCCGAAAGCCGAACAATTGATGGCAATAAAATTATTTTTATTTCTTTTGCTTGCATGATGAATAGCTTGTGCAAAAACTTCTTTCCCCGTGCCCGTTTCGCCTGTCAAAAGAACGGTAGCATCGGTATTTGCGACCTTTCTTGCAGAATCTACCACTGTGGTAATAGCTGATGATTTTCCGATGATGCTGTCGAAAGACTGTTTTCTGTTGAGTTGCTTTTCCAGATGCAGAACACGTTTATTTAACGCAACTTTTTCAGATGCCTTATAAATTAAAGGAAGAATCCGAGTATTGTCATCTCCTTTTGTAATATAATCGAAAGCGCCATTTTTGATGGCGAGAACTCCATCCGGAATGTTTCCAAACGCTGTTAAAAGAATGATTTCTACAGTAGGAAACTGATCTTTTATAATTTTAGAGAACTCCACTCCGTTTCCGTCGGGAAGCTTCACGTCGCAGATGACAATGTCGATCTCTGTGGTTTCTAGTTTTTTTAATCCGCTCTTCAGATTGCTTGCTTCGAAGACTTCAAAGCCTTCTAGACTGATGATGCGTGACAGAAGCGATCTTATTTTGGCTTCATCATCGATAATTAAAATAGTATTCAATCGTGTAAATTATAAAATTCAAAATTATAACTAAAATTGAGTTATTGATCAATAATTTTTGTCTTTATAAAAAATTCAGATAAAATGAAGCTGACTATTTATGTTTAAACTTCAACAAAAAAGACTTATAAAAAATATTAAATCGAGTGATAATTGTTTTAAAATTAAGAAAAAGGATTTGCTTCATTATTTAGATAGTTGAATATTAGCTCATTCCGTCGAATTGTTGTAGATTAGTAAAAAGGCTTATGTCTTTTAATTAAAAACACAATCTAACAGAAATTTTAATTCCCTATTTAATCAATCATCATTAACGATATTAATAAATGTAAAGCATAATTCTATTTTTTTAACTTAAAAACAATACAAATGAAAAAATTAAATCTAATTTTCGGTCTACCAATCGCCTTATTGGTTACTTTCACAAGTTGTGGAAATGACAACTACTATTACCCCGAAGCTCCTAAAGTCTACGAAGAAAAAGTAGTGGTCGCAAACAGAGGTGCAGGAAGTGTAAGCTTTATCGATGCTGTCACTAACCAGGTAAGCAATGTTGCAATTTCCGGTTCTGAGCCAATGTATGTTGTTTATGTTCCTGCCAAAGACAAAATATTTGTTGGTGACAGAGCAGGAAAGAAAATTCATATCATCAATCCTCAAACTAAAGCAGTTGAAAGTTCTATAAATGTTGGGAACGGGGTTTTCCATATGTGGGCAGATGGATTAGGAAAGCAACTTTGGGTGAGTAACGATATCGATAATACTATGTCCGTAATCGATCTAAAAACGAATACTGTAGTTAAA
>Ga0160449_1000751_pt1 | contig 17818 bp, 15 predicted proteins | sample HID1975I_E1MG_FD_108216 | JGI IMG/M metagenome (GOLD analysis project Ga0160449, IMG submission 108216) | Enriched soil microbial communities from UW Madison campus, WI, USA - HID1975I_E1 MG | ecosystem: Environmental > Terrestrial > Soil > Unclassified | place: USA: Madison, Wisconsin...
CGGCCTGGTGATAAACGCTACTGCGTGTCAGTTTCCCGGCGGTAAAGACACCAATCGCCCCTTCTTTATTACCAATCTTATCAATCCCGGTATAGGCCGACATCACTGGCCCTAACGCTTCGCCTGCCCGGACTTTCTCAAGAATGATGGCAGGCAGCGGAAGGGTTGCCGAACGGGCTTCACCGCGCTGCTTGTGGTTTTCAATAACGACCCAGCTAAACGTACTGTCGTCGTCAATTCCTGCTTCAACCGCCACCCAAAAATCTGCTTCAGGGCGAACCTGGCGAGCATTCATAATTCGGCATCGTGCGCCAGTTCGCGTTTCATGGTTTCCGAATGGCTGTTCGGGCACGCCACTATCGACGGCGACGGGTTCAATATGGCAGCATCCCTCACCATAGATATCGTCGAATGCCTGGAGAATTGCCTGAATTTTGGCAGGATTGGTTGTTGCGCAGACGACATGGTACATAATCATTGAAACTCTCAAGAAATTGTTGCCGCAGTATAACGGAAAAAACGCATGTTACAGGTATACCTTGTTCGCCACGGCGAAACGCAGTGGAATGCGCAGCGCCGCATTCAGGGCCAGTCAGACAGTGCGCTGACTGAAAAAGGAGAACGTCAGGCCGAGCAGGTGGCTGAGCGTGTCAAAACGTTGGGCATTACGCATGTGATTGCCAGTGATTTGGGGCGTACCCGCCGCACCGCTGAGATCATTGCGATGGCGTGTGGTGTGGATGTCACGCTGGATGCCCGTTTACGCGAGCTGGATATGGGCGTTCTGGAACGCCGCAATCTGGACACGCTAAACGAAGAAGAAGAGGGCTGGCGTCGTCAACTCGTCAATGGCACGGCTGATGGTCGAATTCCCGACGGTGAAAGCATGTTGGAGATGAGCGAACGTATGCACGCGGCTTTAAATGCTTGCCTGGATTTACCTGCGGGGAGTCGTCCGTTGCTGGTGAGTCACGGTATGGCGCTGGGCTGCCTGGTGAGTACGATTCTGGGTTTGCCCGCCTGGGCTGAACGTCGCTTACGTTTAAGAAACTGTTCGATTTCTCGGGTGGATCACCAACAAAGTCCGTGGCTGGCTTCTGGCTGGGTCGTTGAAACGGCAGGGGACATCTCGCATTTAGACGCCCCTGCGTTGGATGAGTTACAGCGTTAACGACGTACAGGAATCAGATATTCACATCTGATTTGCATTGGTCGGTCCTGAACACGCGCTTCTTCTTGCGGGAAGAAGCGTTCGATATCCTGACCTTTGCGGCGCGTCAGGTTCAGCGATGGCATACAGGTGCCGTATATCGTCAGGATAAATTCCTGCAAACCGGTGCCTGGGCCTTCGTAGTCGAACTGCACGTAGTCGCCGCCTTCCAGCCTGACTGGATGGGAATCGGGCAAGAACCCGTTCGCCAGTTCTGGCGCGAGTGCCGTGGTATAAAACACTTCCTGCTCGTCATCACGCTCAATGCTTGGGCGCGGCTCATGCAAACCGTAAAGTACACGTGGCAAAGTTGGAGAGTTCCCCAGGAACTGCGTCCAGAACTGAATGCGCATTTCGTTACGGAAATCAGATATTTGTTCAAGCGTGCAGCTATAACTTTGCGTGACGCCAACCAGGTGAGTTTCTGGTAGCGCGACAAACTGCGCTTGCGGCAGTGCATACTCATCTAAACGCAACGGCGGACGCATGCCGAAAGCGCTCCAGTCAGGAGAACGACGGTACAATGCAGGCGTTTGAGTAAATTGTTTTTTGAAGGCGCGAGTAAACGTCTGTTGCGAGTCAAAACGATACTGTAAGGCAATATCCAGAATTGGACGCGCGGTCAATCGCAATGCTACGGCGGATTTAGATAAACGACGCGCACGAATGTATGCACCAATGGCATGACCCGTGACATCTTTGAACATCCGTTGTAGATGCCACTTGGAATAGCCTGCTTTTGCCGCCACATTATCCAGTGACAGAGGCTGATCCAGATGGCCTTCTAGCCAGGTTAATAGATCGCGAATGATCCCTGCCTGATCCATATAATATCCTCATCCTGACACGGTGAGTGCCGTTAATGTGGGCGATGATAGCACTTTTTGTTGTTATGACATTCAGAGTTTTTTTTAACAAGTCGTGCCAAAATTAGCTACTCATTCTGATAATTTTATTAATAACGTGATATTTAACGACTTTCTGGTCGAAAAAGTTAATAGTCCCTACATGCAATCTTAACCAATGGTAACAATATGAAATATAAAGTTTTAGTTGTACTGGGTTCATTAATGTTGATTTCATTGGGTGTTCGGGCAGAGCAAATTGGCTCGGTTGACACGGTTTTCAAAATATTTGGCCCTGACCATAAAATCGTCGTTGAGGCGTTTGACGACCCTGATGTTAAAAACGTGACCTGTTATATCAGTCGCGCAAAAACAGGTGGCATTAAAGGTGGTTTAGGTCTTGCCGAAGACACATCAGATGCGGCAATTTCCTGCCAGCAAGTGGGGCCGGTAGAACTGAGCGAGAAAATTAAAGCAGGTAAAACTCAGGGAGATGTGGTGTTCCAGAAACGGACATCGCTGGTCTTTAAAAAGCTGCAAGTGGTTCGTTTTTACGATGCAAAACGTAACACGCTGGCATACCTGGCTTATTCTGACAAAGTCGTCGACGGCTCGCCAAAAAACGCGCTAAGTGCCGTGCCAATTATGCCGTGGAAGTAACCAGGAGCGAATGATGAGTCAGGCCACAATCTGGTTAGTTGAGGATGAAGCCAGTATCGCCGATACGCTTATCTACACGTTGCAACAAGAAGGCTTTGTGGTGCGCGGGTTTGATCGCGGTTTGCCAGTGCTGGATGCGGCGCGTGTTGCGCGTCCAGACCTGGCGATTCTGGATGTCGGCCTGCCAGACATTAATGGTTTTGAGTTATGTCGTCGCTTGTTGGCTGATTATCCAGAATTACCGTTACTGTTTCTGACGGCGCGAAGCGAAGAGGTCGACCGGTTGATTGGCCTCGAAATTGGCGCGGATGACTATATCGCCAAACCATTCTCCCCGCGGGAAGTGTGTGCGAGGGTGCGAACCGTTTTGCGCCGTTTACACAAGCAGCGGCAAAATACCGGGGCAAGCGTTCAGCGTATTGGATTGTTTGAACTTAACGAAATGGCTGCGCTGATCACCTGGTGCCAGCAACCTTTGCATCTCACTCGCTATGAATATTTGATGCTGAAGATTTTTTTGCAGTGGCCAGGCCGTGTATTTTCGCGCCAGCAGCTCATGGAATTAGTCTGGAGCACGGCGGAAGAAAGTTTTGATCGCACCGTGGATACTCACATCAAAACCCTGCGAGCCAAACTCCGGGCTATTAATCCTGATCTTTCCCCCATCAACACGCACCGTGGCCTGGGTTACAGCCTGGGAGTGAACTAATGCGCATCGGTATGCGCTTGTTGCTGGGCTATTTTCTGATTGTGGCGATTGCGGCCTGGTTTGTGCTGTCGATTTTTTTACAAGAAGTGAAACCCGGTGTTCGACGAGCAACCGAGGGAACATTGATTGATACCGCAACGTTACTTGCCGAGTTTGCGCGTGCCGACATGCTGGCTGGAAATGCGCAAAACGGGCAACTCGCGCAAGCATTTTCCCGCCTTAATCAACATAACTTTCAGGCCAATATCGGCGGTATTACCAAATCCCGAAATGAATATCGTGTCTACCTGACGGATGCGAAAGGCATTGTTTTGTTCGATTCCAGCGGCAAAGCAACGGGCCAGGATTACTCGCGCTGGAATGATGTGTGGCTGACCCTGCAAGGGAAATATGGCGCGCGCAGTACGCCAGTCAATGCCAATAAACCTGAAAGCACCGTAATGTACGTGGCCGCTCCCGTGCGCGACGGGGTCAATATTGTCGGTGTGCTCAGTGTTGGGAAACCTAATAGCGCTCTGGAACCCGTGATTCATCGTAGCGAGCGCCGAATTCTGTGGGCGGGCGTTGCGTTACTGGGTATCGCGCTGATGATTGGCTTCGGGGTGGTGTTATGGATTAATCGCTCAATTGGTCAGCTTGTGCGTTACGCCGATTCAGTCACCGAAGAACATCCTCTCCCGCTACCCAAACCCGGCAGCAGCGAATTACGAAAACTCGCCTTAGCGCTGGAAACTATGCGCCTGAAACTCGAAGGGAAAAGTTATATCGAGCAGTATGTTCATGCGTTAACGCATGAGCTGAAAAGCCCTCTGGCGGCAATTCGGGGGGCGGCTGAAATTTTGCGTGAAGGCCCGCCACCGGAGGTGATTGAGAAATTTTCGGGGAATATTCTTCAGCAAAATCTGCGTATGCAGCAACTGGTGGATAATTTATTACGCCAGGCAAAACTCGAAAGCCGGGCGGAAATCATACCGCAGCCGATTCATCTGGTCGCACTGTTTTCTGCCTTGTGCGACAGCCGTGAAGTGATCGCTCATAGCAAAAAGATTTCGTTAAGCATCAATGAGAGCGCATTGAAAGACACCATCGTCGAAGGCGACTTCGCGCTGCTAGAACAGGCTATCGGGAATTTGCTGGATAACGCGCTCGATTTCACCCCGCCAGGCGGTGAGATTACGCTGAGTATCGAAAATGCCGATGACGGCATTGCTATCCTGGTAACGGATACCGGAAGCGGTATTCCGGACTATGCTCGCGATCGTGTTTTTGAGCGTTTCTATTCATTACCCCGCAGCAACGGGCAAAAGAGCAGCGGCTTAGGGCTGGCTTTTGTGCGCGAAGTCGCGCGTCTGCATCGCGGCACCATTACGCTGGAGAACCGCCCGGAGGGTGGGGCGCAAGCCAGGCTGAGCCTCCCCGGAAAATAATTTCGCCACTTCACCGTCTCTTCACATAACTTCATTTAGCCCCCACATACGCTCGCTATCCTCGCCACATCAAAATATGGAGGGGATTATGTTGAAATCTGCGTTGTTCTGGAAAGTGATGACTTTACTCGGTTGCATGCTGCTGTTGCTCATTCCGCTGAGTATGCTGAGTTCGTTAATTGATGAGCGTAGTAGTTATCGGGATGATGTTGAGCAGTCGCTGCGCCAGAGTACCAGTGGCCCGCAAACCATTACCGGCCCGCTCATTGCCATTCCCATAACTGAACTGACAACCGTTATGGAAGACAATAAAGAGGTTAAAAAAGAGCACCGCTTCATTCGCTACTATCTGCCGGAAAACTTGAGTATTGTGGGAAAGCAGATCGTTGAGCCACGTCATATCGGCATTTACGAGGGGCAAATTTGGCGCACAGCTATCACGCTTGATGCCACTTTTAACCGCCAGCAGCTCAATAATGATTTCAGCGGTAACACCCAAATTGGCACACCGTATGTCGTGTTGGCAGTAGGCGATTCTCGCGGTATCGGTAAAGTTGGCGAGTTGGATATCAACGGCAAATCTTATCCGATTGAACCTGGGAGTCACTTACCCGGCGTCGAACAGGGGCTGCACGCCATTCTCCCTGCTGAGCACCTCCAGGATGAGAAACTCACGCTTCGCTTTAGTCTGGACTTGATGGGCACCAAACAGCTTGCCGTGGTGCCGCTTGGGCGCAATAGCCAGTTCACTTTAACCAGCAACTGGCCGCATCCGAGCTTTATTGGCGATTTCCTACCGCAACAGCGCACGGTATCGGAAAGCGGATTTACCGCTAATTGGCAGAGCACCTGGTTTGCCAACAACCTGAACACCAGCTTCTATGATGGACAAATTGTGGATGTCGATCGCCTGCCAGCCTTTAGCGTGACGGTGGCAAATCCTGTCGATCAATATCAACTCACCGATCGCGCTGTTAAATATGCCATCTTACTGATTGGTTTGACGTTTATGAGTTTCTTCCTGCTGGAGACGCTGACGGGTTTGCGCGTTCACCCGATGCAGTATTTGTTGGTTGGGCTATCGCTGGTGATGTTTTATCTCGTTCTGTTGGCGGTCTCAGAACATATCGGGTTTAACGGCGCCTGGCTGCTGGCGAGTCTGATTTGTGCGGGGATTAATGGGTTCTATTTGAAGGCCATTCTGAACAGCTGGAAAACCAGTTTGATGTTTACGATCGGCTTGCTGACGCTTGATGCTGTGCTCTGGCAGTTGCTTCAGTCTGAGGACAGTGCTTTGTTACTTGGTACGGGAGTCCTTTTTGTGGCGCTTTCGGCCATTATGATGCTAACCCGTCACACCGATTGGTACGGTATGAGTAAAAAAGTGCAGATACTGGAAACTGACGACGCTCAGAAAGATCCTGACCGCTTCCGCCTGTGGAAATAGAGGTTTTCTAAAAGCAAAAGAAAAGGGCGGATTTAATCCGCCCTTTCGTGTTCAAGTTGATTACAGGTTTATTCCTGTAAATCGCCGCAGAAGCGATAACCTTCGCCATGGATGGTGGCGATGATTTCAGGTGTATCTGGAGTCGATTCGAAATGCTTACGAATACGACGAATTGTGACGTCAACGGTACGGTCGTGCGGCTTAAGCTCACGGCCTGTCATTTTCTTCAGCAATTCAGCGCGAGACTGAATTTTCCCAGGGTTTTCGCAGAAGTGCAGCATCGCGCGGAATTCGCTACGCGGCAATTTGTACTGCTCGCCATTTGGGCTGACCAGTGAACGGCTGTTGATGTCCAGTTCCCAACCATTGAACTTGTAGCTTTCAACGGAACGACGTTCTTCGCTGATTGCACCCAGGTTCATAGTACGAGACAACAAGTTACGCGCACGAATGGTTAATTCACGTGGGTTGAATGGCTTAGTGATGTAATCATCTGCGCCGATTTCAAGACCAAGGATTTTATCCACTTCGTTATCGCGGCCGGTCAGGAACATCAATGCCACATTGGCTTGCTCACGCAATTCACGCGCCAGGAGCAGGCCATTTTTACCTGGCAGATTGATATCCATAATGACCAGGTTGATGTCATTATCAGAAAGGATCTGATGCATTTCAGCGCCATCGGTCGCTTCAAAAACATCATAGCCTTCAGCTTCAAAAATGCTCTTTAACGTGTTGCGTGTTACTAATTCGTCTTCGACGATAAGAATATGCGGGGTCTGCATGTTTGCTACCTAAAATTGCCAACTAAATCAAAACAGGAAGTACAAAAGTCCCTGACCTGCCTATTACATGCCATAAATTAACATGCTGGGCGTAACATGACTAAAGTACGTAATTGCGTTCTTGATGCACTTTCCATCAACGTCAACAACATCATTAGCTTGGTCGTGGGCACTTTTCCCTCTGGACCCGACGGTGTCAAAAACGGTTGTTATCCTATACCATTTTAACAGCAACATAACAGGCAGGACCGCTTTAGACATCTGATAAAACTACGCTTCGTTGACATATATCAAATTCAATTGTAGCACGTTAACAGTTTGATGAAATCATCGTAGCGTTTTGCCACCTTTCGTCACAATATTTTAATAATATAGATAGTTACGCGAATTGATTAGTTAAGAATGTAAATCAGATTGTCGATGGCGTTTTTATGGTCTTTTTGTTATATAAAACAAATTGATAGTATTGTTTGTGATCTGTATTGGTGCTGGTCAAACCACCGAAAAGCATTTGTGGGACTTATGATTCGCATTCATGCATTTTATATATCAATGTTACTTTAATGTAAATTTTTGATGCGTATTATCATTTGTATTTTGTGAATGTCCGAAAACAGACACTTTTTTTAAGAGAGCTTTGATGCGTTTTTTAATTATTTTGGTTGCTCCCGCCAGAGCTGAAAATGTCGGTGCCGCAGCCCGCGCAATGAAGACCATGGGATTTGCTGAACTACGCGTTGTTGATAGCGAAGCGGACCGTCAGCCTGAAGCGCGATGGGTGGCACATGGTTCCGGCGATGTGTTGGATAACGCGCAGCATTTCGATACGCTCGCGCAAGCGCTGCATGATGTGGATTTCACGATTGCCACCACCGCTCGTAGCCGTGCGAAATTCCATTACTACGCCACGCCGCAGCAACTCGTGCCCTTGCTTGAAGAAAAGCGGGATTGGGTCGGCACGGCGGCGCTGGTTTTTGGGCGTGAAGATTCGGGGCTGACCAACGAAGAGCTGGAGCTGGCTGATGTCTTAACCGGCGTGCCGATGGTGGCAGATTATCCGTCTCTCAATCTTGGGCAGGCTGTCATGGTGTATTGCTACCAACTCTCCGCGCTGATGCAACAGCCCGCTCCTGAGCATGATGTCGTTGACGCAAAACAGTTAGTGGCTTTGCGTGCGCGTATCGCCTCTTTACTTGAGCGTGTTGATGCCAGCGAAGACCAAAAAATGGTCGACTGGTTGCAGCAGCGGTTGGGGCTTTTAGCGCAGCGTGATACGGCGATGTTGCACCGTTTGCTCCATGATATTGAAAAAAAGTTACCAGAGAAAAATGCTGGCAACTGAATGCATAGTAGTGAGGATGGGGTGTGCTCCCCCCTCTTTTTTAGCGTAATGAGCGCATTTTGTGATGAATTATCAGCGTTCAATAGTCATGTCACAGATAGTGGTAAAATTAAAAATAAATTGACTTAGCCTGTCGGATACTTTAGTCAATATAGGTAAATCATATTACGAGCACACAACATCCATGATTCGCAGCAGCCTGATGACCACAATTATTACAACCACCATTACCACAGGTAACGGTGCGGGCTGACGCATACCAGGAAAAACGAAAAAAGCCCGCACCTAAATAGTGCGGGCTTTTTTTTGGACTAAAAACTCAAGGGTAATAACAAATGCGAGTGTTGAAATTCGGTGGTACTTCAGTGGCAAATGCGGAGCGTTTTCTCCGTGTTGCCGATATCCTGGAAAGCAATGCCAAACAGGGGCAGGTGGCAACAGTGCTTTCTGCCCCGGCGAAAATTACCAATCACCTCGTTGCCATGATTGAAAAAACCATTGGCGGCCAGGATGCCCTACCGAATATCAGTGACGCAGAACGCATCTTCAGCGAACTTCTTAATGGCCTGGCAGAAGCACAACCCGGTTTTCCTCATGCGCAGCTGAAATCGTTTGTTGACCAGGAGTTTGCTCAGTTAAAGCATGTCCTGCACGGCATCAGCCTGTTGGGGCAATGTCCAGACAGCATCAACGCCGCAATGATCTGCCGTGGAGAAAAACTCTCTATCGCGATCATGGCTGAATTGCTCAAAGCGCGCGGCCACAACGTGACGGTTATCAATCCGGTTGAGAAACTTCTCGCCGTCGGGCATTACCTTGAGTCCACTGTTGATATCGCAGAGTCCACTCGGCGCATCGCCGCCAGCCGCATCCCGGCTGACCATATGATCCTGATGGCGGGCTTTACTGCCGGGAACGACAAAGGTGAGCTGGTGGTGTTAGGGCGTAATGGTTCTGACTATTCCGCCGCCGTGCTGGCCGCCTGTTTACGTGCTGATTGCTGTGAAATCTGGACTGATGTTGACGGAGTTTACACTTGCGACCCGCGCCAGGTTCCAGATGCCAGGTTATTGAAATCTATGTCGTATCAGGAGGCGATGGAGCTTTCTTACTTCGGCGCTAAAGTTCTGCATCCACGCACCATTTCTCCTATCGCTCAGTTCCAAATCCCTTGTCTGATTAAAAACACCGGAAACCCGCAAGCGCCTGGCACGTTAATTGGCGCGGAAAGCGACGAAGACTCTCTGCCGGTCAAAGGCATCACCAATCTGAACAACATGGCAATGTTTAACGTCTCAGGCCCTGGCATGAAAGGCATGGTCGGTATGGCGGCTCGTGTTTTTGCGGCGATGAGCGGCGCCGGGATTTCGGTGGTGCTGATTACTCAGTCATCTTCTGAATACAGCATCAGCTATTGCGTGCCGCAGGCAGATTGCGCCCGTGCGCGTCGTGCGATGGAAGATGAGTTTTATCTTGAGTTGAAAGAAGGTCTGCTTGAACCGTTGGCGATCATGGAGCATCTGGCAATTATCTCTGTCGTCGGTGACGGCATGCGCACGCTGCGTGGCATTTCTGCCAAGTTCTTCGCCGCTCTTGCCCGCGCCAACATCAATATCGTGGCCATTGCACAAGGTTCTTCCGAGCGCTCGATTTCTGTGGTGGTCAGCAATGACGATGCGACAACTGGCGTGCGTGTGACCCATCAGATGCTATTCAATACCGATCAGGTTATCGAAGTGTTCCTGATTGGCGTGGGCGGCGTTGGTGCGGCATTGGTCGAGCAAGTGAAACGCCAGCAGGCGTGGCTCAAGCAAAAACACATTGATTTGCGTGTGTGTGGCATTGCGAACTCGAAAGCGCTGCTGACCAATATCCACGGCCTGAATCTGAACAACTGGCAGGAAGAGCTGGCGCAGGCAAAAGAGCCGTTCAACCTTGGCCGCCTGATTCGCCTGGTGAAAGAGTACCATTTGCTGAACCCGGTCATTGTTGACTGTACTTCCAGCCAGGCGGTGGCCGATCAATACGCCGATTTCCTGGGGGAAGGTTTCCACGTCGTGACGCCGAACAAAAAGGCGAACACTTCCACCATGAATTACTACCACCAGATGCGTAACGCTGCGGCGAAATCACGCCGTAAATTCCTTTACGACACCAATGTGGGCGCGGGCCTGCCGGTTATCGAAAACCTGCAAAACCTGCTTAACGCGGGTGATGAATTACAACGTTTCTCCGGCATTCTTTCTGGTTCACTGTCGTTTATCTTTGGCAAACTCGACGAAGGTATGAGCTTGTCAGAAGCCACCAAAGTGGCGCGAGAAATGGGTTACACCGAGCCCGATCCGCGTGACGATCTTTCCGGCATGGACGTCGCGCGTAAGCTGTTAATTCTGGCGCGTGAAACCGGCAGCAACCTTGAGCTTTCCGATATTGTTATCGAGCCTGTATTGCCTGAGTCATTTGATTCTACAGGTGATGTCGAATCGTTTATGGCGCGTATCCCGCAACTGGATGACGAGTTTTCTGCGCGTGTGGCACAAGCCCGCGACGAAGGAAAAGTGTTGCGTTATGTTGGCGTGATTGAAGCGGATGGCAGCTGCAAAGTTAAAATTGATGCGGTTGATGGTAATGACCCGTTGTATAAAGTTAAAAACGGCGAGAACGCCCTGGCGTTTTATAGCCATTACTATCAGCCGTTACCGCTTGTGTTGCGTGGTTACGGAGCAGGGAATGATGTTACTGCTGCCGGTGTTTTCGCCGACTTATTGCGCACTTTGTCATGGAAGTTAGGAGTTTAAGATGGTTAAAGTATACGCCCCGGCTTCCAGTGCCAATATGAGCGTCGGGTTTGATGTACTGGGCGCGGCGGTTTCGCCAATAGACGGTTCGCTGCTCGGCGATTACGTGACGGTCGAAGCGGCAGACACTTTCAGTTTGAATAATATTGGGCGTTTCGCCAGCAAGTTACCTGATGAGCCGCGCGAAAATATCGTTTACCAATGCTGGGAGCGTTTCTGCCAGGAAATCGGCAAAAACATTCCGGTAGCCATGACGCTGGAAAAAAGCATGCCGATTGGTTCCGGTTTGGGTTCCAGCGCGTGTTCGGTAGTCGCAGGCTTAATGGCGATGAACGAATACTGCGGTAAACCGCTAAGCGACACCCGTTTGCTGAGCCTGATGGGTGAGCTGGAAGGGCGCATTTCGGGCAGCGTTCACTATGATAACGTTGCGCCGTGCTTCCTTGGCGGTATGCAATTGATGATTGAAGAAAATGGCATCATCAGCCAGTCTGTACCGGGCTTTGATGAATGGCTTTGGGTGCTGGCGTATCCGGGAATTAAAGTCTCGACCGCCGAAGCCCGTGCGATTCTGCCGGCGCAATATCGCCGCCAGGATTGCATCAGCCACGGACGCCATCTGGCAGGCTTTATTCACGCCTGTCACACCCGTCAGCCACATCTTGCGGCAAAACTGATGCGTGATGTGATTGCCGAGCCGTACCGCGCAAAATTGCTGCCGCGCTTTAACGAAGCACGCCAGGCCGCCGCGGATATTGGTGCGCTGGCGAGTGGTATTTCGGGTTCCGGCCCAACTCTTTTTGCTCTGTGCGATAACACTGACACCGCACAACGCGTGGCTGACTGGCTCAGCCAACACTATTTGCAGAACCAGGAAGGTTTTGTACATATTTGCCGTCTGGACACGGCGGGCGCACGAGTTCTGGGATAACGCATGAAACTGTATAACCTTAAAGATCATAATGAGCAGGTCACTTTTGCCCAGGCAATTGTGCAGGGTTTGGGTAAACAGCAGGGGCTGTTTTTTCCTCACGACTTGCCGGAATTTGAACTGACCGAAGTCGACGAAATGTTGAAGATGGACTTTGTCGCCCGCAGCAGCAAAATTCTGTCTGCATTTATCGGTGATGAAATCCCGCAAGAAATTCTCGAAGAACGTGTGCGTGCGGCGTTTGCTTTCCCTGCACCGGTGAAAAGCGTAGAGCCAGATATCGGCTGCCTTGAGCTGTTCCACGGCCCGACGCTGGCGTTTAAAGATTTCGGCGGGCGCTTTATGGCGCAAATGCTGACGCATATTAGCGGCGACAAACCGGTCACTATTTTGACCGCGACTTCTGGCGATACGGGTGCTGCGGTAGCGCATGCTTTCTACGGCCTGAAAAACGTGCGCGTCGTTATTCTTTATCCGCGTGGCAAAATTAGCCCGCTACAGGAAAAACTGTTCTGTACCCTTGGCGGTAATATTGAAACTGTCGCTATCGACGGCGATTTCGATGCCTGCCAGGCGCTGGTGAAACAAGCGTTTGATGATGAAGAGTTGAAATTGGCGCTGGGGTTAAACTCCGCCAACTCAATCAACATCAGCCGTTTGCTGGCGCAGATTTGCTATTACTTTGAAGCGGTGGCGCAACTGCCACAAGAAGCTCGCAATCAGCTGGTGGTTTCCGTACCAAGCGGCAACTTTGGTGATTTAACCGCGGGCTTGCTGGCAAAATCACTCGGCTTGCCAATCAAGCGTTTTATCGCGGCGACCAATGCCAACGACACCGTTCCACGTTTCCTGACCAACGGCGAATGGGCACCGAAAACCACGGTTGCGACACTTTCTAACGCCATGGATGTCAGCCAGCCAAACAACTGGCCGCGTGTAGAAGAGTTGTTCCGCCGTAAGATTTGGCGTCTGACCGACCTCGGTTATGCGACCGTCACCGACGAAACCACCAAAGCCACGATGAAAGAACTGAAAGCAGTGGGCTATGTTTCTGAACCGCACGCGGCTATCGCTTATCGCGCGCTGCGTGACCAGCTCCAGCCAGGCGAATACGGCTTGTTCCTTGGCACTGCGCATCCGGCGAAATTCAAAGAAAGCGTGGAGGAGATCCTCGGTGAAACTCTGCCACTGCCAGCAGAGCTTGCCGAACGTGCTGATTTACCGCTGCTTTCCTACAATCTACCCGCGGATTTTGCTGCGCTGCGTGAGTTGATGATGGCCAAAGCGTAATGACCGCATTGCTATAAAAACCACTCTTCGGAGTGGTTTTTTTATCTCTGAATCATGGAGGAAATGTGCAGGAAACAAGGAGGGAAAATGTAGGAATTCCCATTAAATGCGGGCGCTTAGAGATTAGGATTGCGGAGAATAACAACCCCATGCTGTAAGGCATATGCTCTCTTCAACGACCCATATGGGGCATGAATGCAGTAAGGAGTCACTTATGTTGAAATCAATTATTCTTGCGTTATCGATGCTGGTAATCGCTCCGTTAGCTGCCCAAGCTTCAGAAATTACATTAGTTCCGGCAGTGAAATTACAAATTGGCGATCAGGATAATCACGGAAACTATTGGGATGGCGGTAACTGGCGCGACCATGGTTGGTGGAATGATCACTATGAATGGCGTGATAACAGATGGCATCCGCATGATCATCACAACGATCATCGCGATGACCACAATCATCATGGCAAAGACCATCATGACAACGGTAATCACTACGGCCAAAACAAACATCACTAAACAAAACGCCAGCATTGCGCTGGCGTTTTGGCTTACTGCTCGTGGCGCTTGAACACTAGTTCATGTTCACCGGAGGCGGCTTCATCAAAGAAGTAGCCGTCAGTGTTAAAACCGATCAGTTGTTCAGGTTGGGTGAGGCGGTTTTCAATGATGTAACGGCTCATCAAGCCACGCGCTTTCTTGGCGTAAAAGCTGATAACTTTAAACTTGCCGTTCTTCTCATCGAGGAACACCGGCTTGATGATTTCTGCATTGAGTTTTTTCGGTTTCACCGATTTGTAATACTCATCAGATGCCAGGTTAACCACGATATTGTCACCCTGAGCCTCGAGCGCCTGATTCAACTTCTCGGTGATGGTATCGCCCCAGAAGTGGTACAGATCTTTACCCTTCGGATTCTCAAGCTTGATACCCATTTCTAGCCGATACGGCTGCATCAAATCCAACGGGCGCAACACGCCATATAAGCCGGAAAGCATGCGTAAATGCTGCTGAGCAAAGTCGAAATCCGCATCGCTAAACTCTTCTGCCTGTAATCCGGTGTAGACGTCGCCTTTAAAGGCCAGAATCGCCTGACGCGCATTTTGCGGCGTGAAATCCGGCTGCCATTCGTGAAAACGAGTTTCGTTTAGTGAGGCCAGTTTGTCGCTAATATGCATCAGAGAAGAAATTTGCGGCGCACTGAGTTTGCGCGCCACGGCAATCAACTGCTGGGAATAGTCCAACAGTTCGGGTTGTGTATAACGATCGGTAGGCAGATCGCTTTGATAATCCAGGGTTTTTGCAGGTGAAATTAGAATTAGCATATTTGTTCCTTGCTCACTTTTACCGCCTACTCTAACAAATTTACTGGAAGTATTAGCCAATGGTTGCGATTAGCGTTTGGTTTCAGGAGGCTTTGGATTGTCCCAAATACCCGGTGCCAGTTGGCTTTTAATTTCAGGAAAACGGTTCGGATCGAAAACCGGTATTTCTCCGAGCTTCAACTGGCGCAGGTAATCAGCACTCAGGTCGCGTGCAATCGGTGAGAGCAGCAGGATTGCCGTGAGGTTGGTGACAGCCATAAACGCCATTGCCACATCCGCCATTTGCCAGACCAGCGGCAGTGGCGAAAGCGTACCAAACATCACCATCACCAGCGCCAGACAGCGGAATAACACCGTCGCGAACGGGCTTTTTTGTTGCAAAAAGAAGAGGTTGTTTTCTGCATAGGCATAGTTGGCGACAATAGATGTGAAGGCAAAAAGCATCACGATAAAAGCGATAAACCCGGTTCCCCACGAGCCAACCATGCTGCTCAGCGCTTGTTGTACCAGGGTAATGCCATTCATGCTGGGATCGGCGGTATCGAGTATTCCGGAAAACAGGATGATGCCTGCGGTTGCAGTACAAATGATCATGGTATCAATCAACACACCGAACATTTGCACCAGCCCTTGCGAGGCGGGGTGGGGTGGCCACGGTGCCGCCGCCGCTGCTGCGTTGGGCGAAGAGCCCATACCCGCTTCGTTAGAGAACATTCCGCGCTGAAAACCGGTGGTAATCGCCTGGCTGATGGTGAATCCAATTGCGCCCGAGGCGGCTTCTTGCCAGCCAAACGCGCTTTTGAACACCAGCGAAACCACTTCTGGTAAACGCTCAATGTTCATCGCCATAACCACCAGGCTCATCAACACCCAGATTAACGCCATGAAGGGCACTAACCATTGGGCAACACGCGCGGTGCCTCGCATTCCGCCCCAAATGGTGCCTGCGGTGATGACAACAAGAGCCATGCCAATCCAGGTTTTAGGAATACCAAAAGCATGGTTTACCGCATTGGCGATAGAGTTTGCCTGGACCGCATTGAAAATCAGGCCAAAGGCTATCATCAGGAAAATGGAGAACATGACGCCCATCCAGCGCATTCCCAGCCCGCGTTCCATGTACCAGGCCGGGCCGCCGCGATAATTGCCTTCGCTGTCACGGGTTTTATAAAGTTGGGCAAGGGTACATTCGGCAAAGGAAGTCGCCATACCCAGCATTGCGACGACCCACATCCAGAAAATAGCGCCCGGGCCACCGAGCGTCAGAGCGAGTGCGACCCCGGAAAGATTACCGCTTCCAACACGCGCAGCAAGGCTTGTACACAATGCCTGGAATGAGGATAGTCCGGAAGAATCTGCGTTTTTATTCGCAAGGAGGAGACTGCGTAGATGAGTCAGATAGCGGAATTGCACAAATCCACATCGCCAGGTGAACCACAAACCCGCGCCGACTAATAAGTAAATGAGGATTGAACCCCAGAGTATCTCATTGATAAAAAGAAAAAAATCTGCCATTAACATCCCTCGTTTGCATGCGATACGTGCACAGCCAATGCGCAGCTTGCGCGTATGCTCCATTAGATTGCAGGCGAATAATACATAGAATATATCAGTTTAGCGTTCAGTTCTTACCGATGTGTCACTGCGGTTGCACCTGAATTGCGTCGTGATATCATCAAGCCAGACCGGTTACATCCCCCTAACAAGTTCTACCAAACGAGAAACTATCATGACGGATAAATTGACCTCCCTGCGTCAGCTAACCACAGTTGTTGCGGACACCGGGGATATTGCGGCAATGAAGCTGTATCAGCCGCAAGATGCGACCACCAACCCCTCTCTGATTCTGAACGCTGCGCAAATTCCTGAATACCGCAAACTGATTGATGATGCGGTTGCATGGGCGCGTGAGCAGAGCAGTGACCATGCACAACAAGTTGTGGATGCCACTGACAAGCTGGCGGTGAATATTGGTCTGGAAATCCTGAAACTGATCCCAGGTCGCATCTCTACTGAAGTGGATGCGCGTCTGTCCTATGACACTGATGCCAGCATCACTAAAGCAAAACGCCTGATCAAAATGTACAACGATGCGGGTATCAGCAACGACCGTATCCTGATCAAACTGGCTTCTACCTGGCAGGGCATCCGTGCTGCTGAGCAGCTGGAAAAAGAAGGCATCAACTGTAACCTGACTCTACTGTTCTCCTTCGCGCAGGCGCGTGCTTGTGCAGAAGCGGGCGTATTCCTGATTTCTCCATTCGTAGGTCGTATCCTCGACTGGTACAAAACGAATACCGATAAGAAAGAGTACGCACCAAACGAAGATCCAGGTGTGGTTTCTGTTTCTGAAATCTACCAGTACTACAAAGAACATGGTTACGAGACTGTTGTTATGGGCGCAAGCTTCCGTAACCTGGGCGAGATCATCGAACTGGCTGGTTGTGACCGTCTGACTATTGCTCCTGCACTGCTCAAAGAGCTGGCAGAAAGTGAAGGCGCTGTTGAGCGTAAACTGTCTTACACCGGCGAAGTTAAAGCGCGCCCAGAACGTATGACCGAGTCTGAGTTCCTGTGGAGCCACAACCAGGATCCAATGGCAGTTGATAAACTGGCTGATGGCATCCGTAAGTTTGCTATCGACCAGGAAAAACTGGAAAAAATGATCGGCGACCTGCTGTAATCATTGGCGTGGCCGGAGCATTCCGGTCACGCTTTTTAGTGTTTCACTCTGTCTGCAACTCTCTTCGCCGTGTATCATTCCGTTAAGTTTGCTGATTTCCCCGGGAATGATATGAATACCTTACGCATTGGCTTAGTTTCCATCTCTGACCGCGCTTCGAGCGGTGTCTATCAAGATAAAGGCATTCCGTCGCTTGTTGCCTGGCTTGAAAAAACCTTAACCACCCCTTTCCAGATTGAAACCCGTTTAATCCCTGATGAGCAGCCGTTGATTGAGCAGGCTCTTTGCGAGCTGGTTGATGAAATGGCGTGTCATTTGGTGTTAACCACTGGTGGCACTGGCCCCGCGCGTCGTGATGTAACCCCTGATGC
>Ga0160449_1000754_pt1 | contig 17786 bp, 18 predicted proteins | sample HID1975I_E1MG_FD_108216 | JGI IMG/M metagenome (GOLD analysis project Ga0160449, IMG submission 108216) | Enriched soil microbial communities from UW Madison campus, WI, USA - HID1975I_E1 MG | ecosystem: Environmental > Terrestrial > Soil > Unclassified | place: USA: Madison, Wisconsin...
CAGGAATATCTGGACCTGTACCGCGGCGAAGGCATCCAACACATTGCCATGGCGACGGATGACATCTACAGCACCATTGAAGCGCTGCGCGAGTCGGGCGTGGTGTTTCTGGATACGCCGGAAACGTACTACGAACTGCTGGACCGCCGCCTGCCCAACCACGGTGAAGATGTGGCGCGCCTGCAGAAAAACCGTATCCTGCTGGATGGTGCGCCCGGTGGCGGCCTTTTGCTGCAGATTTTCACGGAGAACCAGATCGGCCCGATCTTCTTCGAGATCATCCAGCGCAAAGGCAACGACGGGTTTGGCGAAGGCAACTTCAAGGCCCTGTTCGAATCGATCGAACTGGACCAGATGCGCCGCGGCGTGGTGAAGAACGTCGAGTAAGCGCTTCCCCCGCCAGTGCCCAAGTGCCCTAGCATCGGCACTGGCTTTGTAGCCTCACCTTATGGTGAGGTTTTTTTTGCCCGTTCGAACCGACCCGGGCAGCCACGCCCCAGTTAGCGCTTCAGGCGATCCTGGAATTGCTTGCGGAACTTGGCAACCTTGGGTGCGATCACGAATTGGCAATACCCTTGCTCGGGATGCAGGGCAAAGTAGTTGCTGTGGTAATCCTCGGCTTGCCAGAATTTGGCGGGCGCCAATAGCTTGGTGACGATGGGCGCGTCGTAAACCTGTTGTGCATCCACCTCGGCAATGACCGCTTCAGCCTGCTCACGCTGAGACTCGTTCTGCCAAAAGATTGCCGACTCGTACTGCGGGCCGATGTCGTTGCCTTGGCGGCCCGGTGTGGTGGGATCATGCGTGGCGAAGAACACGCGCAGCAAATCACTGAAGGACAGTTCGGTGGGGTCGAATTCAATTCTGGCGACCTCGATATGGCCCGTGTCCTTGCCGCACACCTGTTCGTAGCTGGGGTTGTCGACGTGCCCGCCGCTGTAGCCGGGCAACACGCTCTTCACGCCTCGCAGATCGACGAAGACCGCTTCGACGCACCAGAAGCAGCCGCCGCCAAGGACGGCAACCTCATTGCCTGGGGATGGTTGTTCTGTCATGGCAATTCCTCATTTATAAGGGGCCACGCCTTGCGGCCCACTTCCCGCGCTTCACGCCGGGTCATCAAGAATAAGGCTACTGCTTGGCCGGCGCCAGCGACAGTATCCATTCGGCCAGCAGACGGGCGTCTTCCTGGCTGACATGAGTTTGGGCAGGCATGGGAACCGCGCCCCAGGCACCGCGGCCTCCGCCGCGAATCTTGCCGGCCAGGTAATCCACCATGGCGTCGCCCTGCCCTGCATAACGTTCCGCCACACTCTTCAAAGGTGGGCCCACGCGCTTGGCCTCTACCTGGTGACAGGCCATACAGGCCTTGCTCTTGGCCAGATCCAGGCCGGTCGTTTGCGCCTGGACCGCGCCTACGCACAACACGCAGGCGACGGCTGCCAACAGACTAATCTTCAAATGCATCGGTAACTGCCCCACGGCTCGCGGTGCTGGCGAGCTTGCCGAACTTGGCAAGCACACCGCGTGTATAACGCGGCTTGGGCTGGACCCAGGCCTGGCGACGAGCCGCCAGGTCTTCGTCGCTGATGTTGAGCTGCAGCAGCAGCTTGTGGGCATCGATGGTAACCGAATCGCCTTCCTGAATCAGGGCGATCGGCCCACCCACGAATGCTTCCGGCGCCACGTGACCAACGACCATGCCCCAGGTGCCGCCGGAAAAGCGGCCATCGGTAATCAGGCCGACCGTTTCGCCCAAGCCCTGTCCGACCAACGCGGAAGTGGGCGCCAGCATTTCGCGCATGCCCGGCCCACCCTTGGGGCCTTCGTAGCGGATGACCACCACATCACCGTCCTTGATACGCTGCGCCATGATGGCCGTCATCGCGTCGTCCTCGGAGTCAAAGACCCGCGCCGGACCGGTCATGACAGGGTTCTTCAGCCCGGTGATCTTGGCCACGCAGCCCTCAGGCGACAAGTTGCCCTTGAGAATGGCCAGATGCCCCTGCGGGTAGAGCGCGCGGTCCAGCGGCATGATGACGTCTTGATCAGCACGCGGCGCATCCGGCACATCGGCGAGCGTTTGCGCGATGGTCTTGCCTGTGATCGTGATGCACTCGCCATGCAGCAGGCCGGCATTGAGCAATAGCTTCATGACTTGCGGGATACCGCCTGCGCGATGCAGATCCGTTGCGACGTACTTGCCGGATGGCTTCAAGTTGCACAGCACTGGCACGCGCTTGCGGATACGCTCGAAGTCATCGATGGTCCACGGCACGTCGGCGGCATGAGCAATGGCCAGGAAGTGCAGCACCGCGTTAGTGGACCCGCCCGTGGCCATGATGACCGACACGGCGTTTTCGATGGACTCTCGCGTGATGATGTCGCGCGGACGCAGGTTGCGCCGGACCGCGTCGACCAACACGCGCGCCGATTCGGCGGCCGAGACAACCTTCTCGTCATCTTCATTGGCCATCGTGCTGGAATACGGCAGGCTCATGCCCATGGCTTCGAAGGCGGAGCTCATGGTGTTGGCGGTATACATGCCGCCACAGGAACCCGAGCCGGGGATGGCGCACTTTTCGATCTGCTTGAAATCGGCCTCGGGCATGCGGCCCATCGTATATTCGCCAACGGCTTCGAAGACCGAGACGATGGTGAGATCGTTGCCCTTGTAGTGGCCTGGCTTGATGGTGCCGCCATACACGTAGATGCCCGGCACATTCGTGCGCGCCAGGGCGATCATGCCGCCCGGCATGTTCTTGTCGCAACCACCAATGACCACCACGCCGTCCATCCACTGCCCTTGGGCGGCGGTCTCGATACAGTCGGCGATGACCTCGCGCGAAACCAGCGAATACTTCATCCCCTCGGTGCCCATGGACATGCCGTCCGAAATGGTGGGCGTGCCGAACACCTGGGGGTTGGCGCTGGATGACCTGATGGCGTCGATGGCGGCGTCCGCCAAGCGCTGCAGGCCGCTATTGCAGGGTGTGATCGTGGAGTGGCCGTTGGCCACTCCAATCATGGGGTTGGCGAAATCGGATTCTTTGTAGCCCAGCGCGTAATACATGGCGCGATTGGGTGCGCGTGCTACGCCTTCGGTGATGTGGCGGGAACGTTCGTTGTTCGGCATGGTCTGTCTCTCCTGTCGGCGTCGGGGCGCGGACATGGCGAACGCACCCGGGAAGCTGGCTCGCTTGCATGCGAATCTTCAGTGCTCGCCGGTTATTATCATTCAACTTCATTGTGTCGGGCAGAACATGCTGCAATATCCAAAATTCGATCCCGTAGCCTTGCAGATCGGGCCGCTTGCCATCCACTGGTACGGACTGATGTATTTGGCGGGCTTCGCCCTGGTGTACGTGCTTGGTCGCCGCCGCATCACTAGCGGGCACACCACATCGCTGAACGTGCGTGACCTGGAAGACCTGATTTTCTATAGCGTGCTGGGCGTCGTACTGGGCGGTCGACTGGGCTATGTGCTGTTCTACAAGCCTGCCTACTATCTGGCGCACCCGCTGGAAGTGGCGTACTTGTGGCAAGGCGGCATGTCGTTCCACGGTGGCCTGATCGGCGTGATCCTCGTGATGCTTCTGTTTGCGCGGAAGAAGAAGCTGCCCTTTTTCGCGGTCAGCGATTTCATTGCGCCGCTGATCCCGCTGGGCCTGGGGTTTGGCCGCTTGGGCAACTTCATCAATGGCGAGCTTTGGGGCCGACCGACCGATGTGCCGTGGGCCATGATGTTTCCCGACAGCGGCGATGGACTGGCGCGCCACCCGTCCCAACTCTATGAATTGGGCCTGGAAGGCATTGTGCTGTTTGCACTGCTGTGGTGGTTTTCGAGCAAGCCGCGTCCACTTGGACAAGTGAGCGGGCTGTTTTTGATGGGTTACGGAACGTTCCGCTTCCTGGTGGAATTCACCCGCGAGCCAGACAACTTCCTGGGCCTGCTCGCGGGTGGATTAAGCATGGGACAGTGGCTGTCCCTGCCGATGGTCGCCTTGGGCGCCATCATGTTCAGCCTTACTGCAAAACGATCGTCCCGTTGACGGCGACGCTGACCGTGACGTCTCCCGCTTCCAGCGGGACGTCCGGGCTGTAGCCGCCAGAGGCGTCTTTGGCCATGGCCGCACCAAGCATGCGCGGCATCGGCACGGGGCCACCCGAGCCGCCGAGTTCCAGCTTGGACAAGCGGTAACCCGAAAAACCGAACGCGTTGGCAGCAGCCAACGCACGATCCTTGAACGCTTGGGCCGCTTCTTTCAGCAGCTTGCGTTCTTCGGCCTCGCGCGCCGGACGCGACAGCGAGAACCCGATATTGGAAATGGCGGTCTTGTCCGATAGCTTGGCTGCCAGCGCGGCAGCGGCTTCGAAGTCCTTGGACTCCAGCACGATCTCACCCTGGCCGCGCCACGACCCAATCTTGCCCTTGCTGTTCGTGTTGGGCCACACGTTGAAACCACCCGTGCGGACTTCCACGCCCTTGGTATCGCGCGCGCGCTTGACCACATCGTCCAGCACGGCCGTCAGCTTCTTGCCGGCGGCGGGCTGATCAGGCGCCTCGACCTCGGCGGACAAGGAAATGCGAACGGTGTCCTGCTTGACCTCCGACGAGGCCGCGGCTTGCAAAGTCATTTCCGGCGAACGGTTCGTGGACGCTTCCGCCGTTGCGGGTGCACTGGGGGCCTGCGTCTGTGCGAATGCGGGTTGAACAGCAGCAATGGCGGCCACGGCTGCGCACGCTGCGCCGAGTTTCGTCAGCGAGAAAACAGGGTGTTTAAACATGGACGGGTCCTAGGAGGGAGGACAGAGGGAAAGAGAGGGGGATGGTTGTGGCACCCGACGCGGACCTGCGCTGTTGGCAGGCCCGCTGGGTAAATGCCCCGCCTGTGCCGTCAAGGCCGGCATCTCGAACCCTAGGGTAAGAGGTGGTCGCGTTCCGCAGAGCGTCGGGTTCGTCTACGAGAGACGATCACTCCAGCTCTACACTCCCGCAACCATATGCCGAAAGCATAGGTTCAGAGAATGTATGGCCTAGTCACGGACACGGCAGGGACAAACTGAAAATTCTTGAATACAGCTTTATGAACGTTAGAGCAGTTTTTCCTGACCCGACAAGGCGTCATCGAGTACTGCGTTCATGTCCTCAATTCTACGCTTGAAGTCGCCAACCGCCAAACCCCCTAGCGGACCATCAGGTGCTTTCATGGCAAGAAGCTCGCCAGCAACCTGCAACGCCGCCATGACGGCGATGCGTTCGTTGCTGGAAATCTTGCCGGTTCCCTGGATGCGAAGCATCAGTTGATCGACATGGCGCACGGCGGCCATCAGCGTGGGCTTCTCTTCAGCGGAGCAAGCCAGCGAATAGTCGCGTCCCAATATGGTTACGTCTACGCGTTCCATCAGTGTTGCTCTCCAGACGGTGCGCCCGGCAGGCGGGCCAGCACGGCGTCAATGCGCTCGCGGGCCGAAGCGGCGGCCACGCGCAAGCGCTGTAGTTCGGCGTCGCGGGTTTGCAGGCTGCCCTGCAGTTCGGTTTCGCGGGCGGTGAAACGCGACTCCAGCGATTGCCGTTCGGCGGATTCTCGGGCAAGCTGCTCGCGCAAGGCGGCTTCGGCCTGCTGGGCTTGCTCGAGCATTGCGGAAACCGCGCCGTCGTGATCCTGAAGCTTGCTTTGCAACGTGGCGATGTCAGCCTCGCGCTCGGCCGCGCGTTGCTTCTGCAAGCGCTGTTCAGCTTCGAATTCGTTCAGACGGAGGCGCAACGCATCACGCTCTGCGTGGAGTTGGCGGGTGCGATGCACCAGTTGCCCGATTCGGGCGGCGAGTTGGTCTAGGTCTTGCAGCATGGGCGCTATCGTAAACCATCCTGAGGTGAACCGGGCCACTTCACGCAAGGTGAGAAACCCGGCAATATTCGGTAGGAAATACGGTGTTGATTTGGGCGGCGCGAGACTAACCGATTCCGGCAGAAGAAGAAAAGCACCTCCTCCAAAATCCCCGCATCCGGCCGATTCGGCTTTCGCATTTCTTTCTATAAACTTTCACTTAGCTTTCAAAAAGCCCTCATTCTTCCTGCGGCGTTACATCTGAGGCTGGGGAGTACCCGAATTCTAGGGAAAACCCCAGCCTTTCACCGACCTTACAGGGTTTGCAGCATGGCAGGCGTCCATTACCATTCGCCCTTTCAAGAAACCACGCCGTCGCTTTCAGAATAACTAATGGCACCCCGAAGTGCCTTTTTTGTGCCTGTCACTCGCCTTTCGGCGGGTCCCATCCGGCTACAAACTTTTTTATCTACATGCTGTAAATAGGAGCCAACCAATCATGCAGCTACGCAATCGACAGGACTTCTGGTCGGGGGTGATGTTCATCGCCCTTGGACTGGGATTCGCCTGGCAGGCCAGCAGCTACCAAATGGGTACTGCCGCCCGAATGGGCCCAGGGTACTTTCCTTTCTGGCTAGGCATTGTTCTGGCTTTGCTGGGCGCCATCGTGCTGCTTGGCTCACTTTCCAAGAAAGCCCACGATACGCACATCGATAAATTCGACTGGCGCATTGTCTTTCTCGTCGTGGGTTCCGTGGTCTTGTACGGCTTCATCCTCAAGCCGCTGGGCATCTATCTTTCGGTATTCATCCTGGTTGTCGTAAGCAGCCTGGCCAGCCATGAGTTCAGCCTGAAGGTCGCCGTTGCCAACGCGATTTTCCTGGTGCTCTTCTCGTATCTGGCATTCGTCAAGGGGCTGGGGCTGATCTTCCCGCTGTGGCCGTCCTTTCTGGGCATGAACTAAGGAGCAACCGGTCATGGAATTGTTTGACAACCTAATGTTGGGCTTCTCGGTGGCGTTTACGCCCGAGAACCTGGCCTACGCACTGCTGGGCTGCATCCTGGGTACGCTGATTGGCGTGCTGCCGGGCATCGGCCCGGTCCCGACCATCGCGATGCTGCTGCCGATCACGTATGTGTTGCCCCCGATTGCCGGCCTGATCATGCTTGCCGGCATCTATTACGGCGCGCAATACGGCGGTTCGACCACGGCGATTCTTGTGGCGCTGCCAGGGGAAACGTCCGCGGTGGTGACCGTGCTGGACGGTCACCAGATGGCCCGCAATGGCCGTGCGGGCGCCGCGCTGGCCATCGCCGCGCTGGGCTCGTTCTTCGCTGGTTGCGTGGCAACGCTGCTGTTGGCCGCGTTTGCTCCTCCGTTGGCTGAAGTGGCGTTCAAGTTCGGCCCCGCCGAGTACTTCTCGCTGATGTGCCTGGGCCTGGTCGGCGCCGTGGTGTTGGCTTCGGGCTCGTTGCCCAAGGCGATCGCGATGATCATCCTGGGCCTGCTGTTGGGCATGGTCGGCACTGACGTCAACTCGGGCGTTGCCCGCTACGACTTCGGCATTCCCGAACTGCAAGACGGTATCGACTTCGCCATCGTGGCCATGGGCGTGTTCGGCTTCGCCGAAATCATGACCAACCTGGAGCAGAAGGAAAACCGCGTCGACATCACCGACAAGATCGGCTCGCTGTACCCGAACCTGCAGGAATTCAAGGAAGCCGCTCCCGCCGTGCTGCGCGGTACGGCCCTGGGTTCGGCCTTGGGTATCTTGCCGGGCGGTGGCGCAGTGCTGTCGTCGTTCGCGTCCTACACGCTGGAAAAGAAGATCTCGAAGAATCCGGAACGCTTCGGCAAGGGCCACCCGGCCGGCCTGGCTGGTCCGGAATCGGCGAACAACGCTGCCGCGCAGACGTCGTTCATTCCGCTGCTGACGCTCGGTATCCCGGGTAACGCCGTGATGGCGCTGATGGTCGGCGCAATGACGATCCACAACATCCAGCCCGGCCCGCAAGTCATGACGAGCCACCCGGAGCTGTTCTGGGGCCTGATCGCTTCGATGTGGATCGGCAACCTGATGCTGGTGGTGCTGAACCTGCCGCTGATTGGCTTGTGGGTCAAGCTGCTGAAGGTGCCCTATCGCATCCTGTTCCCGGCGATTCTGGTGTTCTGCACGATCGGTGTGTATTCGTTGAACTACAACTCGTTCGACATCTTCACCACGGCAATGTTCGGCATCATCGGCTACGTGTGGTCGAAGCTGAAGTGCGAAGGCGCACCGCTGCTGCTGGGCCTGGTTCTGGGCCCCATGATGGAAGAGAACTTCCGCCGTGCCCTGCTGCTGTCGCGTGGCGATTTCAGCACCTTCGTGACCCGTCCCCTGTCGGCTTCGTTGCTGGCCGTGGCGGCCTTCCTTGTGATCCTGGTGGCGCTGCCCGCCATCCGCAAGAAGCGCGAAGAGACCTTCGTCGAAGAAGAGTAAAAAGCGGTCAGGCCGCCCAGCGCGGCGCCTTGCCTCTTTCCAAAACCCCTGGGCTTGCCCCAGGGGTTTTTTTTTGAGGGACTCGCCGCCGGCTTTTGGATTGCGTTAAGGTTAGTTCCCTAAGACTGACCTTACTCACATTGAGCGGAGTTTCCTGCAATGGCAACGATCGGTACCAAGAGCTACGACGCGGTCGTAGCCCAGAAAGTCGCTTTCCTCGGCCTCGGTGTCATGGGCCTGCCCATGGCCGGCCATCTGGCCCGCGCCGGGCACGACGTGACGGTCTATAACCGCACGCCAGCCAAGGCTCAGGCCTGGGTCGCGGAGTTCGGCGGCCGCCATGCGGGCACGCCGCGCGAAGCGGTGGCAGGTGCACAGATCGTCTTTGCCTGCGTGGGCAACGACGACGACCTGCTTAGCGTTGTGCTTGGACCCGACGGCGCATTTGCGGGCATGGCGCCCGGCGCCGTGTTCGTCGACCACACCACCGCGTCGGCCGATGTGGCCCGCGAACTTTACGCGCAGGCCAAGGGCCTGGGCCTGAATTTCGTGGATGCGCCCGTGTCCGGCGGCCAGGCCGGCGCCGTCAATGGCGCACTGACCATCATGTGCGGCGGCGAAGACGCGGTGTTCGAAGCCATCAAGCCCGTGGCCCAGTGCTTTGGCCGCGCCGTGACGCTGGTGGGCGCGCCCGGTTCGGGCCAGTTGGCCAAGATGGTCAACCAGATTTGCATCGCCGGCCTCGTGCAAGGCCTGTCTGAAGCCGTGGCTTTCGGCCAGGCAGCCAAGCTGGACATGAAGTTGGTGCTGGATGTGATCAGCAAAGGCGCGGCGCAAAGCTGGCAGATGGAGAACCGGGGCGGCACCATGGTCGACGACAAGTTCGACTTTGGCTTTGCCGTGGACTGGATGCGTAAAGACCTGGGTCTGGTGCTGGCGGAAGCGCGCAACAACGGCGCGCGTGTGCCCGTGACCGCGCTGGTGGACCAGTTCTATGCCGATGTTCAAAAGATGGGCGGCGGCCGCTGGGACACGTCCAGCCTGGTGAAGCGGCTACGCGACTAGGTACTTCGCATGCGGCAATGAAAAGGCGAGCCACGAGGCTCGCCTTTTTTCTGACACGCGAACGAGGCCGATCAGGCGGCCAGGCCGTCTTGCGCCGCATCCAGCTCCAGGGCATCGATACGCTGCTTGGCCAGCGTTACGCCTTCCAGCGCGGCCACTTCACCCATCGCCATGCCTTCGGCGGCGATGAACGTGACGTCGTCCATGCCCAGGAAACCAAGCATCTGACGCAGGTACGGCGTCATCGTGTCGGACGGCGTGCCTTCGGCTTTGCCGCCACGTGCCGTCAGTACGAACACCTGCTTACCCTTGACGAGACCTTCCGGCACGCCTTCGGGCGTATAACGGAACGTGACGCCGGCACGGGCTACGTGGTCCAGATAGCTCTTGAACTGAGCGGGCAGATTGAAGTTGTAGACGGGCACGGCGAACACGATGCGGTCAGCCTGCATCAGTTCGGCCACCAGCGAATCGCTGAGCTCGACGATGCGTTGCTGCTCCACGCTACGGGCCTCTGCGGGGGTGAACAGCGCGCCGGCGGTGTTGCCGTCGAAGTACGGAATGGGCTGCGCGCCGAGGTCGCGGATTTTCACGGTATCGGCCGGATGGGCGGCTTTGACGCGCGCCATGAAATGATCGGCCAATTCCGTGCTGTGGGAACGGTTGCCAAGAATCGAGGACAGGATGACAAGGGTCTTCATTGCGAATTTCTCCAGTGGTGGCCTGCCATAAGCAGGCGAGGGATCCGTCAGCGCCACGTCCGATTCATAAGGGATCTCGGACTGGGGCTGGGCGCCGGGTGGCGTTGGCAGATCCCGAGTGCATGGCGTCACTGTAGACCGGTTCATTATTCACATAAACCCAGCTATGATGAACTATTCGTTCCAGGAATAGAACAATCATGCAAGACCTAAACGACCTCTACTACTTTTCGCAAGTCGTCGAACAAGGCGGCTTCAGTGCAGCGGCCCGAGCGCTGGACATACCAAAGTCCCGCCTTTCAAGGCGGATTTCACATCTTGAGGAAAGCCTGGGCGTGCGCCTGCTGCAACGCACGACTCGGCGCCTGCGGCTCACGTCCGCCGGCGAGCGCTACCTGCATTACTGCCGTGAAATGGCGGCATCCGCGCGCGCCGCGGACGACGCCATGCGTCAACTGCAGTCCGAACCGGCGGGCCCGGTGATCGTCAGTTGCCCCGTCTCCATTGCGCAGGATGTGCTGGCACCCCTGCTGCCGGAATTCCTGGATGCATGGCCGGCGATATCGGTGCAGTTGCTGGTAACCAACCGGCGTGTGGACCTGATCCGCGAAGGCGTGGACCTGGCCTTGCGCGTGCGGACCAAGCTGGATACCGACGCCGAGTTGGTGGTGCGCCACCTGGGCACGGCGCGCGGCACCCTGGTGGCCAGCCCAGGCTACCTTCAGCGACATGGCACGCCAGACACGCCGCAGGACCTGGCGTCGCACACCACGCTGAGCTTTTCAGACCCGCAAAACGAAGTGCGCTGGCCGCTGCGCAATGACAAGGGCGAAGAGTTGCAGGTTGAGCTCAAGCCGCAACTGTCGTGCAACGACTTCATCGTGCTGACCGAGGCCGCGGTGCGTGGCCGAGGCATTGCGCTGCTGCCATCCATCGCCACGCAAGAAGAACTGCGCCGGGGCCAGTTGGTGCAAGTGCTGCCGCAATGGCAATCGCCGGAAGGCATCGTGCATTGCATCTATCCGTCTCGGCGCGGCATGATGCCAGCGGTCAGGACGTTGCTGGATTTCCTGTCGCAACGCCTGCCGTCGATGTATCAGCGGCTAGAGAAAGCCGCAGCCCCTCCGGCTCCTCAGTAGCCCCGAGTGCGTTCGACCACGCCTGTGATGGGTTCACCGCGCATCAGTTGCGCCACCTTGCCGGCGATTTGCTCGATGCTTTCATCTCGCAGCGTGCGCGCGGCAATGTGCGGCGTGACATGCACACGCGGATCGCGCCAGAAGGGGTGATCGTTGGGCAGCGGCTCGGTGCGGAATACATCCAGCGTAGCGCCGGCGATCTCACCTTCTTCGAGCATTTGAACCAGGTCGTCTTCGACCAGGTGTTCGCCACGGCCGACGTTGACCAGGTGCGCGTCGGGCAGCAATTGCGACAGCGTGTCACGATTCAGGATGCCGTGCGTGTCGGGCGTCAGCGGCAACACGTTGACCAAAAAGCGCGTTCTAGCCAAGAAGGCCGGCAAGGCGGCTTCGCCCGCGAAGGATTCCACGCCGGGCAAATCACGCGGCGACCGCGACCAACCCGCCACGGGATAGCCGAAGTCAGCCAGGGTCTGCGCGACGCGCGCGCCCACCTGCCCCAAGCCCAGCACACCCACGGGCCAATCCGCCTGGCGCGTGCCTTCGCGGGTATCCCAATGCTGGCGCGCCTGCGCCTGGTCGAACGCTTCGAAATCACGCGACACGCGCAGCAGCGCGTACAGCGCGTATTCGGCCATCTGCACGGACATGCCGGCGTCTTCCAGGCGCACGATACGAACGTGCTCGGGAATCTCGGGCATCTTCAGCAAGGCATCCACGCCCGCCCCCAAATTGAACAAGGTCGAGATGTTGGTTTCGTGCTTGAACAGTTCCACGGGCGGACGCCAGACCAGCGCCACGTCTGCCCCCGACGGCGGGCCATCGGGGTTCCATACCGAAATGCGGCAGCCGGGCATTGCGGCTTCCAGACGGGGCACCCACACATCGGGATCGTGTAGGGGGCAAGCAAAAAGGATATGCATGGTGGCGGCTCTGCAAGGCGGTTTTCGAAACCGCAAGCATGCAGGATGGCGCCTCACAAATCAAACGGCCCGGCATGAAGCCGGGCCGTCTCGTGCCTGCGTAGCAGCCTGGTTTAAGCCGTCTGCGGAACTTCGGGCTTGTTCTTGCCCTTACCCTTGCCACGGCGCGCGAAGGCCCAAAGCTGCAGGAAGATCAGCAATGCGCTGGCACCGATGAACCACGCGCTGATGGGGCGCTCCACGAACACCGCCAGGTCACCGCGCGACAGCAGCAGCGCGCGGCGGAAGTTCTCTTCCACCATCGGCCCCAACACAAAGCCGAGCAAGATGGGGGCCACCGAGAACTCCAGTGTCATCAGGATCGCGCCAATCACGCCGAACGCCAACACTTCCCATATCTGGAAGAGGCTGTTCTGGGTACTGAACACGCCCACCGCAATGAAGAAGAGCGCGGACGGGAACAGATAGCGATACGGAACTTGCAGCAGTTTGACCCACACGCCGATCAGCGGCACGTTCAGCACCATCAGCAAAACGTTCCCTACCCAGAAGCTGGCGATCAGGCCCCAGAAGATGTCCGGATGCTCGGTGATCAACTGCGGACCCGGCTGGATGCCCTGAATCAAGAGCGCGCCCAGAATCAGCGCCATGACCGCGTCGCCCGGAATGCCCAGGCTCATCGTCGGAATAAAGTCCACCTGCGTCTTCGAGTGCGACGACGCTTCAGGCGAGGCCACGCCGGCGATCATGCCGGTGCCGAACTTTTCGGGCGTCTTGGAGATCTTGCGTTCCAGCGCGTAGGCAACGAACGTGGTGATGGTCGGCCCCGTGCCGGGCATGGCGCCGAACAGCGTGCCCACCGCGGTGCCGCGCACCATGGGCCAGAACGCCGTCTTCAGCTCCTGCTTTGTCGGCCGCATGTCTCGAATGCGCAGCTTGGCGCCGCTGCCGATGATGGTCATGCGGTTGACGCTCATCAGGAAGTCGGCCAGGCCGAACAAGCCCATCGAAATGGCCACCAGCTCCAGGCCGTCGGACAAGTCCAGCAAACCGAACGAGAAGCGGATGGTGCCCGTGTTCACGTCCGTGCCGACCACGCCGCACATCAGGCCGAAGATCGTCATCGCAACGCCCTTGAGGGGCGAACCGCGCGACATCGTTGCCCCGGCCAACAGACCCAGCAACATGATCGAGAAGATTTCGGTCGGGCCGAACTTGAACGCCACTTCAACCAGCAAAGGCGAGGCGAAGATCATGACGATGATGCCGACCGACGCCGCGAAGAACGAGCAGATCATCGTGATGCCCAGCGCCGTTCCCCCCTTGCCCTGCTTGGTCAATGGATAACCGTCAAGGCAGGTCACCGCGTGCGGCGGGTGCGAAGGCAGATTGAGCAGGATCGCGCCAATGGCACCGCCATACTGCGAACCATAGAAGATACCGGCCAGCATCAGGATGGCGGGCACGGGATGCATGACATACGTGAGCGGCAACAGAATCGAGATTGCCGACAAGGCGCCCATGCCAGGCAGCACGCCGATCAGGTTGCCAACCAACACACCGAAGAACGACCACATCAGGTTGTGCCACTGAAACGCGACGCCGAAGCCGTACCAAAGGTCCATCAAAGATTGAGAGATCATGGTGCTTCAACCCCAACGAAACAGCGGCAACTGCAATTGCAGCGCCCACCAGAACACGACGACCGCGATCGCGGACATCGCGACCGACAGCAGGATGGCTTGCTTGATGGTGTTCTTGCGGTCACCCAACGCCGAGATGAAGACAATGGCGAACGTGGCCGGCAGCAGGCCACCGTACTCGCCCAGCAGCAGAAACGCCAAGATGCCAAGAATGATGCAGACGCTGCCGCGCAAGTCGGGCAAGCCGTGTGCATGGCCGTCGCCCGGCGCGGGAGGCGTGGACTCACCCGACCGCGCGGACATCGCGATCAGCACGCCCGTCAATGCAAGCAGGCCGCCAAGCGCGGCCGGAAAAAATCCGGGCCCCATGTGGCTCAACGTGCCGATGTGATAGTCGGTGCCGCCGTATATCGCCCCCAACCCGATCAGGACCATCAGCGCACCGCCGTAGTAGTCCTTCCTGTTGATATTTTTTTGCACTTGCTTCCTCCTTCCGGGTGCAGGACCGTGCTGGCCCTTGATGCGCCGCTCGACACGAGCCTCGCCCGGTCCTTAACAACGAACCGGAGCGCAGATTACGAAGGGAAGCTGCTAATCCGCTTTCTTTGCGCTGTCGCATTCCTGAATCCGGGGGTTATCCCTGACAGGAAAGGTCTAAGAAAGGGGGAAGAGAAGAAAAAAATTTGAAAGCCAGACGGCTTATTGCTCGCCGTTCAAGTCGACATCCGCCGGACGCGGATACTGCGAGACCGTGGGCGCCAAGGGCAGCCACAGCACCGACGCCAAGCCCACGCCGCCTTGGGCATTGGGTTCGCCGTCACGCAATTCGATATCGCCGTCGTTGCGGCGTGCGTAGGCCCGGGCAATCGCCAGGCCCAACCCGGAACCCGACGACACCACGGGCTTGTCGGTGCCGACCCGCTCGAACCGTGCAAAGGCCCTGCCGCGCAACACAGGATCCAGGCCCGGACCGTTATCCGACACAGACACCTCGGCGCGATTTTCCAGACGGCTGACCGACACCGTGATGCGCGCACCGACCGGCGCGTAGTTGATGGCGTTGTGAACCAGGTTGGACAAGGCTTCGTGCAGTTCGGCTTCGTTGCCCGAAACCGGCGCGGACGTCTCCAACCCCTCTTCTGAACCCGCCTGCACCCATCCCAGGTCTTGCTGCTTTTCATGAGCCAAGGGCAGGTATTGCAGCACGACCTCGCGCGACACCGCGTTCATGTCGAGCAATTGTCGCGGCAGCGGCTCCGCCTGATTGGCGTGCGCCAGGGACAGCAATTGTTCGGTCAGGCGACGGGTACGGCCCAACTGGTCGACGATGGCGCGCAGGCCTTCGCGCGTACGCGCGGGGTCGCGCTCGCGCAGCGCGTATTGCGCCTGCGTCAGCATGATGGCAAGCGGCGTGCGCAGTTGATGCGAGGCGTCGGCCAGAAAATGGGACTGTTCATCCAGCACCCGGCGATAGCGGGCAATGTGATGATTGACGGCATCGACCAGCGGCGCCACCTCGCTGGGTACGCGCGAGGCGTCCAGCGGCGTCAGGTCATCGGGACGGCGGTTGCGGATATCGGCGCGCAGGCGGCGCAACGGCTTGAGCGCCCAGGAAACGCCCCACCACACCAGCAGCACCACCAACGCCAGCATGCGGGTATCGCGCAGGATTTCCTGCCGCCGAGCGTTGTTTTCGGCTTCGATCCGTTTGCCCGTGCTTTCGGCGACCACGACCAGCACCTGGCGGTGCAGGCCTTGGTAGTAAAGATCGCGGACCACCGCCACGACCCGCACCGGGTCATTGCGGTAGACGCCGTCGTAAAACACGGGCTGCCCATTCGAACGCGGCCAAGTCGGCGGGCGCGGCATCTCAGGCATGCCCAGAAGGGTCTTGCCCTGCTCTGTAGGTACGGTGGACGCGTCCGGGATGGGCGGGTCAATCTGTTCGATGCGGAAGTACTTCCGCAGGCCTGCCCGGGATTCCAGCATGACCTGCGCGTACAGCGGCGTTGCCACCTGTAGATTGCCGTCGGGCGTGAACTCCAGGCTGCTTTCGAGCACACGGGCGGGCTCCACCAGCGCGCTGTCATAGGCTTCGTTGGTGATCTCGGACAGGGTGCGGTAGTCGTTCAGGCTGTCGATGACCAGCAGCACCACCACGCCGGGCAGCAGCAGGATGATAAGCAGCGCGCGGATGCCGACGCGCGGCAATCCGGGGATCCGCAGGCTCACTCAGCTTCCGTGGATTCGCTGGCCACGCTTTCCAGCATGTAGCCCAGGCCGCGCACCGTCACGATGCGCACATCGCTGCCGGCGAGCTTCTTGCGCAGGCGGTGCAGCACGACTTCGATGGCGTCGGGATTGGCTTCGCTATCGTGCGTAAAGACTTTGCCAAATAGCTGGGATTTGTCGACGGGGTAACCGCTGCGGGTCAGCAGCGCGGCCAACGCGGCGTGTTCGCGCGGGGTCAGGAACAGCAGCGAACCGTCCAGCGTGAACGCCCGGCTTTCACTGTCGTAGGACAGCGAGCCACATTGCAGGCGCGGATGCTGGCGGCCACGGCTACGGCGCACCAGGGCGGTCAGCCGCGCTTCCAGTTCTTCCAGCGCAAAGGGCTTGGTCAGGAAATCGTCCGCGCCCAGGTTCAGCCCACGCACCCGGTCTTGCAATGCGCCCTGGGCGGTCAGCAAGAGCACGGGGGTACGGTCGTCACGGTTGCGCATTTCGCGTAGCACCACCAGCCCGTGCTTGTCGGGCAGGCGCAGGTCCATGACGATGGCGTCATATTCGGTGCCAGCCATGAAGGCCTCGGCTGTACGGGCGTCGGCCGCGTGATCCGGCACGAATCCGCTTTGGGCGAGCGCGCGCATCAACCAGGACGCCATGTCCCGTTCGTCTTCAACCAACAATATGCGCATGACCGTCCGTTCCTTCGGGCAAATTCTCTGCTGCCCGCTGCCCATGCACGCGCTGGCGCAGGTAGCGGGTTTCGTGATGACGCCGAAAGAGGATCGCCGACAACTCGTTCAACGCCTGGGTGTAGACGTCTCGCTTGAACTCGATCACCGCGTCCAGGGGCACCCAATACTGGCTCCATCGCCAGGCATCGAATTCCGGATGCTGCGTCGCGCGCAGGCAAACATCGCTGTCGCGTCCTACCAGGCGCAACAGGAACCAAATCTGCTTTTGTCCTTTATAGTGGCCACGCCACTCACGCCGGACGAAGTGATCGGGCACGTTATAACGTAACCAATCGCGTGTACGCCCCAAAATACGGACATGCTCGGGCTTCAAGCCCACCTCTTCATGGAGTTCGCGATACATGGCCTGCACCGGGCTTTCGCCATATTTGATGCCGCCCTGGGGGAACTGCCATGCATGTTCCCTGATACGCTTGCCCCAAAAGACCTCGTTTCGACTGTTGACGAGAATGATGCCGACATTGGGGCGGTAGCCTTCGCGGTCAAGCATGGGCCACCCCCACCGAATTCAATACAATTACAGTCGATTATACGTATCTGCTGCCACCTTTAAACATGCGCGCATCCAACTACCACATCAACACCCTCAAAGAAGCCCCTTCCGAAGCCGAAGTCGCCAGCCACCAGCTGATGACCCGGGCCGGGATGATCCGCAAACTCGCGGGCGGCATCTACACCTACATGCCCCTGGGCCTGAAGATCATCCGCAAGGTCGAGGCTATCGTCCGCGAGGAAATGAACGCCTCGGGCGCCATCGAGCTGCTGATGCCGGTGGTGCAACCCGCCGAACTCTGGCAGGAATCGGGCCGCTGGGAGCAGTACGGCGCTGAACTGCTGCGCATCAAAGACCGCCATCAGCGCGACTTCGTGCTGCAGCCCACGTCCGAGGAAGTCATCACGGACATCGCGCGCAACGAAATCCACAGCTATCGCCAGCTGCCGCTGAATTTCTATCACATTCAGACCAAGTTCCGTGACGAACGCCGTCCGCGCTTCGGCCTGATGCGCGGCCGCGAATTC
>Ga0160449_1000757_pt1 | contig 17704 bp, 16 predicted proteins | sample HID1975I_E1MG_FD_108216 | JGI IMG/M metagenome (GOLD analysis project Ga0160449, IMG submission 108216) | Enriched soil microbial communities from UW Madison campus, WI, USA - HID1975I_E1 MG | ecosystem: Environmental > Terrestrial > Soil > Unclassified | place: USA: Madison, Wisconsin...
AACGAGGGCCTGCGCTATGACCCCGCGCTGATCTGGATCGACGACGCCGACAAACAGGCGAAATGGTATCAGCAGCTGAAGCGCGAATGGTCCAGGAGCCGCGCCGAGGATCGCCCCTTCGCCAACCCGGTCAAGGCCATGACCCTGCGCTGGAAAAGCTGAGAGAGTTTTTAGAGCGCTATCGCTCGCCACGCGGCGGCTCGCTGCTTGAGCGCACCCCGAAAGCAAAAGGCCGTGGCGCAAACCACGGCCTTTGATCGTCTTGCCTGCGCGAAGCGCCAGGCCGCGTCGTGTCGAGAGGTCCCGAAGGGCCGACGACCGCGGCCCTCCAGGAATACGGCTTACTGCCGCGCCAGCTGGCTGGCCAGGATCAGGTCGATCTGCTTGCGGATGTGCGGCGTCAGCTCCTCGATGCCCCAACCGTCATAGGCGGCGTAGCGGAAGTTCGAGATGAAGACGTCCCAGACCATGCGGCCCAGGACCGGCATGTCGAGGTCCTGACGCAGCTCGCCCTCGCGGATGCCGCCTTGCAGCACCTCGATGATCGATTCAACGATCGGCTTGACGAAGGCGCGCGAGCGCTGGTCCACGGCCTCGGGCTGGAACCACGAGCGGGCGATCATCGCCTGCATCAGCGGCAGATGCTCCAGCGAGCGATGATAGCCGGCGGTCAGGGCGCCCGCCAGCCGCTCGCGTACGCCGCCCTCGATGGCGGCGCCGGTGCGGACGTCGTTCAGCAGGCCGGTCATCTCGTCGGCGAAGACCGTCTCGAACAGCTCGGCCTTGTCCTGGAAATTGGCGAACACGGCGCCGGTCGACATGCCGGCGACCTTGGCGATGTCGCGGATGGTGGCGGCGTCATAGCCGCGCTCGGCGAACAGGTTTCGCGCGGCGTCCAGCACCTTCTGACGGGTCCGCACCTTGGCGGCCTGGCGACGGTTCAGGCGGGGTTCTTCGGTATCGGGAGAGGTGGTGGACGGCGAAGCCTGGGGGGCGGATTCACGCATGAACGGCAAAAACTCAACTACTGCGACGGTGCGACCGGGGGGGAACGGGAGCGGCAGGCATCCGTGCTCGGCCTCGCAAGGCGCGATGACATCGGAACGTCGCGGTTTCAACACCGAACGGTGTCCAAATTGGGGTCCGGACATTAACGTCAGCCGCCCTTTGTCGCGGCATGTCGCCGCCGACCGTCAATCGTCCGTGGACGGCGCCGGACGACCCCGGCTGGATCGCAGGGCGCGGGTCGGACGGCGTCGGTGTTCCTCGGGCTGGGCCGCCTGGAACACCTGGCGATAGGCGTCGCGCCGCTCGTGGATCGAGGCCAGGACCAGACCCATCGGCACCCCCAGATCGACCAGGGTGTTCTCCGCCAGCTGCAGGCTGGCCTCGGTGGTTTCGGGCACGGCGTCGGTCGCGCCCAGGGCGTACAGCCGCGCCGCATGGCGGTCATCCCGCGCCCGGGCGATAACCACCAGATCCGGCCGCAGCGCCCGCGCCGTGCGCACCACCTCGTCCACCTTGGCCGGCGCATCCATCGTCACCACCACCGCCCGGGCCGAGCCCGCCCCGCAGCGATCCAGCATGTCCGGATAGGCGCCGTCGCCGTAGTAGACCTGAAGCCCGTCACGCCGCGCCTGCGTCACCGTCGCCGGGTCGGTGTCCAGCGCCACGAAGCGCCGCCCGTGTTCGGTCAGCATCTCGCCCACCAGCCGCCCCACCCGGCCGAAGCCGACGATCAGCACTTCATGGTCGCCCGCCGGTTCATCGAACGCCTCTTCCGGCAGGTCGGCCAGCGGCGGGCTGCGCCGGGCGGTCAAGCTCTGGCCCGCCATGGCCAGGAAGGGCGTCGCGAAGATGCTCAGCGTCGCCGCCAGGGTCACTGTCGAGGCCATTTCGGGCCCGATCACCCCCTCGGCCATGCCGGTGGCCAGGATGACAAAGGCGAACTCGCCGGCCGGCCCCAGCACCAGCGCCGTCTCCAGCGCCGGGCGCGCCTTCAGCCCCCACGCCCGCGCCAGACCAAAGATGATCCCAGCCTTCAGCGCCGTCACCCCCGCCGCCAACCCCAGGACGAAGGCCGGCCGCGCGGCGATGGCGTCCAGATCCAGGCCGATGCCCACGCTGATGAAGAAGACCCCCAGCAACAGGCCCTTGAACGGTTCGATCGACACCTCGACCTCGCGCCGGAACTCCGTCTCGGCCAGCAGAAGGCCCGCGACCAGCGCGCCGATGCTCATCGACAGGCCCGCCGTCTGGGCCGCCACCCCCGCCCCCACCACGACCAGCAGGCAGGCGGCCACGAACAGCTCACGCCCCTCGCCCCGGTTGCGCGCGCGGGCCACCGACCGGAACATCGGCCGCAGCACCAGCCGCCCCAGCAGCACGATCAGCAACAGGCCGACCTCCGCCGGAACCAGGGCCAGCAGCGCGCGTCCCAGATGCGCCGGGTCGGGCGCCCCGCCCTGGATCGCCAGGCTGGCCATGACGGTGACCGAGATCAGGATCGGCGCCACGGCCAGGTCCTGGGCCAGCAGCACCGCGAACGATGTCCGCCCCACGGCGCCCTTCAGCCGCCCACGCTCGGCCAGAACCGGCATGACCACCGCCGTCGACGACAGCGCCAGACCCATGCCCAGCACGGCAGCCGCCGTCAGAGACTGGCCCGCGATCCAGAACCCGATCCCCAGCGCCAGCGAACAGGCGACGACCTGCAACAGGCCCAGGCCGAACACCAGGCGGCGCATGGATTTGAGCCGCTCCCACGACAGCTCCAGCCCGATCATGAACAGCAGGAAGGCGACGCCCAGTTCGGACAGTTGGCGCATCTGCGCCTGGTCGCCGATGGTCAGCCACGTCAGCCACGGCGCCGCGCCCGCAAACCGGCCCAGCCCGTCCGGCCCCAGCAGCACCCCGGCCGCCAGGAACCCCAGGATCGGACTGATCTTCAGGCGGTTGAACAATGGCACGACCACGCCGGCCGCCGCCAGAAAGACCACCAGGTCCTTGTATTCTCCGCCGCCCCCGTGCCCGCTCGCCATCGGCCCTCCGTGTCCTCGCGCCAGTCTCGCGCGCGCCGCGCCCGATGGCGAGACACAAGGTCGCGGCGCATGAACTATTTTTAAGACATGACACGGGGGGTCCGGCGTAGGGTCCGGGCCGAACCGGCCGAGGCCGGTATGGTATTGAGGATGTCCATGAAGTTGATGCTTGTCGGCGCCGCCCTGAGCGCCCTGATGATCCCCGCCGCTGCTCTGGCGCATGAAGACCACGCCTGCCTCGATGAGACCTGCACGGTTCAGGCGCTGTTCGACGCCTCGCTGTTCCAGACGCCCGCCGGCGGCTCGGGCTGGCAGGGGGTGGAGGCGCCCAAATACGGCAGCTGGGGCTTCAACCTCGACGGCCGCGACACCGCCGTGGCGCCAGGCGACAACTTCTTCCGTTACGCCAACGGCAAGGCGGTCGATGCGATCGAGATTCCGTCTGACCGCACCAACTACGGCTCCTTCTCCCTGTTGCGCGAACTGTCGGACAACCGGCTCAAGGCGACGATCGAGGGGCTGGCGTCGCGCACGGACCTGACGCCGGGCTCGGACGAGGCCAAGGTCGCCGACCTGTATCGCAGCTATATGGACGAAGCCCGGATCGAAGCGCTCGACGCCCAGCCGCTTCAACCCTACCTGGCCGCGATCCGCGCGGCTGACACCCATGCCGCCCTGTCGCGCTATATGGGTTCGACCCAGGGCCGCTTTGGCCGGGGCTTCACCGGAACCTTCATCGACGCCGACGCCAAGTCGCCGGACCGTTATGTGACCTATCTCAGCCAGGGCGGGCTGGGCCTGCCGACGCGCGACTACTATTTGTCGGCCAGCTACGCCGACAAGAAAGAGAAATATCAGACCTATGTCGGCCGGATGCTGGAAATGATCGGCTGGGATAACCCGGCGGCGGCCGCAGCGGAGATCCTAGCGCTGGAGACCCGCATCGCCGAGGCGCACTGGACGCCCGAGGAAAGCCGCAACCGCGACGCGACCTACAATGCCATGACCCCGGCCGAACTGACCGCCTATGCGCCGGGCATCGACTGGGCCGCCTATCTGGACGGCATGGGCCTGAGCCGGGTCCAGCGTGTCGTGGTGCGCCAGAATACCGCCTTCCCCAAGATCGCTTCCATCTTCGCCGACACGCCGGTGGCGACCCTGCAGGCGTGGGAGGCCTTCCACACCGCCGACCAGGCCGCGCCCTATCTGTCCCAGCGTTTCTCGGACGCGCAGTGGGAGTTCCGCGCCCGCGACCTGTCGGGTCAGCCGGCCCAACGCTCGCGCGACAAGCGCGCCATCAGCTTCGCCGAGGGCGGGCTGGGCGAGGCCCTGGGCCGCATCTATGTGGCCGAATATTTCCCGCCCGAATCCAAGGCCAAGATGGAGGAGTTGGTCGCCAACCTGCGCACCGCCCTGGCCGGCCGCATCCGACAGCTGGACTGGATGGGCGACGAGACCAAGGTCGCCGCGCTGGACAAGCTCGACAAGTTCACGGTCAAGATCGGCTATCCCGACAAGTGGCGCGACTATTCCACCCTGCAGGTGCGCGCCGACGACCTGGTCGGCAACAACGAACGCATCGGCCGCTTCAACTGGGAGTTCGACGTCAACCGCATGGACGGTCCGGTCGACCGCGACGAATGGGGTATGACGCCCCAGACGGTGAACGCTTACTACAACTCGACCCTGAACGAGATCGTCTTCCCGGCCGCCATCCTGCAGGCGCCCTTCTTCGACCCGGACGCCGATCCGGCGATCAACTACGGCGGCATCGGCGGCGTGATCGGTCACGAGATCGGCCACGGCTTCGACGACCAGGGCCGCAAGTCCGACGGGAACGGCGTTCTGCGCGACTGGTGGACGGCCCAGGACGCCGCCAATTTCGATGCGCGCGCCGAACGCCTGGGAGCCCAGTACGCCACATACGAGCCACTGCCGGGCTACAAGGTGCGTCCCGGCCTGACCATGGGCGAGAACATCGGCGATCTGGCCGGTATCACCCTGGGCCTTGAGGCCTATCGCCTGTCGCTGCACGGCCAGCCTGCGCCGGTGCTGGACGGCACGACTGGCGACCAGCGCGTCTTCTATGGCTGGGCCCAGGTGTGGGCGTCGAAATACCGCGATGACGCGCTGAAGCAGCAGGTGGCCACCGATCCCCACTCGCCGGCCCAGTTCCGCGTCATCGGCCCGGTGCGCAACCTGGACGCCTGGTACGACGCCTTCGGGGTCAAGGAGGGCCAGACCTACTACGTCGCGCCCGAGGACCGCGTCCGGCTCTGGTAGGACTGCGAGGTCAGCAGAACGGGGAGCCGGGGCGGCGACGTCCCGGCCCCTTTTTGCATGGGCCTAGGCGGCCGTCGGCAACTCGAGAACGGCCCGGAAGCCGCCGGGCACAGCGCCGGTTTCCAGCCGCGCCGCATCGCCATGAATGGCCGCCAGCCGCGCCCGGATATTGGCCAGGCCCGTGCCCGTTCCGGAGCCGGGCCGTCCGGCGCCCGGCGTCGTCGGTCCGATATTGGTTATGGCGATCCGCAGGCATCCGGCCAGAACCTCGCCTTCGATGGTGATGCGCGTTCGGCCGGAGCCGGCGACGCCATGCTTGACCGCGTTCTCCACCAGCGGCTGAAGCAGATAGGGCGGCAGGGTCGTCGCCCGCGCGTCGGGCGTGGCCTGATAGTCGACCTCCAGATTATCGGGAAAGCGGACCCGCTCGATATCCAGATAGGCGTCGATCATCTCCAGTTCGTCGTCCAGGGTCACCGGCGCCGTCGGATCCGATTCCAGCGACCGGCGCAGGAATCCCGCCAGGGCCAGATTAGCCCGATCCGCCTCGTCGGCCTGGCCCGACACGATCAGGCTGGAGACGGAGTTCAGCGCATTGAACACGAAATGCGGATTCAGCTGGAAACGCAGCGCCATCAGCTCGGCCCGGCTGGCCGCCGATTCCGTGGCCGCCAGACGCGCCTGGGACAACAGCAGGCTTGCCGCCACGGCATAGCAGCCGAAGACCCAGAAATAGATCATCAGGCTGAGATAGAGCCCGGCGTTCTCCATGCCGACGCCATTGTAGAAATAGATGCCCGCGCCGAAATCGTCGGGCCTGAACAGCCAATAGATCACCCGGGCGCCGACCTGGGTCGAGCCCATGTCCAGCAGGGTCTGCAGCACCGTCAGCGTCAACACGGCCGCGGCGATGACGCCCCAACGCACGACCCCGCCCAGACGCGCGGCCGCCTCGATCAGCTTCTGCAAGGGCCAGGTCAGGATCAGGCCATGCAGCGTCCACAGGATCGGCAGAACCAGCAGAAAGGGCGATAGGCCGACTACCGCCAGCAGTGCGATGTGCGCCAGCGTGACCAGGCCCCACAATCCCAGCGCCAATCTCAGGGGGCCTTGGGTCAGCCCACCGTACGAACGGAATGAGAAACGGCGATCCGCCGGCGGCTCCTCGGTCATCGCGGCACCTTAGCGGTCCCGTCAGGACCAGCCAGTTACGAAATCGCAATACGGCAAGGCTGCAGACATGAAAAAGCCCGCTGCGGGGATACATCGCAGCGGGCCTTCTCGCTCTCTGAAGGAGCGGACGTTTCCTCCCCGAAACGCCTTCGAGAAGCGTCTGCCGTCACCAGCTGCCCGTCTCTCGAGTGAGACCAATTGACGTGATCACCCCCTCGGCGTCAATCAACCCCATGGCGAGACCGGGAATTTTTCTGACTGAACGTCGATAACACACCATGACGTCATCTATTTTATCGACGGTCCTTCGATAATCGATTTCACCGTCGCGACCAGGGCAGCACGCGCGACCTTGCGCTGGCCGGGACGTTCGGTCTTCCAGGCCTCGTTGTCGGCCACGCCTGCGGCCAGGGCCCTGCCGGCGTCCAGATCCTTGATCGTCACCTCGCCGGCCGCGATCTCGTCGCCGCCCAGTATGACGGCCGCCGGGGCGCCGCGCCGGTCGGCGTATTTCATCTGCGCCTTCATGCCGGCCCGGCCCAGATACAGTTCGGCCGCGATCCCGGCGGCGCGCAATTCGCGCACCGCGTCGAGATAGTGCTGCATGTCCTCATCCGAGAAGACGATGACCACCACCGGCCCGCGCGTCACATCGGCTTCGCCCCGCCCGGCCGCCTTCAGCGCCGACGCCAGGCGCGACACCCCGAACGAGAAGCCGGTCGCCGGCAGCGGCTGGCCCGTGAACCGCGCCACCAGATCGTCATAGCGCCCGCCGCCGCCGATCGAGCCAAAGCGGACCGGCCGGCCCTTCTCATCGACGGTCTTGAGCAGAAGCTCGGCCTCGAACACCACGCCGGTATAGTATTCCAGCCCGCGCACGATGGTGGGGTCGAACGCCACCTCGGCTTCGAGAACGCCCATGGCGTTCAGCGCCCGGTCGATGGCCGCCAGCTCGTTCAGCGCCTGCTCGCCGCGCTCGCCCAGCGTGCCCAGTGCGGCCAGGGCCTGCAGACGCGCCGATCGTCCGCCCGCAACCTCGCCCGCGTTCAGGAAGCCGCCGATGGCGTCGATCGCGACCGCCGGCAGGGCCGCGCCCTTGGTATAGTCGCCCGACTCGTCCAGGCGTCCCTCGCCCAGCAGCTGGACCACGCCGTCCCAGCCCAGCCGGTCGAACTTGTCCACCGCGCGCAGGGCGGTCAGCCGCTGACCGGCGTCGGTCACGCCCGAGGCGTCGAACAATCCATCGAATAGCTTGCGGTTCGAGACGCGGATCACCGCCTGTCCTTGGTCCAGACCCGCCGCCTTCAGCCCCTCGACGCCCATGGCGATGATCTCGGCGTCGGCCTCGGGCCGGTCCGAACCGACGGTGTCGGCGTCGCATTGCCAGAACTCGCGGAAGCGGCCGGGGCCCGGCTTCTCGTTGCGCCACACCGGTCCATAGGCATAACGACGGAACGGCTTGGGCAGGGTCTCCCACGACTGGGCCGCGAACCGGGCCAGCGGCGCCGTGTGGTCATAGCGCAGCGCCATCCACTGTTCGTCGTCGTCCTGCATGGCGAAGACGCCCTCGTTCGGACGATCGGCGTCGGGCAGGAATTTGCCCAGGGCGTCGGCGTATTCGAACGCCGGCGTCTCCAGCGGCTCGAACCCCCAGCGCTCATAGACCTCGGACACCTGGCGCACGATGCGGCGCTCGGCCGTCAGGTCGCGGCCGCGCTTGTCGCCGAAGCCGCGCGGGGCGCGGGCGTCGGGCCGGATGGGTTCGGGGGTGTCGGCGGGGGAGGTCATGGCGCGCGATTAAGCCATCCCCCGCCGCCCCGCAACGGCTCGCCTCAGGCTGCAGCGCGTCTCAGCGGCACCCGGCGACCATAGGTCAGGCAGCGCCACACCCATTCCAGCGGCCCCATGGCGAAGCGCGACAGCCACAACCGCGACCAGATCAGCTGGATCGTCCACACCAACGCGACCACGCCCCACAGCTGCACATAGTCTAGCTGGCCATACAGACGCGGCCCCCACGGCATGTAGAAGATCGAGGTCATGATGATCGTCTGGGCCAGATAGTTGGTGAAGGCCATCTGCCCCACCGGCGCCAGGATCGCCTTCAGCCAGCCCGCCCCGCGCGTGACCAGCACGATGACAAGGCTGGCGTAGCCCAGGGTGACAAAGATCGGATAGGCCGCGACCAGGGCGGCCAGCCCCCTCGTCGCCTCGATCCCCGGCCCCGCCGCGATTTCCCGCCATTGCAGCACGCCGTGCAAGGCCAGCACCGCGCCGCCCAGCACGACCAACACGCCATACAGCCACATCGGCGCGCGCCCGCTCAGGAACCCCGCCTTGAACAGCCCCAGCCCCAGCATCATCAGCGGCACGGTCGAGAAGACCACAGCCAGCAGGCTCATGCCCTGCAACATCAGCCATGCGTTGAAATTCCGGCTCATCGCCCCGGCCCAGCCGCTCTGATAGTCGGCGATGATCGCGGCGATCGCGCCCTGGGGCAGCTTGGGCTGGTTGGCCTGATACTGACGCACGAACTCTTCGGGTCCGGCCGCACCCAGCCAGCCCATGGCGCCCTGCATCGTCGCCAGCAGCAGCGTCACCCCCAGGCCGACAGCGATCAGGGTCGACGCCTTCATCGACCGAATCAGCATCACGAACAGCCCGGCCCAGGCGTAAAGCAGCAGCACGTCGCCATACCACAGCGCCAGCCCGTGGATGACGGCGATCACCGCCAGCCAGAACAGGCGGCGGCGCAACAACTTGCCCCGCGCTTCGTCGCCGCGCTCGCCCCCGACCAGGAAGATCGAGACGCCGAACAGCATCGAGAACAGGGTGATGAATTTCTGGCGGAAGAAGACCTCGGCCGCCCAATGCGCCACGACGTTGTCGCCGGTCATGGCGAAGGGCGTCTGTTCCGGCGCCATCTGCAGCGCGAACGGCAGGGCATAGGCCGCCGCGTTCACCGCCAGGATCCCCAGCACCGCCAGCCCGCGCAGCACGTCCAGGGTGGCGATGCGATCCTTGGCGCGCACCGGATTCAATGTGTCGATCGTCGTCTCAGCCGTCATGACATGCCCCCTCCTGAGTCAAGCGAACTTGACTCCGAAATCAGACCGATGTCAAGCACCCTTTACGGCCCCGGTTGGGCCCTCAGGCCTCGTCGCGCATCAGGCCCAGGCGATCCTTGACGGGCGGCCGCGGAACGAAGGCGATGAAGGCCGCGCACAGGCCCGCCCACAGGGCGTAGCTGACGCCGACGATGATCGCGATCGGCAGGCCGCCGACTCCATAGATCAGCAGCGTCGTCTCGGCCGCGCCCAGCGCCTGGACCAGACTGCCCGACTGGATCATGGCCAGCAGGGTGACGATCAGCGCCATCAGCGTCTGCAAGGCCGCCGCCAACAGGCCGCCATAGAACATGAAGCGCCAGACCACACCCAGTCGCGTGCCCGGACGCCCGGTCTGTTCGCGCTCGCGGCCGATGCGCCACAGGCCCGCAGGCACGGCGATCAGCCCGACCACCAGCACCAGCAGCCGCCAATCCGTCTCGGTTCCCGGCAGCCAGTGATTGGGCGGCCAGACCGCCAACGTCAGGATCAGTGGCGGCCAGGCGGCGCCCGCCAGCGCCGCCAGCGGCAGCGCCCCGCCCGACCGGCGCGGCGCCACAGGCTGCTGACCGGGCAGGCTGGCCGCCGTCTCGAACCGCGCGCTCATCGGGTGGGAACCGGCGTTTCGCCGGAATAGTCATAGAAGCCGCGGCCCGACTTGCGGCCCAGCCAGCCGGCCTCGACGTATTTCACCAGCAACGGGCACGGCCGGTATTTGCTGTCGGCCAGCCCGTCGTACAGCACGTTCATGATCGCCAGCACCACATCCAGGCCCATGAAATCAGCCAGTTCCAGCGGCCCCATCGGATGGTTGGCCCCCAGCTTCAGCGCCTTGTCGATCGAGGCGACGTTCCCGACCCCTTCATACAGGGTGTAGATCGCCTCGTTGATCATCGGCACCAGGATGCGGTTGACGATGAAGGCGGGGAAATCCTCGGCCTCGGTCGTGGTCTTGCCCAGGCTCTCGGCGAAGGCGACCGCCGCTTCATAGGTCTCGGCCGAGGTGGCGATGCCGCGCACGATCTCGACCAGCTTCATCACCGGCGCCGGCTTCATGAAATGCAGGCCGATGAACCGCTCGGGCCGGTCGGTCACCGACGCCAGCCGGGTGATCGAGATGGACGAGGTGTTCGACGACAGCAGGGTGTCCGGCCCCAGGAACGGGGTCAGTTCGACAAAGACGGCCTTCTTGACCGCCTCGTCCTCGACGGCGGCCTCGATCACCAGATCGGCGGACCCGACCTCGGCCAGGTCGGCGGATGGGCGGATGCGCGCCAGCGCCGCATCGGCGGCCGACTGCGCCATCAGGCCGCGCCCGACCTGGCGGGCCAGGCTTGCCGCGATGGCGCCCTGCGCCTCGGCGACGCGGCTGGGCGCCACGTCATAGAGCCGCACCTCATAGCCGCCCAGGGCCACGGCGTGGGCGATACCCGCGCCCATCTGTCCCGCGCCGACAACGGCGACTGTCCGGATCGTGATCATGCAAGAACGTCTGTTGCGGCCTGTCGGCCCCTCGCCGGCACCTTAGGAGGGTCCGCCCCCGGCGCAAGAGCCGAAACCCCGGCCGCCGCGGAATCCCGCCGACCGTGTCGCAATCCAGCCTAGCCCAGGGCGTAGATCAGCGACGGCGCCGCCATCCGGTTGAACACCGTCGTCACGAACTGGATCAGCAGCAGCACGATGATCGGCGAGATGTCGATGCCGCCCAGTGACGGGATCACCCGGCGCACCGGCTCCAGCAGCGGTCCCGTCACCCGGTCCAGGAAATAGGCCACCTGGCTGACGAACCGGTTGCGGTGGTTGATCACATCGAAGGCGAACAGCCAGCTCAGGATCGCCGAGGCGATGATAAAGAAGGACAACAGGCTGAGCACGGCGTTGACCAGCTGGACGAGGGCGTAGCCCATGGGGCGATCTCTCCGAAGATTACAGGCTTGCTTCTAGACCGTTCGCCGCCGCGCAGCCAAGCCGCAGCGCCCCCTGAGACCGCCTTTCACGCGCGACCCGTTGACACCCCCCGGCCGTCCCGCCTATGTCCCGCGCTGCCTGTGATCGGGGCCGTAGCTCAGTTGGTAGAGCGCGTCGTTCGCAATGACGAGGTCAGGGGTTCGACTCCCCTCGGCTCCACCAGGCGTCTCTTCCGGAAATTCAACCGGTGCGAGCGCTGATCCCGCGCGTCTACTGGTCTTCGTCGAAGCGGCGGGCGATCAGGGCGTTGAGGGCGTCGATGGCTTCGGAGGCGTCGGGGCCTTCGGCTTCGATGTCGATCGAGCAGCCGATGCCGGCGCCCAGCATCAGCAGGCCCATGATCGAGCGGGCATCCACCGTGACGCCGTCGCGGGTGACGCGGATCTCGGATTCGAAGCCCGACGCCAGTTTGACGAATTTGGCCGAGGCGCGGGCGTGCAGGCCGCGCGCGTTGCAGATGTCGGCCGAGGTGCGGATGGTGTCGCTCATTTTTCCCCCGCCAGCACCCACGAGGCGACCGAGATATATTTGCGCCCCGCGTCCTGGGCGTGGGCGACGCAGGTCTCCAGCGGTTCGCGACCGCGCACACTGGCCAGCTTGATCAGCATCGGCAGGTTCAGCCCGGCGATGACCTCGGCCCTGGTCTGCTCCATCACCGAAATCGCCAGATTGGACGGGGTGCCGCCGAACATGTCGGTCAGCAGGATCACACCGTCGCCGTCGTCCACCGCGCCCGCGGCGTCGAGGATGTCGCGCCGGCGGCGCTCCATATCGTCTTCCGGCCCGATGCAGATGGCCGCGACCCCGCGCTGCGGGCCCACGACGTGCTCCATCGCCGAAAGGAATTCCGTGGCCAGTCCCCCGTGGGTGACGATCACCAGACCGATCATGAAGGCATCACCAGAACCACGCCCCCCAACATCGCGACGTCGTTTTCGCCGCGCCGGGCGGACCGCAAGCCGGCCTAGATAGGCCAAAGCCACGCGGGATTAAAGCCGGTCGATGGCCGTTGCGACCAAATCGACCGCCGATGCGTCCAGCAGGCGAAGTTCCAGGCGCGGAATCGCGGTTCCGGCGAGGTCGGTCGTCTGCCTCTCCGGCAGGCGTTCGGGCGTTCCCGCGACCGCATCCACCACCAGTGCGACCTGGGTCAGGGAACAGGTCGGAACGGCCAGGATACCCACGCCCCGCGCCTCGATCCGCCCCGTGATCCTGTCCGGCGCCGTGGCCCAGACCCGACCGTCCGAGGTCCAGACATGGGCGTAGTCGTCGGCGACCAGCCGCCACCCGCGCCCCATCAATCTCAGGGCCAGATCGCTCTTGCCCGCGCCGGACGGACCCCGGATCAGTACGCCGCGCCAGCCGTCACCGCTCTGGCGTCGAGCCACGACGCTGGCGTGGATCAGGTCGCCGCTCATCCCTTGCTGCGCCCCGTGACCGCCGGGGCGGCCGGCAGGCGGACGGTGAAGCGGGCGCCGGTGACGGCGTCGCCCTCCGCGTCGTGGCGATTTTCGGCCCAGACGGCGCCGCCGTGCGCCTCGACGATCTGACGCACGATGGACAGGCCCAGGCCCGAGTTGGAGCCGAAGGCCGTGCCGCGCGGACGCGAGGTGTAGAACCGCTCGAACACCGTCTCCAGATTGTCCGGGGGGATGCCGGGTCCGTCGTCCTCGATGCGGACATGGACCGCGTCGTCGTCGTGGCCCAGCGCGACCCGGACCGCGCCGCCGGGCGGACTGAACGAGCGGGCGTTGTCGATCAGATTGCGGAACACCTGGCCCAGCGGCCCGTCGCGCCCCACGACGCGCCCCGGATCATCGGCCGGCAGGGCCAGCTTCACGACCGGATCATTGGGCTTTCCGGTCGTCTCATAGACCCCGACGATGTCGGCCAGCAGCGTCGACAGATCGATCGCGCGCGGCCGGTCGCGCGACAGTTCGGCGTCCAGCCGCGAGGCGTTGGAGATGTCGGTGATCAGCCGGTCCAGCCGCCGCACGTCCTGTTGCAGCAGGCCGGTCAGCTTGTCCCGCTGGGCCTCGGTCCTGACCAGCGGCAGGGTCTCCAGCGCCGAACGGATCGAGGTCAACGGGTTCTTGATCTCGTGCGAGACATCCGCGGCGAACCGTTCGATGGCGTCCATCCGCTCGGACAGGGCGCGGGTCATGGTCTCCAGCGAGCGGGCCAGGTCGCCGATCTCGTCCTTGCGGCCCTCCAGGTCGGGCAGGGAGATGGCGCGGGCGCGCTGCATCCGCACTTGGTCCGCCGCCGCCGACAGCCGCAGCACTGGCCGCGCCACGAACAGGTGCAGCAGCAGCGAGGCCAGCAGATTGACCGCCAGCGCCACCAGGGCGAACGGCACCAGGGCCCGGCGCTGGGCGTCCAGGATGGCGTCCACGTCGCCCGCCTCCAGCGTCAGCACGCCCAGAACCTGTTCGACATGGCGAATGGGAACGGACACCGAGACGACCCGATTGCCCGTCTCGGATCGGCGGACGTTGGCCTGAACCTCGCCGGCCAGGGCGCGTTCGACCTCGGCCGCCAGTTCGCCGCGCGACTTGTCCAGCCGGTCGGCGTCGCGCGCCGTGTTGCGGTCGATCGGCGCGGGCGTGCCCGCCGGGCGGGCGGGCGGCAGGGCGCCGCCCGGAATGGCGTCCGACACGGCGTAGCTGTCGGTGACCAGCAGGCCGTCCATGTCGTACAGGCGCGCGCGCTGGCCGGTCGGAATGAAATTGTCGCGCAGCCACAGGGCGGCCGCGACCGGATCCAGCATGGGATAGGGCTCGCCCCGGGTGATGCCCAGTTCGCCCAGCACATTGGCCAGCAGTTCGGCCTGGACCGACAGGGATTCCTGGCGCGCCTCGACCAGCCCCCGCCGCCATTCGTTCAGCGCCAGGGCGCCGCCGAACAGGATCAGCAGGCTGAGCAGGTTCAACGCCAGGATCAGCGCGCCCAGCCGCGAGCCGCCGAACGACAGCCAGCGGCGATGCGGGACGGCGCCCGGCCGGGGTTCAGCTTTCGCGGTAGCGGTATCCGACGCCATACAGGGTCTCGATCGCGTCGAACTCGGGATCGACCACCCGGAACTTCTTTCGCATCCGCTTGACGTGGCTGTCGATGGTGCGGTCATCGACATAGACCTGATCGTCGTAGGCCGCGTCCATCAGATTGTCCCGGCTCTTCACGAAGCCGGGCCGCTGGGCCAGGGCCTGAAGCAGCAGGAATTCGGTGACCGTCAGCTTCACCGGCTTGCCGTCCCAGGTGCTTTCGTGACGCGCCGGGTCCATCGACAGCTTGCCGCGCTTGATCGCCTTGCCGGCGTTTTCGCCGCCCGCGGCGTCGGGCTCGGCGCCCTCGACGCCGGTCCGGCGCAGCAGCGCCTTGACCCGCTCGATCAGCAGGCGCTGGCTGAACGGCTTGTGGATATAGTCGTCGGCGCCCAGGTTGAAGCCCAGGATCTCGTCGATCTCCTCGTCCTTGGACGTCAGCATGATGACCGGCAGCTGGCTGGTCTGGCGCAGGCGGCGCAGCACCTCCATGCCGTCCATGCGGGGCATCTTCACGTCCAGGATCGCCAGGTCGGGCGGGCTGGCTTCCAGCGCTTCCAGGCCCGCGGCGCCGTCGTGATAGGCGGTGACCTTGTGGCCATGGCTTTCCAGCGCCAGCGAGACGGAGGCGACGATGTTTTCGTCGTCATCGACCAGGGTGATGTTGGCCAAGGGCTTCTCCTCAATGCGATCCGCGCGGCGCGCTGCCTCATCAACGCGCGGCAAGCGTAACCGTTCTACGGGATCGCGGTGACATTAGGGCCTTTCCAGATGGGTCGCCAACCCGTGGAGCGCAACGTCGCCTTAATCTCGATGAGTCAGGGTCGCCGCCCAGTATCTGCGTGAGCGCTCAATGGCCGGCGTCGTCCACTACGAAGTCTATATCCGCAAGACGGCGCCCGCTCCGTGGTCGTTGCTGATGGCGACCGAGGACCGCAAGCACGCGATCGAGACGGCCGAGGACCTGCTGGCCGACGATCGCGCCGCCGCCGTCCGCGTCACCAAGGAGACGCTGGACCCCGACACGATGGAGTTCGCCAGCGTCACCGTGTTGACGCGAGGCGCGCCCGAGGTCCAGCGCAAGCGGCTGGTGTCCGAGGAAAGCCGCGGCCCGACCTGCGCCGGACCCCAGGACTTCTATGCCCCCCACGCCCGCGAGCTTATCGCCCGGGCGCTGGAGGACTGGCTGGCGCGCCAGGGCGCCACGGCGTTCGAGCTGCTGCACCGGCCCGACCTGGCCGAATTGCTGGAGGCGTCGGGCGTCGAACTGCAGCATGCCATCCAGAAGGTGGCGGTGCCCGAAAGCCAGGGGACCGGCCAGCCGGTGCACGAACTGATCCGCCACTATCAGAAGCTGTCGGAACAGGCGATCGAGCGCGTCCTGGCCATGGGTCGTCGGGGCAAGATCCCCGACCTGGCGGAAAAATCCCTGGCCGAGGTGGCCCAGAAGCTGTCCGGGTCGTCCGACCGCGCCTTCATCATCGGCGCCGCCATCAGCCAGGCGCTGAGGGGCGTGCGCGGCGCCCGGGCGCGCGTCGAGACGCTGATGAACCTGCTGGACCGCGCCCCGGCCGAGGGTCCGCCCCGCGCCATGGTGCTGGTCGCGGCCGAACAGCTGCTCAGCGAAATCTTCGCCTCGCGCACCAACCTGGCCCAGGTGCTGGGCCCCTCGCTGGACCAGGGCGGCAGCCTGGCGGCCGTGGTCCGCATGGCCGCCCCGCGCGAAATCGCGGCCCTGATCGCCCACGACGCCCGCTTGGCGATCCAGATTCCCGTGGTCGACGGCCCTGCCGAACGACTGGGCCAACGCCTGCAGGCGGGCGAGTTCCCCATTCTGGCGGCCGCCCTGGCCCGGATGGTTCTGCGCGAGTTGATGAGTCCGCGTCGCCTACGGCCGACCGACGCCGGGGGCGAGATCGACATCCTGCGCACCCTGGCCACCAGCCTGACCGCCGCCGCAGGCCGCCTGCTGACCTTGGACGAGGTCCAGAACGCCTTCATCGAGCGCTCCAAGAGCCTGGTCACCGCCGATTTCGTCGGCGCCTATGTGCGCGACTGCCCCACCGTCCTGGCCGAGGCCGAGGCGCTCAGCCGCCTGTGCGAGAACGTCACCGGCGCCGCCAGCAAACGGTCGGCCGCGCGCTGGATGCTGGCCTGCGTCAGCTCCCTGCGGTTCGAGAGCGAGCTGCGCCAGTCGCCGCACAGCGCCGCGCAAAAGCTGCTGACCCTGGCCGCCTTGCAACGGTCGGCCCGCGTCGCCGGTCTGTCCGAAACCGACGAAAGCCAGATCGCCGCCGCCATCGGCGTCGTCGGCGGCGTGATCGAGGCCGAGGGCCGCATCACCGCCCAGCTGGCCCGATCACCGGCCCCCGCGCCGCAGAAACTCAGCGCCCTGCTGCGCCTGGCGGCGGGCGAGACGGCCCCGCTGGGACCGGCCGCCGACCGGGCCAAGGCCGAAGCCGTGCGCCTGCTGCGCGTGCCGGACACTCGCGCCGCCCTGGGGCAGACGCCCCAGGCGCTGGGCGCGCTCAAGACCCTGATGCAGGCGGCCGGGCTGGCCGCCGCCTAGATCAGGGAGCGAATATCCGGGTTCGGATGCGATCGCATCTGAACCGATTTCTAGTCAAAGATGTCGAAGATGCTGTCGCGCTTCTTCTTGCGATAGCGATAGTCGTCGTCACGATAGCGCTCATCCTTGTAACGCCGGTCGTCCTTGTAACCCTGGCCGCCCCAAGGCTGCTGTGGGGCCTGCTGCGGCGGATAGGGCTGGACCGGCGGCGCGGTGGCGCGGCCTTCCTCGGTCGCGCTGGCCATCAGCTTCTCCAGCTCGCCGCGATCCAGCCAGACGCCCCGGCAGGTGGGACACATATCGAACTGGACGCCGTTGCGATCCAGCGTCTGCATGGCCGCATTGTCGTTGGGGCACATCAAAAGGGGCATGTCGGTCCTCTGTCCTGTCTTGATGCGGTCCGACATCACGCGTCCGAAAGGTCGCGCCAGAGGGGCCCGGTCCCGCGCCTGAAATCTAGGAGGCGGCGCAGACGGCCACAACGGGCGCCGGCGCCGCAGGGTTCAACAGTGCTGGCCC
>Ga0160449_1000759_pt1 | contig 17678 bp, 8 predicted proteins | sample HID1975I_E1MG_FD_108216 | JGI IMG/M metagenome (GOLD analysis project Ga0160449, IMG submission 108216) | Enriched soil microbial communities from UW Madison campus, WI, USA - HID1975I_E1 MG | ecosystem: Environmental > Terrestrial > Soil > Unclassified | place: USA: Madison, Wisconsin...
TAGGTGCCTCAATGATATTGTCGGACAGAAAACGGAAGCACTCAGAATGGCCGGCGCCGCCAAGGCGGCCGTGCGGCGCGAGCATGCGTGGTCGGCATACATCGAACAACTGCTGACCTGCCTTCGCGACGCCGCCGATCACACCGCACCCGACAAGTCGGGCCAAGTGGCAAGTGTTTCCCAGCCCGGTTCCATGGTCGGCGCACGACTCCGAGTGGCGGCGATCATGGACGAGTTCACGTACAGCTGTTTCTCAGCCGAGTGCGACCTCGTCCAGCTCTCTGCAGGCGACTGGCATGCACAGGTCACCGAGCTGGAACCGGATTTTCTGCTGGTGGAGTCGGCTTGGCACGGCCGCAACGGGGAATGGGAAAAACAGATCCCGCAGGCCAGCGGCGAGCTTCGGAAACTGGTTGCCCACTGTCGCAGGAAAGGAATCCGGACCGCATTCTGGAACAAGGAAGATCCGGTGCACTTTTCGCTGTTCCTGGGAACGGCAGCGTTGTTCGACGCGGTGTTCACTACCGATATCGACCGCATCAAGTCTTACCGGGAAAAGCTTGGTCATGAACGGGTGTATCTATTGCCGTTCGCCTGCCAGCCGCAGGTTCACAATCCCATCGAACGCTACCAGCGTATCGACGCATTCTGTTTCGCCGGCTCGTATTACGCCAAGTATCCCGAACGTCGCCGTGATTTCGAACAACTGGTAGAGGCAGCCAAGTCCTTCAGGGGCGTGGATATTTACGACCGCAACCACGGCAAGGAAGACCCCGGTCTGATGTTCCCGCCAGAGTATCGGGACATGATCGTCGGCACACTGCCCGTGGCGGAAATCGATCGTGCCTACAAGGGTTACCGCTACGGCATCACGGTCAATACCGTCAAGCAATCGCAGAGCATGTTCGCCAGACGCGCCTTCGAACTGCTGGCCTGCAATACGGTGACCATCAGCAACTTCTCGCGTGGGCTGAAGCTTCTCCTGGGCGACTTGGTGATCTGTGGGGGAAGCGCGGGCAGCGTGCGGGCGATGCTGGAAGAACGTGCCGGTGACGAACAGCAGGCACGGCGATTCAGGCTTGCCGGATTGCGCAAGGTCATGGGCGAGCACACCTACGCGCATCGCATGACTTATTTGGCAGGCAAGGTTCTCGGGCGCGATACGCGACTACCGGCGCTGCCCATTGTAGTGGTCTGCAGCGTCAGGACGCAGGCTGACGTGGATCGCGCCTTGCGCGTGTTCGATCTGCAGTCCGCCGACGCCCGGAAGCTCGTACTGGTCGTCGAGGACGGGACGCTGCCCGTCATTCCGGTGCGCGAAGACGTCGTCGTCCTCACCCATCACCAAGCGGCCGGTGTCGAGCCTGCGGAAAGGTGGCCGGATGCGTATGTGACTGTACTGAACGCAGCGGATCATTATTCGGAGCATTACCTCAAGGATCTGCAACTGGCCGTCGGCTACTCCGGGAGCGACGTGGTCGGCAAGATTGCCCGCTATGCCTGCTCCGCCGGTGCGATTCGGCTGGAGGGCGAGGGTACGCAATACCGGTTCCACGAAACGGAGTGGCCGTTGCGGCGCTCGCTCGTCGGCAGCGCGACGCTGGCATGCAGATCGCTCGCGGATCTGCTGACAGCGGATTTCAAGACGACGACGTTGTCCGGCTTGGCTATTGACGAGTTCAACTACTGTCAGGATGGTGCCGACGCTCAGTGCGCGAACGAATTCGATTCCGAGATCGTCGTCGACGAAGGCATCGACATGCGATCGCTGCTGGATATCTCGGAAACCACGGGAAGCGGGGCGGATGATGTTTTGCCTGAAGTGCTCTCAGGCTTCCACGGCGCCACGCTGCAGAAACTGTTCGTGCCATCCGTGCATGCCGACGGCCTGATGCAGGTGTCGCATTCCCTTGATGGCGTGGTGCTGGAGTCCCGGCTGTCCATTAAGCAGCATGCCTATGCATATGCGGCCCGCCTCTTCAGGCCGGCCGAATTGGTCGATGACGGATTCGTCAGGTTCCAGCTCGTAACCGAGGCCGGCCTGTACGTGAATGCCGTCGTCGTGTATCTGGATGCGGCCCGAAACAAGCTGTCGCACGCGATCGTGTCGTCCGACACGAACCAGTCCCTGCCCGTGCCTCCTGCAACGGCATGGATCCGGTTCGGCCTGAGGGTTCTCGGCCCCGGGACGACCACGGTCAAGGCGCTGGTCAAGGGCGCGCTGGCGCCCGCGATGGACCACATCGTTGGCCGCGGCGACGCGCTCCTCATCACCAAGGACTATCCGCGATACGACGACCTGTACCGCTACGGGTTCGTGCACAGGCGGATTCTGGGTTATGCGCAGGTCGGTTGCCGCGTGGATGTTTTCCGCTTCAGCAACTCTCCGCTGCAGTTCGACGAGTTCGAAGGCGTGAACGTCGCCGCCGGACAGGCGGAGCACCTGCGGATGCTGCTGGAGGGAGGTGCATACGAAACGGTCCTCGTCCACGCGATGGATCCGTTGATGTGGGAACACGTCAAGCCGTTGCTCGAAACGAGACGGGTCGTCGTCTGGGTCCATGGTGCGGAGATCCAGCCATGGTTCCGTCGGTTGTCAAATGCAGGCGCCGACCAGGCAGCCCGCGACATGACACGACGGGCGAGCAACAGACGACTGGCCATGTGGGAAGACGTGTTTCGACATCCGCATCCCAACCTCCGGATCGTATTCGTGTCGCGCTACTTGGAGCAGGAAGCGCTCGGCGACCTGGGCGTGCGTTTTCCGGAAGGGCAGGTACACGTCATTCCCAACTACGTCGATGGTGACCTATTCCGCTACGAACCCAAGGATGCGGCCCTGCGCAAGCGCATCCTGTCGGTGCGTCCGTTCGCGTCACCGGTCTACGCCAACGATCTGACCGTCGACGCGATCATGATCCTGTCGCGCGAGCCGTTCTTCGACGAACTGGAATTCACGATCGTGGGTGATGGCCCGCTGTTCGAGCAGACCATCGAGCCGCTCAGGCAGTTTCCGAACGTGCGCTTGGAGAAGCGGTTCCTGTCCCAGTTCGAGATCGCCGCGCTCCACAGGCAGCACGGCGTATTCCTGGTGCCGTCGCGGATGGACAGCCAGGGCGTATCCAGGGACGAGGCAATGGCGTCCGGACTCGTGCCGGTCACGAGTCGTGTGGCCGCCATTCCCGAATTCGTGGATGAGGGAAGCGCCATCCTCGCCGGGCCTGAGGACGCTGCGGGGCTGGCTGCGGGGATCGCTAGGCTATGGGCGGATCCCGACCTGTTCAGGAGAATGTCCGCCGCTGCCGCCGCGCGTGTGCGCAGCATCTCCGGCAAGGACAGCACAATCGGCAAGGAACTCGCCTTGATACATGGCTTGCAGCCGGTACGGGCGGAGTTCCATCTACCCCCTCCCAAGCCGCTGCAGCATCTGGCGATCTACGGCGACGTGAACCTCAACATCACGGATGGTTCTGCCATTTGGGCAGCGTCGCTGGCGGAGGTACTGGCGGGCATGCCGGAAGTCGGCGCAACGCTGTACCTCAAGGCGATGGTCGTGCAGACACACATCATCGCGCCGTTGCTGAGCGTGCCGCGACTGCGCATTGTGGAACCGGTGGAGAAGGCGTTGACGCCCTCGGCAGCATTGGACGCCATCGAGCAAGACGACCAGTTCACGCGTTACGACGGAATCGTGCTGCGGGGCATGGACCTGTGCGAACAGGCAGCCGCGCGATCGTCACTGCGCGGGCGCCTGTGGGTGTACCTGACGGACGTGCCACAGACACCGGAGCAGGCGACGGAAGAGATCTCCGCCCGGGTCACACGTATCGTCGAGGCGGCGGGTGTCGTACTGTGCCAGACGCCGCAGTTCCGGGACTACATGGAGCGCTGGATTCCGGAGGCGGTAGGCAAGACGCGTCTGCTGCCGCCGATGGTCCCACCGGTCACGGTCGTCGGACGTGGCACCAATGGCGATGCTTTGAACATCGTCTATGCCGGCAAGTTCGCGCCACTGTGGGGCGTCCGCGAGATGCTCGACGCGCTGGCGGTGCTTCGCGGCAGGGGGCTTGCCGTGACGCTGCACGTGTACGGCGACAAGATCCACAATCCAGCGGACGATCCCGAGTTCCGCGCGGAGATCGCGCATCGGCTCGCGGAGGACAATGGTGTCGTTTGGCACGGCGCGATAGAACGCAGCCGCTTGCTCGGTGAACTCCCGAGCATGGATGTCGGCTGGGCATGGCGTCACGCCTCGCTCGAGAACGGCACGCACGAGCTGTCGACCAAACTACTCGAGTATGCCAGCGCGGGCGTTCCGCCGATCATGGCGCGTAATGCAGTGAACCTGTCCGTGTTCGGCGAAACCTATCCTCTGTATGCCGATACAGCGGAAGAGGGGATTGGGCTGCTCGGCAGGCTGGCAGCCGATTCCGCGCTACGTGCCGCCGCTGTAGAGGCTGCCGGCGCCGCATCGAGAAGGTTCGATTTCGATTCCGTTCGCGATTTCATCCGCGCCCAAGGCCTTGTACGTACCGAAGGCCGGCAGGCGCCTTTCAACCAACACGACCCATGGATATAGACATGAAGAAGCTACTGTTCATCGCGGCGCTGCCCCTGCTGTTTTCTGCGTGCAAGCAGCCGGAGCCGACCACCCCCGTGGCCGATTCGGCGTCGCCGGAAGCAACCGCCCCGCGCGCTTCTCTGCCGAGGGGCCTCGCATTGAGTGTTCCCTACAACGTCATCAGTGATGAATGGGTTGACGAAGGGGAGGAGCGCAAGCGGATGATGGTGATCGAATTCGAGCGCGCGGACATCGCATCGATCGGGCGCGAGATCACCGAAGGCATGGTGAACGCGCGTTACCGCCTGACCGGAACCGCCGAAGCCCGTGGTGGCCAGCGATTCAACTTCCGCGGTGATCCGGGACTGCAGGTATCGATCCTCGTGCGTCCTCGCAAAGCCGTCGCGCTGCAATCAGCCGCCGCGACCGGCAACATCGAATACACCTACAGAGAACCGCGTGAGGCGGTCGCCACCGGACAGGACGCCGACTGACGTGCAGTCTCGCGGATCAGCAGCTCCCATGCAGGCATTCCGATGGCCGGAAGGCTTCCGGCAACGCGTGCAGGCATTCCATCGAAGCAACGTGGCGCTGCGCAATGGACGCGAGCTGATCGAGGAAGGAACCTATCGTTTTCGGGCCTTTCCTCCCGTGACCATCGACCTTTTCGAGAACTGGACTGAGAATCCTGTTTCGAATCGGAGCTGGCAATGGCACTCTGCCTCGTTCAATTTCATGCCCTGGCTGCTCGCTCTGCACGCGGATACCGGCGATCAGCGCGCCATCGACCATGCGGCAAAGGGCATCGAGACTTGGCACCGCCATTTCGTCGCGGTTGAAAGCAACTATGAGTTTGCATGGCACGACCATGCCACTGCCAATCGCGTTGTCGCCGTGCTGTCGCTGCTGTGCCACTTGGAGGAGTATTCCGCACGCTTCGATCTCGACGAGGTGCTTCCCACGTTCCTCCAAGCGCACGGCAACAGGCTCTGTATGGACGAGATGTACTCGCGCCATACCAATCACGGAATCGACCAGTCGCGCGCGCTGCTGTTGTTGGCCACGTGCGCACCGTGGCTGGAGCACGCCGATCGCTGGCGCCAGATCGCGATTGCGAGACTTGAGGATGAACTCGATCACGCGTTCACTGGCGATGGCGCACATGTGGAAAACAGCCCCGGCTATCATCAGTTCGTCAGCACGCTATTCACGGATGTTCTCGTTACATTAGGTGACGTTCTCGACGAGGAGTTTCGCGAACGGGTGCATTCGACGCTCGTGGCGGCCGCGCGGTTCACGGCTTGGATCGTGCGTCCCGACGGCAGGCTTCCGCCGATCGGCGACACGGAGTGCAAGCCGGCCAACAATGTCTACAAATCCCTCGCCGGTACGTCTGAGCATGCGAACGTTGAGTGGGTCTGCAGCAAAGGTCAGGAAGGAGAGAAGCCGGAGGGCTGGGCACGGACGTTTCCGGAGTCGGGCTACTTCATTGCCCGCAGCGACTGGGACGACGAGACGGCACTGCCGGGCGACGCCCGTCACCTGGTGTTCCGATGCGGACGGCTGTCGGACTACCACCGCCACGACGACGATCTGTCACTGACGCTCTGGTGGGGATCTGACTGGCTAGTGGACGGTGGCGCATATGCCTACGTCGAGGGGCACCCGATCCGACGTTACCTGCGATCGAAATGGGCTCACAACGTCGTCGTCATTGACGATGGCGCTTACAGCTGGGCTCGCCCGGGCGCCAGTGCGCCAGGCAGTCTCAGGCAAGTGAATGACGATGCAGTGAAACCCGCCATAAAGGGCAGCACTGAATCTTATTCGGGCTTGCGCGCCACCCGCGAACTCGCGATCGAACACGATGTGATGCACTTCGAGGTGACGGATCAACTTTCTGCCCTGAACGGTGACGGTGTAAATCGAAAGTTCGTCAGCCTGTGGCACGTGCCAGCTGACAAAGTCGTCAGCATCGAAGGTCAATGCGTACGGATTTGCGATCATACTTTCATGCGCGAGTTGACCATCCGCAATCTGGGTAGGGATTTCGATCGAATCGCTGTCGTGGAAGAGTTTCCGGCCGGCGAAGCTCCTGTCTTGTCGCGGGAACTCAACAAGTTCGAGCGATGCAAGCTCGTCGTATTCGAACGCTCCTGTGAAGAATTCGAAAGCCGGTTGGAGTTCCGGCTTAGGGACAGCCGACCGATGCATCGTGACGTCGGCATAGCCAACGCCAGGGCTCGAGGGTTGTTTCGCAGCTACTGTGTTGAACCGACGGCCTGGTGGCCATCGCGGGGCGCCCATCACGGAAGGAAGGTCAGCGCGCGGTTTGCGCAAGCTGGCAAGGATGGAATCCAGATCGATGCCCTCATGGAAGAATTGCTCGCCATGGCAATCGTCAGGCAACGTCGGCACAGGCCGACACTGCATCTGTCGAACATGGGTTATCCAGACGCGGGGCTCATCGAACCTCGTCTGCGTAATGCAATGGGAATGCTGCCGGCAGGCGAGGTCTATCTTCCGGCACCCGTGCAGCAGCTAATCCGTGACTGGTCGAAAGAAGAGCGACTCCTGTTCATCGATGCCGTGCAGTTGCTTCATGCGGCTGCGAAGCCTGGTCCGCAGATACTCAACTCTTTGGTCAACAGCAGTCAGGGTCAGCATCAGGAGATATTCTGGCGCGGGGACGAGAACGCGGTCCGCGTGCTCGTGCTTCGTGAACCTGTGGATGCGGCCTTGAACGCGATGACGCGCAGTCGTCCTGCAGTGGGCTGGCGCGATGTCGCGGATGCCGAGGCTGCACTCGTGCGTCAGGTCGAGAGGCTGGAGCGATTTTCCGTGTGGGCCGCGAGACAGAGCTTCGCACTGCGGTTCCGGATCGAGGACTTCGGCGCTGAACCTGCACCTGTGCTTGAAGAGATCGGTCGCCTGTGCAGCTCGCTCCCAGACATGCGCGCGCTGGCGGGAACTCCCCGGATCGAACCTCTGTCAGCAGCGCTCACGGACTCAGACCTGATGGCCATCCATGGTTTTCCCGTGCGCAAAATGTTGCGTGAGCGTTTGGCCAATGTGCGGATTGCGCTAGGTTATGCCTAGCGCTGTGCGTCGGAACTGCAATCGCCGTGATTGGCCGATCCGAGAACCCAATGTCGCAATGTTCCGGGTGACGACTCACCAAGGAGTTCAATAGACATGCGCATCAAATTCCTTTTCGACGGCGTTCTGTCGCCGACGGAAGCGACCATGAAGGCCCTGCTGGCGCAGGGCAGTCAGTCGGCAGCGTTGCCGTATCTGCTGTCCTACGCACCGGTGGCCGAGATGAACCCGTTCCAGCGGCTTCTATATTCACGCGCTTCCGAGGAGGGATTCGCACTGGTGCCGGCGGTCGACTTCGGCCATCTCGCGTCGGTTGGCTGGGCAGGCAGGAGCATCATCCATCTGCACTGGCTCGCGTCGGTCCTTTCGCGTGCGAGGCACATGGACGAAGCGATGATCCGGATCGCGGAGTTCCGCAAGCGTCTCGTCTCGTGGCGCGCGGCCGGGCATCGCATCGTCTGGACCATGCACAACGTACTTCCGCACGATTCCATCATGCCGCAGGCGGATATCGCCCTGCGTCGCGTCATCGTCGAGCAGGCGGATGCGGTGCATCTGCTGTCCCAATCGTCGGCAGAAGAGGCGAGCCGCTATTACGACCTTCCCATCGAGAAGACGTTCCATGTCCCGCATCCTTCCTACGAGGGCTGGTATGCAAACACGCGCGACAGGATGAGCGCTCGTATGGACCTAGAGCTTCCGGCAAACGAGCTCACGTTCGTGGCGTTTGGATCCCTCCAGCGCTACAAAGGACTGGCGGAACTGATCGATGCTTTCGAACTCCTCCGGCAGCGCCAGTCGGAACGTCCGATGCGGCTGCTTATCGCCGGCAAGGTCGTCGACAGCGAGTATCACGCCGAGCTGGCGGTCAAGACCGAGCACATGTCTGCCGTCACCCTGATCCCAAGCGCGATGGAAGAGCGGCAGGTGCAAACCTTGCTGAATGGAGCTGACGTCGTGGTTGCGCCGTACCTGCGAACTCTCAATTCCGGTGCAGCGCTGTTGGCAGCAAGCTTCCGGCGGCCGTTAGTCGCACCGCGCGTTGGTGGCGTCGCGGAAACGTTCGCTCCGGATCCGTCGCTGTTGTACTCCGGCGGTCCCGGCGACGGTCTCGTCGATGCGATGGAGCGTGCGTTGACCAGACAGATCGACGATCACGTGTTCGATGCAATCCTCCAGAGCCACCGGCCGGACATGATCTCCCGATCATTCTTCTCGCAAGTGCGGCAGCGATGCTTGATGTCCGCGGCCGAGGAGCAGGTGGCATGAACGCTCGCGGAAACACGCAGACAAACAAAGACGCGGCAGCGGGGATACGGCGCGGCGAATTCGAAGTAAAAGCAGGCAGGCGCTACCGCTTTCGCATCGACGCTTCAGACGAGTCTGGCCGTGAAGGCCCCCGCGGCCTAATCGGCAAGCTCCAGTTTCTGGACGACCTTGGCAGGAAAATGACTGTCGCGGCCGAGGGAAGCGTGCATACGGATCGTCATGGAGCGGTGGTGTACCTCCCGACGCGAGCGACGGGAGCAGGTAGCGCCTTGATCTCCGAAAATCTCGTGCTTGCGCCGGCTGGTGCGAATCGCGTTCTTGTGCAAATACGCAACTGGAAATGTTCTCCTGACGTCGTGATCCATTCGTCTCTGGAGATGGTCGAAGAGCGTGAACCAGCGCTCGCCCAGTATGAGTTTCCGGCGCAGGGCAGGATGCCCCACGCGCTGGCGCTAACCCTGCAGGCTACGGTGCAACGCGCGCGCGCGGCGATCCTGGCGGTGGAATTCGTGGATAGCGTCGGCGCAGTGATTCCAGGGCCCTACGACGGGTGCATCGATTCACCCAGGTTCGGCCCTTTCCGCTACCTGCGCGCCACGGCTCACGGCGCATCAATGCGTGTCCCGTTGCACGCGCCTGCAAATGCGGACCGAGTCCGCGTAGTCGTTTATCCATGGCAAGTCGCCATGGAGGATCTGAGGGTTGTCGGCAAACCACGGCTTGACCTTGATATTCCGGAAGGGCTTGACGCGAAGGAATGGTCTTTGCTGCCGACACGCGAGTGGGGGATGGCGCATTCGCTGGGAGAGCAGCGCGACGGGCTGATGTACATTGCCGTGGACTGCATCGGCATCGAGCGCCGGCCGGGCGATGAACCGGTCGTAATGGTCGACTTCCTCGATGATGACGGCCGGTCGATTGCGAATCCTGACGGTGCTGCAGAAAGCGCGACCATCACGATCGGTTCCCCGCTCAAGCTAGCCCGGAGGGGCGGATTCCTTCGCTGCCCCGTAGGAGCCAGCGCCATCTGCCTGATGCTTGCGCCCAACGAGAACTACAGCCTGCTGGTACGCAATTCGATCGAGGTCTTGCGCGTGCCGGTGGACAGGCTGCCGGACTATGCCTTGGCGCAACTGGGTTCTGCGCGGTCCCTTGAATCCAGGCATGCGGTGTCATCCCTGTGGAGCGTGCGTGTAGAACTCGATGGTTTCGCTGTGGATGCTGATAGCCGGCCGCTGGATATGGGTTTGACCTTGCTCGACGCAGCGGGCAAACCGATAAATCCGAAAGACGTCTTGCTCGAAGCGGCACATGCCACCGCGACGATCAGGGGGAGCGCGCTGGCCGTGGCACCGCACGCGATGGCCAGCGGTACGCACGGCTTAATCCGTTTCGCAACCTCCGTGAGGATCCTGCCGCCGCGCGGTGCCGTAACGTTGGTGACGAGTGTCCTAAATCCGCGCGCGCAGGGCACCGCAGTTGCGGCAAACGTACGGGCATACGATGCCATCGCCAGTGATCGACTGGCCCCTGAATCCATTCCGGAGATCCTCGCCATGGACGAGCGTTTCCCGGACAAGATCTGCCAGTTAGCGGAAAGCTACCTGCAGTTGCACGGGCAGGATTCGCGCGTCATGAGCCATCTCATTGCCGTCTATCGCCGTCTTGGCGAACTTGGAAAGATGGAAGTCGTCGCTCGCAGGGCGCTTGCCACCAATGGTACGGGTCTAGTCAAGCTGCACGCCAAGGCGCGGCATGGACTCGCGTTGCTGCAGGAGCTGGATCCGAATTGGCTACCGACCGCCGGACTGGGGGGGGCGGTATCCAACCGGCGGGGAACGGATGCCCAACTCCGGGTCGCGCATTTATTCAAGACAACGGTGCCCATCGAGAACACCGGTGGCGCCATCCGCTGCCTGAACATCGTCAACTTCCAGCGCAAGCTGGGCATGCAACCATTTGTGGTGACGCCGCTGGGCTATCCCGACGCTGGTGGCACGGGGCAGCCTTGGGAGCAGAGCGTGGTCGACGGTGTGCCCTACTTCAGGCTCAACGGCGTCGGCAAGCAAGCCTTGCGCGGCGTGACCAGCACCACGCAGCTGGAGTTCACCGTCATGTTGACGGTCAGGCTGCTGGGTGAGCAAGGGGTCGATATCGTGCAGGCAAGTTCGGGCTATCGCGGTTACGAACAGGCCCTCGTGGGCTTGGCTGTCTCGCGTACGCTGGCGGTTCCATTCGTCTACGAGGTCCGTTCCTATCACGAACACACCTGGCGCGGCATGACCGACTGGCTGCTCGACGCCGAACATACAAAGCGTCGAATGGTGCAGGAAAACCGTTGTATGCGTGAAGCGGATGCGGTGGTGACGATTTGCGAGACGATGAAGCAGGGCCTGATCGAACGTGGGATTCCATCCGAAAAGATATTCGTGGTTCCCAACAGCGTTGACCTCGAGAAATTCCACGAAGCGGATCCAAGTCCTGAGCTGCGCGCACGCCTGGGCCTTGGTGGCGCGCTAGTTGCGGGCTACATCTCCAACGTGTCCGATCGCGAGGGTCATCACGTTCTGTTGCGCGCCGTTGCGCAGGTCAGGAAAGCCGGTGTTGCCATGAAATGCCTGATCGTAGGCACGGGGCCGGCTCTGGCAGGGTTGCGCACAATGGCGGAGCAGATGGGCATTGCCGAAGACGTCGTGTTCACCGGCGAGGTGCCGCACGAACAGATTGCGGCCTACTATGCGCTGATCGATCTTTTCGTGATACCGCGAATCGCCGATTTTGCCAGCGATTTTGTCACACCGATGAAGCCATTCGAGGCAATGGCGATGCGCCGTCCTCTGATCGTCAGCGATCGCCCGGCATTGCTGGAGATTGTTGGCACTGACGGGCAGCGCGGCATTGTATTCCGAGCTGGCGATCACTTCGATCTCGCGGATCGCTTGATAGAGCTCGCCAGTTCGCCAGAAAAGCGCGAAGCACTGGTAGAAGAGGGCAGGCGCTGGATTGAAACCGAACGCAGCTGGCATAAGACCATACGCATTTATGATCAGGTCTATGCCTATGCGAAGCGGGCCGCCAGCGCCCGATCAACGGCGGAGTTGGTCGACAGGTAATCCACCTCTCCTGCTTTGGGTCATGCTAAACAGAGACGATGCGGTCCGCGGTGCTTCGTCTGCCGCGCACGGAGACACGAAGTACAAATACTTCATCCTTGGCATGCGGCAGCGCGAGCGAAAGCGACATGGCGAACTGTCGCAGCTTTCTGAACAGCAGTACAAGCGAACGAAGTCCCTGCAGACGTCAGCTCGTATCGATTGCTATCGAAGTTCGGGTTCAGATTGCAAACGCAAGACCTGCCAGGTGTAAGGTGTGGAATGGGAATCCAGTACATTCATCTGGGCGCGGAAGAGCGCACAGTTCTGCAGGTCGAGTTTGATCAGGACTTGTGCCTTCGCTCGATCGTTCGTCGCCTGAAGTACACGCAATCATCGTTGAGCCGCGAAGTTTGCCATCAAGATCAGGCCCGATATTCGGCGGATGCGACAGGAAAGAACTATCGCAGTCGCCGATCGCGCTGCGTGCGTGAGCGCAAGCCGGCTCCGAATCTCTGCTGCTCCAAGCCGTTCACGATCATGCGGTCTTCGAGTGCAGGTCTCCACAGCAGATCGCGGCCAAGCGACGCGTCATGCATTCCGCTGGTGCCAGTCAAGGCGTCAATCACGAGACGATCCATCCGGCCATCTATACCCATCCGAGTAACAGCTCGAAGCGGGGACTGCTCAAGGGAGGCACTGTGTCGACATAAGCCGCGGCGTGGTCGGCGCGTGACGGTCACTATGCGTGCGTGAAGAACTGCGCATCGTGCCCCACTCCGCGGCCGTCGAGCATCCTCTGATTCCCGGCTATTGGGAGGCCGATCTGATCAAGGGTCCGTTTACAGCAATCGTTCCTGCATGAGCGCACTGGTGAAGCGCAAGGTCAGCTTTATGGCGTTGTGCATGCTAGAGGCGGCGACTGAAGCTGATTCACCGATCCATACATGCCTTGACAGCGTGGCAGCAACGAGAACACAAATGGAGTGCTGCGGTATTCCTGCTCAAAAGCGTGGACCTATCGCAAAGGCAGCAGGAAGGTCTCAACCTCGGTAACCAAGCTGACGAAGGACGGCCACGAGAAATCTGGTTTAGGCAACGTCAGCCGAAGCGCTGGACAAGAAAATTCTCCAATTCAACTATGTGTCGTAGCTGACTCTTGAAAGTCACCCTTGCCTAAAGCTCATTGTTCCGGGAAAGGTCCTAGGCCATATATCTGACTTCAAGAATAGAATAAGGTGCCTGATGTCAAACTATATGCTTGTGATATCGGATCGTGACCTCGCTATTAAGGTTGCCTCCTGGTTAGAAAGATTTTCGGAAAAAGGCGTGGCGGAAGTAATGCAACTGCAGCTGAGTGCGAGCGCGTGGTTGACTTACGTTTCTAGAAGGCCATTATCCGAATGCAAGGAAGATCATAATTTGATATTCAAGGGATTTGCCATTGACTATGATGAAAAGTCTCTATATATGGGCGCTGAGGGATTTATTAGTCATCTGCAGGAGCAAAAGCGACCGATTAGAGGGCGCCCATTAGAGGGCTGCTATTTATCTGTTCGATGGGATGCTGATTCCATCTATGTGTCCAATGATCTTTTTGCATTGTGTCCTATCCTCTACACGACAGGTGCAGCGATGGTTGCAATGTCGGATTCTGCCTACATGCTTGCGGAGCTTCGGCGGGAGCTCGGACTGAGGCGCGATCTTAACGAGAACGCTGCTATTGCAAGAAGCTGGCTGAATGCCATGGCCGGGCAGATGCTGAGCCAGGATACTCTGGTCGAACAAATCAAGTTTTTACATGTGGGGCGCGGGCTGGAAATCTCGCTAGATAACAGATTAAAGGTGGAAGTTGTAAGCAGGAACTGTTACGAGGATTTTTCAGTGGAGGGTGCTGGCTACGTACAAGGAGTTCGGTTGGCAGGGCAGCGGATGGCCTCTCTGATGAAAACGCTTTCTGGAATTTCGCCAAATGTCGCGAGGTTGTCGATTTCCGGCGGCATGGATTCCCGTGTCTGCTTGGCCGCCGCGCTCTGCTCAGAAGTTGGCAAGGAGCAGGCGGTATTCAGCTGTACCAACACAAATCAAGGGCATGCGCGCGACTACATGATCGTGGAATCCCTGTCTAAGAAATTTGGTTTTCCTCTTGGGCTAAGAGGGGATGGGGCAAATGACAAGGGGATGTTCCAGAGGGTAAAGGATGATCTCGGTCTCTGGTTCTTATCCAATGCGGGGATCTATGATTACATGAAGTTCAATTCTGTCGTCAGGATAAGAGGAGGCGCTTTTTCTATAACAGGGCACGGTGCAGAGATTGTCAAAGGCAATTATGGATGGCGCCCAATACGCGTCATAGCAGACAAAATAAAGGAGCGAGAGGTTTCCGCCGCGTTCAAGGCGCAATGTCAAGCCGGGCTCGTTGCCATGGGAATTGACGGCGACGACAAGTACGGCTCTGAGTGGCATTACCTGGGGTTTAGAAATGCCGTCCATTCGGGGCGCTTCGTTCCCTCGACGATGACTGGCTTTCGGCCAATCATGAATCGAGATTTAGTGGCCCTTGGTCGCTCTAGTGCCAACGAATGGCCGACACCAGCCAAAAATGGTCAAAGTCTGATCAGTGATCTGCTGGTCTACCTTTCGCCAGAGTTAGCGGCCCATCCTTTCGACAACCCACACAAGAATCTTTCCGAATCTGTGGTAGCCGATCGGTTGAAATACCTTGGTGTTTTACATTCGGATGAACTTGACGATTATCGCGTACTGGGGGGGTTTGACGATGTGGTGAGCGGATTTCCACGTGTATTTCAGCGTTTGCTCGCCGCAAGAGGCCTCGATCATCCCGCAAAGCGAGAGGTTGTCTCTGAGTTGATAGAGAGAAACTGGCGCAGATTAGATGGGGCTGTGCGCGACGTATACACTTCAACGTACAATGAGGCCACTTCCAAGGTTGCCGATGAAGGGTTGGCTCTTTCGCAGATGCGCGGGAGCGTCGGTAAGATTCTCGCATTCGAGCTGCTTGCATAGCGCTATATTCGCGCTGCTGGTCGCATCGCAACGCCTTGTGCTTTGCCACTGCAGTATTAATGTGAGTAACAGGTGGGATCGGAACATGCTGTGGAAGCTATGCCAGTCGCTTCCAGTTCCAGAAGAAAATGGCACGGGGTGCCGGTCAGCTATTCCAGTGCACGTATCCGGCGAGCTGGCGGCGCGGCTCAGATTCCAGTAACTGAGACTGACAGGTTTGTGCTGCGAGGGGTATAGCTGAATCAGGCCACCTGGGAAAGTCCGAGCTCATCACGCCGCATCGCATAAATGGCACTTCCAAAGGGCTACCAGCATTGTACGTACCGTTTTCGGCGGCTGCGACCGAAAGTGCGCGCTAATCAAGACCGGCTATATCGAGATTGAGAGAACAGCATGAAGAGTGCTTTTCGGGAGGCCCAATCATCGGCTTCCGTAAAAGCCGATGCTTGATTTTTGATCGAAGAGCTGTGCCGCAGTCGCGGCTCAGCGGGGCGTCAATTCGCGAGGATCGTACGTCGCCACTCATGCTCTCCGCGCTTTTCCGGTATTTAGCCAGTAATGCCGCGATCATCTGCGAGTACAGTCGGCGCATGATGCAAGGCTAGATTCATCATATAGTTGAAGCGCAAATTAGCTATGTTGCCGATCTGAGCGCTTCCATCAGTTCTTTCAAAGTTGTCTCGGCGCGACGACGCAACAGGCTGCGTGTTGCCCAGGGGATGGGCGGGGTGTACTGCGAGAATCGATCGGGCAGATGCTTGTCTGCAATGGAGCTGAGCAGGTCCGGCCGCTCCATCATGCGCATCAGATTGCGGCTCTTGTCCGTGGCTGAAAGTACGAAAGAGGGAACGCCATAGGCAGCGGCTACCACAGTGCCGTGGAACTTCATGCTGGTCAGCGCTGTGCATTCTCCAATCGCCTTGCACAGGTCGGTGGTGGACTCGCTATAGACGAGTTCTTTTCCGGGAATGTCCAGATCCTGCGCACGCGCCAAGTCTCGCTTGCCAACAAGTCCCGAACCCAACACGATGTGCCGAATACGGTAGCCAAGTGTCAAAGCCTTATGGCAGAGCGCGAGAACGTTGGTGAGGTCGTCAGGTTTGTCGGAGCGGTCGCGAGTGACGACGCCAAGAATCGGTGCGCCTTCCGGCTTGGGTGCCGATGGGAAGTCCAAGGCGAATACGATATCCGCTGTGTGCGTGGGGGCCAAACGCGGCCGCAGATGCTTGCTGATCCATTCCGCGCTCTCTCTGTCGCGGGTATTGAAGTAACGGACGTTGGGATGCGAAAGGAACTCGCGCATGTACTCAACTGCGGGAGCAGTCGATCCCTTCCATGTCGGAACGCCCACGCCGCAGATGTGCACGGGTTTCTCGAGATATTCCTTTTTCCAGTAAAGGTCGGACACCGTCCAAGGCATTACCAAATCGCCGCCGCCGATGATGACGGCGTCCACACCCTCGAGAAACTCTGATACCGGGCGCGAGAAATATGGTTTTTGTGTGAGATCATTCAGGACCTTGAGGTCGAACTCGGGTTCGAGCCACTGCCGATAGACATCAATGAACAGCTCGTCACCAAAATTACCCCACCCAAAAAATCCAACGAGTCCAATACACTTCTTATTCATAGATGACTCCGTGCTTTTTTTTTGTTGAGGAGGGCGGGTGTCGCCCCACTCGCAATGTGCGACCTCTCAGGTGTGTGATAATCGCATGCGCCGGAGGCAAAGACGAGAGTGAGATGTCACGTTCTGAGCCGAATCGGCAATCCGTGTCTTCGCGTCGGGACCACGCTTCGTTCACAGGGGTAAAGCAATGCGTCAAGTCATGATCGCTTCATTGTTGCTGGTCGTCGGATGCAATCAGCAGCCGTCCCAGCCGTCCCAGCCGGCGATAACCGAGCCGGAAACAGTGCGTGAGGTGCCGGATACAGCAGAAGTTTCTGAGCTTCATGATGACTTCAGGGCAGATTCATTCAGAACTCCTCTCCCGGAGGGGCTCGAGCTCCCATTTCCTTATCATCGGCTTAATGACAATTTATTGAAGGCCGAAACATCCAATCCGGAGCGGCGGGTGTATGTTGAGATCCGCCAGATGAGGCCGGAGGATGCGGAAGCGGCGCTGATCGGGCTGTTGAATCAGAAAGGGTTCTCGGCTTCAGGACCCGACGTGGTCGAGGGAGTCAGGGAGGTAATCTTGACCCGGGCCGATGGCATCGGATTGACCATCAAGATAAATCCGAATCACAGAAAGCCCAAGGCGCCAGACGCCACCGGTACTCTGCACATGGTATGGCAGTCGGTTTAGGGCGTTCATGTGGCGGAGGTCTGTCCGTCGATGGCAGCGTTACAAATCGTGCTGATCTTCCAGTCCATATCGGAGGCTGAGTGCGTGAGTCTGATCCCGGCACGCCATATAGATTGACTCGTTTTTCGGCCGGCACCATCGGTGCCGGCTGAGGATTAAATGCGATGGATAACTAGTGCTCGGCCAACCTCGGGAAATAGATCTCCGTACGCGTTGCATCGACCCATGATCGTCTATGTAACGGGCGATTGATCGAAAGTACGTACTTCAGTTCGCCACATTCGCCGGACGAAACTGCCGCGGGGATCTCAATGTCGTTAA
>Ga0160449_1000760_pt1 | contig 17678 bp, 13 predicted proteins | sample HID1975I_E1MG_FD_108216 | JGI IMG/M metagenome (GOLD analysis project Ga0160449, IMG submission 108216) | Enriched soil microbial communities from UW Madison campus, WI, USA - HID1975I_E1 MG | ecosystem: Environmental > Terrestrial > Soil > Unclassified | place: USA: Madison, Wisconsin...
AATACCTGCCTGAGCCGCACGACAGCGCTCTGCCAAAGTTCCTTGAGGCGTAAGCTCAACTTCTAATTCTCCAGAAAGCATCTGACGTTCGAACTCAGCGTTTTCTCCCACATAAGAAGAAATCATTTTCTTGATCTGCTTTTTCTGCAATAATAATCCCAAACCAAAATCGTCGACACCTGCATTGTTTGAAATACAAGTTAAATCTGAAATGGATGTGTTTACTAGAGCTGCAATTGTATTTTGAGGGATACCGCATAAACCGAAACCGCCAAACATGATGGTCATACCGCTTTCTATTCCTTTGATAGCATCCTGAACATTATTTACTTTTTTTGTTATCATAACAAACTGTCTTTATTATCGAATAATTTTGATAAAAATAAGATTTTTAGATTAAATTATAACGATTTCGTAAAAATAAAACCGAAATAAAAATCCCTTTATAACTCTTTTAAAAAAGAATGATAAAGGGATGATTTTTAATTAGATAAAATTAATGCAACATTGTTACAATTCAAATTCATCAGTATTTTGTTCTGTTTGTGTACTATCTTTTACAATTGCCGGCCTAGTATAACAATCTACTTTTATAGAAAGATTAGCTGGGCGCTCAAATTCAGATTTTGAAACTTGAAGTTCTGGATCTGCATAACATTTTTTCATAAAGTAAGCCCAAACCGGAAGAGCTGCAGTTGCACCTTGTCCGTAAGTTAAACTTTTAAAACGTGCCGAACGATCTTCACACCCAACCCAAACTCCTGTTACCAAGTTTGGAACCATTCCCATAAACCAACCGTCTGATTGATTTTGTGTTGTTCCTGTTTTACCAGCAATTGGGTTTTTAAACATGTACGGATAACCAGTCCAACGATTGTCTCCACTTCCACCGCCCTGCGTACGTAAACGTGCACCAGAACCAGTTTCTGTAACCCCTTGAAGTAATTTGATTACTGCAAAGGCAATATCTTTATTTAAAACGTCATGAGATTCTGGAATTGGCTCATAAATAACCTCTCCGCTTTTGTTCTCAATTCTGCTTAAAAACTGAGGTTTAACATAAACTCCTTGATTGGCAAATGTACTGTAAGCCGCAACCATGTCTTCTACCGTAATATCTACCGCACCTAATGCAATTGACGGTTGCACTGGAATTTCTGTTTTTACTCCTAATTTTTTAGTCAATTCTACAACTGCTTCTGGGCCTGTTCTGTCAATTAATTTAGCCGAAACTGTATTAATCGAATTTGCAAGACCTTGTTTTAAAGTTACCATTCCGCGGTATCTGTTATCTGAATTTCTTGGTTCCCAATCCTCAGTTACGTGGTGACGTCCTTTGTGAATCATAAACGGACCATCAAGAATAGAATCGCAAGGAGACATATTTAATTCTTCGATTGCAGTTGCATAAACAAACGGTTTAAAAGTAGAACCTACTTGTCTTGCTCCCTGTCCTACGTGATCGTATTGGAAGTATTTGTAGTTGATTCCTCCAACCCAAGCTTTAATTGCTCCGGTTTGAGGCTCCATAGCCATTAAACCAGATTGTAAAAAGTGTTTGTAATAGCGAATAGAATCCAGCGGTGTCATGATGGTGTCACGCTCTCCTTTCCAAGTAAATACACGCATTTTGGTTTTTACTTTAAATGAAGCGATAATATCATCTTCACTTTTATCCATATCTTTCATTTGTGCCCAGCGATCAGAATTCTTCATTGCCTGCATCATGATTCGCTCTGTTTCAGCCTGCGTAATATTTACGAACGGAGCATTTTTATTGGTTTTCATTTCAATAAAAAACTGCTGCTGTAAGTTTTTCATGTGTTCAGAAACAGCTTCTTCTGCGTACATCTGCATTCTAGAATCTATCGTAGTATAGATTTTAAGTCCGTCTTTATAAATATCGTACTCAGAACCATCAGGCTTTTTGTTTTCTGTAACCCATTTCTTCATGTAATCACGAAGATATTCTCTAAAATAAGTTGCCATACCCTCACGGTGGCTTTCTAATTTAAATTTCAAAGTAATAGGCAAAGCCTGAAGTCTTTCTTTTTCTGATTCTGAAATCATTTTTGCTTTTGCCATTTGTGATAAAACCACATTACGACGATTTTTTACTCCTTCTGGATTTCTTACCGGATTGTATAATCCAGAGTTTTTGAACATTCCGACCAAAATAGCCGATTCGTCTACTGTTAGATCTTTTGGCTCTTTAGAAAAATAAGTCTGTGCGGCAGAACTTACTCCAACAGAATAATTTCCGAAATCGTAAACGTTGCAGTACATCGCCAGGATTTCATTCTTGGTATATTGTCTTTCCAGACGAATGGCGATAATCCATTCTTTTATTTTTTGTACAATTCTAAAAGGCAAAAACTTAGATCCTTCTCCGTGGAATAATTGTTTCGCCAGCTGTTGCGTCAACGTACTCGCTCCTCCATTTGTTCCTAAACTAAAAACAGCTCTTAAAGTTCCGCGTCCGTCAATTCCTGAATGTTCGTAGAAACGTGCATCTTCGGTTGCCACAAGTGCTTCCACTAAATTTTTTGGCAGATCCGAGTATTTAAGCTGAGATCTGTTGGTTTTGAAATATTTACCAATTACAACTCCATCAGAAGAAATAATTTCTGTTGCAAGGTTTGAATCTGGATTTTCTAAATCTTCAAATGAAGGCATAGATCCAAATAATCCCCAAGACGCAAATAAAAAGAAAGCTAAAACGCCAAGAAGAGAGTAGGCAAAAACCCTCCAAAATTTCTTTTTATAATAATTAATATCCTTAACGCTATTTGATTGATTGTTTTTTTTAGCAGCCATAACTATTTTTCTAATCTTTTTGTTCTATTCTAAAACCAACGTCTGTAATACCTTCTAAAGCCTCAACACCAGGAATTTTACCTGATTGTCTAACAGCCTGCTTGATGTGAACTTTGTAAGTTCCTTTAAACTTTACGTCTTCTTTGTAATATAGTTTACTTTCTTTAATATCAGTAAATCCATTTCCTAATAAAGTTCCATCCGGCGCTGCCATTTGATATTCTAAAGTATCTACTTTTGTAAAACCGCTCGGCGTTTCTATAGCGACAATCAAAAACAAATTATTAAACGGATAATTATTGTTGTCTCTAATATTTACAAACAAATTGTACTTTTTTGTAGAATCTAAAACTGGCAGATCAAAGCTTACAATACTGTCTTTGTGCCAAGCACTCCCAACAGATTTATACTCGTCGAATACTCTTTTTTTATCACAAGAAAAAAGAAGTATCGCTGCCAAAAGAAGAATTCCGCTATTTTTTATTCTCATTTTTAGCATTAATTATTGGTTTTCTAGGTTCAGCAGATTTGTTATCATTTGATTGCTGCTTGTTCGAATTGTTTTGTTTATTCGGATTTGGCTTGTTCTTATGATTTTGCTTATTTGGGTTATTAGGCTTGTTCTGCTTGTTTGGATTATTCGAATTTTGATTATTGTTACCGGCAGGCTTAATAATATTGTTGTTTTTTTCCTGCTGCGGTTTTGGCGGAGCCACAACACCAGCCGCTTCTGTATTTTGTTTACGTTTGCGGTTTGGTTTTTTCTTTCTTTTTGGCTGGTCAAAACGAGTTAAACTCTCTTGTCCCATCGCATTATTAAAGTCTTTTTCTGGCTCTGAAACTACCTCAACAGCAAAATCTTCTAGAGAAGAAACTTTGTTTTTCTGCTTGTTTTCAGCAATAATTTCTTTTACCTGATCGATTTTCAAAACATGCCAGTTTGCAAAGTTATTAGTATAAGCAAACCACATTAATCCTTTAAAAATATCTTGTTTTTGGCAGACTGCATCTCCTTTTTCTGTAACCAGTTTGGTGTCATAATCTGGAAAATCCTTCAATGCGTCCATGTAAGTATCTAACTCATAGTTTAGACAGCATTTTAATTTTCCGCATTGTCCCGCTAATTTCTGTGGATTCAATGATAACTGCTGATAACGAGCTGCAGAAGTATTCACACTTCTAAAATCGGTAAGCCAAGTCGAGCAGCAAAGTTCACGTCCACAAGAACCAACTCCGCCTAAACGAGCCGCTTCCTGACGGAAACCAACTTGTTTCATCTCTACTCTTGTGCTAAATTCTTTAGCAAAATCTTTAATCAGCATTCTAAAATCGACACGATCATTGGCTGTGTAGTAAAAAGTCGCTTTAGATCCGTCTCCTTGAAATTCGATATCCGAAATTTTCATTTCTAATTTATGCTGAATTGCCAATTCACGGGCACGAACTTTCATTGGTTCTTCACGATCACGCGCTACAGACCAAATATCAATATCTTTTTGAGATGCTTTTCTATAGATTTTAGGTACATCATTACTTTCGTAATTCACCCCTTTTTTCTTCATTTGAATTTTTACCAATTCGCCTGTAAGAGTTACAATTCCAATATCATGTCCTGGTGAAGCCACAGTTGCAACAATATCACCAATACTTAAAGTTAATTTCTCTGAATTTCTAAAAAATTCTTTACGTCCGTTTTTAAAACGTACCTCAACACAATCAAAAATCGCCTCTCCATTAGACGGACTCATGTTTGCGAGCCAGTCAAAAACCGTCAATTTATTGCAGCTATCGGTGCCGCAAGTCCCATTATTTTTACAACCTTTTGGCGCGCCGCCATCTGAGGTTGAACAACTTGTACATGCCATAATTATATATGTAGTGCTGCTAAAACGCAGCTTAAGTTCATAAACGTTTGATCGGTAAAGATAGTATTTTTTTTATTTGGCTATTTAAGGATTAAAACTAAAGGGATGTTAAAACCCAAAACTGATTTATTTAGTACAAAAAGAATGACATAAAAATTAAATCATATGATCTTGAAAGTCTTTAAAATGCCTTATTTTATTAATAATATATTTTTTAAGAGCAAAGTCACCTAACCATTGAAAGTACTTTTGCGCTATAAAAATTAAAAAAATGGATATTGAGTATAAATATACTAAACATCAAGTCGCAAGAACTTCTATTGCAGATGCGATATCAGATAAAAATTGGTATCTAATAAAATATTGTACTGAATTAAAATCTACATATCAAATTCGAATGTTATTGTTTTTGGTAATAAGCAAGAAAGGCCGTTTAATCATCAGAGTACGAAAGGAATGCTTATTAAGCGATAATTTGAAAAAGTTAATTAAAGAAAATAAGCCTTTTGCGAAATTAGAAAAAACATTATAATCATGGGTTTGTATTTATGCACTTTCGATACTGAGGAAAAAGAAATAGATGGTTTAGAAGTAGGATCTTATGAATATTTTGGCATTTTTAGAGAATGTGTAAATGAAATAGTAGAAAAGTCTTCTGAATGGGGAAGCATTTGCCCCAAAATCATGTTACATTCAGATTGTGATGGAAAATGGACTCCGAATGAATGTGCAGAAATAATTATTGAACTTGAAAAAATAAAGTTGTTATTTCAAAATGAACAACCAAATCAAAAAGTAATTGAACTTAAAAAAAATATACTTACCATTTATGGGATAAACCCAAGTAATCTTTATGATTGCTTTGTAGATGTTGATGGGGAAAACTTAATTGACGGTTTAGCAACTTTATGTAAAAATGCAATTAAATCTAATCTTGAAATTCTCTTTCAGTAATTCAAATGACTTAAATCGACCGAAATTATGTCTTAAATAGTATTCAAAACAATGAACTTATTTTACTAAGTTTAGACTTAGAAAAATAATACCCCATTATGAACAAATACTTGATTATTGCTGGAGCTTTTTTAATGCAACTAGGAATTTTTAGTTGCACGGAGAAAAACAAAAAAGAAACAACTACAACCGTAGAAACTTTAAACATCCCCGAAGAAGTTGCTGAAACCTCAGCTTCTACAGTTGAAACCAAAAAAAATCCTGCAGATTTTGTTCCAAAAGGTCATGTAATTTTTGACACCATTTATGGCGATTTGAATAAAGACGGCTCAGAAGACTGCGCAATTGTTATAAAAGGTACCGATAAAAGCAAAGTTATAAAAGACGATTATCGAGGCCAATTAGACCGAAACAGAAGAGGGATTATTGTTCTCTTCAATAAAAATAACAGTTATGAACTTGCAGTTAAAAACTATGACTGCTTTTCTTCTGAAAATGAAGACGGAGGCGTTTATTATGCACCTGAATTATCTGTAGAAATAATAAAAGGAAAACTGGATGTAAGTTATCGCCATGGAAGATACGGATACTGGTCGTACACTTTCAGATTTCAAAACAATGATTTCGAACTTATTGGATACGATTCCACGAGCAGTAACGGACCTGTAATTGATTCTGATCTCAGTATCAACTTTTTGACCCGAACCAAAATAGTCAATGTAAATACTAACAAAAATGGAGAGAGCGGTGATGAAGTTTTCGAGAAAACCGTAACCAAAATCAGCAAAAGAAAACTCATTAAGTTATCTGAAATTAAAGATTTTGATGAAATTGAAGTTTCAGAAGAATAAAATCATTCCCCTTAAAAATTTAAAAACCCTATTCTATGCATCTAGAATAGGGTTTTGTTTTTATATGGGAATATTTTAAGTCTTTTTACTTTTTATCCTAAAATATATTTCTCAATTTTATGTTTTATCTTACAACATAGTTCATGAAGCCAGCATTTATCGATGCTGACTCATCAAACATAATCTTTCATTTATAAATACCACTTCAAATGCAGACACAAAACCAGATTGAAAATTTCCTTTTTCAGGGAAAATTTGACGAGGCCAGAGAATGCCTAAATAACGGCGAAACCTTTAATGAACAATATCTTAAAAACAATTTCTCGCAAATAGCAGCAAAAATTATTGACGGCAAAGAAATTGATTTTATTGAAAAACTAATCAAAGCCGGCTTTATTGAAACGGATATTTACGAATTGGACAGTTTCGACAAATCGATTTTTGCTCCTTTAGCACTTTATCTCAAAGACGATGAAGAATCACTGGCTTTTTTCAGAGAATTGATGTCAAAAATGGACAATATCAATGATGAAATCAGCGATAAAACTTTACTGGGTTATCTCTTTGAAAAAGGAGCTTCACCAAAAGTTATAAAAATCCTTATTGATGACTTTGGAGCGAATACTCAATATAAAAACAATGCCGGAGAAAATTTCATTTACATCGTTCTGAATACCTACAGCACAGATACAGAGAAGACAAAAGAATATATTTTCATCCTTTTGGAAAATGGCGTCGATATCAACGAAAAAAATATTGTGGGAACAACGCCTTTAATGTGCGCTGTTAAAAGAAGCAAAAAAGAATTTGTTCCGTTCTTGCTAGAAAATGGAGCTGATCCTAACGAAACCGATAACCTCAACAACACTGCTTTTTATTACGCCGTTGCCGAACAGTTTTCGTATGATATGTACGATGCATTGGCAGCAGTTTCTTCACCCGATTTTAATATTGTCAACAAAGACGGGCGAACCTTATTCACTAATTTTATAAGTTCTGTTGCTGGATCTCCAAGCGATATTAAATTTTTAGAAAGATTATTATCTGATGGTGCCGATGTAAATTTCTGCGCGCAATATTACGGTCAGCCGAAATCAGGAATTGATTTTATTGTCGAAAAGAAATCGGATATTTTAAAATCGGTTTTAGAAAATGTTTCATTGGATGTAAATGAACAGGACAATCAGGGAAATACTATTTTGCATAAAGTCTGCGCCTACAATGTGAACTATGATGCTGAAATGGCCAAAGAAACCTATCGAAAAGTAAAATTATTATTAGAACAAGGCGCCGATATTTCGATTACCAATGACAAAGATGAAACCGCTTTAATGCTGGCTTCTGGAGATAATTTGAAAATTAAAACGGTCGAGCTTTTAATGAAATCATAATAACTGAATTATATAAATACCACATATATGTCAATGTCATTTATAATTGCCTGTGAAAACGGCAATAGAAAAATAGCCGAATTACTGCTTCAAAACAAAGAAGTAGATGTAAAATATACAGATGAAAAAGGCAGAACCGCTCTTCATTATGCCGCACACAGAGGTTATCTGGATATTGTGAAGATATTGGCTGAAGACGGAGCCGATATTAATTACGAAGATCATGCCGGCGAAACACCTTTATTTTTTGCCTGTCTTCAAAAACAAAAACAGACGGCTTTGTATCTGTTGGAAAATGGTGCGGAAATTACCAAAAATGATAAATACGGAAACAGTCTGTTACATTTGGTTGCTCAGACCGCTCAAATCGAAATTGCAACAAAGTTGCTTGAAGCAGGATCCGATGTTAATTTACTGAATAACAATGGAGAAACTCCCCTATTATTGGCTTCTGCAAAACTAAACAGAGAAATTATTCAGTTGCTTTTAGATAAAGGAGCCGATATAAATGTAACCGATAAACAAGGAAATACGCCACTTATTTATGCCTGTTACACCAAATCGATTCCGATGGTGACTTTATTTCTTGACAATGGCGCAGACATCAATCACGTAAATCATTCGGGAGAAAATGCGCTTTTAATTGCGTGTTATGAAACCAATAGAATGCTCGCTAAATTATTAGTAGAAAGAGGCGCCGATGTTTTCACATCAAACAATAATGGCTACTCTCCTATTTGGTACGCTTGCGCGAATAATCAAAAGGAAATTGTGTCTTTGTTTTTAGAAAACGGTGTTGACGTGAATTACAGCAAACCTTTGGCAAGCGATACTTCTTCAATGAATGATTATCTGGATTGGATTGTAAGCGCAACCAATATTTCTAACGAATCTAGTTTTACGCTTAACAATTCTTATACCTATGGAGGAGAAAGTCTTTTACATGTCGCGACAAAAAAGGGCAATCTGAGCATGGTAAAACTGCTGATTGAAGCTGGAGCCAATATCAACATTCAGGACGAGTCAGGAAATACGCCTTTACACTACAGTGCCGCAAACGGAAAGAAAGATGTTGTAAAATATTTATTGGATAATAAAGCCGATGCTTCAATCGTCAATGTAAAAGAGCAAAAAGCGATCGATTACTCGAATGTAAAAGGCTTTAATGAAATTACAGAATTGATTCTAAAATACGCGCCATCAGGAACTGTCGTAACTCCAATTCAGAAAGAATCACAAAAATCAGATTCAGGAAATTCAATGGAAGGAAAGAAAAAGGCATTATTGGACTTGAAAGAGCTCCTAGATGCCGGAATTTTAACTTCGGAAGAATTTGAAACTGAGAAAAGTAAAATTTTAAAAGGATAAATAATAAACAAACTTAAAAATGAAAAAGATCTTAAACAATTCCATTATAGCATTCGTATTAATCGCTGCAAGTATAGTTTCCACTTCTTGTACAAACCCTTCGCCAGAAAAAACTTTTGAAATAGCAGCTTTAAATACAAATTTGTTATCACGATTTGGCAGTAAGGACATCAACTATAAACTAGAATCTGAGCCTCAGATTTATGATGAAACTCAAAAGAAAATGATTCCTTCTTCTTATTACGATTATTTTAAATTCGACATCGCTAACTTAGAAACTCAATTCAAGAAAATTAAAGAGATAAATGAAGATGATGACAATAGAGAACTTCTTCAGGCATCAAAAGACTTATTTACGTATGCGATTGCTAAAGAAAAAGAAGGTTATTTGCCAATTGCTAAAATGAAAGATGAAAAAGCTTCGCCAGAACAGATCGAAAAAGCAATAGCAGATTTTGATGCATCAACTTTAAATGAAATTGACGCGAAGTTTACAAGATTAATGAATGCTGCCAAAGCCTATGCTGAAAAACATAATATCGATGCTAAAATTGGTGTTTAATATTAAACCTTGATTTTAACTCTCAATAAAAAAGTAAAACCCTATTTTGTTCATACAAAATAGGGTTTATTTTTATTTTTAAAACTGCTTTGTAAATCGCTAATTTAAAATCTTATATAATTTATCTGATAAACGAATACGGAATGGAACTTCAAAAGTAACTTTATCGCCAATTTTAGCAGTTTGAGCTTCTGCACCGTTTACAATTAATTTTTCTAAAGTCATTTCCTGATTTCCAGTTGTTGGTCCAGAAATTAAGATTTTATCTCCAGCGTTCAATTCTTGATTTTCAATAGCAAATTGAGCCACTTGAGCTTTTACATAATAATGCTCTGCTTTTCCAAGAAGTACTTTCTTTACTTTTACTTTCTGACGAATATCGGCTGGTTTTTGTGCAGTTGCCAAAGCAGTTTCTGGCAATTCGCCCGAATGTTTGAATTTTAAATTCTCTGATTTTCCTTTTCTAAACACTTTGTTTCCAACTTGTTTTCCAGTTCTTAAACGAACTTGGTCCACCAAAGGCATGTGAATGATTTCTAAACATTCTGTAGAACAGCAGTTTTCCATTGCAGCTTTACATTCATCACATTGAATAAACAACAAATGACATCCGTCGTTTTCGCAATTCGTGTGATTGTCGCAAGGTTTTCCGCATTGATGACATTGTGAGATAATATCATCTGTAATTCTTTCGCCAAGACGATTATCAAATACGAAGTTTTTCCCAATGAACTTGCTTTCTAAACCTTCTTCTTTCAATTGTTTAGCGTAATTAATAATGCCGCCTTCTAGTTGAAATACATTTTTAAAACCTTGGTGTTTGAAATAAGCACTTGCTTTTTCGCAGCGAATTCCGCCCGTACAATACATTACCAGATTTTTATCTTCTTTATGGTTTTGAAGCTGTTCGTTGATGATAGGTAAACTTTCTCTAAATGTTTCAACATCTGGAGTAATAGCGTTTTTAAAATGCCCTACTTCACTTTCGTAATGATTTCTAAAATCAACTACAATAGTGTTTGGATCGTCAAGAATTTCGTTGAATTCTTTGGCTTTCAGGTGAACGCCAATATCGGTTACATCAAAAGTATCATCATTTAAACCGTCAGCAACAATTTTGTGACGCACTTTAATAGTTAATTTTAAAAAGGAATGGTCATCATGTTCTACGGCTTCATTCAAACGAATGCCTTTCATGAAATCATAAACTTCAAGAGTTGCTCTAAAAGCTTCCAAATTTTCTTCAGGAATACTCATTTGAGCATTTATTCCTTCATGGGCAACATAAATTCGGCCTAAAGCATCGAGTGCATTCCAGGCACGGAATAAATCATCGCGAAATTTTTTGGGATCTTCAATTTTGGCATACGCATAGAAAGACAACGTTAGTCGTTGTTTACCGGCATCATCGATCAGGATGGCTCTTTCTTCTGCGCTCAAAGTGTTGTACAGTTGCATGCTATAAACAGTTTTAAGTTAAGAATATAAAGTTGAATTCTATTTTTCTGAGTGAATTCGGGCGCAAAGGTAGGTTTTTCTTTTCAATTTTAAAAATGATAAAAATCATGGAATATTAAATAATAAGATACTTTTCGATTTATTTTAATTGAATACATCTGTATTTTCAATTTGCTACAAAATTGCATTAACAAAAAACAAATACTGTTTATCAGTGCATTACATTTAATTCACTACATTTATATAGTCAATTTTAACATTTATGCTTATGAATGCTTTAAAACTACCCAAACCGCTCTTCCCCATTTTTTTATTTTTAACAATCTTTTGCTCTTGCAAAAAAGAACAACCGAAAGCTCCGCCTCCCATGCAGGCTCCTTTTGTAACGGTCAAGAGTGAAGATGTGCCCATTTATAAAGATTTTGCCGGGCAGACTTTTGGAGATTTAGACATTGAATTAATCGCAAGAGTTGACGGAATTTTAACTGGAATTCACTTTAAAGAAGGACAGCGGGTTAAAAAAGGGCAACTCCTCTACACCATAGATCCGCTGGAATATGATACAAAAGTAGAACAAGTCCGCGGACAAGTTGCGGCATCACAAAGTGCACTCGCCAATGCTGACGAAGAATTAAAACGAATTCGACCGCTGGCCGAAATGAATGCCGTGAGTAAACGCGAATTGGATGCGGCTGTAGCCAAAGAAAAAGCGGCACGCTCCAATTATTCGAGTATGCTGGCGAGTTTAAAAAACCAGCAGATTGAAAGAAGCTACGCTAATATAAAATCTCCAATTGACGGTGTCATCGGACTTTCGAACGCTAGATTAGGTGATTACATCACAAAACTCGGTAATGCTTCAAAACTCAATACTGTTTCAAAATTAGAAAAAGTAAGAGTACAATTCACAGTTAGTGAATCTGATTATTTAAGGTATCAAAAGCAGGTTAAAGCCGGAGAACGTATCACAGATTTACAACTCATACTTTCTGACGGAAGCACCCATCCGTACAAAGGAAGCTTGAACTTCTCAGACACTAAAATCGATCCCACTACAGGAACCGTAACTATAGAAGCACAATTTCCAAATCCAGACGGCACTTTACGTTCTGGGCAATTTGCAAAAGTTCGTGTCTTACTCAGAACACAGAAAGATGCCATTGTCGTGCCACAAAAAGCGGTTACCGAAATTCAGGGGCTTTTTCAGGTTTCCATTATTGATAACAAAAACACCATTCAAACCCGAATGGTCGAAGTGGGTCAGAAAATTGGTGTCGATTGGATTATTACCAAAGGTTTAAAAGCCAACGAAAAAGTCGCCATTATTGGCAATCAGTTTATTCAGCCTGGATCGACAGTTGTTCCAGTTCCCTATGTCGCAGATAAAGATAAAAAGCAGATTGCATCATCTCTAAACGACTAGGCTATGGATAATTTCTTTGTAAGACGACCAATCGTTGCCATCGTACTTTCGATATTTATTGTTCTTATCGGAGGACTTTCGATCTTGTCAACGCCAATTGCGCAGTATCCCGAAATCGCACCGCCATTAGTACAGGTTTCTACCAGTTATCGAGGTGCAAATGCCTTGAATGTTGAACAAGCCGTTGCTACGCCCATAGAACAAAAAGTAAATGGAGTCGAAAATATGCTTTATATGCAGTCGACCAATACTGGTGACGGAAGTATGACACTATCCATCACTTTTGATATGGGTACAGATCTGGACAACGCAACGATGTTAACCCAAAACAGAGTTGCAGAAGCCACCAATAAACTCCCAAACGATGTAAAGACAACTGGAGTTACGACCAAAAAATCGTTATCAATGCCCATGTTGATTTTATCCTTGTATTCTCCCAACAAAACTTTCGACAATAACTTTTTGACCAATTACGCGAGTATCAATCTTGTAGACGCACTCGCCCGTATCAAAGGTGTTGGAGAAGTTACCCTTTACGGAGGAAGTAATTATGCGATGCGAATTTGGGTCAAGCCCGATATAATGGCAAAGTACAACTTAACAGTTCCCGATATTATAAAATCAATTCAGGAACAAAACGCCATTGCGCCAGGAGGAAAATTTGGTGCTCCGCCAGCAACAGATAATAACGAATTCACCTATAACGTCATGCTTAAAGATCGTCTGGTGAATCCAGAAGATTTCGAAAACATCATTTTAAAATCAAACATTAGCAATCAACAAGTCCGGCTTAAAGATATTGGAACTGTAACTTTAGGAACAGAAAGTTATGCATCAGTCGCAAAATTAAATGGAAATCCAGCAGGAACTATCGGAATAAAACAAATGCCGGGTTCAAACGCTCTTGAAGTTGCCGAAAATGTAAAAAACACTATCGAACAATTAAGCAAAAGATTTCCTCAAGATTTAAAATATGCTGTTTCATTAGACACGACTTTAGCTATTTCTGAAGGAATTAACGAAATCATGCACACTTTAGTCGAAGCCATTATTCTGGTAATTATTGTGGTTTTTATTTTCCTGCAAAACTGGCGCGCGACTTTAATTCCGCTTTTAACTGTTCCTGTTTCATTAGTCGGAGTTTTTATGCTTTTCCCTTTGCTCGGATTTTCGATAAATGTACTTTCACTTTTAGGATTAGTACTCGCCATCGGAATTGTAGTCGATGATGCTATTGTGGTTGTAGAAGCTGTAATGCATCACATCGAACAAGGAATGTCACCAAGAGAAGCCACAAACCAAGCTATGCGCGAAGTTTCGGGTCCTGTAATTGCCATTGCCATTGTTTTAACTGCGGTGTTTATTCCAGTTGCTTTGACTCCAGGAATTACGGGAAGATTGTATCAGCAGTTTGCCATTACGATTGCTATTTCTGTGATTTTCTCTGCTTTAAGTGCATTAACTTTAAGTCCAGCTTTATGTTCTCTTTTATTAAAACCCAATCAGGAAGCAAAAGGCTGGCTCGGCAAATTCTTTAAATGGTTTAATGTAAAGTTTGGCGCTTTTACCAACAGATATACAGGTTTTTCAGGTTTTTTAATTAAAAAAACAGCACGAAGTTTAATTTTTATCGGAATTGTCGTTGGAGTCATTATTCTTTTGGGAGGAAAAATTCCAGGCGGCTTTGTTCCTGAAGAAGATCAAGGTTATATGTTTGTGAATATTGAACTCCCCGGCGCTTCTTCTCTAGAAAGAACGAGCAAAGTCATCGAAAAAGTAGAACATATTTTATCTAAAAATCAAGGTGTTGAATATTACACTTCTGTTGCTGGTTTTAGTTTGATCAAAAACTCAGTAGCAACAAATAACGGATTTTTCTTTGTGGCTTTGAAAGAATGGAAAGAACGCGAACAAGATGTTTTCCAGATTTTAAAAGACGTAAACGGAAAAGTTGTTTTTGGAATTCCCGAAGCTACTGTTTTCGCTTTTGGGCCTCCGCCGATTACTGGAATTGGAAATGCAGCCGGATTCTCGATGATGCTTCAGGACAAAGAAGGAAATACACCGCAGTATCTTTTCCAGAATGCACAGCAATTTATGTCCGAAGCTAAAAAACGACCCGAAATTGGAACGATCCGAACGACCTTTAATCCGAATGTGCCGCAGATTAGTCTTGATATCGACAGAGAAAAAGTATCAGAATTAAATCTTTCTTTATCCGATGTCAATCTAGCGATTGGCGCCAGTTTGGGAGGACAATACATCAACGAATTCAACAAATTCGGACGACAGTATATTGTTTTGCTTCAGGCAGATCCAAGTTTTACCGTTAATCCTGAGGACATTAATAAAATCTTTGTCCGAAGCCGTGATAATAAAATGATTCCGATTTCGAGTATTGCGACTATTAGAAAAGAAAGCGGTCCCGAATTTACGACTCGTTTTAATTTATATCGTGCTGCCGAAATTGGCGGAACACCCGCACCTGGATTTACTTCGGCAGAAGCCATGACTGCTTTACAGGAAACCGCTGCAAAAGTCCTCCCTGCAGGAATGGGTTATGAGTGGGCGAATATGAGTTATCAGGAAAAACAAGCCGAAGGAAAAGGGAACACTGTTTTTATCATGGCACTATTTTTCGTGTTTTTAATTCTCGCTGCACAATATGAAAGCTGGAAACTGCCTTTCAGCGTTTTACTCGGAACGCCTTTTGCGGTTTTCGGTGCTTTTCTTGGCTTATATCTCTGCAGATTATTAAGTCCAGATTATGTGAATAATGTTTTTGCACAAATTGGACTCGTAATGCTGATTGGACTTGCGGCGAAAAATGCCATTCTAATCGTAGAGTTTGCCAAAGAGGAATATGAAAAAGGAATGCCGGCTAAAGAAGCTGCCCTTTATGCCGCTAAATTACGTTTCCGACCAATTTTAATGACTGCTTTTGCTTTCATTTTAGGCGTTGTTCCGTTGTTAACGGCGAGCGGTGCTGGAGCACAAGCCAGAAAAGTAATGGGAATGACGGTTTTTAGCGGAATGCTTGTTGCCACCATTTTAGGTGTATGTTTGATTCCGGTTTTATTTGTATTTATTGAAACATTCGGAAAGAGAAAATCTGAGGAAATCGATGAACCTAAAGAGGAAGAAAAATGAAAAATCTAAAAATACTTTTAGCGTTATTTTTGATGGCTGTTTTTCCTTATGGATGTATGGTTGGACCAAAATATGTCAAACCCGAACAGCCTCAGGCAGATTCTTTCCGTTATGGGGATCAAAGCAGAGATACGACAAACTCTGTAAAAACTATAAAATGGTCATCGATATTTAACGATGATGTCTTAATTGGCCTAATCGAAAAAGGAATTCAAAACAATTATGATCTCAAAATTGCGCTGGCACGTATAGAACAAGCAAGAGCCAATCTCGGAATCGCTAAAGCAGATTTATATCCGTCTTTTCAATATTCTAGTCAAGTCAATAGTGCCGAAACTATTATACAGCCCTCATCTGCATTGGCCAATATGTCTTGGGAACTGGATTTTTGGGGAAAATACCGTCATCAGAATAAAGCTTTGCAAAATGAACTTTTAGCTACTGATGAAGCCCGAAAAGTAATTCTCTCTGATATTGTGAGCAATATTGCCATTTCTTATTTTGAACTCCGTGATTATGACAATCAGTTGGAAATCACTATTCATACTTTAGAAACGAGACAAAAAGCATATGACATTATCAACGAACGTTTTATAAGCGGTTATGTTGCCGAATTGGACAAAGTACAAATTGAACAGCAGGTTGCGATTGCCGAAGCCAATATTCCCGCAATCAAACGACAGATTACAGCTTTGGAAAATTCAATTTCGATTTTGGTCGGACAAGTTCCACAGCCAATTCCGCGTGGAAAAACAAATAGCGAATTATTGATTTTAACCAATTTTCCAACTTCTGTTCCATCAGCTTTATTAGAAAATCGACCAGATGTGAAACGTCAGGAATATTTATATAAAGCATCTTATGAAAGAATTGGTGTCGCACAGGCATTACGATATCCGTCGTTTAATATTGCTGCAATTGCTGGATTCACCAGCGTTATGGTAGGCGATTTATTTAATGATGGTTCTTATTTCCAGAATGCGGGCGCTGGAGTAACTGGTCCTATTTTCAACTTCGGAAAAAATAAACGTCGTGTAGATGTTAATCTACAAATTGCAGAAGAAGTAAAATTCAATTTCCAAAAAACCTATTTAACCGCTATTTCAGAAGTAGAAAATTCACTTCAAAATGTGGAAATGTATAAAGAAGAATGGACAGCAAGAAACAGACAAGTCGTAGCAGCACAAAAAAACTATGATCTTTCAAACGCTAGATATTATAATGGCTATGTTTCATACTTAGAAGTTCTAGATGCACAACGATCGCTGTTTGAAGCACAATTAAGTCTCTCTCAATTAACTCAAAAACAATTAAGTTCAATGGTTCAATTGTATAAGGCATTGGGCGGAGGGTGGAATTAGTTTTTTTTTAGTTGCTAAGTTGCTAAGGTTCTGAGATGCTGACGTTCTAAGTTTTTCCTTTTTTTATATCAGGTTATCATTCCGTAGGAATATTTCGTTTGTAGAAAAATAATAACGATCGCCCGTATGTACGTTCGATAGGAAGGTTTGTGTTATTGGATTATAAAAAATCAAAATCAAACGTTCCTACGGAACGTAAAATAATCAATAACACATTTTTTTGCTGCCAATAAAATGTTCCTACGGAACAGGGAAAAATATTATATAACAAAAAGAGGGCTGTTTCAAATTGAAACAGCCCTCTTTTAAATCTTTGTACCTCTGTAACTTTGCTACTTTGAACCTAAAATCTTAAATCCTCAGCAACTCAGAACCTTAGTCCCTTAATTAGCAAAACTCATTAAACGCATCTTGCAGGTTCTCAGCGATTAATTCAGCTGGACGACCTTCAATGTGGTGACGCTCTAACATGTGAACT
>Ga0160449_1000762_pt1 | contig 17659 bp, 17 predicted proteins | sample HID1975I_E1MG_FD_108216 | JGI IMG/M metagenome (GOLD analysis project Ga0160449, IMG submission 108216) | Enriched soil microbial communities from UW Madison campus, WI, USA - HID1975I_E1 MG | ecosystem: Environmental > Terrestrial > Soil > Unclassified | place: USA: Madison, Wisconsin...
CGGGCGGCTTGGTGGGCGTCCTCGACGTCTTGGGCGGACAGTGCGGCGGCGAGGTCTTCGACCTTGGACGCGAACTTCGCCGCGTCGTGGCGGGCGGCCAGGTCCTTGATCGTGCCCGCACCCGGCCCACCGAGCAGGGCTGCCTTGTGGTCGGTGGGGAGCTTGTCAGCGATGGTGGCGAGCTTGTCCACGTGCGCCGGGGTCAACGTGCCATCCGCCAACGCGTCCAGGCCACCGTCGAGCTCACGCACGGTGCGCGCGGCGTTCACTTCCCGGCGTGCGGCGCCCTTGCCGGCGCGGGTCTTGGCCGCACGGAAGTCCTCGAACCGGCGCACCCCCGTCGCCCGCCACGCCCCGGCGGCTTCCTGCGCCGCCAACACCGGCGCCTTCGCCGCGGCGGCCAGACGCGTGGCCTCATCGAGCACGCCGACCACCGTCGCCTGCGTCGCGGCGGGCCACGACGCGGCGTCGCGGGAACGGGCCGCGAGCTCACGAGCCGCCGTGGCCAGGACCCGCGCCCACACCTCGGCCTCCACGTGCGCCTCGGCGCCGGTGGGGAACTGCGCAGCCTCACGCAGCGACTCGGGCGCCTGCATGGTTGGTGTCGTCGTCACCGTTCCCCTCCCTTCGCCATCCAAGATGCAACGTATGTATCAGTATGCCAGATTGCGGTGATGAACTCAACCTCTGAAACCGGTCGATATGGATGAATCCATGCTCCCACGAGCCACCGACAACGAACCGGCCCGCGCTGAGTCGACGGGCGCAAGCGGGGAGTGGGCCTACTCCAACGCGCTGCTCATCGCAGCATCAGGAGCGCGCGCACGGGGAGACTGCTGCGGCACCGCGCAACTCGCGCGCAGGGCTTCGCGCGCCAGCGATCTCGAGACAGCACGAAAGGCGGGTGCCGAGGCGCCCGCCCTTCATCGCCAGACTTGCCCCGCAGCGCGCCCACCGGCACGCATCAGGAACGACTACAGCTGCTTCTGAGCGAGCAGGTCGCGGATCTCGGTGAGGAGCGCGACGTCCTCGGCGGGAGCGGCGGGCTCGGGCTCGGTACCTCGCGCGCGGCGCTCGGCGAGCTTGTTCATCGGCAGCACGATGGCGAAGTAGACGGCGGTCGCGATGAGCAGGAACTGCAGCAGCGCGTCGAGGATCCCGCCCACCGACACGATCGCATCGGGGGTCTCGCCCGGATTCTGGCGCAGCGTGATGTCCCACACCCGCGAGAGGTTCGGCGCGCCGAAGATGGCGCCGATCAGCGGGGTGATCAGGTGGTCGACGATCGCCGAGACGACTGCGCCGAACGCGGCGCCGATGACAACACCGACGGCCAGATCGATCGCATTTCCACGTAGGACGAACTCCTTGAAGCCGCCGAAGATCCCCTTCATGCCACATCCCATCGTCGAAGTCGCAGGCGGACCACCCGCCCGCGCCGATCATTTCACCAGTTATCGCACCAAGACGACACTCAGTACACCCGCGCCGGCACGCCCGGCGAGCTCGGCGGCCTCGCCCGACGTGACGGCGACGAGCACGAGCCCGCTCGCCGACGGAGCCGCACCCCCGAACAGCCCGCCCGTCGTGGGTTCCGCGGCCAGCGGCCCGGCGAGCACGAGCGCCCGGTGCGCCAGTCGTTCGGCGGGCCCGCCCTCGACAGCCGCCGCATACACGTCTACACGGTCGCCGGCGCGCAGCATCCCGGCGAGCTCGGCGTCGGACAACCTGACCGGCGCGGCGACGGATCCGGGCGGTGCGTCGCCCCACCACTCCTCCCCGGCGAGCACCCCAGCCACGAGCGGCATCCCCGCGGGGACGGCGACGGAGATCGACCGCCCGGCCACGTCGGCCGCCGAGACGTTGCCAGTGCCGGCCGACCCGCTGTCGGCCCCCGCACCGTCATCCGGCGCGAGCCGCTCGGGCCATCGCACCGCGCGCACGTCCCCCGGCTCAAGCACCGTTCCCGCGTCGAGCGCCCGGGCGGACACGAGCACGGTCGTGTGCGGTTCGGGCGCGGGACGCACAGCATCGACGACGACGACGGCGCCCACCAGCGCAGCGAGCACCGTCAGCGGGATGCGAGCGCGCCACAGCCAGAGGCGCAGCACCGAGGGATGACGAGACACCCCGGCAAGGTATGCGGCACCCGGCGGACGTCGTCGGCCACGAACCCCGCACCTGTGGAACGCGAGGTGCTGCCGCTAGCTTGCGGCAGGAGCCGCCGCGGGGGTCGAGGACGACTTCGAGGACGCCGACGACGAGCCGCTCGAGGATGACCCACCCGATGAGGACCCACCCGACGAGGAGCCACCGGAGGAAGACCCGTCCGAGGACGACGATCCACCCGACGAGGAGCCACCGGAGGAAGACCCGTCCGAGGACGACGATCCACCCGACGACGACCCGCTCCCGGACCCCGACGACGACCCACCACCGGCCGGCACCGACGAGTTCGACCCGGCGCGCGAGTCGGTCCGGTAGAACCCCGAACCCTTGAACACGACACCCACCCCGGAGAAGAGCTTGCGCAGCACGCCGGAGCACTCGGGGCACACGGACAGCGAGTCGTCGGTGAACGACTGCTGGATCTCGAAGGCGTGCTCGCACTCGGTGCAGCGGTACGCGTACGTGGGCATCGTGAGTTCTCCTGGCGGTGGTCCTGCGTGGCGCGAGGGGCGCCGCATATCGTAACGGTCGCAAGGCACTTCCTATGCCCGCCCGCCCGTTGCCCGGTGCGGCGGGCGCGCCCCGGTAACCTGAGCGCGTGGCCCGTCGTCGAGTTCTGCGCACCGTCCTGACAGTGACCGCCGTCGTCGTCGTCGTGGTTCTCGTGGCCACGACGCTCGGCGTCACGGCCCTCATCCGGCGACCCCTGCCGCAGGTCAGCGGCGCGCTGACGCTCCCGGGTCTCGAGGCGGAGGTCACCGTCACGCGCGACGCGCGCGGCGTCCCCTCGATCCGCGCGACCACCTCGCGCGACCTGTTCATGGCGCAGGGTTTCACCCACGCCCAGGACCGCTTCTTCGAGATGGACTACCGCCGGCACGTCACGTCGGGCCGCGTCTCCGAGCTCGTAGGTGTCAACGCGGACGCCCTCGCGGCGGACAAGGTGATCCGCACCTTCGGCTGGCGGCGCGTCGCCGAGCAGGAGTGGTCGATCCTCGCCGAGGAGACCCGCGAGTACCTGCAGGCCTACGCCGACGGCGTCAACGCCTACCTCGCGACGCGCAGCGCCCAGGGGCTCGGCATCGAGTACACGGTGCTCGGCCTGCAGGTCCAGGTCGGCGAGCCGGAGCCGTGGGACCCGATCGACTCGGTCGCGTGGCTCAAGGCGATGGCGTGGGACCTGCGCGGCAACTTCGACGAGGAGCTCGCCCGCGCGGAGACCTACTCGGCGGTGCGCGACGTCGACCGCGTCGACGAGCTCTTCCCCGTCTACCCCGAGAGCCGCAACACCCCCATCGTCACGCCCGCCGAGCTCGCCGCGGCGAGCACGGCAGGGGGAGGGGCCGACGACGGCGCACTCCCGGTCGACCCCGACACCGACCTCGACACCGGCACGAGCCCGTCCACCGAGACGAGCCCGTCCACCGAGACGAGCCCGTCCACCGAGACGAGCCCGTCCGCCGACGCCGCACTCCTGGGCAGCTCCGCCCTCGAGCGCGCCGTCGCGGCAGCCCAGCGCGCGATCGACGCCGTCCCCGAGCTCCTCGGCAGCGGCGAGGGCGTCGGCTCGAACTCGTGGGTCGTCGCGGGCGAGCACACCGCCTCGGGCCTGCCGCTGCTCGCGAACGACCCGCACCTGTCGATCAGCGCCCCGGGCATCTGGTCGCAGCAGTCGTTGCGCTGCGCGAACGTGGGGCCGCTGTGCCCGTTCGACGTCTCGGGCTTCACGTTCGCGGGGCTGCCGAGCGTCATCATCGGCCACAACGCCGACCTCGCGTGGGGCTTGACGAACCTGGGTGCGGACGTCACGGACTTCTTCGTCGAGCGGCTCACCGACGACGGCGGGTACCTGTACGACGGCGAGACGCGCGAGCTCGACGTGCGCCACGAGGTGATCCTCGTCAACGGCGGCGAACCGGTCGAGCTCGAGATCCGCTCGACGGGGCACGGCCCGATCCTCTCCGACGTCTTCGAGCTCGACACCACCGAGCGCGCCCCCGTCGCACCGGCCCCCGCGATGCGGACCTCGGAGCTCGCCGTGTCGCTCGCGTGGACGGCCCTGACCCCGGGCCGCACCGCGGACGCCGTCTTCGCGTTCGCCCGGGCGGCGACGCCGGCGGACGTCGCCGCGGCCGCCGCGCTCTTCGAGGTGCCCTCGCAGAACATCGTCTTCGCGACGGTCGACGGCCAGATCGGCTACCAGGCGCCCGGCAAGATCCCCGTGCGCAAGGACGTGCCGGACGCCGCCGTCCCCTCGGACGGCACGTGGCCGCGGCCGGGCTGGGACCCCGACTACGACTGGCAGGGGTACGTCGAGCCCGAGCAGATGCCCGCCGTGGTCGACCCGCCCGAAGGCTTCATCGTCGCCGCGAACCAGGCCGTCACCCCCGCCGAGACGGACACGTTCCTCTCCGTGGACTGGGACTACGGCTACCGCTCCCAGCGCATCCGCGACCTGCTCACCGAGCGCATCGCCGAGGGCCCGCTGACGGGCGCGGACATGTCCGAGATCCAGCTCGACGCGCACTCCGCGTTCGCGGACGTCCTCGTGCCGTGGCTGCTCACGATCTCGATCGACACCGAGTTCGACGCTGCGGGCCAGGAGCTCCTGCGCGAGTGGGACCGCTCGATGGACACCGACTCCGCCGCCGCCGTGTACCTCGCCGCCGTCTGGCAGAACCTGCTCGAGCTGACCTTCCACGACGAGCTGCCCGAGGCCCAGCGGCCCGACGGCGGGTCACGCTGGCTCGAGGTGGTGCAGGCGATCCTCGACGACCCCCGCGCCTCCTGGTGGGACGACCGGACCACGGTGGGTGTCGAGGAGGGTCGCGACGAGATCCTGTACCGGGCGCTCGTCGGGGCGCGGGCGGAGCTGACCCAGCGCCTCGGCAAGGACCCCGCGGACTGGTCGTGGGGTCGGCTGCACCTCGCCGCACCGGAGCACGCCGTGCTCGGCGGGTCGTCGATCCCCGGTCCCGTGCGCGCCCTGATGAACCCCAGGCCGCTCGGCGTGGCGGGCGGATCCTCGATCGTCAACGCGAACGCGTGGGACGCCGCGGACCCGGACGGTTCGTTCCACGTGACGGCCTCGCCGTCGATGCGCATGGTCGTGGACCTCGCGAACCTGGACGCCTCGATGTGGGTCGTGATGACGGGGACGTCGGGTCACCCCGGCTCACGCCACTACACGGACCAGTTCACCGCGTGGGCGACGGGCGAGACGTTCCCGTGGCCTTACAGCCCCACCGCCGTGACACGGGCGGCGCGGGACACGCTTACGCTACGGCCCGGATCCTGAGCCAGCGCCATCCCTCGGGGGTGGCCACGGCGTCGATCCGCCGGTCGTGCGGCTCGACGGGCAGGGGATACTCCTCGCCGTCGTAGATCTCCTCGGCGTACACGAGGGCGACGACAGGGGCCTCCGGGCGGGCGAACTCGAGGGCGCGGTCGTACCAGCCGCCCCCGTTGCCGAGCCGGGTGCCGCTCGTGTCGATCGCGAGGGCGGGGGCGAGGACGACGTCTGCCTCGCCGAGCGCGTCCGCCTCGAACTCGGGGCCGCCTGGCTCCGGCGGCCGACCCGGCGCCCGCTCGCTCAGGTCGTCGACGGACGTGAACTCGGCCCAGCCGCGTCGCAGGTTCGTCCCGAGCACAGGGAGCAGCACGCGCTTGCCCTTGTCCGCGAGGAGCTGGAGGAGCGGCAGGGTGCCGGGCTCGCCGGCGCGCGAGGCGTAGAGCGCGACGCACGACGCCTGGGCCACGTCGGGGATCGTGGCGACGACCTGCGCGAGGTGCGCGGCGGCGTCCGCCTGGACCCGCGGGGAGCGGATCGACCTGCTCGCACGGATGGCTGACCGCAGGGCTTGTTTCGCGTCGACGGCGTCTGCTCCTGCGGGCACGGAAGGGTGCGGCTGGGCAACGCTGCTCATGCCACAAGTTTGACACGTATTTCCCTGGGCGCGGCAAAGTTCGTCTCTCACTAGGCTGCGGTCATGACGATCACCAAGGCGGTCATCCCCGCAGCCGGACTCGGCACCCGATTTCTGCCCGCCACGAAGTCGACGCCGAAGGAGATGCTCCCCGTCGTCGACAAGCCCGCGATCCAGTACGTCGTCGAGGAGGCCGTCGCCGCAGGCCTCGACGACGTCCTCATGATCACCGGCCGGTCCAAGCGCACGCTCGCCGACCACTTCGACGGCGCACCAGAGCTCGAGGCCGTGCTCGAGGCGAAGGGTGACACCGAGCGCCTCGCCAAGGTGCGCGAGTCGACCGATCTGGCGGACATCCACTTCGTGCGCCAGGGCACCCCGCTCGGGCTCGGGCACGCCGTGCTGTGCGCGCGGCGCCACGTCGGCAACGAGACCTTCGCCGTGCTGCTCGGCGACGACCTCATCGACGAGCGCGACCCCTTGCTGTCGACGATGCTCGAGGTCGCCGAGCGGCGTGGCGGCAGCGTCCTGGCGCTGCTCGAGGTCGACCCGTCGCAGATCTCGCTGTACGGCTGCGCCGCCGTCGAACCGACCGACGACGACGGCGTGGTCCGGGTCGAGGCGCTCGTCGAGAAGCCCGCCGTCGAGGAAGCGCCGAGCAACCTCGCCGTGATCGGGCGCTACGTGCTCAACCCCGCCGTGTTCGACGTGCTCGAGCGCACCGGGCCCGGCCGCGGCGGGGAGATCCAGCTCACCGACGCGCTCGCCGAGCTCGCCCACATGCCGGCCGAAGAGGGTGGGGGCGTGTACGGCGTCGTCTTCCGGGGCCGGCGCTACGACACGGGCGACCGGCTCGACTACATCAAGGCCGTCGTGCAGATCGCGGCGGCCCGCGAGGACCTCGGCCCCGACCTGCGCGCCTGGCTCACGGAGTTCACCGCCGGCGGCATGGGGTGAGATCCATCCAGGACCAGCTCCAGGCGGTGCTCGCTGCCGCCCGGCCCGTCCACCCCCTCGACGTCGTGCTCGCGGACGCAGCGGGCTGTGTGCTCGCCGAGGATCTCCGCGCACCCGTGTCGATCCCCGTGCGGGCGATCGCGGCCCACGACGGGTACGCGCTCGAGTCCGGGGCCATCGCCCAGGTCGCGCCGGGACGGCCCGTCGTGCTGCCCGTCGCCCACGACGTCGGGGCCGACGCCGCCGAGCCGCTGCGACTCGCCCCGGCGCACGCCGTCCGGGTCTCCTCGGGGGCGCCGCTGCCCGTGGGGGCCGACGTCGTCGTCCCCGTTCCCTACACCGACCGCGGCACCGCCCGCGTCGAGGTGCACCGCGTCGTGGCCGCGGGCGACGGTGTGCGCGCCGCCGGCACGGACGCACGCGAGGGCGACGTCGTCATCGCGAGCGGGGTGCGGCTCGGGGCGTCGCAGATCGGGATCGCCTCCGCGCTCGGGCTGCGGCGGCTGCGTGTGCACCCGAAGCCGCGCGTGGTCGTCCTGCCCGTCGGGGACGAGCTCATCGAGGCGGGCGCCCCGCCGCGGGCCGGGCGGGTCCACGACGCGAACGGCCCCATGCTGACGACGGCCGCCCAGGCGGTCGGGGCGTCCGCGCACCGGGCCGCGATCGCGCGGGACGACCGCACGGCGCTGCGCGAGGCGATCGAGGACCAGCTCGTGCGCGCGGACCTGCTGATCATCACGGGCGGGCTCGGGGACGGGCCGGACGACACGGTGCGCGACGTGCTCGCCCCGCTCGGCACGGTGCGCTTCGACCACGTCGCGATGAGCCCGGGCCAGCGCCTCGGCTTCGGGACGGTCGAGAAAGAGGGCGACCGCGAGCCCGTGCCGATCTTCGCGCTGCCCGGCGACCCGGTGGCCGCGATGGTGGCGTTCGAGGTGTTCGTCCGTCCCGCCCTGCGCGCGATCGCGGGCTACGCCGAGCTCTTCCGCACGACGCTCTCCGCGACGGCCACCGCGGAGTGGGCCGTGCCGAGCGGGCTGCGGCAGTTCGTGCCCGCGACGCTCACCGGCACACCCGGTGGCGGCTACCGCGTCACACCGCTCGGCGACCCGCTGCACACCGACCTCGGTTCGCTCGCCCGGGCCAACGCGTTCGCCGTCGTCGGCGAGCGGGCGACCCGTGTGGCCGCCGGGGATGCGGTGCACGCCCTCGTGCTGGACAGCCATGGCTGAGGGGTGGCCCGCGACGCTCGGCGACGGCGACGTGATGCTGCGGCCGTTGCGGCTGCGTGACGAGCGCGCCTGGCACGCGCTTCGCAACGCCAACTCCCGGTGGCTCGATCCGTGGGAGGCCACCTCGCCCGTGCCGCTCACGGGACCGCCGCCCACGTTCGGGCAGTACCTGCGGGCGCTGCGCGGGGAGGCGCGCCGAGGCCAGGCGCTGCCCTTCGCCGTCGAGTACCGCGGGGCGCTCGCGGGCCGGCTCACCGTCTCGCAGATCGTGTACGGCGCGCTGCGCTCGGCGTCGATCGGGTACTGGGTGGGGGAGGAGTTCGCGGGGCGAGGGATCACGCCGACGGCGGTCGCCCTGGCGACGGACCACTGCTTCTCGGTGCTCGGGCTGCACCGCATGGAGATCAACATCCGGCCGGAGAACGCGGCGAGCCTTCGCGTCGTGGAGAAGCTCGGGTTCCGCGACGAGGGCGTTCGGGCGCGCTACCTGCACATCGCCGGGAAGTGGGCCGACCACCGGACGTTCGCGCTCACCGCGGAAGAGGTGCCCGGTGGGTTGCTCGCGCGCTGGCACGCGCGGCGAGGCGCGGACCCCTTGTGAGTTGCGGTTCTGGAGTGATCGGGTCGTCGAAATCACACCCGTGTAGTTCGTAGGGCCGACACGCCGGGGGCGGTGCGCCGTTCGGGTGACGGCGGCGCCTACCGTCGTGGTGTGCACAGCCTGGCCGGACTTGCTGCTCTCGGCGTGGTCGGGCTGTGGCTCGCGTACCTGGTGCCGCACCGGCTGCGGCACCGCCAGCAGCTTCTCGAGTCGCGGACGGACGATCGGTACTCGGGTTCGATGCGGGTTCTTGCGGTGGCCGACCGCAAGGCGGCCCGCCGTCGGGCCGAGGCGGTTCGACCGGTCACGGTGTCGGGGACGGCCCTGCTGACACCGGCACGTGGCACGAGGATCGTCGCGGCCCCCGCCCGGGGGGCCACGGGAGGCGGGAACATGGACAGGCCGCACGAGTCGAACGAGAAGCGCGTCGTCGACGCCCGACGCCGCATCGCGCAGCGTCACGCGCAGCGGGCCGCCGTGCTCGCGCGCCGGTCTGCCGCTGCTCGCCGTCGGCTCGTGCTCGTCGTCGTGCTGCTGCTCGTGACGGCCGGGGCGTGGACCGCCGTCGGCCTCGGTGTGCTCGCCGTGGCCGGCCTCGCCGCGATCCCCTCTGCCCTGCTCGTCGCCACCGTGCTGCTGGGCCGCGCCGCCGTCGTCTCGGGTCAGCGTGCGGACGCCGCCTGGGCCCGCGAGGAAGCCGCTCTCACGAAGGCCGTCGAGGTCGCCGTCCGCCGCAGCGGGCCGGTCGCGACCGGACGCGCGGTGCGCGGCAGCGACGACGACACGCTCGTGATCGAGAAGGTCACCGACCTCGCGCCGTCGGCCACCTCGGACGAGACGTCGTGGCAGCCCGTGCCCGTGCCCCGCCCCACCTACACGCTCAAGTCGCCCGCGCCGCGCCGCGAGCCCGCGCCGCGCGAGATCCCGGAGCGGGTCGTGGCGGAGCCGGCCGTGGCCGCCAGCGCCGAGGCGGAGCGTGCTGCCGCCGGGGCATCCGAGCGGCCCGCTGCGAACCTCGACCTCGACGCGATCCTGGCCCGCCGCCGCGCCGTCGGGCAGTAGCTCCCGGGTTTGTGAGGCACCCCGGGGGCGGTGCTAGTCTTGACCCCGCTCAAGGGGCTGTGGCGCAGTTGGTAGCGCGCTTCGTTCGCAATGAAGAGGTCAGGGGTTCGAATCCCCTCAGCTCCACCGTTTTGATCGGAGTTCCAACCCTGCCCCCGTGATCGGTGGGCAGGGTTTCTTCGTTGTGGCCCAGCTGATGTCCGAGCCGGCGGGAACGAGCCGCGACGGCGGTCACGACCTCGCACCGGGGTGTGCTCGGGCGTGGTTGTCGGAGAGGATCGTCACGGTGTTGTCGTCGACGAGGACGAAACCGCCGTCGATCGCGACGGTGAGCACGATGGGTTGCCCGTCACACGTGATGCGCGCCGCGCCTCTCCGGAGAAGGCTGACGACGGGCTGGTGTCCGGGCAGGACGCCGAACTCACCGACGATGCCGGGAACGGTGACACGCGTCGCGTTCCCCTCCCAGATGACGCCGAGAGGCGAGACGACCTGGACGGCGAGCGTGCTCATGCGCCGGGCTCGACCACGGGTGCGGGGCGGTCGCGGATCTGGCCGACGAGCTCTCCCAGGATGTCTTCGAGGGTGACCATGCCGCAGACCTGCCCTTGCTGGTCCCGGATGATCGCGAGGTGGCTGTGAGTGCTCTGCATCGCTGTCAGGACGCTGCGCAGATCGTCGTCGTGCGCGGCCTCCGGAAGCGGCCTGATCGTGGCCGGGTCGAGCGGTGCGTCCATCTTGTGCTTGTCGATGGTGAGCGTGTCCTTGACATGGAGGTAGCCGAGGAAGCTGCCCCCATGCTCGGACTCGACGGGGAAGCGGGAGAAGCCGCCTCGGGCGGCCTCCTCCAGCTCGGCGTAGGTCACCCGGGCCGGCAGGGTCTTGATCTGATCGACGGGCAGCAGGACGTTCTCCACCTTGCGCTCCGGGAAGGCGAGCGCGCTGCGGATCAGCTGCTCTTCCTCCTCGTCCAGCAGACCGGCGGTGCGGGACTGGACAACCAGCTCAGCCACCTCTTCCGGGGTGAAGGTCGAGGTCACCTCGTTCTGCGGGGTCACACCAACCAGGCGAAGGAAGCCGTTGGCGATGGCGTTGAGCAGCCAGAGCAGCGGGTAGAGGAGCCACACGAAGAGCACGAACGGCAGCGCCAGTGCCAGCGTGGTGCGCTCGGGCCCGGCGATGGCGATGTTCTTCGGCACCATCTCGCCCATCACCACGTGCAGATAGGTGATGGCGGTCAGAGCGATGATCAGGGCTATCGGATGCAGCAGCACGCTCGGCACCCCGATGGCCTCCAGCGGGCCCTCCAGGGCGTGGGCGATCACCGGCTCGCTGACCACCCCCAGGGCCACGGCGCAGATCGTGATGCCCAGCTGGGCTCCGGCCATCATCAGCGACACGTGCTCCAAGGCATAGAGCGCCACACGATGCAGCTTCTTGCCGGCACGGGCGTCGGACTCGATCTTCGAGCGGCGAGCGCCGATGAGGGCGAACTCCGCGCCGACGAAGAAGGCGCTCAGCAGCAGCAGAGCCGCGGTCAGGAGGAGTCCTTCGAGGAGGTTCATCCCTGGTCCTCCTTCACGATCGTGGTGGCGGGGCGGTCTGGCTCATCCGGCGGAGGTGGTGTGTGGTCGTCCCAGGCGAGCACGGTCTCGATCCGGCCCGAGGCGGCGGTCTTCTCGACTCGGAAGGTGAACACGCGACCAGGGAAGCCGCTGTCGTCGGTGGTGGGTACGCAGATCTGATCGCCGGGCCTGGCGAAGCGGGCCAGTCGGAAGGTGATCAGACCGCCGATGGTGTTGTAGTCCTCCTCGACTGGCAGCACGGTGCCGAGTGCCTGGGAAGCGTCGCGCACGGGTGTCCTTCCGGGCAGCACGAAGTGCCCTTCGCCGTCGTGTGTGGGGACCTGCATGTCGGGGTCGAACTCGTCCTGGACCTCGCCGACGAGCTCTTCGACGAGGTCCTCGAAGGTGACCAGCCCGGAGAGCCCGCCGAACTCGTCGACCAGCAGTGCCATCGGCATGCCGGAGTGCTTGAGCTGGTCCATCAGGTCGTCGAGCATCATGGATTCCGGAGCCAGCAGCGGCGCAGACATGATCACGCTGACCGGTTCGGAGTCTCGCTTGTCGACGGGTACGTCCAGGACCCGCCGAACGTGCGCCGTCCCGCGGACGAGCGGCGTCTTGCGCGCGCCGTCGCTGACGGTCTCGATGACAGGGAACCGGGAATGGCCGGTCTGGTTCGCGAGCAGGATCACCTGGTCGACCGGGGTGCCCGGGTCGACCAGGGCCACGTCCGACCAGGGGGTCATCACATCCCGAGCCCGCTGCTCGCCGAACGCCAGGGCACGGTTCACCAGGTCGGCGGAGTAGGTGGGAAGGGTCCCCTCCCGAGCGGAGTGCCGCACCAGGCTGGCGAGCTCGTGCGCCGAGCGCGCGGTGGCGAGCTCCTCCTGGGGTTCGATCCCGAGCTTGGAGACCACCCAGTTCGCGTTGTTGTTGAACAACCGGATCGGCCACGCCAGGCAGCGGGTCCACAGCCGCTGGAAGCCCTGCACGAAACGGCCCACGGCCAACGGCTTGGCGATCGCGAGGTTCTTCGGCACGAGCTCTCCGAAGATCATCGTGATCGCGGAGGCCACCAGCAGCCCGGTGGTCGTGGCGGTGGCCGACACCGCCGTCTCGCCCATGCCCGCTCTGGTCAGGGCGGGCCGGACCAGTGAAGCGATGGAGGGTTCCGAGAGGTAGCCGATCACCAAGTTGGTGACGGTGATGCCCAGCTGCGCTCCGGAGAGCTGCGTGGACAGGGTCCGCAGGGCCTTGAGCAGACCCTGGGAGCGGCGGTCCCCGCGTGCTGCGGCGGCCTCGACACCCGCCCGGTTGACGGTCATCATCGAGAACTCGGCCGCGACGAACCCCCCGCACATGGCCACCAGGATCATGGCGATCACGAGGTAGACGAACTCGGTCACCACGCCATCCCCCGCAGATGGCCATGGGTTCCCCGTGCCCCTGGCTCCAGGTGGAACCCGATGTCACGAGGAAGCTTGCTGATGAACTTGTAGAAAGAGCCTGCGATCAACTGTGGAAGCCTCCCTCTCGAGCGGGCGCGGGCGGTTGGGCCCGTGCCGCCGAGGAACCTGGACATGAGACGCGCGCGGCGTGGTCGGGACGAGGGCGACCTCGTCCCGACCACGCCGGTTCGTCAGGCGTACCGCCGGGAGGTGTTCGTGAGCGCGACGACGCTGACCACGATCAGAGCGGCTGCAGCAATCCACAGGGTCCAGCCGGCGGCGGTGCTGCCGAACCCGCCAAACCAGGGAGCGACGAAGCTAGCCGCACCCGCCACGATCTGTACCCAGTTCGATCCGCTCGACAGTGCCGAGCCCAGCTGCCACAGCGCAGTCAGGCCGATGGCGACGCCGAGGGTGATGAACCACCCTCCGGGTGCGCCCGAAGTCCAGAGAGGCGCCAGCAGAAGATAGGCGCCGACGATCAGAGCCGCCCAACCTTGCCACGCCCGCCAGGGCGCGACGTTGGGCGACGGACTTCGGGGTGTTGAGTCGGTACTCATGAGAATGCTCCCTCTCCCCTGGGGTATCGCTCAGGGGTCTACGTGGTGTCACCGGCCACCACGGCCGGCGACGCCCATGCTACTTGGTCAATGACCAAGTAGCAACATGCCGCGTTCCCGATGTCCCCGATCGCCTTCAGGAGGATGGGGCGAGCAGTCCGGGAGCGGCTGGTGCCTCGGCTACTGTCATGGAGCAGTGCGGGCAGCATCGAAGCAGAGAGCGGAGGGCCATGGAGATCAGTCCCAGGCGCAACCGCGACGACGTCATTCAAGCCGCCCTCGACCTGCTTGACGAGCAAGGCATCGAGAAGGTCACCCTGCGCGGAGTCGCCAAGCGACTGGGTTCCCACCTGAACACCGTGTCGTTCCAGGTGAAGACCAAGTCCCAGCTCTTGGAGCTCATGGCCGACGACATCCTGGGAAGCGCCTACCCCGGGGAACTTCCTGAAGAACCGGCGGCGCGGGTACGCGCACTGGCCCATGGCCTGCGACGGGCCATGCTCTCGCGGCGCGACGGAGCGCGACTGGTTGCCGCCACGGAGAGCTTCCACACCAACACCCTGCGCATGGCGGAGTCCCTGGCTTCGGCGGTGAGAGAGCTCGGAGCCGACGACGCAACCAGCATCCGCGCACTGTGGAACATCCAGTACCTCGTACTCGGACTTGCCCAGGAAGAGCAGGCCGCAGGAACGCACCCGAGTCCGAGCGCCGACGACTTCCCGGCCCAGGACTACCCGACGCTCCACGGACTGGGCGACCGCCTCGTCACAGAGCCGTTCGACGATCAGCTGAACTTCGGGCTCGAGGCCATCCTTGCTGCCGTGGTGAGAAGCGCCTGAGCGCAGCGGGGCGCGTCTGCCGTCCCCACTAGTTCGGGAGCGCCGCGGAGGCGGACGGCTCGCCGTATCGCGCGCGCATCTGCTCGCCGGCGGCCGGGCCTGCGGTGAAGACGAAGCGTGGATCGCTCACGGTGAGTCCGGTCTCGGGGTCGATCACTGCCGGCTCGACCTCCCGGCCGGTCGTGGAGTCGACCAGGACCATGGCTCGTTCCTCCGGCGCGAGCTGTGCGTTGCGCCACGCGGCCATCGCCACGAGGACCGGGCGCAGCGAGCGGCCGAAGTCGGTGAGCAGGTACTCGTACCGGGTCGGGCGCTCCTGGTAGGGCTGCTTCGTCAGGATGCCGTTGTCCACGAGCGTCTTGAGCCGTGTGGTGAGCATGCTCGATGACAAACCGATGTTCGCCTCGAACTGGTCGAAGCGGGTGTAGCCGTCGAAGCAGTCGTGCAGGATCAGGATCGTCCACCACTCGCCGATGTACGACACCGCCGTCGACAGCGGGCACTCGCGGTCCTCCACGCGGACGCGTGCGGGCACGTGATCCTCCTTCTCGCCGTCGGCGTCGCGGGCGGGTTGGCCCTGCCGTCCAATGACTGCTAATATAGCAGACACTATGATTGTGAAAATAGAAGCAACTAGCCCCTTCGGCGACTACGACCCGGTCGCCCTGCCCCCAGTCGTGGTCGCCTACCTCGACGCCCGCGACCAGCACCGCCACGCTGACGCCGTGGCCACCTTCGCGCCCGGTGCGACCGTCCTCGACGACGGGAACACCTACCTGGGTGTCGAGTCGATCGGCGCCTGGATCGAGAGCTCCTCCAGCGAGTACGCCTACACGGCCACCCGCATCGGGCAGCAGATCCTCGACGACACCCATGCGGTAGTCCACGTGAGGCTGGACGGGAACTTTCCCGGCGGCACCGTCACCCTTCGTTGCCAGTTCGAGCACCGTTCGGGAGTCATCGAGCGCCTGGCGATCGAGGTCTAGGAGTCCCGCATCCGCGCCCTGAGCACGTCGAGCTCGCACCCCGGCGCGTCGGGGTCGAAGCCGTGCTCGATGAGCCAGCGCGAGGCCGTCAGGCTTCGCAGCGACCACCAGGCGCGGATCGCGTCCCGGTCCGCGTCGGCGCCGTAGCCGGTGAGCAGGTCGTCCAGGCGCTCCTCGTGCCCGAGCGTCAGGATGGCGAGGTCGAACATGGCGTCGCCCGGCGCGGCCTCGGACCAGTCGATGACGCCGGTGACCTTGTCGTCGTCGACGAACACGTGGGTGATCTGCAGGTCGCCGTGGATGAACGCCGGCTCCCAGGGTCGGAGCGCGGTCTCGGCGATCTCACGGTTGCGCAGGATCACCTCGGCGGGCAGAACATCGTGGGCCAGCAGCCACGCGCACTCGCGGTCGAGCTCCATCGCGACGTCCTCGACGCTGCGGCCGGGCCACGGTGGCAGCGGTGCCTCGTGGAGCTCTCGGATGGCGGCCCCGGCGGCAGCCCATGCCGCGGGGGACGCCGTCGACGGTTCACCGAGCACGCCCAGGGCGGCGCCGGCCACGGCGGCTATCGCGAGCACGGGCGGCTCGTGCCAGAGGATCGCCGGGGTCGGGACCGGCACCATGCCCATCGCGCGTACCTCGATCTCGGCGTGCGCCGGATCGCCGTCGATCTTCAGGAAGACGTCGCCGACGCGCAGCGTCACCCGCTGGCTGTGCGCGACGACGACGGCGACCTCGTCCATGCCCCTACTGTCGCGGATGTCGCCACCGATGTCGCCGGATTACCTGATCGGTGAGAGTAGCGCCATCGTGGCGTAGAGCCCACAGGCGGCCCCGCGCCGCCTCCCTCGAGCCGACCCCGGATGCTCGCGAACGACACCTCGGCGGTGTGCGCCGGGGCGGACGTGTACAGCTACGGCGCTGTCGCCCCTTCACACCGGCGCCGACGGCGCGGCATGATCGCCTGACGAGCGGCGTCCGGAGTGTCGGGCTCCGCTCCGTCGGTCCGAGCGGAGGCGGGGATGTCCGAACTCACGATCATCGAGCGCTCGCCGGACCCGGAGCGTCCCGAGGAGCACAGCCGCCGCAAGCAGCCCTCGATCGCTGCCCGGATCCGGGACCTCGGCGAGAGTCGGATCGGGGCGATCCTCCTGCTGCTCGCGACCGCCGTGGCGATCACCTGGGCGAACATCTCCTACGACTCGTACCACGGCTTCTGGGACACCCACGTCGTCATCGGTGCCGCGGACCGCCTCTTCGAGTTCACGCTGCACGCCCTCGTCAACGATGCGCTCATGGCCGTGTTCTTCTTCACGGTCGGGCTGGAGGTGCGCCGCGAGTTCGCGATCGGCGAGCTGACGAGCTGGTCGCGCGCCGTCGTCCCCGTCGTCGCCGCCGTCGCGGGCCTCGCGATCCCCGCGCTCCTGTTCGTCCTGCTCAACCTGGACTCGGGGCAGGTGCACGCCTGGGGCATCGTGATCTCGACGGACACCGCGTTCCTCGTCGGGGCGCTCGCGCTCATCGGCCCCAAGGCGCCAGGCCGCCTCCGGATCTTCCTGCTGACCTTGGCCGTGGTGGACGACATCGGTGCGCTCAGCATCATCGCGCTCGTCTACACCTCGGACTTCGACCCGTTCCCGCTGCTCGTCGCCGCCGTCGGGCTCGCCGGGGTCTTCGCCACCCGGTACGTGCGCCGCGGTCGCGGACCGATCTACGCGGGGCTCGCCGTCGTCGTGTGGTTCGCGTTCCTCGCCTCGGGTGTGCACCCCACGATCGCCGGGGTGTCGATCGCCCTGCTCGTGCCGGTCTACCGGCCCAACCGCCGCGACGTCGAGCAGGCGCTCGAGCTCGCCCGCACCTTCCGGCAGTCGCCCAACACGCGGTACGCGCGGGAGGCCGCCAACAGCCTGCGCGAGTCGATCTCGATCAACGAGCGGCTGCAGTTCGCCTACGCGCCGTACGTCGCCTTCCTCATCCTGCCGCTCTTCGCGCTCGCGAACGCCGGCGTCCAGCTCGACGGCGAGATCCTCGCCCAGGCGTCCCGTTCGCCCGTCACCTGGGGCATCCTCGCCGGTCTCGTCGCGGGCAAGGTGCTCGGCATCGTCGGCTCCGTCGGTCTCATGCGGCTGTTCAGGGTCGGCGAGTTCGGGCCCGGGCTCACGCTCGACCGGATCGCCGGTGGTGGTGCGCTGTGCGGCATCGGCTTCACGATCTCGCTGTTCATCGTCGACCTCGCGATCACGGATCCCGCCGCCCAGAACGAGGCGCGGGTCGGGGTGCTCTCGGCGTCGCTCGTCGCCTTCCTGCTCGCCAC
>Ga0160449_1000765_pt1 | contig 17586 bp, 15 predicted proteins | sample HID1975I_E1MG_FD_108216 | JGI IMG/M metagenome (GOLD analysis project Ga0160449, IMG submission 108216) | Enriched soil microbial communities from UW Madison campus, WI, USA - HID1975I_E1 MG | ecosystem: Environmental > Terrestrial > Soil > Unclassified | place: USA: Madison, Wisconsin...
GCGATTTCGCCCATGATGTCGGTCACGCGCTGCACCGAGCTGACGATTTCCTGCATCGTCGTGCCGGCGCGCTCGGCGCTGATGGAGCCCTGGCTGATCTTTTGCACCGTGTCTTCGATCAGCGTCTTGATTTCCTTGGCGGCCTGCGCGCTGCGTTGCGCCAGCGTGCGGACTTCGGCCGCCACCACCGCGAACCCCTTGCCCTGCTCGCCCGCCCGCGCGGCTTCCACCGCGGCGTTCAGCGCCAGGATGTTGGTTTGGAAAGCGATGCCATCGATCACCGACACGATGTCGGCGATCTTCACCGAGCTGGAAGAAATCGCGCTCATGGTGCTGACCACCTCGGACACGGTCGCGCCGCCTCGGGATGCGGTCTCGGACGCGGTGGCCGCCAACTGGTTGGCCTGGCGCGCGCTGTCGGCATTCTGCTTCACCGTGGACGACAGTTGCTCCATGGATGCCGCGGTTTCTTCCAGGGACGCCGCCTGCTGCTCGGTACGCGAGGACAGGTCCGTGTTGCCCGCCGCGATCTCGCCCGACGCGGACGCCATGCTGTCCACGCCCGTCCGGATGTGCGCAATCGTGCCCGCCAGGTTGGCGTTCATGGATGCCAGGGCCTGCATCAACTGGCCGATCTCGTCGCGTGTCGTCACGGTAACGGTGCTGGTCAGGTCATTGGCGGCCACGGTGCGCGCCACGCGCACGGCGGCCGACAGCGGGCGGGTAATGCCGCGCGTCAGCAACACAGCCAGCAACAAGCCGCTGATCAGCGCCACCGAGCCGATGACGATCATCCAGAAATTGGCCGTGCCGTAAGCGCTTTGAATGTCGGCCGCGCTCGCATCGATCTCGGCGCGCTGCAAGGCGGACAGCTTGGTGATCTGGTCAATGAACTGGCGCGTGGCCGGCAGGAATTCCTGGGTGAAGACGCGGTTGGCCGTGTCCACGTCGCCGTCCTGCTTGGCCTTGAAGATGGCGTCACGCGTGCGCAGGTAATCCCCTCGGGACTTGCTGATGCCTTGCCACAATTGCGTTTCTTCGGGGGTCTGTATCAGCGGCTCGATCTGCTTTTGCAACGCGGAAGAATTCCGCGTGGACGCAGCGGCCTCTTCCGTGAAGAACGACGCCAGGCTGGCGTCGGTGCTTTTTGCAATGGCGGTGGTGCGGGTGACGCCGGCCTGGATATTGCGAGCCCAGTCGCTGATCAGGCGTTCCTTGATCAGTGACCGCTGGGTCACCGTTTCAACGGATTCATTGATGTTGGCCAGACTGACCAGGCCCACGATGCACATGACGATGATCATCGCCAGCAAGATTGAAAAGCCGCCCGCGAGACGGGTTCCAAGCTTCATATTTTTCATACTGCCTCCAGCATCCAACCAGGCGCGTGAATGCGGGTTTCGGCAGTTGCGGGACGCCGGCCAAATGCCGTCGCCCGTGCAAGCCAGACGCCCGCAAGCCCCTGGATGATCCGCCCCCAAAAAGATGGTGTTCGTTGTGTCGAGAAAATGCCGCCGGAGAAGTCGAAATCGAGGATTCTCGGGACGGTCCAGAGGATGCTAGCAGTCCGGATTTAGCTGACAACGAGCGAAATGGAGAACTTTTTGACGCAAGCTCCTGCGTTTGCGACGCCGCCTCAGGGGCGGTTTCCGTAAACAAAAAAGGCGGCCCTGTTTTGGCCGCCTTTGCGTGTACAACTGCTACCCGCCTGTGGCGCTAGTCCGCCACCGTGGGCCGCGCCAACTGGAACAAATCCGTGCTGCGAGCGTACCACCCGCTGCCGTGCATGCGCGCCACCAAACCCATCTCGGCCGTGTTCACATAGCCGCGTTCCGCGTCCTGCACATAAGCGTCAGCCACGTGCGCGCCCAGCACCCGACCGATCACGACGACCTGGCGCGGGCCGGTCACGATGGTGGCCTGGCTGACGCATTCCAGCGACACCGGGCTGCCCTGTATCAAGGGCGGACGCACATGCGCGGCGGGCAGCGCGGTCAGGCCCGCCTTGGTCAGCTCATCCACCCCAGGCGGATAGTCCGCGCAGGTTTGGTTCATTTGCTGCATCAGGGCTTCGGGCACCAGGTTCACCACGAACTCGCCGTTTTCGATGATGTTGGCGCTGGTGTCTTTCAGTTCACCGTTGGCGCGGCGCATCAGGCCGATGGCGACGGTGGGTGGCTGGTGCCCCATGACGTTGAAAAAGCTGAACGGCGCCGCGTTGACGCACCCGTCGCCCGATATCGTGGTGACCCACGCGATCGGGCGGGGGGTGACGGTCGAGGTCAGCAGCTTGTAGACCGTCTGCGAAGGCAGGGCGCTGAAATCAAAATGCATGTTTCAAGACTCCTGGGCGCCGCCCGCGTTAGCGGTGGACACTGCGGACACGGCCCGCTTTTCGCGAGTGTCGACCTGAAGCTGGAAAACGTCCGGCCGCGCATAGTGGCCGGAGACATCGAAGTCGTACTTGCCGCGCAGGATCTGGTTGGGGTTGATGTCGGCGTACAAAATGGTTTCGTCGGAAAAATCCGGGCCGGCCAGCACTTCGCCCAAGGGGTCGATGATGGCGCTGCCGCCGCGCATCAACACCGTGTCGGGCGCATTGCCCAGCGAGCATTCGAAGTCTTCCGGATACGCATCGCGGCGCAGGTGCTGGCAGGCGGTCAGCACATAGCAGCGGCCTTCCAGCGCGATGTGGCGCATGCTGGGAATCCAGCTATCGCGGTCGTCGGCCGTGGGCGCGCAGTACAAGGCCACGCCCTGGCTGTACATGTACATGCGCAACATGGGCATGTAGTTTTCCCAGCAGATGACGGCGCCGATCTTGCCGTAGGGCGTATCGAAGACGGGCATGGTCGAGCCGTCGCCAAAGCCCCAGATCAGCCGTTCGCCCGCCGTCGGCATCAGCTTGCGGTGCTTGCCGGCCAGGCCTTCCCGGCCATTGAAGTACAGCACGGTGCAATACAGCGTGCCGCCGTCGGCTTCGATGCAGCCCATGACGACGAAGCTATCGGTATCGGCGGCGGCCTGCGCCACGATGCCGACCTCTTCGCCATCCAGTCGCACGGCCTGCCGGTGATAGCTGGCGAAGGCGTCGCGGCCTTCGGGCTTGCGCACGCCGATGGGTGCGCCAAAGGAATTGCCCTTGGGGTAGCCACCCAGGAAGGCTTCCGGAAACACCAGCACCCGGGCGCCCTGCTCTGCCGCCTGCCGGATCAGCGACGCGGCCTTGTTGGCGCAGGCGACGCTGTCGGTCGGGATGGACGCCGCCTGGATCACGGCGGCCTTGAAACTCGCTTGCACGGACATGTTTCTCCTCGCTTTTTTTAGTGGATGGGGTCTTCATCGATGGCTTGGGCGCGGGTGTTCGGCAGGAACAAGCTGCCGATGATGCCCACTACCACCATCACGACGACCGGATACATCAAACCGCCAAAGATATTGCCGCTGGCCTGCGCCAGGTAGGTGGCGGTAAAGGGCACGATGCCGCCGAAGATGCCCGCGCCGATGTGGTACGGGAAGGATAGCGCGGTGTAGCGGATGCGGGCCGGGAACAGTTCAACCAGGTAGGACGCCACCGGTCCATAGACCATCGCGACCACGGCGGTCATCAACACCAGGATCAGGATGATGGTGGCGCGATCGACGCGGGCCGGGTCGGCGCGGTCCGGGTAGCCCGCCGCGCTCAAGGCCTGGGCATAGGCCGCACGGTCAAAACCGTTGACGGTGACGCCGCCCACGCTCATGGCGATGGCCTGGCCCGGCAGGGGCGCGGCGTATTCAAAGTTGATGCCCTTGCCGACCAGGAATTTCTTGGCCTGCACGCACACCTTCTTGTGGTCGGCATGGCTGCCGACCATCGCGGCCTGCAAACCGAAGTCGCACGCGCCGCCGCTGGTGTCGGCATGCACGCGAACCGGCGTGCTTTGCATGGCTTGGGCCAGCGCCGGGTTGCCGGCTTTCAGCAACACCTCGAACATCGAGTGGTAGCCGATGGCGGCGATGAACAGGCCTGCCATCATGATCCATTTGCGGCCGATACGGTCGGACAGCCAGCCGAACAGCACGAACGTCGGCGCGCCGATGATGAAGCCGATCAGAATCAGCGTGTAGACGCTGGTCTGGTCCAACTGCACGGCTTGCTGCAGAAAGATCATTACGTAGAACTGGCCCGTGAAGTAGGTGGCGCCCTGGCCGGCGGTGACGCCGATCAGCGCCAGCAGCACCAGGCGCAGGCTGGACCATTGGCCGAACGTTTCCTTGATGGGATTCTTCGACAGGCGGTTCTGCTGCTTCATGCGCGTGAAGACGGGCGACTCATGCAGCTTGGCGCGCACGTAGATTGAAATCGCCAGCATCACGATCGACAGGATGAACGGCAGGCGCCATCCCCATTGGCGGAAGTCCTCGGCGCTCATCGCTGCCTGGGTGCACAGGATGACAACCAAAGACAGGATCAGGCCGGCCGACGAGGTGATCTGAATCCACCCCGTCAACAAGCCACGGCGCTTGGGCTCGCAATGCTCGGCCACATAGATCACCGCGCCGCCGTACTCGCCGCCCACGGCCAGGCCCTGCACCACGCGCAGCGTCAGCAGCAGGATCCACGACAAATGGCCGGCCGATTCATAGGTAGGCAAGCAGCCGATCAGCACGGTGGCCCCGCCCATCATCACGACCGTGATCAGGAAGGTGTACTTGCGGCCCCACTTGTCACCCAGGTAGCCGAACATCACGGCGCCCAAGGGGCGAATGATGAAACCCACCGCCAGCGCGCCCAAGGCGGCCAGCAATGCCACCGTGGGGTTGTCCTGCGGAAACAGCACCTGGCTCATGAACACCGCCAGGGTCCCGTAGATGAAGAAGTCGTACCACTCGAACAAGGTGCCCAAGGTGGACGCCACGACCACCTGGCGTTCCTCTTTCCTGCTTAGCGTCGGCGCGTCGCCGATCCGCCCCACTGCTGCCACGTTTGCTTCCATGCTTGCTTTCCCCTGTGTTTTTAGATTGATACTGCTGTATGCATTAACTATTATCAAACTTAAAACCGGCCCGGACAAAGCTGGGGGAAACCCCAAACCGGGTCCGGCAGGGGGCCGCAAGCGCCTGCGAGCCGCTGCTACACTGCCGCCAAACACACAGTGGAGGCAGCAATGGCAAGGCCCGCCGGCAAGGTAGAAAAGAACACGGAAAAGACGCCGACCGCAGCGCGCAGGGGCATTCAATCCATTGAAGTGGGCTTTCGCATCCTGGACCTGATCCGCAAGACGGGCCGGCCCTTGCCGCTGAAGGAAATTGCCGACGCCTGTGAGCTGACCGTGCCCAACGTGCACTACTACCTGGTCAGTTTTCAGAAGGTGGGCGTGGTGCAGCAGCACGCGGACACGGGCCACTATGGCCTGGGGCCCTACGCGCTGCGGCTGGGGCTGGCGGCGCTGGAGCAGTTCGACGTGTTCACCACGGCGCGGCCCATCATGGCCGAGGTGGCGGCGGTGACCGGGCACACCGTGTTCCTGGGGGTGTGGGGCAACAAGGGGCCGACCATCGTGTATCGGGTGGAAGGCAGCCGCAGCAGGCCCTTGCTGGAATTGCGCGTGGGCACGGTGATGCCGCTGCTGTCGTCGGCGCTGGGCCGCAACTTCCTGGCGCATTTGCCGGACGCGCTGACCCGCGACCTGCTGGAGCGCGAGATGGCCTCATCCATTCCCGAAAGCCAGGGCGGCGCGCCCGGCAATTCCTATACGGCGAAAGACGTGCAGGCCATCCGCGACGAGGTGCAAAAGCACCACATCAGCCGCTGCCGCCATGCGCTGCTGCCGCACTTCACGTCGCTGTCCGCGCCCATCTTCGACATGCTGGGCGAGATGACGGCGGCCATCACCCTGATGGGGCCCGTGGGCGCCATCGACGACGATCTGGAGTCCGACACCGCGCGCCTGCTGCGTGAAAAAGCGCGGTCGATCTCGGCGATGGCGGGGTGGGAAGGGTCGGAGCCGAACACGGCCCCGACCGCTGGCTAAGGCGCGTCGCGCGCATCAGCTTTCCACGATGATCTTCGCGTCTTTGATGGTCTTGGCGTACTTGCGCTGTTCCTGCGCCATGAAGTCGGCAAAGCGCTGCACGCTGCCGCCGCCGTCTTCCGCGCCCACTTGCGCCAGCTTTTCCTGCACGTCCGCCATCGCCAGGACCTGATCGATATCGCGGTTCATGCGCTGGACCATGGCGTCGGGCATCTTGCCCGGGCCCACCATGCCGAACCAGATGCTGGCCTCGAAGCCCGGGTAGCCTTGTTCCGCCACCGTCGGCACATTGGGGTGGCTTTTCGAGCGCTGCTGCAAGGTCTGCGCCAACGCGATCACCTTGCCGGACTGCACCAATGGCGTGGCCGTCGTCATGCCTTCAAAGCAGTACTGCACATGGCCGCCCAACAAGTCGTTCATCAGCGGCGCCGACCCCTTGTACGGCACATGCAGCACGTCGATGCCCGCGCGTGCCTTGAAAATTTCCAGCGCCAGATGCTGGGCCGAGCCCGCCCCCGCCGACCCGAACACGATCTTGCCGGGCTGCGCGCGGCACAGCTTGACCAAGTCAGGCAGCGTCTTGGCGGGCTGCGACGCGCCACCGATCAGGATGGTGGGCGTCTTGCCCACCAACGCGATGGGCGAGAAATCGCGGTCCACGGAATAGGTCAGCTTGGGCTGCAAGCCAGGCGCAATGCCGTGGCTGTTCACATGCGCCATCAGCAGCGTGTTGCCATCGTTGGGCTGGCGCGCCACCTGCTCGGCCGCGATGACGCCCGCCGCCCCGGCGCGGTTTTCCACGATGACGGGAATATTCCACATCACGCCCAGCTTTTGCCCCAACAGGCGCGCCAGCACGTCGGTGCCCCCGCCCGCGGGAAAGCCCACCACGATCTTCACCGGACCCGACGGCATGTCCTGCTGCGCCCGCGCCGCGTTGGGCAGCACAAGCGCCGCCCCCAGCGCCGCGGCGCCGGTCATGAATTGCCTGCGTTGCATGCTTGTCTCCTCGCGCCGGCCTCGAAGGCCGGCTGCTTGTTTTGAATAGGCGCCGCCTGTTGCGGGTGGCGTTCAACGACTGATGCGGACCCACTTGCCAAACTTTTCGACCATGCGCTCTTCGAAACCGAAGCCCAGCCCTGGCTCTTGATGCAAGACCACGCGGCCCAGCTTGTGAGTCAGTTGCCGATCAATCAGCTTGCGGAAATTCAACACCTGGTCGTCCCAGAAAAATTCGACGTAGCGCGCGTTCGGCGTCGCCGCGACCAGCGGCGCATGCACGTCGTGGAACCAATGCGGGCAGACCACCACGCCGTAGCTGGCGGCCGTGGCCGCAATGCGCTTCCACTCGGTAATGCCGCCGCACACCGCCGCATCGGTCTGCAGGATGCCGGCCGCGCCCTTGTCGAGCAGTTCCTTGTGATACCAGCGGCCATAGCCGATTTCGGCCGTGGCGATCGGCAGATGCGTCAGCCGCGCCAGCTTGGCGTGGCTGTCGATATCGTCCGGCCCGAAGGGCTCTTCGATGAAATACGGCTCGTACTGCTCGAAGCGGCGGATGTACTGCATGGCCTGGGTCACGTCCTGCCAGGCGTTATTGCAATCCATCATCAGTTCGACATCCGGGCCCACGGCTTCGCGCGCCGCCTTCAAGCGCGCCTCTTCCTCGCGCGGGGACAAACGGCCGGTCTTCATCTTGACGGCGCGAAAGCCCTTGTCCACATAGCTGGCCATTTCCTCGCCCAGATGCTGGGGCGTCTTGCCGTCCAGGTAGTAGCCGCCGCTGGCGTAGGCAGGCACGGTTTCGAGCTCCATCGCTCCCAGGAATTTGTGCAGCGGCAGGCCGGCCGTCTTGGCGTTCAGGTCCCACAGCGCAATGTCCAGCGCACTCAGCGCGCGCATCACGGTGCCCTGCCGGCCTTGCAGCAGCGCCTCTTGGTACATGGCTTGCCACAGGCCTTCAACGGCGTGTGAATCGCGGCCCAGCAGCACCGGCGCCAACAGGCTTTGCACGGCTGCTTCGAAGATGGCGCCGCCGGCGCTGCCCACGTAGCAGAAGCCGATGCCTTCCACGCCGTCGCTCGAACGGACCTTGACCAGGCCGTAATGGCGCGTGGAAACGCTACGGTTCGAAAACGATGTGACTTTATCCAGGGGCACCGCGGCGGCGCAAACGTCGATGGATTCAATAATGGGCACGGCAAGCTCCTTGATGGCGGGGATCCAACGGGCGACGCCGGCGCCTCGTGCGCGGGCGGATCGCTCTGGACGTATTCTTCCCGCCACCAAAGAAAACAACAATTATCTTCACCCATCTTTAGAATACGGAAAATCCATCTTCACGAAGGGCCAGCGCCGTGGACTCCCGCTTTCTTCAAACCTATGTGCATGTGGTGGAGCTGGGCTCCATTGCCCAGGCGGCGCGCCACCAAGGCTTGACGCCCGCCACCGTGCAGCAGCGACTGCGCGCGCTGGAGGGCGACGTGGGCAGCGCCCTGATCGCCCGGTCTGGCCGCACGGTCAAGCCCACGCCTGCCGGCATCCGCATTCTTGAGCGCGCCCGCCATATCCTGCGCGACGTGCGCGACCTGCGCTCGGCGGCCAGCGACACGGAGCTTCCGGCCGGCCCCTTGCGCCTGGGCGCCACGCCCACCGCGCTGACCGGCATCATGCCGCCGGTGCTGCGCACCTGGGTGGCCCGCCATCCCCATATCGAGATCTACATCGAGCCCGCGCCCACCACCCTGCTCTACAGCAAGGTGCTATCGGGCGAGCTGGACGGCGCGCTGCTGGTGCATCCGCTGTTTGCATTGCCCAAGACGTGCGATTGGCGCGACCTGCGCCACGAACCGCTGGTGTTGGTGACGCCGGCCGACATGAAGGTGCGCGACCCGTTGGCCGTCATCGCGCGCGAACCCTACATCCGCTATGACCGCAGCGTGGTGGGCGGCAAGATGGCCGACGACTACCTGCGCATGCACAACCTGCGGCCGCACGTGCGCTTTGAGCTGGACGGCATCGATTCCATTGCGAAGCTGGTGGCCGAGGGGCTGGGGGTGGCGGTGCTGCCCGACTGGGCCGTCACCGGCGAACCGGCCGCGCGGGTGACGCGCTGGCCGCTGCCGGCGCCCTGCCCGGTGCGAACGGTAGGCGCCATCTGGCAGCGCGCCGGTGTGCGGTCGGAATTGATGCGGGCGTTCGTCGCGCTGACGGAATCGCAGCTGGGTTTGACGCGCGGCCAGGCTTAGGCGATGGCGTCCTGGCCATTGCGGGCAACGACCACGCCATGGGTCACGACCAGGCGGCGCGGCTTGCGCGTCACCACGGCCTCGGCCACACAACTGGCGTCGACCAGCACCAGATCGGCCCGCGCGCCAGGCGTCAGCCCGTAGTCCGCAAAGCCACAGGCGCGCGCGGCGGCGCCGGTGACGCAATCAAACGCCCATTCCACTTCGTCGTCGCGGCGCAGATCGTTGCGCAGGCCGATCATCATGGCGCGCGCCAGCATGTCGGGGCTGCCATACGGCGTCCAGGTGTCACGAATGCCGTCGTTGCCGCCGAAGATCGTCACGCCCGCCTCGCGGCAAGCACGCACGCCGGGTACCGGCCGCGACGGCGGCGCCGTGGTCAACACGGCCACGTCCAGCATCGCCAAACGTTTGAGCAACCCGTCCAGGCGCTTGGCGTCAACGCCACCCAGGCAGAAAGCGTGGCTGATGACGACCTTGCCTTGCATGCCCAGCGCCTGGACGCGGTCCAGAATCAGGTCCAGCGTGAACGCGCCCAGTTCGCCGGGCTCGTGCAGATGGATGTCGACCGGCTTGCCATGCTTTTCGGCCAGCCCGAACAGCACATCCAGTGATTGGGCGGGATCGCGGTCGATGGCGGACGGGTCCAGCCCACCCAACACATCAGCGCCTTGCGCCAGCGCCTGGTCCAACAGATCGGCGGTGCCGGGTCGCACCAACAACCCCGATTGCGGAAAGGCCACGGTTTGAATTTCCACGCGGCCGGCCAAGGCTTCGCGCGTGGCATGCACGCCATCCAGGTGACGCAGGCCCGCGTCGGTGTCCACGTCGACATGGCTACGGATGCGAGTGGCGCCTTCGCGCAGGAAGGCCAGCGCCAACGCGCGCGCATGGCTGGCCGCGTCATGGCCCGTATTGGCGCGCCAGGCGCGTTCGTTTTCAATGCGGTCGGTCAGGGCGGGGCCAACCGTATTCACATACCAAGGTGAATCCCAGTTGGTCTTGTCCAGGTGGGTATGGCCTTCAACCAGCCCCGGCAACAACAAGGCGCCGCCGCCATCCTCAACAAGCATGTCGGCCGGCGCCTGGATACCCGGTTGGATTTGCAAGATGCGCCCACCGCGCACCAACACGTCGGCAGCCTCGGCGGCATTGTTCGCCACGATGCGGACGTTTTTCAACAGCAGGTCGGTCATGGATTTTTCCCGGACGAACGAAAGCGGCCGGCCCGAAAGGCCGGCCACGTATCAGCCCAAAGGTTCAGACTTGCGGCGGTTCGATCCAGAAGAAGCGTTCGCCTTGGCGGACCATGTCGGCGACGCCCTCGGCGCCGATGCGATAGTCCGAACCCATCAGCGATGCACCGCCGTCTTCATGGATGTGGATAACGGCCAGCGGGTCATTGGCCATGGTGTACCAGTAGTACCCGGGCTTGAGATCATGCAGGTCAGTAGTCATTGCTCGAGTATACAAACAACACCGCCTGTACAAAAAGACAACACAAATACAAAGCGCGCCTGACAGCGTGAACACGACACGTCATACTGCCTGCTCCTGATTTGAATTAGCTGGTGCATTTGACACACATCGGTTTGGAAGCGAAACGCAGTACGCGAACGTAATACGCGGACTTCGGCCGAGAGGAGAGCAGCGAGCGCATGAAAAGGCAGTCACTTCAATTCAGCGAGCCGCTCAAGCAAGCCGTCCTGGCGGGCTTGAAAGTGCAAAGTCGCCGCATTCTGAAGCCGCAACCCACCAAACCCACGACGGTTTGGTATGCGGACGCCGCCGATTCTGGCCGCTGGGTGGCAATGGGTCCCGTTCGCGATAACCCCTCAGAATTGCGACGAACGTCCAGTTGGGTCAGATGCCCCTACGGCAAAACCGGCGAGAGCATCACGCTGACTGACGAAGCGGGAAACGCATTCGCCACCGCGCTTATTGTCGGTGTACGCATCCAGCGCCTGCAAAGTCTGACCGAAGCCGATGCGCGCGCCGAAGGCACGGAAGCCTTGTACCAATCCTCCGCGCTATTGCCTGGCGTTCCACTTCAAACAGCGTTTGCTTTGACGTGGTGCGAACGCTACGGCTCGCACGCCTGGGCGGCCAATCCTTGGGTATGGGTGGTGGAATTCCGCGGCGCTCAATCGATCTGATGCAATCCAGGCCGCGCAGCCCCTCGCGATAGTGACCGTCTGTAACGCACCGGTATGACTTCACCTGATTCCACTTCATTTCAATCGATTTCAGGTTTACGTTTACCAGAGCGTAAGTACTATCTTGCACCGCAGCACGCACGCGTTGTCCAGCAAGGGGACGGTTGCGGATTGTCGCTATTGAGGAAGTCGCGCTTACGAATCCGCGACGGAAAAGCCCGAAAATAGGGGCGTCGAATACTCAACTTTGCTGTGTCGCGCAGCAGGCAGGTGCAACATGAAAAAATGGCTAATTGCTAGTGCCGGTGCCGCGGGTCTGCTGATTTCCAGCGTAGCCCTCGCCCGGGTGGACGTGGGTATCTCAATCGGCTTGCCCGGCGTGGTTTACCCAGCCCCGGTGTACGTGGCGCCCGCCCCGGTATATGTGGCGCCGCCCCCGCCCGTGTATTACCGCCCGGCGCCCGTGTATGTGGCGCCTCCGGTGGTCTACCCCGCTCCGGTTTACTACCGTGGCGGCCCTCACTGGCGCGGCGGTCCGCCTCCGCGTTATTACGGTCCGGGTCCCGGTCATTACCGAGGCCATGGCCACGGCAAGGGCCGCGGCGACTGGCATCGTTAAAAGCAAAGGCCACTCTGACGAGTGGCCTTTTTTTTCCGTTGGGACAATGTCCGGTGCCCCATTGGAATGACGATCAGGCCGCGGGGACCCGTACCGGCTTTTCCGCCACGACGGCGGATTTTTGGGATACCTGCGCGGGCTTGCCATCCGCCCAACGCGGTAATTCCTGAACAAGATCAATCCATCTGCGGGGCGCACTGGACGCCCGCCACCAACCATTATGCGGACGCATGGGCAAACTCCGGCTCACCGTTAAAACGCACACCATTGATTTCTTGGAACAATTGACGGCTTTCCTGTTCTGCTTCGTGCAAGTCTGAGAACGGCGCCTGTCCAGGCACAGTCCAGCATTTTTCCGGCGCGGTTCCGCCGACTCGGCGGGTCCATATCTGCACGCGGTAGCCCTGTTCGTCTTCACGAGCGACAGAGCATCTCACACGAAAATCTCCAATCATTCTTGAAGTCATGGACAACTCCTTGTTATATAAGTGAATGAAGCGTGTAGAACGCGGGTGTATTGTGCCGCATCTATCCGGCCCTTTTATTAAAAATACACAATTGCTCACATCAAAATCATGCACTTACCCGAGCAGGATAATGAGCAAAAACGACAGCAATATGTCGACATGATAAAAAAAAACGGAGCCCAAAGGCTCCGTTTTCTTATCAGCCATTTGGCCGATGGACGCATTGCGCGTCAGGGTTTCAGTACCGTCAAACCACCCATATACGGCTGCAACGCCTCGGGAATCAATACGCTGCCGTCAGGCTGCTGATGATTTTCCAGCACGGCGACCAACGCGCGGCCCACGGCCAAACCCGAACCATTCAAGGTATGCACGAATTCCGGTTTGCCCTGGGCGTTGCGGAAACGCGCTTGCATGCGGCGGGCCTGGAACGTTTCGCAATTGGACACCGACGAAATTTCGCGCCAGGTATTTTGCGCCGGCAGCCACACTTCCAGGTCATAGGTCTTGGCCGAACCAAAGCCCATGTCGCCGGTGCACAGCAGCATGACGCGGTACGGCAGGCCCAGCAATTGCAGGACGCGCTCGGCGTGGCCGACCATGTCTTCAAGGGCTTCGTAAGACTGGTCCGGCTGCGTGATCTGCACCATTTCGACCTTGTCGAATTGATGTTGGCGGATCATGCCACGGGTGTCGCGGCCACCGCTGCCGGCTTCGGAACGGAAGCACGGCGTATGCGCGGTGAGCTTGAGCGGCAGGTCGGCGGCGGCCTGGATGGTGTCGCGCGCCACGCTGGTCAGCGTGATTTCCGACGTGGAGATCAGGTATTGGTCTTCACGCACGTACGGGTTGCCCGCGGCATCGACCTTGGGATCGTCATCGCCGCCGCCCTTGGACACGGCGAACATGTCGTCCTTGAACTTGGGCAACTGGCCTGTGCCGTACAAGGTGGACGCGTTGACGATGTAAGGCGTATAGCACTCGGTATAGCCGTGCGTGCCCGTTTGCAAGTCCAGCATGAACTGCGACAGCGCGCGGTGCAGGCGGGCGATGGGGCCGCGCATGAACGAGAAGCGCGCGCCCGACAGCTTGGCGGCCATGTCGAAATCCAGGCCCAGCGGTTCGCCGATGGCGACGTGGTCGCGCGCCTCGAACGCAAGCGCCGGCGGGTTGCCGTCGGCACCCGCTTCACCCGGCAACCAGCGACGGACTTCAACGTTGTCGTCAGCGGATTCGCCCAAGGGCACACTGGCGTGCGGCAAGTTGGGCACCGACATCAGCAGGTCGTTAAGCGGCGCCTGCAAGGCGGCCAGCTCTTCTTCCAACTGCTTCAGACGGACAGGCACCGCCTGCGATTCCGCCATGACGGCGCTGGCGTCTTCGCCCTTGGCCTTCAACTGACCGATCTGCTTGGCCAGCGCGTTGCGGCGGGCTTGCAGGGACTCGGTTTCGGTCTGGACGGCCTTGCGGCGAGACTCCAGGTCGTTGAACCGTTCCGTGTCGAAGGACACGCCACGGCTCTTGAGGCGGTCGACGACGGTTTGCAGGTCTTTGCGCAGCAGTATCGGGTCTAGCATGTTGATGTCGGTTGAGGTTCTAGTGAAGGCAATGGGCAGGGCCCGTTACCGGTTCTTGGCGCGTTCCTGTGCGTCCAGCTCGCGCAGGAATGCCAACTTTTGCTGGATTTTAGCCTCCAAGCCGCGATCGGTCGGCCGATAGAAGGAAGGCTTGAGTCCATCAGGGAAATATTGTTCGCCGGCGGCGTAGCCGTGCGGCTCGTCGTGGGCGTAGCGATAGGCCTTGCCGTGGCCCAGTTGCTTCATCAGTTTGGTGGGCGCGTTGCGCAGGTGGATGGGCACCGGCGCGCTGCCGTGTTCGGCCGCGAACTGGCGCGCCTGGTTGTAGGCGTTGTAGACGGCGTTGGACTTGGCCGCACACGCCATGTAGACCACCGCTTGCGCCAGCGCGAGCTCGCCTTCGGGCGAACCCAGGCGCTCGTAGATGTCGGCGCCGGTTACGGCCAGGTCGGTGGCGCGCGGGTCGGCCAGGCCGATGTCTTCCACCGCCATGCGAACCAGGCGACGCGACAGGTATTTGGGATCAGCTCCGCCGTCGATCATGCGGCAGAACCAATACAGCGCGGCGTCGGGATTGGAACCGCGCACCGATTTATGCAGCGCGCTGATCTGGTCGTAGAACGCGTCGCCGCCCTTGTCGAAACGGCGCAGGTTTTGCGACAGCGATATTTCCAGCCAGGCCGCATCCACCGTGTCGCGGCCCGCCGACTGGGCGGATTCCGCCACGACTTCCACCGCGCTGATCAAGCGCCGCGCATCGCCGTCGGCCCAGGCGGCCAACTGTTCGCGCGCGTCGGGTTCGACGCGGATGGACTCGCCTTCATCCAGCCCTTCGTTCAGCGCGTGTACCGCGCGGTCGACCAGTTGCTGCAATTCCTCGGGCGATAGCGACTGCAACACATACACGCGCGCCCGCGACAACAGCGCCGAATTGACTTCGAAGGACGGGTTTTCAGTGGTGGCGCCGATGAAGGTGAACAGCCCGCTTTCGACGTAGGGCAGGAAAGCATCCTGCTGCGCCTTGTTGAAGCGGTGCACCTCGTCCACGAACAGAATGGTGCGGCGGCCTTGGCCTTGCGCCACCTGCGCCACCGTGACGGCTTCGCGGATGTCCTTGACGCCGCCCAGCACCGCCGAAATGGCGATGAACTGCGCATCAAACCCGTCAGCCATCAGGCGCGCCAGCGTGGTCTTGCCCACGCCGGGCGGCCCCCAGAAGATCATGGAATGCGGACGGCCGGACTCAAACGCCACGCGCAGCGGCTTGTCAGGGCCCAGCAGGTGCGACTGCCCGACCACGTCGGACAAGGAACGCGGGCGCAGGCGCTCGGCCAGGGGCACATAGGGCCGATGCGCAGGATCGGCCGCGAAGAGATCGTTGCTCATTGGCAGCAGATGGGGGAAGACGGCAAGAAATACAAGTCAGCATTACACCATGACCGCCGCCTGCACCCCGTGTAACGCGCGGCGGCGACTAGGCCAGCTCGGGCGGCGCGAAGCGGCGGTTGGCCAGCACCGGCAACACCTTGCGCGCATGCGCCAGACGTTCCGGGTCAATATCGGCAAACACCAGCGCCGGGCCCTCACCCGCGCGCGCCGTCACCACGCCCAGCGGGTCCACGACCATGCTGCAACCGATATTGCGTTCGCCGCATTCCCCGGTGGCCGCCACGTAGCAGGTGTTTTCCAGCGCGCGTGCCGTCACCAGCACTTCCCAGTGCATTTCCTTAAGCGGGCCGCGCACCCAGGCCGCCGGCAGCACCAGCAGGTCGGCGCCGTCCAGCGCCAGGCGGCGCGCCAGTTCCGGAAAACGCACGTCGTAGCAGGTCATGAGCCCCACGCGCAGGCCGCCAATGTCCAGCAGCGGGGGAAGTTCGGTGCCGGCCGTGACGTTGGTGGATTCCTTCATCGTGAAGGCGTCATACAGGTGCAACTTGCGGTATTGCGACACGATCCGCCCATCCTGGACGGTAACCAAAGTATTCCAGACCCGCCCTTCGCCCGTCGGAACGTGCACGCACATCATGGTGGCAAGGGACGAACCACGGCTGGCTTCAAGCAGCCGGGTCATGAACGGGCCGTCCAGCGGCTGGGCCGCTTTCAGCACGATTTGCGGGTCGGTAATGTCGCGGGCCAGGATGCCCTCGGGCAAGACCAAAAGCCCCGCGCCCCCTGCGCTGGCGCGCTCCATCAGGTCAATGCAGACCTGCGCGTTTTCTTCCCAGACCCGGCTGACGGCGAACTGGCCCAAAGCGACTTTCAACATGGCTTTTCCTTCATGGAGCGCGGTGGTTTCGCGGATTTCCTATTGTCGCGCCAACCTGCCCCTGACACAGCCTACGGGTAAGCCCTAGCTGCCGCTTGTAAATTTCTTTCACGATAATGAAAAAAACAAACTTTCAAGTAAATATTTTCCAGAATCGAGCGCCCGCCATGACCAATTCCTCTTCCCCCGCCGCCTTGTTGGATGTGAACGGCAAAGGCCTGGGCGCGTTTCCCGAGTCCTGTACGACGGCCGGTGTGGCCGCGCTGAACTGGAACCTGTTGAACGAAGACGTCAGCCTGCCCGTGGCGGTGTTGTATGAGGCGCGCGTGCGCCACAACCTGCAATGGATGCAGCAGTTCATGGAGGCGTACCACGTCAAGCTGGCGCCTCACGGCAAGACCACGATGAGCCCCGCCCTGTTCAAGCGCCAGATCGACAACGGCGCATGGGGCATCACGCTGGCAACCGCGCCGCAAGTGCTCGCGGCGTACCAACACGGCATACGCCGCGTGCTGATGGCCAACCAATTGGTGGGCCGCGCCAACATGGCCATCATCGCGCGCCTGCTGCAAGACCCCGCATTCACGTTCTTCTGCATTGTCGATTCACCCGCCAACGCCGCCCAATTGGGCCAGTTCTTCGGCGAGCAAGGCCTGACCCTGCCGGTGCTGATCGAGCTGGGTCCCACGGGCGGACGTACCGGTGTGCGCGACGACGCGCAACTGCAAGCGGTGATCGACGAGATCGGCCGCTGGCCTAGCCTGGCGCTGGCCGGCATTGAAGTCTATGAAGGCGTGTTGCAGGAAGAAAGCGCCATCCGCGCCTTCCTGCGCCGCGCCACCGACGCCCTGCGCGGCCTGGCCACCTCGGGCCGCCTGCGCAAGAACGGCCCCGCCGTCATCTCGGGCGCGGGTTCGGCCTGGTTCGACGTGGTGGCCGAGGAATTCTCGCAACTGGATATCGGCGTGCCGCTGGAAGTGGTGCTGCGTCCCGGCTGCTACCTGTCGCACGACGTTGGCGTCTACCGTTCGGCCGCGGAACGCATCAACGCCCACAATCCCGTGGCGCAAAAAATGGAACCGGGCCTCTTGCCCGCCTTGCAGGTCTGGGCCTATGTGCAATCGTTGCCCGAACCCGGCCGCGCCATCATCGCCCTGGGCAAGCGCGACGCCGCATTCGACGCCGGCCTGCCCACACCCGCCCTGCACTTCAGGCCGGGCCGCGTCAGGCCGGGCC
>Ga0160449_1000766_pt1 | contig 17491 bp, 13 predicted proteins | sample HID1975I_E1MG_FD_108216 | JGI IMG/M metagenome (GOLD analysis project Ga0160449, IMG submission 108216) | Enriched soil microbial communities from UW Madison campus, WI, USA - HID1975I_E1 MG | ecosystem: Environmental > Terrestrial > Soil > Unclassified | place: USA: Madison, Wisconsin...
TTTTATGAAGCCGATTTGCACAATCGGCTTCCTGTTTTGCTCAACTTAGTATAAAAAAGCAGGCTTTCAGATCCCCTTTTAAAATTGCATTCTTTTTAATTTGCACTGCAAGGAGCAAGCCTTGAACACAATTTCGGTTACTCGTCGGGCAGCCGTGCTCGCTTTTGCTATGGCTTTGTCTGCCTGTAGCTCAACGCCTCCGGAAGACCGCCCTTCAACACAAGTGGCGCCTGGCACCCAATCCCGTCCGGTTCTTTCTGGGGATGAAGCGCAGAACTTTGTTCAGGCGCGCTACTTCTCGTCTAAGAATAAAGATGAAGCCCCGTGGACACCGTCTTCTATTCGCATTCCTGCGCAACCTGACTTTGTTGTGGGTGCCGCTGGTGGCGAAGGTGTAACGCATACTTCGATTCAGGCCGCCGTCGATGCAGCCATGATTAAGCATAGCAACGCGCGCCAGTACATTGCTATTCAGCCGGGCGAATATGCCGGTACGGTTTATGTGCCAGCAGGCTCCGGTAGCGTCACGCTGTACGGCACCACCGATAACGCAAGTGATGTCAAAATCACGATGCCTCTGGACTCAGAAATTGACGTGAATACCTGGCGTCGTGCGGTTAACCCATCAGGCAAATATATGCCGGGTAAACCAGCCTGGTATATGTTCGATAATTGCCAGAGCAAGCGTAGCGCGACCGTTGGCATCATGTGTTCTGCGGTAGTGTGGTCACAGAACAATGGCTTGCAGATGCAAAACCTGACTATCGCCAACACCCTGGGTGACAGCGTTGATGCGTCTAATCATAAGGCCGTGGCGCTGCGTACCGATGGCGATAAAGTTCAGTTGAACAATGTTCAACTGCTGGGCCGTCAGAATACTTTCTTCGTGACCAACAGCGATGTACAAAACCGCCTGTTGACCGATCGCCAGCCGCGTACTCTGGTGACGAACAGCTATATCGAGGGTGATGTGGATGTGGTGGCTGGCCGTGGCGCGGTGGTGTTTGATAACACTGATTTCCGTCTGGTCAATAGCCGTACTCCAGAAGGTTCGGTGTTCGCACCTGCCACTCTGCCAAATATTTATTACGGTTTCCTGGCCATCAACAGCCGCTTTAGCGCTGCTGGCGATAACACCGCACAATTGGGTCGCGCCTGGGATGTTGAAGCGAGCGAAAACGGTTACAGCGCAGGCCAGACGTCTAACGGCCAGGTTGTTATCCGTGACAGCGTGATTAACGAAGGTTTCAACAATGCGAAACCGTGGGGTGATGCCGCAGGTTCTAAGCGTCCGTTTACCGGCAATACCGGAACCAAAGGCGAGAAAGGCGAAATTCAGCGAGATCTGAATGATGCCAACGCGAACCGCATGTGGGAATTCAACAACCGCGGTGTAGGTAGTTCTGTGGTTGAAGAAGCGAAATAATCCAACGCTTTAAAACAAAAAACCTCGCCCAGGCGAGGTTTTTTTATGCTTAAAAATCAATGGGCGTTAACAACAACCCACATCGGGCCTTGCCCTACGGCATAACGGCCTTTCTCTTCGAGTAAACCTTGCTCACCGGTGATCTGATAAACCGCGATATGGTGCGATTTCTGCCCTGCGGCAATCAGATATTTACCACTGTGGTCAACGTTAAAGCCGCGTGGTTGAGTTTCCGTTGGCTGGTAGCCTTCCACCGCAAGCACGCTGCCGTCTTCCGAGACGCTAAATACCGTGATGATGCTGGCGGTACGGTCGCAGGTATACAGATGGCGGCCATCCGGCGTGATGTGAATATCAGCCGCCCAACGGGTGTCTGAAAAACCTGGAGGCATGATATCCAGCGTTTGCACGCATTCAATTTTGCCGTAAGCATTTTTCAGCTCCCAAACATCCACAGAGCCGTTCAGTTCGTTGACGCAGTAACCGTATTGCTGATTCGGGTGGAATGCCATATGGCGCGGGCCAGCCCCTTCAACGGTGGTCACTTCCGCTGGGGTTTGTGCGACCAGATGACCGTCGTCAGACAAGGTGAACTGGCAAATGCGGTCTTGCTTGAGCGCAGGCACCCATAGCGTGCGGTTATCAGGCGAAATGTTAGCGGAATGGCAACCTTCCAGGCCTTCAACCACATCCACAACATCACCCGGCAGGCCGTCGTTAGCCAGACTCACCGCACTGACACTTCCGGCATTATAAGACGCGCTGAACAGGAAACGGCCCTGATGGTCGGTAGAGATATGCGTTGGGCTTCCCGGTATTGCCGTCACACCCGCTTCCGTTAGCGTGCCGTCATCCGGCGTAATGCGGTATGCAATAACGCGAAACTCAGGGCGCACGCCCACATACAGGTAACGTTTGTCCGGGCTAATCACCATTGGCTGAACCTGGCCTGGGGCATCAACAACCTGCACCAGAGTCAGTTCACCATTTTGGTTAAGTTGCCAGACGTGAATTTGCTGGCTTTCCGGGCTGGCGGTATAGACTGTTTGTTTCATGAAATCTCTCTCCTCCCAACGTCTTGAGTAATAGTCACAAGGGTAGTGCGTTTTACCGACTCGTGTTGTCATTTTGAACAACGCCGCAAGCGGTGTAACATCGGCACAGGCCTTATGATTCTGAATTTGACTGGAACCCTAAATGACTTATCGCGTAATCGCCCTTGATCTCGACGGCACGTTACTCACGCCGCAAAAAACTATTCTTCCTGAATCACTGACAGCTTTACAACGCGCACGTGACGCTGGCGTGAAAGTTGTCATTGTGACGGGACGTCATCACGTTGCCATTCATCCTTTTTATCAGGCACTGGCTTTAGAAACACCTGCAATTTGCTGTAATGGGACTTATTTGTATGATTATCATGCGAAAAAGGTGCTTGAGTCCGATCCGTTGCAGCCCGCGCAAGCAAACCAGCTGCTTGATTTGCTGGATGCCCACAATGTTCATGGGCTGATGTATGTCGATGAAGCAATGCTGTATCAGGAAACCACCGGGCACGTTTTACGTACCGAAAACTGGGCGAAATCGCTGCCAGAATCCCAGCGTCCGGTGTTCCGCCATGTGAACTCGCTGCGTGAAGCGGCGCATGATGTTGAGTCTATCTGGAAGTTTGCGCTGACGGATGAAGACACCGTGAAGCTGAAAAACTTCACCCGGGTGGTTGAACATGAATTGGGACTGGCGTGCGAATGGTCATGGCATGATCAGGTTGATGTTGCGCAAAGCGGTAACAGCAAAGGCATGCGTCTGGCGCGTTGGGTTGAATCGCAAGGCTTATCTATGAGCGATGTGATGGCTTTCGGCGATAACTTTAACGATTTAAGTATGCTGGAAAGTGCCGGACTTGGCGTGGCGATGGGCAATGCCGATGACGCCATTAAAGCACGTGCCGATTTGGTGATTGGCACCAATCTGGAAACCGGTATCGCTGAGACGATTTATAAGCATCTGATTTAAATCGGTGGATGACGCTTCGTTTATTTCCCCTACGAGTTCGGTGTTGTAGGTCGGGTAAGCGAAGCGTTACCCGACAACAGAGCACATCACGCGGTTATCGACACGCTTTTGATTTGCGCGTACAACCACTGGCCAGGTTTTATCATTAGCTCATCTCTTGCCCACGGGCTAATCCGCGCCCACAGCGTTCGCGAACCCACTTCCAGTTGCACTTCTACCTGCCCTTCATCGTCATAACACTGAGCCACTTTGGCACGCAGCACGTTACGAATACTGCTGTTGACCGGCGGCTGGAGAATCAACGAAACGTCTGATGCCTGAATGCGAATACGCAACGACGCCTGCAACGGTTTATCGAGTTTGTTGACCCATAAATGCTGATCGCCGAGCGCAAGTGCCGTCATGGCGTAATGTGGATGATGCTCGAGCACCGTCACTTTCAGCACGCTACTTTGCTGCTCTTTAGGCAACCACGGGTGCATCACACTGCTGCCCCAAACCTCTTCCAGATTGCCAAAAGCTTTGACTTCACCGCCATCGAGCACCAGCACTTTATCCGCCAGATGCAGAATTTCTTCCAGCGAGTGGCTGACGTAAAGCATCGGGATATTAATTTCCCGCGCCAGACGTTGCAGATACGGCAGCAGTTCGCGCTTGCGGGGGATATCCAGCGAGGCGAGCGGTTCATCTAACAGCAGCAGTTCAGGCGAAGTTAATAAAGCGCGACCAATCGCCACGCGCTGTTTTTCCCCACCGGACAAACTCCATGGGAAACGTTCTAACAGCGGCTCAATACCTAACAGCGCCACCAGTTTATCGAACTGCCCGGCAGCGGATCGCGGCATACCGTATTTTAGATTGCCGCGCACGCGGTAGTGTGGGAACAGGCGCGCATCCTGAAACACATAGCCAATTCGGCGTTTTTCAGGGGCCAGGAAACGCTTATTCTCGGCATCGCTCAGTACGCGGTCGTTCAGGACAATTCGCCCTTGTTGCGGGTGAGTCAGGCCGCTAATGGCATTAATCAGCGAGGTCTTTCCTGCACCAGAAACGCCAAATACGGCAGTAATCCCCTGCCCCGGCAATGTTTCATTTATGGCTAAACGATGCTCTCCCAGCGTCTGAACGAAATTTAGCTCCAGCATCAGAGTGCCCCTATCCGTTTACGGCTCTGGCGGGCCAGCCATTCCGCCACCAGCAAAGACGCCAACGCCAGCACAATGGAAATCACGCACAAACGCGCTGCCGCACTTTCGCCGCCAGGGGTTTGAATCAGGGTGTACATCGCCGAAGGAATGGTGCGGGTTTCGCCAGGAATATTGGAAACGAAGGTGATTGTGGCGCCGAATTCACCGAGCGAGCGGGCAAATGCCAGAACGGTTCCGGCAATAATTCCCGGCAACGTGAGCGGTAAAGTGATGGTGCAGAACACTCGCCAGCGCCCGGCACCGAGCGTGCGTGCAGCCTGTTCGAGTTTCATATCCACACCTTCGAGCGCAAGGCGAATCGCTCGCACCATCAGCGGGAAGGACATCACCGCCGCCGCCAATACTGCGCCGCGCCAGCTAAACGCAAAGGTAATTCCAAAAACGTCGTAGATCCAGGCACCAATTACGCCACGTCTGCCCATCGCAATCAGCAATAAATAACCAACGACTACAGGGGGGAGAACTAATGGGAGATGGATGATGCTGTCGAGCAGGGCTTTGCCGGGGAACCGGCAACGCACCAGCACCCAGGCAAAGAAGATCCCAAAAGGGAGGCTAAATAGCACCGCAAGGGTAGAGACTTTCAGGCTCAGCAGTACCGCCTGCCATTCGGGATCGGTCAATATCATTACTTAGTCGTAAATCCGTAACGTTGGAAGATAGCTGCCGCTTCCGGTCCTTTCAGATAAGTGTAAAACGCGCTAACGGTTGGGTTGTCGTGGCCTTTGACAATCGCAATCGGATATTCCACTTTCTGGTGGGAATCTTCCGGGAATGTGCCAACCACTTTCACGCCTTTACTCGCCACCGCATCGGAACCGTAAACGATACCCATCGGTGCTTCATCACGTTCAACCAAAGCCAGTGCGCCACGCACATCTTCTGCCGGCGCTAATTTTGGTGAGAGCGTATCCCATGCGCCTAATTTTTGCAGCGCTTCTTTGGCATAAATGCCTGCTGGAACGTGGTCCGGGTCGCCAACGGCCAGACGGCCACCGTTGAGCAATGACGCCCAGTCAGTTTTAGCGTCAATAGCAACATCGCCAATTTTGCTGGCTTTCGGCGCAACGACTACCAGGCTGTTGCCGAGCAGCGTTTCGCGAGAGTCGGTTTTAATCGCGTCTTTGCTGACGGCGTAATCCATCCATTTCTGGTCGGCAGAAATGAATAAATCCGCAGGAGCACCGGCTTCAATCTGGCGTGCAAGCGTTGAAGATGACGCAAAAGAAGACGCGATCTGAACCGTGGTGCCTTTCTGATATTGCGTGGCAATATCCTGCATTGCGTTAGTTAATGACGCCGCTGCAAAGACGGTAATTTTGCTGTTATCGGCAAATGCCTGCCCGACCAATGTGACGCTCAATGCCGCGCCTAATGCGAGACGTACCCACTGCTTAGCCATGTTTTACTCCACTGAGTTTCGTTATGTAGTGCGTAATATAACGATGCAAGCAAAGAAATTACAGAACTTATCGGCACATTTGGCGGAAAGTTTATTCACGAACTGCATGCAAGTCGCTCTGGCTAAAGCAAAAATATCGTCGCGAGGCCGAGGAAAATAAAGAAACCGCCGGTGTCGGTAATCGCAGTAATCATCACGCTGGAACCGACTGCCGGGTCTTTGCCCATCCGAATCATGAAAATGGGGATCAACACGCCCATCAGTGACGCCACCAGCAGGTTGAGTATCATCGCCAGCGTCATTACCCCGCCCAATGCGAGATCGTCATAGAGAAGCCACGTTACGCCGCCCATCACGCCGCCCCAGATAATGCCGTTAATCAGGGCGACGCCCAGTTCGCGCAACACCAGAAACGAGAAGTTTCCCGGCTGAATGTGTTGCAGCGCCAGCGCACGCACAATCATGGTGATGGTCTGGTTGCCCGTGTTACCACCAATTCCCGCAACAATCGGCATCAGCGACGCTAACGCCACCAGTTGCGAAATGGTATGTTCAAACAGGCCGATAACGCGTGAGGCGACAAAGGCGGTACACAAATTTAACGCCAGCCACGCCCAACGCGCTTTAACCGCTTTGCTGACGGGGGCAAACACATCTTCTTCGGCGCTCAAACCACCCATACGGCGCAAATCGTTGTCGGTTTCTTCATAAACCACATCGACGATTTCATCGATGGTCAGGCGACCAATCAGTTTGCCGCTGCTGTCGATAACCGCCGCACTGACTAAGTCATCACGCTCAAACGTTCGCGCCGCAACTTCATCATTATCTTCCGGGGCAAAACAGGTCGGGTTGTCGTCCATGACGTTAATCACCAGCGTTTGCGGCGCATGCAGCAAAATGGTGGTAAGACCGAGTTCGCCCAACAAGGTTTTATCCCGCGTGGTGACGAAAACTTTATCGGTGTTTTGCGGCACTTTGCCACGCAAACGCAGAAAACGTTGCACCACGGCGAGCGTGACATCGGCCCGCACAGTGATCACTTCGAAATCCATAATTGCGCCGACGCTGTGCTTTTCGTAATGCAGCACTTGTCTGACGCGAGTGCGCTGTTCTTGCGGCAATGTCGCCAGCAAGCGGCCCATCAAGTCGCGGGGAAGATATTGCGCGAGGTAAATTTGGTCGTCGATATCCAGCGGGCGAATAATATTGAGCAACGCTTTGTCGCTCATATCTTCAATCAGGTCATCCCAGACGGTTTCCGAGGCTTCGATCAGCACTTTGCCGCGCTTCTCTTCCTTCACCAGGCTCCACAATGCGTGGCGCTCTTCCGTCGGTAACGCTTCGAGCACATCGGCCAGATCGGCGGCGGGCAATCGCGCCACCAGGGTCACGATTTCGGCAATGTCCTGCTCGGGGGTATGAGCGTCCGGCTGTGGGATTTTATCGAGAATGCCGGTAGCAACGGCTTTATTGGTTAACAGAATCTGGAGGATTCTGGCTCGGTCTTGCGCACGCTGTTTTGTGCTGTACTTTGGAGTGACAGACATCTGGCAGTTTTCCCTGTGAACGACGAGCTAAGTTATAGCCTGTCGGGGAACAGATAACCAGATTTTGTCGGATGACGCTTGCGCTTATCCGACCTACGGGTTCGGTGTTGTGGGGTGGATATGCGATAGCGTCATCCACCCATTGGAAAAGATCAGTTACCGGTTCGGGCGACGGCATCTCGCGAAGCGTTATCACGATCGTGACCGGTTAACTCGCTCAACTGACCCTGGCGCATCTCCAGCAAACGATCGGCATGGATAAAGTAGTGATCGTCATGGCTGATAGCAAAAATGGTTTTACCCATTTGCTGCATAAGTGGCAACAGCGTCTGGTAGAACTCGCGGCGGAAATGAGGATCCTGATCGGCGGCCCATTCATCGAGCAGAATGATGTCACGCTCTTCTGCTAACGCCAGCAGTAACGCCACGCGTTTTTTCTGCCCTTTCGAGAGTTTCAGATTAAGGATTGTGCCGTTATCCAACTCCAGCTTGTGGCTCATTTGCAGGCGCTCAAGCCAGGTCGCCACCAGTTCAGGATTCGCCTGTTCGCCCTGCGGGCCAAGCAGGCGGTCAAACAGCCACACATCCGTAAATACCGCAGAAAAGAGTTTGCGATAATCATCCTGATTGCTGGCATCAATCTTTTGCCCATCCAGATAGATTGCGCCAGACACCGGCTGGTATAGCCCGGTCAGCAGCATCGCCATGGTGGATTTACCGCTACCATTGCCACCAATCAGGAACAGCAGTTCGCCACGTTCAATTTTCAGGTTCAGCGGCCCGACAGAGAAAGTATTGTCGCCGTACTGGAACACCACATCGCGCATTTCCAGGGTTTGCCAGCGAACCGGCTCTTTGCTGCGCGGGAATGCCGCATCGTAAGGCGCCAGGTGGAATTTGTTGAGTTTGTTGAATGCGACTTGTGCCGTTAATAATGTTGGCAATGCGCCAACCGCCGAAAGCATAGGCGTGCGTAAGAAAAGCAGCGTCAGGGAGAATGTTGCCGCCACGTTGGTATCAGACCAGCCGAGGCTGTTTGCCATCCAGAACACCAGGCCAATCACGCCGAGCATCATAATATTCGACCAGTTCACCGCGCTCAGATGGTAGGTATCAGCGCGAATAATATGGCTGCGATAATCGTTGGCATGAGGAATATAGGTGTCTTCATAGACGCGTTCCGCACGCTCACGGTTTAACGCCAGTTCTTTGCGTCCTTCAATAACGGTCTGATAATCGTTATAAAGCTGGTCTTCAATTTCACGCAGTTGCGCCAGGTGTTTGTAAACCCGCGCCACCAGTACATAGCCGCCATAGATAGTCACCGCCACCCAAATCGCCGTGACACCGAGCATTTTTGGCGACAGCCACGCCAGATAAGCCGCTGAACCGAAGGTTAATATGATCCCCTGAACCAGTTCCGGCAGACGCACAAAAGCAATGGTAATGTTGCGTACATCGCTGGTTAAACCTGCGAGCAGCGCCGCATTACCGAGTTGTTCAACGCGTTCAACGTGTGTGTCCATCAGGCGCTTGATAAATTCGCTGCGCAGACGGAAAACGAAATGGTGGCCGAGTGTGGTCAGCGCTAATTGTGAGCCTAACGTCACCGCCATTAATAGCAGTAACAGACCCAGAAATTCAGGCAAGACCGAAAGGGAAATATCAGGCGTTTCAATCAAGCGCAGGTTGATAAACGCAATTAAGCCGATACCGAGCGCCGCGCTGAGCAAACTCAGCGCCATGACTATCAAGAAAGGCCAGCGGTACTGCCGGAAAACCACACGCAAAAGTTCCATTACTCACAACCCGTAAAACGAAAACAGCGAGCAGTTTAAACGGCTGGCATCCAACAGCAAGAATAATTCTTATTAATATTCGTGTTAACGGGAATGGCGGAAAGTAATGTTGTAACGAAACTCGCCAGTTGCGCTGTGTTGGCCAGTTTTAAGCGGCAAAATACCGTGGTAAAAAAGGCGAGAAGCGCCGCCCCACACCACTACATCGCCGTGTTCGAGCATCACACGCTTAAGCGGGTCATTGCGTTTAAGGCCACCAAACTGAAACACAGCCGGGAGACCAAGCGAGACGGAAACTATCGGCTGTTGCAAGTTCAGCTCGTCTTTGTCCTGATGCAACGAAAGTTTAGCCCCCACGGCGTAGCGGTTAATCAGGCAGGCATCAGGCGCAAAGCCAGGATATCCAGCCGCTTTTGATGCGGCATCCGATAGCTCACGAAAAATCGTCGGCATTGCGGGCCAGGGCTGCGAAGTGAGTGGGTCAATGGGTGAATAGAGATAGCCGTGGCTGTCGGTTGTCCAGCCAACATCACCGCAGTTGGTCATCGCCACGGACATGGTGTATCCACCGGGCGTGACCATCTGGCGAAACGGAGAACGGTCAGCCAACAGAGAAATTTGCCCGAGAAGCTGTCGCGCATCGGCACAGGCAAAGCGGCGCAGAATCACCGCCCCTTCCGCCAGTGGCTCCTGCCAGGGCGCTTCATCGGCAAATAAATCAAGCATCACTCCTCCCGCTGTTTGGCTTCAATCTCAAGTAACTGACGCTTACGGTCCACACCCCAACGGTACCCGGAAAGCGCTCCGTCGTTACGCACTACACGATGGCAAGGAATAACAACCGCCAGTTTGTTGGCCGCGCATGCTCCCGCAACGGCACGAACGGCCTGCGGTTTACCGATGCGCTGGGCGATATCGCTATAGCTCGCCGTTTGCCCCGCCGGGATTTGACGCAACGCTTGCCAGACTTGTTGCTGAAATGCGGTACCCTGAATATCCAGCGGTAAAGCAACCTGCTGGCCCGGATGTTCAAGCGCGCTCACCACCTGCGCCACTCGCTCGGCAAATGATTCATCGCCCACATCAAGTGAAGAATTCGGGAACAACGTTTCCAACTCGTGAATCAAACTTTGTGCATCGTTGCCTAACAGTATGGCGCAAATCCCGCGCTCACTCTGGGCAACCAGGAATTCGCCCAATCGGCAAGAACCGACCACAAATTGAATGGTAGCGCGCGCTCCCCCCCGACGATATTGCTTTGCCGTCATCCCGAGAACCTCATTTGCCTGCTGATAAAAATTGCTCCCGGACTGATAGCCCGCCTCGAAAACAGCGCGAGTCACTCCTTCACCTTCATTAAGTTGCTCGCGCAGGCGTTTGGCACGAAGCGCTTTTTGCCAGGCGTGGGGCGTTAAGCCAGTGACCTGTTTGAAAAGGCGGTGAAAGTGAAATGGGCTCATAGCCACACGTGCCGCAAGTTCAGCCAGCACAATCGGCTCGCTGCTGGCTTCGAGAATTCGGCAAGCCTCAGTGATACGGTCAATACGCTGCTGCTCTGGCGCCGGTTTATCAGGCTGGCAGCGTTTGCATGGCCGAAAACCAGCATCGACTGCAGCGGCAACATTTTCAAAGAACAGGACGTTTTTGCGTAATGGGTGGCGTGCGCTGCAAGAGGGGCGGCAGCAAATTCCTGTCGTTTTCACGGCAAAAACAAACTGCTCATCGGCGCGATTATCGCGGGTTTCCACGGCCTGCCAGCGGCTTTCATCGCTGACTTCGTCAAAAAATTGTTTCATGACTGGCTCCTGTTTTTGCTGTCATGGTATGACTTTGACAGCATAGGTGTGCTGAGAAACCCGCAATCTTGCTTTCTAATTTTACTCGCTGAGTAAGAAGGTTTTAAACTGCGGCGACATCCACGTAGTAAAACTATCGCCCTCTTTGGTGATCAAATAGACTGCCAGCCCCTCTTTTTCTGCGACCTGTTTCGCTTTTTCCGTACCGAGCACCATCAGGCCGGTGTCCCATCCATCAGCCTCCATGGCGGTCGGGGAAATCACGGTTGCCGAAACGAGTTTGTGCTGAATTGGCTGGCCGGTTTTGGGATCAATCACGTGCGACAGGCGCTTGCCGTCGAGTTCGTAATAATTGCGATAGCTTCCCGAGGTGCTGATTCCGTGACCATTGAGATCAACCACCGCCTGTACCGCGTTTTCACGGTCGGTAGGTTTCTGGATAGCGACTCGCCAGGCTTTGCCATCAGCGTTAGTGCCACGCGTTACCACGGCGCCACCGACGGAAACCAGGTAACGGCTAATACCGTTTTGTTCCATTAAACGCGCCAGATGATCGGCCGCGTAACCTTCGCCCATCGTCGAAAGATCCACATACAAGCCAGGCAGATCTTTTTGCAGGAACTGTTTCCCGGCCTGGTTAATCACCGTGAGATGATGCAGACCGGTTAGCGCTCTGGCGGCGTCAATGTGTGCCTGATCCGGCGTCTTAATCGGCTGTTTATCCGGGCCAAATCCCCACAGATTTACCAGCGGCCCAACGGTAATGTCCATCGCGCCGTCCGTTTTCGCCCCGATTCGCAAGGCCATGGTCACAATATCGCTCATCGCTTCGGCAACCGGATAGGGTTGGGTTGATACCGACTGATTGAAAAGCGAGAGCGCAGAATCTTTTTTATAGGTCGACAATAGGCGGTCATCACCGTCTAACTGCGCCTGGATTTTTTCACGCAGTTCCGTCTGACGGGCGTTGTCCACTCCCGCAACACTGGCACGCCAGTAGGTGCCCATGGTTTTGCCTTCCAGCACCATACCGGAATTACCTTTGACCGTTGGGTTATCACAGCCTGCTAAAGCGCCCAGAACTATGGCAAACAGGCCATAGCGTAGTAATCGTAAGTCCATTGTTTCTCTCTCCTGTTTGAGCGCAAAAGGGTACACCAACTGGCAAAAAAATTGGCTTAAAAGTAAAGGTTGTTGAGGGTTCAGACGTAAAAAAGGCGCCCTAAAGGCGCCTTTTACAACTAACACTGCGTAGGCAGGTATTAGAACTGGTAAACCAGACCAACACCTACGATGTCATCGGTATTAACACCGGCATCACGGGTGAAGTTGTTGTCATCCATCAGGTTGATTTTGTAATCAACGTAGGTAGACATGTTTTTGTTGAAGTAGTAAGTCGCGCCAACATCAACATATTTAACCAGATCCTGGTCGCCGTAACCGTTGATGTCTTTACCTTTGGACTGCAGGTAAGCAACGGAAGGACGCAGACCGAAGTCGAACTGGTACTGTGCTACAACTTCAAAGTTCTGTGCTTTGTTAGCAAAGCCAGAAACCAGGGAGTCACCGCCACCGAAGCGAGTCGCGTTGTAAGTCTGGGTGTACTGCGCTGCCAGGTAGATGTTGTTAGCATCATATTTCATGCCGCCGCTGTAGGTAGTAGCACGATCGCCGTCACCCAGGTATGCAGCACTGTTCTGGTCAGAGGTACGCTTGGAGCTAGAGATAGCTGAACCCAGGCTGAAGCCTTCGCCCAGATCATAAGTCAGGGAACCGCCGAAGCCGTCACCGTTCTGTTTCAGAGCGCCACGGCCGTTAGCGGTAGAACCCTCACCAGAAACGCTGCCGTTTTTACCCTGGTATTGCAGAGCAAAGTTCAGGCCGTCAACCAGACCGAAGAAGTCGGTGTTACGGTAAGTTGCAACGCCGTTTGCACGAGATTGCATGAAGTTATCAGAACCATAAGTGTCGCCGCCAAATTCTGGCAGAACGTCGGTCCATGAAGTTACGTCGTATACAACGCCGTAGTTACGACCGTAGTCGAATGAACCGTAGTCAGCAAAACGCACACCTGCGAAGCCCAGACGAGTCCACGCCTGATCGCTGCTGCCTTCGGTGTTGTTTGCTTGAACGTTGTATTCCCACTGGCCGTAACCGGTCAGTTGGTCATTAATCTGAGTTTCGCCTTTGAAACCGATACGAACATAAGACTGGTCACCGTCTTGACCATCGTTGTCAGAAAAGTAATGTAAGCCATCTACTTTACCGTACAGATCTAATTTGTTGCCGTCTTTGTTATAAATTTCGGCCGCATGAGCGGTGCCTGCTACCAGCAATGCTGGAACCAGGAGGGACAGTACTTTAACTTTCATGTTATTAACCCTCTGTTATATGCCTTTTTATATGCCACTGCTTACTGATTGTTTTTCCAATCAGTCGGCGAACCCATTGTCCAAAACAAATACAGATTAATCCAATCCGAATATGATACTAAAACCATAGAGATGTTTCATTTATCCATATAGGTGTTTCAAAATGTAAATATGACGGAACTTTTTTCAGCACGAAAAGACAATTATATAAGCACTAAAAGTTAAAACAAATAAAACACAAAGTAAAATCAACCACTTAATGCAAAATAAAATCAGTAGCACTGAATGATAAAACATACTGCTGATTTATATATAAAATAACTCCCGCTATCATCATTAACTTTATTTATTACCGTCATTCATCTCTGAATGTCTGTTTACCCCTATTTTGGACCGGATGCTTGCATCCGGTTTTTTTTACGCTTCTTTACGTAACTTTAATCATTCTGTGCTACTCCCTTCAAAAATGTAATGACTATTAAGAAATCCGCCCTCAACACGATTAATGCCGCTTCGCTTAGCCGGAAGTTTTTCAAAGAAGAAAATCCAAATAAAATGTCATTTCAAATATAATATTTGTACAGATGAAATCATTTTGTACAAAAACACCCCATCTCAATCGTACAAAATACGCTCCGTTTGCCGTTCCCATTCTGGCTAATTTTCAGTAACCTGGAAATGTACCCATTTAGAATTATACTCGTTGGGTTTCAAAGAGAGTCGATGACGCCAGTGCCTGATAAAGGTATTCTTAGCGTTGGTTTTTTGGTGACAGTTCTACCGCCTGTCAGGCTTATGTCTGCGGGTAGAACAGAACAGTGGTTTTTATTAAAGTGGCGAATGCTCGCCGGGTTGCGCGCTAACAATGAGTCAGTCAGACAGTATGATCCCTAATAAATTTTCGCTTATCCCCGGCAATATCACGCGCTTCTTTCTGCTATTGATCGTGATATTGCTCATTGCCATGGGCGTCATGGTGCAAAGTGCCGTCAATACCTGGCTGAAAGATAAGAGCTATCAAATTGTAGATATCACGCATGCGCTGCATAAACGCATCGATACCTACCGTTACGCCACCTGGCAAATCTATGACAACATTGCCGTGTCGACATCTCCGGCAAGTGAAGGCCTGCAAGAAACGCGTCTGCGCCAGGACGTTTATTATTTAGAGAAACCTCGCCGCAAAACCGAAGCCCTGATTTTTGGCTCCCACGACAGCTCCACCCTGGACATGACCCAACGTATTTCGACCTATCTCGATACGCTGTGGGGTGCCGAAAATAGCCCGTGGTCGATGTATTATTTAAACGGCCAGGACAACAGCATGATCCTGGTTTCCACCCTGCCGCTTAAAGATCTCTCATCCGGCCTGAAGGAAAGTGGCGTAGGCTCAATTGTCGATTCACGTCGCGCTGAGATGTTGCAACAAGCAAACGCGCTTGATGAACGTGAGAGTTTTTCTTCATTACGCCATCTGGCCTGGCAAAACGGCCACTACTTCACCCTGCGCACGACCTTTAACCAGCCGGGGCATCTGGCAACCGTCGTCGCGTTTGATTTGCCGATTAACGATTTAATTCCGCCAACGATGTCACTGGATAGTTTCCGTCTGGAAAATAATGATGCCCAGCTTCCGGCCAAGAGTGCCGATAAAGAGGGACCAGATAGCATCACCATTAACTTTAACGGCGCGAAAATCGAAATTGCTTCACCGCTTGCCACTACCGATTTGCGTCTGGTGTGGCAGGTTCCACTTGGCACGTTGTTGATGGACACCTTGCAAAATATTTTGCTGCCACTGCTGCTTAATATCGGCCTGCTGGCACTCGCACTGTTTGGCTTTACGACTTTCCGCCAACAGGCTACGCGCCCGGTCGAAACCCAAAGCGGCAATGGCGAGTTACAAATCCTGCGAGCCTTAAATGAAGAGATTGTCGCGCAACTGCCACTTGGCCTGCTGGTGCATGATCTGGACTCTAATCGTACGGTTATCAGCAACAAAATTGCCGACCATCTGCTGCCGCACCTGAATCTGCAAAACATTATTGCGATGGCCGATCAGCATCAGGGTGTGATTCAGGCCACGATCAATAACGAACTGTATGAAATCCGGCAGTTCCGTAGTCAAATTGCTCCGCGCACGCAGATTTTTGTGATTCGCGATCAGGACCGCGAAATTCTGGTGAATAAAAAGCTCAAACAAGCGCAACGTTTATATGAGAAAAATCAGCAAGGCCGCATCGCGTTCATGCGCAATATCGGAGAGGCGTTACAGCTTCCGGTGAAAAGCATTGCCGAGCACGCCAGCGCGTTAAACACTCCAGAGGCGCGTGTCGTCGCTAATGAAGCGCAAAGTATTGCGCGTCTGGTGGATGAAATTCAGTTGCTGAATATGCTCGAAACCGACGCATGGAAAACCAATGCAACAAAGTTTGCCATCCAACCTTTGATTGATGAAGTCGCGCTGGAAATGCTGCCGATTATCAAACGCAAAGGCTTGCAGCTGCTGATAAATAATCACCTGGCAACCGATGAAGAGCGCCATGGCGACCGCGAAGCGTTGCGCAAAGCCTTACAATTACTGCTCAATTACTCGGTGACGACGACGCAGATTGGTAAAATCACCCTGGACATCACCGAAGAAGAATCCGGTCCTGACCGTTTGTTGTTCCGTATTCTGGACACCGGCGAAGGCATTAGTCACGGCGAAGTCGATAATCTCCACTTCCCTTTCCTTAACGAAACCAGCGAGGATCGTTACGGGCAAGCCAACGGTTTAACGTTCTATTTGTGCAACCAGCTGTCACGCAAATTAGGCGGGCATCTGAATATTAAAACCCGTGAGGGGATTGGTACGCGCTATAACCTGCACATCAAAATGACGGCAGAGCCGCAGCACGAAGAACAGGAAGAGAAATTGCTCGATGATGTCGTGGCGATGATTGATATCACCTCGAACGAAGTGCGAAATATCGTCACTCGTCTGCTGGAGAATTGGGGAGCACAATGCATCACCCCGGATGAAAGACTGGCAAGTCAAGAGTTTGATATCTTCCTGACAGATAATCCGTCTAATCTTACATCTTCTGGTTTGCTTTTAAGCGATGATGAGAACGGAATTCGGAAAATAGGGCCAGGCCAATTCCGCGTTAATTTTAATATCAGCAATGCCATGCAGGATGCGGTGCTACAACTGATAGAGGAGCAACTGGCGCAAGAAGGTGCATCTGAATCCCCGTTAGGTGGTGACGAAAATGCGCAACTTCATGCCAGCGGCTATTACGCGCTGTTTGTTGACACAGTACCGGAAGATGTTAGGAGATTGTATACTGAATCTGCGGCGCACGATTTCGCAGCGTTAGCGCAGACAGCTCACCGCTTAAAGGGGGTGTTTGCAATGCTCAATCTGGTACCCGGCAAGCAGTTATGTGAAACGTTAGAGCATCACATTCGCGAAAGTGATGCTACCAACATACAAAAATATACCAGCGATATTGACGCTTACGTCAAGAGTTTGCTGTAGCAAGGTAGCCTATTACATGAACAGTATGAACGTAATTATTGCCGACGACCATCCGATTGTCCTGTTCGGCATTCGTAAATCTCTCGAGCAGATCGAGTGGGTGAATGTTGTCGGTGAATTTGAAGACTCCACAGCGCTTATCAATAATCTGCCAAAACTTGATGCTCATGTTTTGATAACCGATCTCTCAATGCCTGGCGACAAATACGGCGATGGCATTACGCTTATCAAATACATTAAGCGCCATTTCCCGAATATCTCCATCATCGTTCTGACGATGAATAACAACCCGGCGATTTTAAGTGCGGTATTAGAACTTGATATCGAAGGAATTGTATTGAAGCAAGGCGCGCCAACCGACTTACCAAAAGCCCTGGCCGCATTGCAGAAAGGCAAAAA
>Ga0160449_1000769_pt1 | contig 17401 bp, 18 predicted proteins | sample HID1975I_E1MG_FD_108216 | JGI IMG/M metagenome (GOLD analysis project Ga0160449, IMG submission 108216) | Enriched soil microbial communities from UW Madison campus, WI, USA - HID1975I_E1 MG | ecosystem: Environmental > Terrestrial > Soil > Unclassified | place: USA: Madison, Wisconsin...
CCTGAGTGCGCTGATTGATCGGGTTGATCTGTTCATCCTGATTGCGCTGATTGATCGGGTTGACCTGATCACGCGGCCGCGGTGGGCGCGCGGCGCGCAAGGCCGTCAAAGGCATCCAGCAGCCGTTCGCGCCACGCGTACACCGGGTCGTCTTCCGCCAGCAGTTCCAGGGGGCTCGTGCAGCGCGCCCACATGAACATGCCAAACACCGCGTAGTCGGCATAGGCATGCTGGCTGCCCGACAGGTACGGCTGCTTGCCCAGCAGGTGGCGCAGCGGCAACAGGGCGGCGCGCAACGCGGCGACCTGGTCGGCGTAACCCGCGGGCAGGTCTTCCAGCTTGCCAAAGCGCTTCTCGCGCGAGGCGCGGAAGTAGTCCTGATCTTTCTCGTGGATCAGGCCATGGATGGCGGGCAGCAGCAGGCGCGCCAGCACCGGCACCAGCGTGGTGTCGGCCCAGCTGTTCGCAAACAGGCTCACCGCGCGTCCGCCCGCGCCGCCAAACAGCGACGGGCGTTCTGGGAACGTGTCTTCCAGATAGCAGGCAATCTGCCAGGAATCGCTGACGACATGCGTGTCATGCACCAGCACCGGCACGAGCTTCTGCCCGGAAAAATCAATGGCTTCCTTTTCAGTGAAGCGCCACGGCACCGTCTTGGCGGACAGCCCCTTGTGGGCCAAGGCCATATGCGTCTTCCAGCAATGCGGGCTGAAGCGTAGGGACGCATCCGCGCCCGCCAAGTCGTACAGGGTAAGGTCCGGGGTCAAGATACCGCGCTCCTTGAAGATGTCTTCGGGGTGAGAATCGCAGCCAGCATACTGCGATCACGCCACGCACGAACAGGCGGCGCGGGCAATAAAATTGCGATCACGCCACGCGCGAACAGGCGGCACGGGCAATAAAAATTGTGATCACGCTGCGCACGAACGGACGGCGCGGGCAATAAAAAGCGCCACGTACCCCATGGGCGCGTGGCGCAGGCCGGACAATCCCCGGTCCAGCCTTACTGCTTGGGCGCGCCCTGGCTCAAGTTCATTACCCGCTGCTTCAATTGCGGGTTCTGCTGCACGGCCTGGCCGATGCCATTGAATTCTTCGACGGTCAGCCCATCGGCACGCACCAGCTGCACCATCTTGGCGTCCGCTTCCTGGACCACCTTTTGCTTGGCGTCGTCCGTTTTCGCGGCGTCGACCTTGGGACGGTACTCGTCAACCACGCCAGACACCTTCTGCGATGCCGAGGCAAAGCGCTGCAACTGCTGGTCGGTGGGCTGGGCGATGGCGGGGGCCATCTGCGGTTGAGCCGCCGGCGGCTGGCTGGCGTTCTGCGCCAGGGCGGGAGCACCGGACAACGCCGTCGTCAACATGGCGGCGGATAGGAATGCGTAAGTGGAACGCTGCATGAAACCTCCTTGTTCCGGTTAAGAGTCCGACCATGATGACGACGTGACCGGCCGCGGGACAAGTTTCGCGATGTGTTTTCCTGTGTCGGCAGGCCACGAGCGGACGCGGCCCTGTAGGAGGGCGGCCCCTGCGGCGGCCACGGAAACGTTTTGCGCGGTTTCGTAGTGGCTGCTGGCCGCGATGTTTCGGTAGGTGTGCGCGCGTGGGGCGTTGCGGCCCACGAATGGGCGGACCAATCGTAGGATGGGTGGAGCGCGAGGAGACGTCCAGAAAGACCCAAGCGCCCAACGCGCGCAACCCATCAGCCGCCGGTGGATATCAATCGGACCGCTGCCAGATGGGTTACGCGCGATGCTGCCCCGGCGATCTTGCCACCGACACCGCGCGCTTCACCCATCCTACGAAGTCATGGTCCGTCGCTTTGCGCCACGGCGTCGAAGGCGGCCCGTCAGATCAGCAGCATGCTCACCATCACCAGCGCCAGCAGCGCGATGTAGACGCGTGCGTGCAGGCGGTCGGGAATGCGGGGAATCAGCGGGGCTGCCAGCCGGATGCCCGCCAACGAGCCCAGCGCCAGCACCGCGAAAGCCAGCAGATCGACATAGCCGATGATCCACGGCGCCAGCGGGGCGGGTAGGCCGCGTGCCGCCGCCATGTAGGCCACGGTGCCCACGATGGCCACCGGCAAGGTCAAGGGGTTCGCCATCGCCGCCGCCTGCGCCATCGGCAGACCACGGCGGCGCAGCAGCGGCACCGTCATCACGCTGCCACCCACACCCAGAAACGTGGCGATGGCGCCGATCACCACGCCGCCACCCACCACCACGCCCCGGCCCAAGGGCACGGGCGCGCGTGCACCGGCTTGCGCCAGGAAGCCCTGGCGCAGCAGGCAGTCCAGGATCGTCACGGCCAGGTAGGCAATGAAAGCCCAGCGCACCAGGTCGCCGCTGGCGCGCGTGGCGGCCCACGCGCCCAGCAGCGCGCCCACGGCGATATACGCCGCCAGCGGCCAGATGTACGCCCGCAGAAGGTTGCCCGCGCGCTGATGCTTGCGCGTTGCGGCGATGGCGTTCACCACCATCACGCACGTGGACGTGGCTACCGCGATATGCATCGCGGACTGGCCGATGAGGTCGATGGAGCCCGCTGTTGCGCCTGAAATTGCGCCTGAATTTGCGCCATGCATGGCGGTCAGTACGCCATACAGCACAGGCACTACGACGAAGCCGCCGCCAAAGCCGAACAACACGGTCGTGACACCGCTGATACCGCCGAACAGCGCCAGTAGTAGATAGAGCATTGCATTCATCCTGTAGAACAAGCCAGGACGATACGGCGGCGTGCGGTGGCTGGTTAGCGCGCTTTGGACAATAATGTTTGCGTTTCGGCCAAACCTTTCCTCTTGCATGCGCAATACGCATATCGACCGCTACGACGCGCTGGACCGAGCGGTGGTCGCCATCGGCAACGACTACCCGCCCGGTCATGTGCTGCCCGCGCATGCGCATCGGCGCGCCCAACTGCTGTATGGCGCAACCGGCGTCATGCATGTGGTCACGCGCGACGGCAATTGGGTGGTGCCGCCGCAGCGCGCGGTGTGGATCCCCGCCGGCGTGACGCATCAAGTGCGCATGTGGGACGTCAGCACGCGCAGCGCGTATATCGAACCGGGCGCGACGCGCGCCGATCAACAGGTCTGCGAAGTGATCGAGGTGTCGCCGCTGTTGCGGCAGTTGCTGTTGGACGCGGTGGATATGCCCGCGGCCTATGACCCCGCGGGCCGTGACGGCGCGCTGGCGGCCTTGCTGCTGCACGAGGTGGAACGCGCGCCAGTCTTGCCGCTGCACATTCCGCTGCCGCGCGACAAGAAGCTGGCGCCGCTATGCCGCGCTTTCATTGCCGCGCCGGATGCGCGCATGCCGCCTCAAACCTGGGCAGACCGCCTGCACATGAGCCCGCGCACGTTCAGCCGCTATTTCCGTCAGCAGACGGGCATGGCGTTTGCGCAATGGCGCCAACGTGCTTGCGTGGTCTTGGCGCTGGCGCGCCTGGCGGCTGGCGGATCGGTCACCGCCATTGCGCTGGACTTCGGCTACCAAAGCCCCGCCGCCTTTTCAACGATGTTCCGCCGCGTGCTGGGACGCGCGCCCACCGACTACCTGAGGCACCGCTAAGGGGGGTGAGACGTGGCGAGTATGCGCGAAGCTCAGGCCGCGTACCAGAGCACCGCAAAAAAGTGGCAGACCGTGCCCGTCAGCACAAACAGATGCCAGATGAAATGGCTGTAGCGCCAGCGGTTGTCGAACACGAAGAACACCACGCCGCCCGTATACGCCAGCCCGCCCGCCACCAGCCAGGCAAGCCCGCCAGAGGGCACGCTTTCGATCAGCGGCTTGACCGCGATGATCACCAGCCACCCCATGGCCAGGTACAAGCCGGTGGACAGGGCAGGGCGATTCAGCCGCTTGCTGGCCTTCAACCCCACACCCAGCAACGCCATCGCCCACACCAGCCCGAACAAGGTCCAGCCCCAGGGGCCACGCAGCGCGCCCAAGGCAAACGGCGTATAGGTGCCGGCAATCAGCAGGTAGATGGCCGAGTGGTCCAGCACGTTGAATATCTGTTTGGCCCGGCACAGCGGCAAGGCGTGATAAATCGTGGACGCCAGATACAGCAAACACATCGACGCCGCGAACACCGCCGCCGCCGCGATGAACGCGGCATCGCCCTGGCGGACTGCCGCCACGATCAGGATGGGCGCGGCGGCCAAAGCGCCCAAGGCGCCGATGCCGTGGCTGATGGTGTTGGCGATTTCTTCGCCGAAGGTTTGGGGGCGGTCGTTAGGAAACATGAATACGTCTTATTGATGCAAGGCTACAACCATAAGCGCTTTGGGCGGCGGGCTCAATGGTTGGCGGGGTGGTGGCTAGGGCGAAGGCGGGCCGGGCTTGATCTTAGGCAATCAAGATGTTATTTTTTGTCGGCAATTAAATATTTTTGCCTACATTAAATAACTCTACATTACGCCAGATAACACCAAGTGGCAGTGCTTAGCCGTATGACCAACCATCCCATCCCCAATCGAGACCGCGTCCTCCAATTGGTACGAGAGCGGGGAATCGCGCGTGCGCGGGATCTGACGGCGGCAGGCATTCCCCTCGTTTATTTGAAGCGCCTGACCGACACCGGTGACCTCGTCCGCCTTGGCCGTGGGCTTTACCAAACACCGGATCGCGTTGGTGAAGATGTTGCCCATGATCTTGCCGAGGCAGCTCGCCTGGTCCCCAAGGGGGTGGTAAGCCTCATCAGCGCGCTTCGCGCGCACGGACTGACGACGCAGCTACCCAGCGCGGTCTGGATGACCATTCCCCACAAGGCCCGTGCTCCCAGTCCGGCTGGGCTGCGGCTCGAAATCGTACGCGCTACCGGCGAAGCCCTGACCTCGGGTATCGAGTACATCGACATCGAAGGGGTGACCGTGCCCATTTACTGCGTTGCCAAGACAGTGGCCGACTGCTTCAAGCACCGGCGCCACGTTGGTGAGGACGTGGCCATAGAAGCCCTGCGTGACGCCCTGCGTCAACGCAAGGCCACGCCAGGCGAACTTATGAAATTCGCAAGCATCGACCGCGTGGCCTCACGGATGGGGCCCTACATTCTGGCCCTGCAATGAACGAAAAGCTTTCCAAGAATCCCGCTGTCTCTATTCGCGCCAAGCTGCTTGCCCACGCCAAACGGCACGGGGAGGATTTTCAGCGGGTGCTGACCCGTTACGCCGTTGAGCGCTTGCTGTTCCGCCTTGGCCAGACCGAGGAGGCCAAATGCTATGTGCTCAAAGGCGCGATGCTGTTCGTGACATGGCCTGAGCATGTCTTCCGGAGTACCGGCGACCTTGATCTGTTGGGGCAGGGTGATCCTCATCCCGAGGCTTTAACCGAACGATTCACTCGCATCTGCCAGGTGAGCTTTCCAAGCGATGGCATCGTGTTCGACGGGGCTACCTTGAAAGTCGGGACAGTTCGAGAAATCGACAAATACCAAGGGGCCTGCATCAGCCTGGTGGCGGACCTGGCGGGGGCAAGGATTCCATTGCAGATCGATATCGGTTTCGGTGACCGCGTTCATCCGGAGCCCAAGCGCGGGATATTTCCAAGCTTGCTGCCCGATCTGCCACCGGCCAACATCCTGATGTATCCGCCCGAGACCGTGGTCGCCGAAAAGTTCGAGGCGATGATCCGGTTCGGCGAAGCCAATAGCCGGATCAAGGATTTCTATGACGTCTGGGTCACTACCCGGATTTTCTCGTTCGATCTGGTCAATGTGGTCAAGGCCGTCGGTGGGACGCTTCATAACCGAGCGACTGCGCTCCCGACAGGAATGCCGTTGGGGCTCACCGATGTTTTTGCCACCATTGCCGAAGAGCGTGGACTGTGGTCGGGCTTTTTGCGTCGAACATCTCCAACACAGACGCCGCCGTCGTTTCCTGACCTCCAGTCCGATCTGCGAGGGTTCTTCAGTCCTATCCTTGCTGACCTTAGAAGGCCGGAGGGCGCCCAAGGTGTTTGGAGTCCAGCTACTCGAAGTTGGCGCAGCCGTTAGCCGAGACGTCCCGCTGTCGCTCAGAGGTCGGAGGAGGCGCTCCGTTATCGACGCACTTGGGTGATGCCCACCGCTGTCTCATCTTCGGGCTGCGGCCTTGATTTTGAGCAAGCCAAACACGTGCCCACATCAGGAACGAACCCTTTTCGATAGTTACCCTGTGATACATTTCATGCGGCTGTCAAACCGCCCGTAGAGGCGGACTCTTGTTCTTTTTTCTGGGCTCGCACCCGCGTTGGCGCATCAGCGTCGGCGCAACAGATACTCTTACCGTTCTGACCATCGCCGTCGCGTTGGTGTCCCGTTTGCAATGGCTGACGGGCGGCCCCGGCCCGGCCGGGAGGTTCTAGCAGGTTTACTGGCCGAGGCCTACCAATGGCGCGCAGTTTTACCAATCTGTTTTTCAAAGCGGCAAAGAAGCTGAGCAAGCTGCAACGCACGGCGATGCGCATGGCGACGCCCAAGCCCGCCCGCAAGCGGGCCACGTCGGCGCGCAAGGCGGCGGCGAAGGCCGCGCCGGCCACGTCTACTCCACGGCAGCCCGTGGCGCCATCGCTGGGTAGCGGGCGCTGGGAAGGCTCCCGGCAATTTTCCGATGGACAGGGGCGCCAACTGAGCTTTGCGCGCTACACCCCGGTTTCCGCGCCGCCCACGGGCATGCCCTTGGTGGTGATGTTGCATGGCTGTCGCCAGACCGCGCTGGCGTTCGCGCGTGGCACCCGCATGAACCAATGGGCGGACGCGGGTGGCTTCATGGTGTTGTATCCGCAGCAATCCATGACGCGCCAGGTGCAGCGCTGCTGGCGGTGGTTCCAGCCCGATGACGCTCACGGCGGTGCCGAAGCCGATTTGATCGCGGCGCTGATCCAATCGGAAGTGGCGCGACACGGCCTGGACCCCGAGCGTGTGTATGTAGCCGGTCTGTCCGCGGGCGCGGGCATGGCGGCCTTGGTGGCCTTGCGCCATCCGTCGCTGATCGCGGCGGTGGCGATGCACTCCGGGCCGGTGGTGGGCGACGCCCACAGCGCCACGGCCGGCATCAGCACCATGCGGCGGGGCTCGGTCAAGCCCTTGCTGCCGATGCTGGCAAGCGTGTCGGACCCGGCCGTTTTTCAACTGGGCATGCCCGCGCTGATTCTTCAAGGCCAACTGGACCCGGCCGTGGCACCGCGCAACGCCAAACAATTGTTTGAACAGTTCCGCGCGCTGAACGATCTGCGCCCCGAAGACGTGCCGGTTGAGCGCGTGCTGGGCTTGGGCACCGACAAGGCGTACCGCCGCGTGGATTTGCTGCGCGGCCGTAAAGCCGTATTGCGCCTATGTGAGATCACGCGGCTGGAGCATGCCTGGAGCGGCGGCGACGCCTCGGAGAAGTATCACGCCAAGGGCGGGCCGGATGCGTCGGCGTTGGTGTGGCGGTTCTTCCAGGGCTTGCGCCGCACCGGCGCGGGCCGGCCCAAATCCTAGACAGGATTGTTCCGATTTCGGGAATGGATATGTCGAGGCCGCATGCCAGGGAAACCGCGCGCGGCGGCAGTAACATCGCCGCATCCCTGGCGCTTGCCGCATTCCGCGCGGCGCCCACCAGACAAACCCCTTTGGAATTTCCCGCCATGACGCTTTCTGTTTATCAGGCATCCGTGCCCGTGTTCATTCGCGGCTTGACCGTGCTGGCCAGCCTGCTGGAAAAGGGCCTTGCCCATGCCGAGGCGGCGGGCACCGACCCCGCTGACCTGGTCAACGCGCGCCTGGCGCCTGACATGTATCCCTTGTCGGGCCAGATCCAGCGCGCCAGCGATGCGGCCAAGTTCGCCGTGCAGCGCTTGTCGCAAGGGCAGGCGCCCAAGTTTCCCGATGAAGAAACCACGTTTGCGCAATTGCAGCAACGCATCCAGGACACGATCGCCTATCTGCAAAGCGTGACGCCCGAGCAGTTCGACGGCGCCGAGGACCGGCAGATCGTCATCAACTTCGGCGACTTCAAGCCCGAGTTCAAGGGCGACACGTATCTGCTGAGCTTTGCGCTGCCAAACTTCTATTTCCACGTGACGACCGCCTACGCGATTCTGCGCAATGCGGGCGTGAAGCTCGCCAAGCTGGATTTCCTGGGGCCGTACCCGCAATAAGCGGCAGCCAAACGCGGGCCAGGCGCGGGGCAAACGCAGACTGCGCACACCTGCGTTTGCCCGCCGCCTGCCAGGCACGTTTACTTCTTGCTGGCGTCGCCGCAACCCGACATCTCACCCATCTTGGCCATGTTCTGCTGGATTTCTTCGGGCGTGTAGTCGAACTGGTGCGTGGCGATCGACCAGCGGTGACCAAACGGGTCCACCACCTGGCCGTAGCGGTCGCCCCAGAACATATCTTCCGCGGGCATCGCCAGGGTGGCGCCGGCGTCCACCGCTTGCTTCATCGCCGCGTCCACGTCCTTCACGTACAAATGCAGCGTCACGGGCGTGCCTTTGAGCGCCTTCGGCCCCAGGCTGCCCCATTCGGCAAAATCATCCATCAGCATCAGCACGGAATCACCGATGCGCACGGCCGCGTGCATGATCTTGCCGCCCGGGCCGGGCAAGCGCGCAAGCTCCTCGGCGTTGAAGGCTTTTTTGTAGAACGCGATGGCGTCGGCAGCGCCTTCGCAGATGATGTGCGCGGTCAGCGTGTGCATGCCGGCGGGAATGGGCGTGGTGGCGGGCGTAGCCATGATGCGTCTCCGAAAACGGTTGTGTAGTGGGTGGGGGACGGAGCGGCGTCACGAGAGGCTTTACCGGTTGGTCCCTGCCTATACGACGAACGGGCGGTGCCGATATCGACACGCCTCATCACTTTTTTATTTGCTTACCAAGGTGGTGAAGCCGCCCCAGCACATCCGTTTGAAGTCGAACACGTTTTCGCAGCCGCTCATATTGGCCAGGCGGGGGTCAGCCATGACCAGCGGGTTGATGCGGTCGCGGTCGGCCTTGCTTGCATACAGAATCCAGGCGAAGACCGCCGTTTCCCCTTCCTTCACGCCCGCGGCTTCGGCAAACGAGCGCATGTTCTCGCCACCCGGTTCATCGGCCACGCATTCGCGGTAATCCAGCGCGCCGTGATCCAGCCAAACCACCTTGGCCTGTTCCGCCATCTTCTTGTAGTCGGCCAGGTTGGCCTTGGGCACCGGCAGCAAGAAACCATCTACATACTCTTCCATCGCACACTCCTTTGGTCGCTGTTGTTGTATCGGCGGCAGGCGCGCCCGCTGGCCACACCTGCCGCCGTCCGGCCATGAAGCCGTAAACGCCACTTTATCGGGATCCGCAGCGCTTTCAGATAGGGGATTGCGACATTCTTGCGGGTGGATTGCGTCAACGCTCGGGCGTATGCTTAGCGTCATGAAAAACGTCGCGTTTCTTCTGCCCACGGGCACCAACATTGCGTCCCTGGAAACCGCGCGCCACGGCTTCCTGGTGGCCAATAACTACCTGGCCGCGCAAGGGCGCGAACCCCAATTCCAGGTGCGTACCCTGGCGCTCACGCGCGAGGTCAGCCTGGATGAAGGGCGCATCAAGGTGCAGGCCGATCTGGTGCTGGCCGACGCGCCACATATCGACATCTGCATTGCGCCGCCCTTGTTGGGCACGGTGTCCGACGTGGTCCAGTCCAACCGCGAGCTGATCGATTGGTTATCGACGCATCATCGCAACGGCGGCGAAGTGGCCAGCCTGTGCATGGGCGCGGCGCTGTTGGCCGCGGGCGGCGTGCTGGACGGACAGCAGGCGGTGGTGCATTGGGTGGCGCAGAACCTGTACGCCAGCCTATTCCCGAATGTCCGCTGGATCAGCGACCGCGTCGTCATGGCCGAGAACGGCGTCTACACCAGCGGCGGCGCATTTTCAGCGGCGCATCTGGTGCTGCACCTGATCGAAAAATACACCGACCGCGACACCGCCATCTGGTGCGCCAAGTATTTCCAACTGGACTGGAGCCGCCAGAGCCAATTGCCGTTCGCGGTGTTCATGGGCCAGAAGGCCCACGCCGACGAGGTGGTGCGCGCCGTGCAGACCTACATCGAAGGCCGCTACACGGAAAAGATCACCGTGGAAGATCTGGCCGGCCGCCACGCCATGGGACGCCGCACGCTGGAACGACGCTTTCGGCAGGCCACAGGCAACAGCATCGTGGAATACCTGCAACGCGTGCGCGTGGAAGCGGCCAAGAAACGGCTTGAAAGTTCGCGCAAGAGTGTGGCCGAAGTCATGTACGAAGTGGGCTACAACGACACCAAGGCATTTCGCGATATTTTCAATAAATACTGCGGCATGTCGCCGGTGGGATATCGCGAACGGTATCAGTAGAAAATCGGACTTCTCTTACAGATGTTCGGGGTGCTCTCGGCCTATCCTTGATGCGTCGCGGCCTGACTCCCAGGCCCGGGAGGCAAGCCGACATGAGCATCAGCGTGACCCACGACGATCCCCGCTACAAGACCCTGAAAAAGGGCTTCAACCTGCGGTGGCCCGCCCAGCCCGGCGATGCGGCCGCGCGCATCGAACTCTGTGAAACGCCTGATGACGCGGCCCGCGCCCTGGCCCGCATCGTGGCGCAGGGCAAGCGCCCCACGATACGCAGCGGGGGCCATTGCTACGAGGACTTCGTCTCGAACAATCCGGGCGGCGCCATCCTGGACCTGAGCCTGCTGGACCGCGTGCCACCCTCATCCGACGGGCTGCTGCGCATTGCGGCCGGTTCGCAAAACTGGAACGGCGACCTGGACCTGTACAAGCGTCATGGCGTGTCCTTGCCCGGCGGCTCTTGCTATTCGGTGGCGGCGGGCGGCCACATCACAGGCGGCGGCTACGGCCTGCTGTCGCGCTTGCAAGGGCTGGCGTGCGACTGGTTGAGCGCGGTCGACATCCTGACCGTGGACGCAGGCGGCAACGTTGTGCCGCGCACCGTGGACGCCACGCGCGACGCAGACCTGTTCCGGGCCTGCCGAGGCGCTGGCGGCGGAAACTTCGGCGTGATCACCAGCTATGGTTTCACCGCGCTGCCACAGGCCCCGCGCGAAGTGGCCATCGCCACCGTTGCATTCGACTGGGCCGGCATGACGCCCCGGCGCTTTGCGCAACTGCTGGACATCTACGGCAGCTATTGGGAAACGCGGGGCAGGGCCGCCGACACCTGGGGCATGTTCTCGTTGCTGAAGCTCACGCATCAGGCGGCGGGGCAGATCGTGATGATCGTGCAGTTCTGCAACCCCGACGGCACTTGCCGAGACCTGACGGTGCTGCAAGATTTCCTGGACCGCTTCCGTGCCTGCGCGCCGGTCGCCGCGCGCGCCACCACGCCGGGACTGCCGCGCCCGCGCATGGGCGGCGACCTGCTTTGCAGCGAGCCGCATACGGTTATCCGCTACGACTGGCTGGCGGCCACGCAAACGCTCAATGGCTCGGGGCCCAACCAGCGCGGCAAATACAAGTCCGCCTACATGAAGCGCAACTTCACCGCGCATGAGTCCGCGCGCATTTACGCGCATCTGACCCGCGACATGCCCGGCGCCGACCTGCGCCAGTCGTTGTTGCAGGTGGACTCTTACGGCGGCGCCATCAACCGGCCCGAACGCCTGCGCGACACCGCCGTGCATCAGCGTGAATCGGTCATGAAGCTGCAATACCAAACCTATTGGACTCACGCTGACCAGGACGCCATCCACTTGCGCTGGATGACGGATTTTTACCGCGACGTGTATACGGATCCGGCGGCATCGGCGGCCCCTTCCGCCTCATCTGGATTCGCGGGCACGCCGTATCCGGGGGATAGGTATGAAGGCTGCTACATCAACTACCCCGACCGCGACATGCTCGCGCATGCCTTCTGGCCGCAGTTGTATTACGGAAAGGGCGAGCTTTATCCCTTCCTGCAACAGGTCAAGCGCCGCTACGATCCGAATAATGTCTTCCACCATGCCATGTCGGTGCGCCCGTGATGACGCACGCTACGCTTTGCCGGAACCTGCCATGAACACCTTTTTCAGCGCGCCGCGCCGATCCTTCATCCAGCTTGCCGGTGGTTTGTCGGCCGCGAGCGCGGCGGCGCCGTGGCTGTCCGCGATGGGCGCGTCAGCATCTGCCCCATCTTCCGCGTCCCTTGCATCCGCCGCCGATCCCGCCGGCTTTGCCTATGTGGGCACCTACACGCATGATGCGCCGGGCGGCACGGCAGGCGGGCCACCGTCCGCGGGCATCCATGTGTTTGCGATGCGCGCGCAAGGCTGGCGGCTGGTCCAGGTAATGGAAAGCGACAACCCGTCCTATCTGGCCGTGCATCCCACGCGGCGTTTTCTGTACGCCATCAACGAGATCGAGCACTGGCAAGGGCTGCCCCGGGGCACGGCCGAGGCCTACGCCATCGATGCCGCGGATGGCAGCTTGCGATTGTTGAACCGGCAGCCGCTGTCCCTATCCAGCACCGCGCCGGCGCACCTGGCGGTATCGCCCGACGGCAAGCAGCTGGTCACTGCGCAGTACCTGGGCGGCACATACAACGTGCTGCCCATCAACCGCGACGGCTCGTTGGGCGCGGTGTCGGGCATCGTCAAGGAAACCGGCTCTGGCCCGCGTCCCGAACAGCAGTCCGCCCACCCGCACATGGTGCTGTTCGACCCCACTGGGCAGCACGTGTTGGCTACCGACCTGGGCAGCGACCGCATCAATGCATTCACGCTGGAAGACGGCAACTTGTCGCTCTCCGGGCGCACCGACGTGCCCGCAGGCAGCGGGCCACGCCATCTGGCGCTGCATCCCGACGGCGCGCTGTTATATGTCGTCAATGAGCTGGATGCCAGCGTGTCGTGCCACGGGTATGACGCCATCGCGGGCCGTGTGCTGGAACCCCGCCACACCGTCCCGGCCACGCCCGCCGGCTTTACCGGCACGGGCAACGCGGCAGCACTGCTCATGCATCCGTCCGGCCGCTTTCTGTATGTCTCGACCCGCCGCGTGCAGAACGACCACCCCCAAGCCGACAGCATCGCCGTCTTTGGCATAGGCGCGGACGGCGCGCTGACGCCGCTGCAAGTCTGGACGGAAGGATTACGCTTTCCCCGCGCGTTGAGCATGGCGCCGGATGGCGGCGCCTTGTATGCGCTGAACCAGAAGGGCGATTCAGTTCTGCGCTTGCGTATCGATGCCGCAACCGGGCGCCTGGACAACCCCGACGTGGTGGCCCAGGTGCCCACGCCGGTGTGTCTGGTGTTCGCCTGAGCCGCCACAGCCATTGCAGCCATTGCAGCCATTGCAGCCATCGCAGCCATCGCAGCCATCGCGGCTATCGCAGCCGTCACAACTGCCTCAGTCGCCTCAGACACCGGGGCACCCCTCCGCCCGCTTGGCGTCGAACCGTTCATGAACGCCAACCCTGTCTTGCGCTTCATCAGGCGCATCGTCGTACTTTCCTTGTTGGCCGCGCTGGCCGTTTGGGCGTGGCCCCGCCTGCCCGATGCGGCGCGCGCGCCGTGGCATATGGCGCGGCTTGCGTGGCAAGAAGCGCCTACGTCATTGCCCGTGCCGGTGCAGGGTATTTCCTCGCGACGCCTCACCGACACCTGGGGCGCCGCGCGGTCGAACGGCCGGCGCCACGAAGGCATCGACATCTTTGCCCCCCGTGGCACGCCGGTGCTGTCCACCACCGAAGGCGTGGTGATGCAGGTGGGCACAAACAACCTTGGCGGCCAGGTGGTATGGGTGCTGGGCCCCGGCCGCCAACGGCACTACTACGCGCATCTGGACGGCTACGCCGACATTGAACGCGGGCAATTGGTGGCGCCGGGTGATGTGCTGGGCTATGTCGGCAATACGGGGAATGCCCAAGGAACGCCGCCGCATTTGCATTATGGAATTTATGACGGCGGGGCCATTAACCCGTATGCGCTGTTGGTGACGAAGAGAACGCCGCCCTGACGCCCTCCGCCAGCACCTGCGCTGTCGCCGCCGATAAGGTCCAGCCCAAGTGCCCGTGCCCGGTGTTGTAGAACACCCCCGGGCGCTTGCCCGGCCCCACGCGCGGCAGCATGTTGGGCGTCATGGGGCGCAGGCCGCACCAGGGCACGACGCGCGATGTCATCACGTTGGGGAAATGCTTGCGGGTCCAGTCGACCAGCGGTTGCACGCGCTCGGCGCGGATGTCCAGGTTGAAGCCGTTGAACTCGGCCGTGCCCGCCACGCGGAAGCGGTCGCCCAGGCGGCTGGTGACGATCTTTGCGGCTTCGTCCAGCAGGCTGACGCGGGGCGCGGCGGCGCGGCTGTCGGCGTCGTCCAGGTGCACGCTGATCGAATAGCCCTTGACCGGGTAGATGTTCAGCGTGTCGCCCAGCAGCTTGGCGAATTGTCGGCTGGCGGATCCCGCGCACACTACGATGGCATCGGCCTCGTGCGGTTCGCTTTCGGTGCCGCCGTTGCGCCGCACCTCCAGCCCGTAACCGCCGTTGTGCGGGCGGATGGCGCCGATGTCGGCGTCTTGCACGAAGCTCACGCCACGGCGTTCGCAGGCGCGGGCCAGGCCTCGGGTGAATTTGTGAATGTCGCCGGTGGCGTCCGACGGCGTGTAGAAACCGCCGTGGCATCCGGTTTGCAGGGTGGGTTCGATGGCGCGGGCTTCGTCGGCGGTCACCGCGTAGCGGTCCAGGCCGCCGGCTTGCAACAGCGTGTTGGCGCGGTGCGCTGCCTTGAAGCTGTTAGCGTCATGGTAGATGTGCAGGATGCCCCGGCGTTCCAGGTCGAAGTCGATGCCTTCGGCATCGGCCATGTCGAACAGGTGCTGGCGCGCCTGGATGGCCAGGCGGGTGGTGGCGATGGTGTTGTCGCGGTAGTTCGGAATTTGCGCCATGAACTGCGCCAGCCACGAATACTTGTGCCAACTGAACCGGGGGTTCAGCAACAGCGGCGCGTTTTTGCGCAGCATCCAGCGCAGCCCTTTGAAGATGGTTGCGGTGCTGTTCCAGACCTCGGCGTTGCTGGCGGACAGTTGGCCGCCGTTGGCGTAGGACGTTTCCATGGCGGGATAGCGCTGGCGGTCGTAGACGGTGACCTGGTATCCCAGTTTGCACAAGGCATAGGCGGACGTGACGCCGGTGATACCGGCGCCAATGACGGCGATGCGGGGCATGGTGGCTCCAGAGGGGGTGGCCGCAACCAATACGGATGCGGCACCCCATCTGTCTTTGATACCTGAGAGCTTCACCCGGCCGGCTTTGCGGCGGGTTCCCCTTCGGTGGGCGCGCACGGCGCCTCTCTCCAGATTGTCTAGACGCGCGCAGTCCTGTTGCCTGAGAGTTTCCGGGGCGGTTGCTCCGTCGGCGTTGGCCGCAAGGGCCAATCTCTTCTACGCGGTTTTGAATCGACGGGGTAGAGAATAGCCAAGTTCCTGTCGTAATTGATTCAGGGTTAGTACTATGTCGCGTGCGCCGCGCACGGTGTTGGGCTGGCGCGAACCGAGAGGACGATAGGAATGACGTTTCACGCCGCGCGACGCGCTGTCTTGCAAGCCCTGGCCACCGTGGCCGGCGGCGCCATGTTTTCCTTGGTGGCCGTGTCCGGCGTTCATGCGGGCTCATCGCCTATGAAGGGAGATCAATCCGCCGCCTCCGGCCAGCCCGTGCGCGCCGAGCCGGTGCCTCCTGGCGTCGATATCGATGACGCTGTGTACGCGCTGATGCAGGAGTACGACGTGGCCGGCCTGGCCATTGCCGTCACGCGCGACGGGCACCATGAATTCCGGAACTATGGCGTGGCCTCGCTGCAAACGCACACGCCCGTCAGCCGCGACACGCTGTTCGAACTGGGCTCCATCAGCAAGACCTTTACCGCCACCTTGGCGACCTATGCCCAAGCGCTGGGCAAGCTGTCGCTCTCCGACAGCCCGGCGCGCTTCTTGCCGGCCTTGCAAGGCACGGCATTCGGCAAGCTGAACCTGATCCACCTGGGCACCCACACGGGCGGCGGTTTTCCCTTGCAAGTGCCGGACGCGGTGACGGACGACGCCCAACTGATGGCGTACCTGGCCGCGTGGACGCCTCGCTACGCGCCGGGCACGTATCGCACCTACGCCAACCCCAGCATCGGCATGCTGGGTGCGGTGGCGGCCAAGAGCCTGGGTGAGCCGTATGCGCAAGCCATGGAGAAGACGCTGTTGCCCAAGCTGGGTTTGGCCAACACGTATATCCACGTGCCGGCCGCCAGGATGGGCGACTACGCGCAGGGCTACAACAAGCAGAACGCGCCGGTGCGCGTGAACCCGGGCGTGCTGGCCGACGAAGCCTATGGCGTGAAGACCAGCGCCAGCGACCTGATCCGTTTTGTGGATGCGAACATGGGCGTCGCGTCTGCCCCGCGCGAATTCAGCGCCAAGGCCGCGCGTGAAGCGAAGATTGCCAAGCGCGTCATTGGTGACGCCGTGATGGCCAAGGCGCTGGCGGATACCCACGTGGGTTACTACGACGTGGGCCCGATGACGCAGGACCTGGCGTGGGAACAACTGGCGTACCCCGTGACGCTGGAAGCGCTGCTGGCCGCCAACGCCGGCACCTTGAACAGCCGGAGCTTCCCGGCCAAGGCCTTGACCCCGCCGCAGGCGCCGCGCGCCGATGTGTGGATCAACAAGACCGGTTCCACCAACGGCTTCGGCGCCTACGTGGCGTTCGTGCCGGCCAGGAAGGTCGGCGTGGTGATCCTGGCCAATCGGAATATTCCGAACGAAGCGCGCGTGCGCCTGGCGTATCGCATTCTGGAGGCGGACGCGCACTGAAGGCTTGACTAGCGCGCGCCACCCGCGCGCGGCAATAGCCCCATCACTTCCAGCCGCTTGCACAACTGCCCCAGGCGTTCCATTTTGTAGGCGTCCACGTCCACGCCGGTGTAGTCGTAGAAGCCCTTGCCATCGCGCAAGCCGTTGCGGCCTTGTTCCATGTTGCGGGCGATGACGTCCGGCGACGCGAAGCGCGGGCCGATCTCGCCCTCAAGGTAGCGCGATGCGTAATACAGGATGTCGCCACCGCCCCAGTCGATGAACTCCAGCAAGCCCAGCACCGAAAAGCGCAATCCGAATCCCAGACGCACGGCGGTGTCGATGTCTTCGGCGCTGGCCACGCCTTCCTCGACCATGCGGGCGGCTTCGTTCATCGCCAGTGCCTGGATACGCGGCACGATGTAGCCCGCCGAGGGCGCGCACTGCACGGGCACCTTGCCGGCCTGACGCAGCACCTCCAGCAAGGCTTGCACGGCGGCGTCATCTGTACTCGGCCCACGGCTGACTTCAACCAGCGGAATCAGATACGCCGGGTTGAGCCAGTGCGCGTTCAGAAAGCGCTCTGGGTATTGCACCAGTTCCGCCAGCACGGTCACCAGAAATGTGGAAGTGGTTGACGC
>Ga0160449_1000776_pt1 | contig 17338 bp, 17 predicted proteins | sample HID1975I_E1MG_FD_108216 | JGI IMG/M metagenome (GOLD analysis project Ga0160449, IMG submission 108216) | Enriched soil microbial communities from UW Madison campus, WI, USA - HID1975I_E1 MG | ecosystem: Environmental > Terrestrial > Soil > Unclassified | place: USA: Madison, Wisconsin...
CGCAGGCCGGTTTCGACCGGGTTGACGCCCGTGGTCATGTAGGCGGCATGCGCGGGGCGGCCCACGATGTCCACGTACATCCAATACACGCCCAGTTGCGCGCTCATCATGCGTTCATGCGTGGGTTCGGGGATGACCACCGCGTCGAACGCGCTGAGCTTGGCCGCCGCGATGGCGCTTTGCAGCGCCGACACCGTGGCCAGGGTGCCGTTGCCGGTGTTTTCTTCTTCAAGCACGCCGTTGAACCCCACCGCGCCGGCGGGTTGCACGCCCAACTCGCGCAGCGCCTTGAACGCGGCCAGCGCGCAGATGATGCCTGCCTTCATGTCGCCCGCGCCGCGGCCGTACAACCAGCCATCGCGCAGTTCGCCGTCGAACGGCGCCGGGTCCCAGAGTTCATGCGGCCCCGTGGGCACCACGTCCAGGTGGCCGTTGAACAAGACGGCCCGGCCGCCCGCGCTGCGTGGCTCGTGGCGCGCCAGCACGTTGTAGCGGCCGCCGTCCGGGCAGCATGCCGGGGAATACAGCGGCAAGTTTTTCAGTTCTTCGGTGCGCAGCGCAATGCGCTCGGACGCCAGGCCCAAGTCCGCCAGCGCGTCTTCCAGAAACTCGGCGGCGGACATCTCCTGGCCGGGCAGGCTGCGGCATTGCACGAAACCGGTCAGCGTGTCGGTCATGTATTGGCGAAGCTGGTTGACGGCTTCGGCGATACGGGCCTGATCCAGGCTGGCTGCTGCGACGCTGCTCATTGCATTCCCCTTGTCGGATGTGAAATCGGCGAATTCGTAGGTATCAATATTTGATATCTAGATATCTATATTTGGCATGATAGAGTTCGCACCATTGCGGGACAAGACGGAAACCATGGGTAATTTCCCTAGCCCTGACAGAAATCGATTGCCACTACAGTGCGTATCCGCGTGCGAGCCCCGCGCCGCTGCCGCGCGGCGAATACAAAAAAAGAGACAGGAGTAGATCAACATGGCCACAACCGAAACCCGGTTCAACCAATCCCTGGCGAAAGGCTTCGGCATCCTGGAGGCTTTTTCGAACCATCCCGGCCCGCTCAGCCTGAATGAACTGACAGAGCTGTCAGGGCTGGACCGCAGCTCGACCCAGCGCATGCTGCACACGCTGGTGGCCCTGGGCTATCTGGAACGCGGCAGCAACCAGCGCGGCTACGTGCTGGGCAAGAAGATCCTGGACCGGACCTTCGATTTTCTGCGCGGCCATCCGCTGCTGGAGCGCGCCACCCCCATCCTGGAACAACTGCAACAGGAATGCGGCGAGCGCGTGGACCTGAGCCTGTTCGACGACCTGACCATCGTTTACGCGCTGCGCCGCCAAAGCAAGCGCCAGACGTTCTACGCCACGCTGGTGGGGCGCCGCATGCCGACGTTCTCGTCATCGGGTGGCCGCGCCATCATGTCGCACCTGGCTGATGACGAAGTCGACGACATCCTGGCGCGCAGCGACTTGCGCCCGCTGACGGCCAAGACCATCACCGACCCGGACCTGATCCGCCAGCGCGTGCGCGAGGCGCGCGTGCAGGGCTACGCCATCTGTCTGGAAGAAAGCATGGTGGGCGAGATCGTGCTGGGCAGCGCGGTCGTTGACCATAGCGGCCGGCCCATCGCGGCCATCCATATCTCCGGCCTGCTGGCCGAATGGACGCTGGATTCCTTCACGCAGCGCTTCAGCTCATTGGCGATCTCGGCGGCGCGCGCACTGAGCGGCCGCCCAAACCGCAACTGAAAGCGCTCCGATCGACCCTTTTAGCGGGATATCCCTAGCCCTTGCCGCCTTGCGCGGCCAGGGCCACTGCTGCACCATAAGTCTCTTGGATTCCTTAGTATCAATATTTGATACTTTAAAACCAAGGAGACTCGCCTTGAAGTGCAATATCGTCCGCCGCGCCCTGACACGGGGCCTGCTGGCCACCGCCTTTGCCGCCACGGCGTTGGCCGCCACGGCAATGGCCGCCACGGCATTGGCCGCCACAGTCGCCGCGCCTGCCACCGCCTTGGCCGCGCCGCCCTCGGCCGAGCCTCAGCCGCAATACGGCGGCGTGCTGACCGCCATCCTGAACCCCGAACCACCCAATCTGAACGTGGCCATGCAGCAGGTAGGCACCACGCAGATGGTGGCGGGCAAGGTCTACGAAAGCCTGCTGACCTATTCGTTCGACCTGAAGCCGCAGCCCAGCCTGGCCAAGTCCTGGGAGGTGTCCGACGATCAGTTGACCTATACCTTCCACCTCCAGCCCACCGCGCAATGGCACGACGGCAAGCCCTTCACGTCAGCGGACGTGCTGTTTTCCTACAAGCAGGTCCTGGCCAACACGCCGCGCACCCGCGCGCTGATGCACTACATCCAGGACATCAACGCGCCTGACGATCACACCGTGGTGTTCAAGCTGAAAGAACGCTATTCGGCGTTCCTGTATGCGTTCGACATCGGCGGCGGCGTGATCCTGCCCAAGCACTTGTTCGACGTCGACACGCCCATGGCGCAAAACCCGCACAACAATGCCCCAGTCGGTACCGGCCCCTTCAAGTTCAAGCGCTGGGAGCGCGGCTCCTACATTGAACTGGTCAAGAACGAGCACTACTGGAAGGAAGGCAGGCCTTATCTGGACGGCATCATTTTCCGCGTGATCCCGGATGCGGCCTCGCGCCGCCTGGCGCTGGAGCAGCGCACCGTTCAGCAGGCCTGGTTGCAAGACATCGAACCCTTCGACATGCCGCGCGTGGCCAAGCTGCCGCACATCAACGTCACGCAAAAGGGCTATGAGTATTGGTCCACGCTGCACTGGATCGAGATGAACGGGGCGCGCAAGCCCATGGACGACAAGCGCTTTCGGCAAGCGGTCATGTACGCCATCGACCGCGATTTCATCGCCAAGCGCATCATGTTCGGCATGGGCACCGTGTCGACGGGTCCGTTCCATCGCAACACGCGCTTTTACGACCCCAACATCAAGCAGTATCCCTACGACCCCAAGAAGGCCATCGCCCTGCTCGACGAAATGGGCCTGAAGCCGGATGCCAATGGCGTGCGCGTGAAGCTGGGGCTAATCCCCAACCCTTACGGCGAAATGCAGCGCCGCATTGCCGAATACACCAAGCAAAGCCTGGGCAAGGTCGGCATCGTGATCGACATCGAAAGCACCGACGTGGGCGGCTGGACCACCCGCATGGGCAACTGGGATTTCGACATGGCCTACAACGGCGTGTTCCAGTATGGCGACCCGGCCATCGGCGTGTCGCGCACCTACGTCAGCAGCAACATCAAAAAGGGGCTGGCCTTCACCAACACCTCGCAATATCGCAACCCCAAGGTGGATGCGCTCTTTGACCAGGCCGCCACCGCGCCCACGGACGAGGAACGCCAACGCCTGTACACCGAGGTCCAGAAAATTCTGGCGGAAGACGTGCCCTTGGCCTGGATCGACGACACCAATTACTCCACCTACCTGGACAAGCGGGTGCACGGCGCCATCACAACCGGGCTGGGCGCCGTGGGCAGCTACGCCGACGCCTGGCTGGCGCCGAAGTAGGCGTTGAAGACTAGCCCCAGGGCATCAAGCCCCGGGGCCGCCCCCCCTCAAGACCAACCCATCAAGGCCGACCCGCGTGCGGCACGTCCACCCGGGTCATCAGAATGTGGCCTTCGGGCTTGGCGCGGCGGTTGGCCTCGATGAAATCCGGGGCGGCGGCCATGAACAGCGTGCAGCCATCCGGCCCGCCCAAGGCCGCCGCGAAGATGCCGAACTCCCCGGTGTCGATCTGCTCAAGGATCTGGCCGCCGCGCGCCAGCCGCACGATCCGCTTGCCGATGGCGTCGGCCACCCACAGCGCGCCTTCCGCGTCCAGCGCCCCGCCGTCCGGGCCGATGGCCGACGCGGCGATCAGCACCGACAGGTCGTCGCTATCCGGCAACGGACCGAAGTTGGCCCAGTCGCGGCGCGGGCCCAGCGCGCCCGTGGGCAGGATGTCGAATTCCGAGATCCGGTTGCCGAAGGTTTCGTTGACGATCAGCGTCTTGCCGTCCGGCGTGATGAACGAACCATTGGGAAAGCACAGCCCTTCGGCCACTGCCTGCGCCACGCCGTCCGTGTCCACCCGCACCAGCGTGGTTGTCGCGACCGGTTCACCGGCCATCAGGTCAAACCCGAAATTGCCCACGTAGGCCCGACCCTGGTCATCCACCACCATGTCGTTGATGGGGCCGCCCGTAAGCGCGGACAGGTCCGCATGCACCGCCAGCGTGCCGTCGGCCTCGCGGCGCAGCACCTTGCGGTCTTTCATGGATGAGATCAGCAGGCGGCCATCGGGCAGCCAGCCCAGGCCCGAGGGCTGCTCTGGTACTCGGCAGATCTGTTCTATCTTGCCCGCCAGGTCCACGGCGATGACCTGCTCGGTATAGAAGTCTGACGCCCACAGGCGGTCTTCGTGCCACCGCAGGCCTTCCAGATAGGTGTATCCGGACGCCAGCACGGACAGTTCGCGTTTCGGCATTGCTTGGTCTCCTTTTTATGTTTCCGGTGGGGGCCGGCTTTTATGGATGCGCCGCTTGGCGGCCGGCCCATTCTGGCACGCCCAAAGGTGTTACTGATACGTCCCCAGCATGACAACTCGGTGTCAGGTGGGCAGCGTTAACATCGCGCCCCAAGGGAAAACCCGCATATTGCAGGTTGCCCCGGCATACCCGTCACCGGACCGTTTTCCCGCCCCGTGCCGGCGGGCGCAGCCCCATCCCCCGGGGCCTTGCAGGGGCGGGCTCCTCGTTTTCCGTTTTGATCATGAATACAAAGAAGCTGACGCGCACCATCGGCATCGCCATGGTGCTGGGCGTCCTGGTGGGCTACCTCTGCAACAAGACCGCGCAGGACGCCACAGAGGCCGCGCACATTGCCTCGTACTTCAGCCTGGTCACGGATATTTTCCTGCGCATGATCAAGATGATCATTGCCCCGCTGGTGTTCGCCACCCTGGTGTCGGGCCTGGCCAGCATGAGCGACGCCAACGCCGTGGGCCGCATCGGCCTGCGCGCCATGGTCTGGTTCATTGCCGCTTCCGCCGTGTCGCTGCTGCTGGGCCTGCTGCTGGTCAATCTGTTCCAGCCTGGCGCGCACATGAATCTGGCGATACCCGACGCGGGTATCACGTCGGGATTGAAGACGGGCGACTTCACGCTCAAGGCCTTCATTGCGCACGTGTTTCCCAAGAGCATCGCCGAGGCCATGGCCAACAACGAGATCTTGCAGATCCTGGTGTTCTCGCTGTTCTTCGGGGCCGCGCTGTCGTTCATACGCGGCAAGGGCCACAACACGATCTACACCCTCATCGACGAGCTGGCCAAGATCATGTTCCGCGTCACCGACTACGTGATGCGCTTTGCGCCGCTGGGCGTGTTCGCCGCCATGGCCGCCGCCATCACCACCGAAGGCCTGGGCGTGCTGGTCAGCTACGGCAAGTTGATTGGTGAGTTCTACCTGGGCCTGGCGCTGCTGTGGGCCATTCTGTTCGGCGTGGGTTATCTGTTTTTGGGCAAGTCCACGCGCCGCCTGGGTGGGCTGATCAAGGAACCGACCCTGCTGGCCTTTTCCACCGCCAGCAGCGAATCGGCCTACCCGAAGACCATTGAAGCGCTGGAACGCTTTGGCGTGTCCAAGCGCATTTCGGGCTTTGTGCTGCCGCTGGGGTATTCGTTCAATCTGGATGGTTCGATGATGTACCAGTCTTTCGCGGTGTTGTTCATCGCGCAGGCCTACAACATCGAGATGAGTTTTGCCCAGCAACTGACCTTGCTGCTGGTGCTGATGGTGACCAGCAAGGGCATGGCGGGCGTGGCCCGCGCATCGCTGGTGGTGGTGGCAGCGACCTTGCCGATGTTCCATTTGCCCGAGGCCGGCCTGCTGCTGATCATGGGTATCGACCAGTTCTTCGACATGGGCCGCACGGCGACGAACGTGGTGGGCAACAGCCTGGCAACCGCCGTCATCGCCAAGCTGGAAGACAAGCGCGAAGACAGCGGGGAAAGCAACCCAGGCGATGCGCCCGCCGACGCCCACGCGCCGGCGCGGTCGGCGCCCGGCACGCAGTCGCCCGCGAGCGAAAACCAGATGTAATCGAGGGGACTGGGTCGACTGGATTCAGTCGACTGTATTTAATCGTTGACCGAGCAGGACACCGGTGCGCCGTCTTCGAATTCAACGTCGTAGGTGTGGACCGGGTCCCAGGGCAGCGTGAACCACAGTTCGTAGCCGTCGCCGTCTTCGTCGAACAGCCACAAGGCGCGCAGCACGGCTTTTTCGGCCATGGCTTCGGCGGTTTCTTCCTGCAGCAACTGGTCGTCTTCCAGGCCCAGCTTTTTGTAGTGCTCGTAGGAATAGTTATCCAGCAGGAACTCGGCCGCTGCCAGGATGTGATCGTCCAGATTGTCGATGATGGCCTTGACCACCTTGGACGCGCCGCTGTCGGGCTCTTCGCCATCCGTCTGGATCATGACGTGGATGGGGGGACGGCCATCGCCGACGGGCACGTTTTCGGCCGCCCACAGATCGGGTTCTTCGGGGTCTTGGTTGAAATTGAATCGTGCCATCGCGCGCTCCGGAAAATTGGATGACGAGCCGGAGAAGGGCCGGCTGCGCCTTAGGCCGTTACGCCCTTCGCCATTTAACCAGATGCCGGGCAACCCGTCTTTGACCGACGGCGATGTTTTTGCCCCTACACCCGTTCCAGCGGGAAATGCGGCAGTGCGGGAAGCTCAGCCCGGATGGCGTCGCCGGGGCTGACCGCCCCGCCCTCCACCACGATCCCCATGACGCCGGCGCGGCGTTGCAGGCTGCCGTCGGGATTGCGGCCCAGCACGGCGCCCGTCAAGCCCTTCTGATACTGGTCCAGTTGCACGCAGGGGTTGCGCAGCCCGGTGATCTCGACCACCGCGTCGGGCCCGATGCGCAAGCGCGCGCCGCGCGGCAAGGCCAGCAGATCGATACCCCGGGTGGTGATGTTTTCGCCCATCGTGCCTTCGGCGACGTTGAAACCGGCCAGTTGCAGCTCGTCGTGCAGCTCGGCCTGAATCAAATGCACCTGGCGCAGGTTCGGCTGCGTGGGGTCGGCGCGCACGCGCGAGCGATGCTTGACGGTCACCCCCTGATGCGCATCGCCATCCACCCCCAGCCCACGCAACAACATGATCGTGGGCACCACAGGCTTGCTGAACGTGTGCGTAGCGCTCAGCGCCACGGCAATCACGATCGGATTCATCGCGGTTCTCCTGGAAGACATCGCCAGCGGCTCAGGCCGCCACCCGTTGCGGCTGAGGCGCCGCCGCCACCTGCGTGCGCGACGGCTGATAGTGCGTGGAGAATACCAGCCGGCCAGCCGACCAGGTGTGACTGATCAATGGCAGCGCCCCCACCTGCGCCACCGCCACCAGATCAGCGCGCAGGCCCACGGCGATGCGGCCCCGGTCCGACAGGCCGCAGGCGTCCGCGGGGTTCGCCGTGACCAGTGCAATCGCCTGCGGCCAGCTCAGGTCGGTCTGCGCCGCCACCGCGTAGGCCGCGGCGATCAGCGTGGACGGCTGGTAGTCCGAACACAGGCAACTGGCCACGCCCGCGCGGATGGCGTCGATGGCCCGCATCGACCCGCTTTGGCTTTGGCCGCGCAGCACGTTCGGCGCGCCCAGAATCGTGGGCAGGCCGCAAGACACCGCCGCGCGGGCGGTATCCAGCGTGATCGGGAATTCGCTCATCGCCACGCCCAGGTTGCGCATGGTGGCAATGCGTTGAACGGAGTCGTCGTCATGGCTGGCGGTGGGGATGCCTAGCGACTTCGCGTGCGCCAACAGGGTCTCTACCCGCGTCACCGCGCCCTCTTTCGCGCGCGTCTTGGCGTGGGCGGCTTCTTCCGCCTGTTCCCGGCTCATTGCGTGGTTGCCCATCATGTATTGCAGATAGGACTCCAGCGTCTTGAACTGGCCCTGCCCCGGCGAATGGTCCATGACGGACAACAGGTCCACCGCGCCCTCGTCCATCAGCGCGCGCAGCACCGGCACCGAGGTGTCGTCGGTGACTTCGTAGCGGCAATGCACGCGGTTATCCACCAGGCTGTGCGGACGGAATGCACGCAGCGTGCGCACCACTTCGGCCGCCGTCTGGTTGTTGCGCACGCCCAAATCCTTGTTCGCGAACGACAGCGCATGGTAGGGCGTGGTGATGCCGGCCGCGGCATTGCGGCGGTCGACCTGGGCCACCGCGAAGTCCAGGGGAAACAGCACGCGCGAACGAGGTTCGGCTTCCTTCTCGATGGCGTCGCAGTGCAGGTCGATCAGCCCGGGCAAGAGGGTCTGGCCCTGTAGATCGACCACGCGGTCCGCGCGCGCGCCGTCGGGTTCGATGGCGACGATGCGGCCGTCATCGATCAGCACCGCGCTGTTATCCAGCACGCGATCGGGCAGCACCACGCGGGCGTGGGTCAGATAGGTGCTTTGCATGATTCCTCCGGTAGGGTCGACTCAGCCGTCTCAGCCGCCCCGACCAACGCCGGGCGCAGCGCCAAGGTTTTCGTGGCGACGGCGTCACGCACCTCGGCGTCGTGAAAAATGCCCAGCAGGCAACGACCCGCCGCCAGGGCTTCGTGGATCAACGCGATCACCACGCGGCGGTTGTCGGCGTCCAGCGATGCCGTGGGTTCATCCAGCAGCAAGATGGGATGGCGCGCGATGAAGCCGCGCGCGATGTTCACGCGTTGCTGCTCGCCACCCGAAAACGTGGCGGGCGCCAGGCCCCACAGGCGCGGCGGTACGTTCAGGCGTTGCAACAAGGCGCCGGCCTGCTCGCGCGCGGCGTCCGTGTCCACGCCCGCCATGCGCAGCGGCTCGGCCACCACATCCAGCGCGGACACGCGCGGAATCACCCGCAAGAATTGGCTGACATAGCCGATGACGTCACGGCGCAACGCCAGAATGCGTTGCTCGGGCGCGCCCACCAGCTCGACCCATTCGTCGTTTGCACGCACGCGGATGCTGCCTTCGGTGGCCAGATAGTTGCCGTACAAGCAGCGCAGCAAGGTGCTTTTACCGGTGCCCGACGGGCCGGCCAACACCAGGCAATCACCCGCGGCAGCATCAAAGTCCACCGCGTCCAGCACGGGCAGGCGGATACCGCCCTGGTTATGCAGGGTGAACATCTTTCCGAGGCCCCGCACCTCGATCATGGGAGTGGTTGCGCGCATGTTCAGCTCTGCAAAATGGAAGACACCAGCAACTGGGTGTAGGGGTGTTGGGGGTCGTCAAGAATCTGGTCGGTCAGCCCGCTTTCCACCACCACGCCGCCGCGCATCACCAGCGTGCGATGCGCCAGCAGACGCGCCACCGCCAGGTCGTGCGTGACCACGATGGCGGCCAGGCCCAGGTCCGTGACCAACTGGCGCAGCAGGTCCAACAAGCGCGCCTGCACCGACACATCCAGCGACGCAGTCGGTTCGTCCATGAACACCAGCCGGGGATGCGTGACCAGGTTGCGCGCGATCTGCAAGCGCTGCTGCATGCCGCCGGAAAACGACACCGGCGTATCGTCCAGACGGCCCGCGTCGATCTCCATCTTTTGCAGCCAGTTGCCCGCCACGGCGCGCAGGTCACCGTAATGCCGGTCGCCCACGGCCATCAGGCGTTCGGCGATGTTGGCGCCCGCGCTGACCTGCATGCGCAGGCCGTCGCGCGCGTTCTGCCGCACAAAGCCCCAGTCTGTGCGCGACAGCAGGCGCAGCCGCGCGCCGGGCAGCGCGGCCAGGTCGATGAATCCCTGGTCTCGCGTGTCGTACCAGACGCTGCCGGCGTCCGGCTGGGTTTGATACGACACGGCCGACAGCAAGGTGCTCTTGCCCGAGCCGGACTCACCGACCACGCACAGGACTTCGCCGGGAAACAGGTCAAAGCTGACGTCGCGGCAGCCATGCACGCCGTCCCAGGTGCGCGTCATGTCGCGCACCGAAAGCAGGGGTTGCGGATTCAGTTGCGGATGGGGTTGCGCGTTCATGCCGTGGCCTTGTCGTTGCGTTGTTGCGCTTGGCGGTGGTTGCAGTATTCCGTGTCCGAACACACGAAGCGGCGCGTGCCCGCGTCGTCCAGGATGATTTCATCCAGATAGCTCTCGCGCGATCCGCACAGGTCGCAGCATTCGGTCCAGGTTTCCACGGTGAAGGGGTGGTCGTCGAAGTCCAGGCTTTTCACGCGGGTGTAGGGCGGCACGGCGTAGACGCGCTTTTCGCGACCGGCGCCGAACAGCATCAGCGCGGGGTTGCCGTCCAGCTTGGGGTTGTCGAACTTGGGGATGGGCGACGGCCGCATCATGTAGCGATCGTTCACGATGACGGGGTAGTCGTAGGTGGTGGCGATGTGGCCGTGCTGCGCGATGTCTTCATACAGCTTGACGTGCATGCCGCCGTATTCGGCCAGTGCGTGCATGGTGCGGGTTTCGGTTTCGCTGGGTTCGAGCCAACGCAGCGGCTCTGGAATCGGCACCTGATAGACCATCACCTGCCCTTCGCGCAGCGGCGTTTCAGGAATGCGATGGCGCGTCTGCACAATGGTGGCGTCCGGCGTAGCTTCGGTCGTGGCCACCCCCGTGACGCGGCCGAAGAAGCGGCGGATGTTGATGGCGTTGGTGGTGTCGTCCGAGCCTTGGTCGATCACCTTCAGCACATCGTCCTGGCCGATGATGGCCGCCGTGACCTGGATGCCGCCCGTGCCCCAGCCATAAGGCAGCGGCATCTCGCGGCTGCCGAACGGCACCTGGTAGCCGGGTATGGCCACCGCCTTGAGCAGCGCGCGGCGCAGCATGCGCTTGGTGGATTCGTCGAGATACGCAAAGTTGTAGTGGTCGTCGCGTTCGACCGTGGCGTGTAGTGCGCTCATTGGGAAACAGCCTCGTCGATCAGAGCGGTGGGGGCAGCTTGGGGGGTGGGTTGCAATGCAGCCCCGTCCGCGCGCAAGCGGCGCAGCAGTTCCAGGTTCGCCTGGAAGTCCACGTAATGCGGCAGCTTCAAGTGCTGCACAAAGCCGGACGCCTCGACGTTGTCACTGTGATACAGCACGAATTCGTGGTCGTTGGCGGGCGAGTCGGCGCGTTCGCCCAGGTCCTTGGCCTTCAACGCGCGGTCCACCAGCGCCATCGACATGGCTTTGCGTTCGCCGTAGCCGAAGGTCAGGCCGTAGCCGCGCGTGAACTTCGGGCCGGTGTCGGCATTGCCCGCGAACTGGCTCACCATCTGGCATTCGGTGATTTCGATTTCACCCACCGTGACGGAAAAGCCCAGCTCTTCGATGTGCATCTCCACTTCCAGCGTGCCGTAGCGGATCTCAGCCGCGAACGGATGGGTGTTGCCGTAGCCGCGCTGCGTGGAATAGCCCATGGACAACAGAAAGCCCTCGTCGGCGCGCGCCAGGTTCTGCAGGCGTGCCGCGCGCGAGGCCGGAAAGTCCAGCGGCTGGCGCGTCAGGTCAAAGGGTTCGGGGTCGCCATCGGGCACGGGTTCGGCGTCGATCAACTCATCGTGCGCCAACAGATCCGTCACGCGCGGCATGGCGCTGTCCAGCGCATCGCCGCCGGCGGGCAGCGCGTCGGCCTCGCGTTGCGCTTCCAGCGTGAAGTCCAGCAAGCGTTGGGTGTAGTCGTAGGTGGGGCCCAGGATCTGGCCACCCGGCACGTCCTTGAAGGTGGACGAGATACGGCGCTGCAAGCGCATGGCGCCAGTGTCTATCGGCTGCGTGTAGCCATAGCGCGACAAGGTCGTGCGATAGGCGCGCAGCAGGAACACCGCTTCGATCACATCGCCCGCGGCCTGCTTCAGCGCCAGCGAAGCCAGTTGCGGGTCGTAGAGCGAGCCCTCGGCCATCACGCGCGACACGGCCAGCGGCATCTGCTCGCGAATCTGGTCCAGGCTCAGTTCGGGCACCGCGCGGTCGCCGCGTCGGTAGGCGTCCAGCATGCGGTAGGAATTCAGGATGGCGCGTTCGCCCCCTTTGACGGCTACGTACATGTCAGTTCTCCACCCGCGTCGTGCGCGGCAGTCCACACATCCACCGGTCTTGCGTCAGGAACACGTCGACGCCCAGCGGAAACTGTTGATGGTTCAGGCGCCAGTCGCGCCAGAAGCCGTCGGGCAGGCCCGTGACGGACAGCGCTTGCCGCGTCTGGATACCCGGACCGGTCAGGCTGACCGCGTGGCCGTTTGCCAGCGAGCCCACTTCAAGCAGCAAGGTCGTCGACAGGTCGGGATACGCCGGGTCGCCGGGATGGCAGGCGGACAGCGCGGGTGCATCGCAACCCATCGGCACGGCGGCAAAGCGCGCCAGCGACGGCGATGGCACGATGGGGCAGCCGCAATGAAAGCGCAGGAAGGCCAGCGCGTCGGCGCTCACTCCCGAGGGCAACCACAAGGGCGTATCGCCGTCGACCAGCGTGAGCAGCAGCGCCGTCATCGCTGGCGACAAGCCGGTGGGCACGCCGCTGTGGGCAACGATTTCTTCCACGCGCCCGGGATGCGCCAAGGCTTTGAGCGCGGCGCGAAAGGTGGTTTGCGCATCGTTGACCGGGTCGGCAAACCCGGGGATGAGGCCGCCGCGCGCGGCCGACGGCGTGCTTAGTGTCTGTGCTTGCATGTCAGTCCTCGCCCCGCACCATCGTGAAGAATTCAACCTTGGTCTGCGCCGCGACGCGCGCCTGGGCGTCCACCTTGTCGGCATGCTGGCGCGCCAGTGGCTGGATCAATTGCGCTTGCACGGTGTCGTGCCATTCCGGCAGTTGCAGCAGCGCGTCGGCTACCGCGGCCTGTTCGGCATGACGCAATGAACGCCCCTGCACGTAGGCCACGCCCACCACGCCCGCGCCGGCTGCGTCCAGCGTCACCGCGCAGCGTGTCACGGTCATTTCGCCAAGATTGAAACGCGCGCCGGTGCCGCCGCTGCGCGCCCGCACCATGGCCATGCCGGTCTGGGCCGGCCGCAGCATCTGGTGCTGGGGCACGCTGCCCAGGCCACTGAACGCCCCTTCCAACGCGGCCGGGTCGGCCAGTGACAACACGCGCATCCAGGCGGCGCGCCGGGCATCGGGCGCTTGCTGCCCCGCTTGTGAGTGATCCATAATTTCCTCTACACGTCTAGACGACTGGATGAAGTATGATCGCTTGGAAATTGAAGTTCAACAGGCTGGCGTGAATTTTTGATGACAGTTGCGGTGCATGCGCAGCGCCTATCCGGCGCGCGCCGCATCGGGCACAATCACAGCCATTCTTCATGAAGCTGATATGACAGCACGAGCAGACCCCATGGTTGAAAGAGGTTCCGGCATCGCCGTCTGGCGGCAAATTGGTGAGTCCCTGGCGGACGACATCCGCAACAAGCTCTACCTGGCGGGCGAGCAGTTGCCTTCCGAACCCGAGCTGGCCGCCAAGTTTTCGGTCAACCGCCACACCATCCGGCGCGCCATGGGCGAGCTGGAACAAAGTGGGTTGGTCCGCATCGAACAGGGCCGCGGCACCTTCGTGCAAGAGCACGCCATTGACTACGCCATCGGCAAGCGCACGCGCTTTTCCGAAAACCTGCGCAGCCAGGGCATGCTGGGCCACCAGGAAGTCCTGGGCAGCCAGAGCTTGCGCGCGGCCGATATCGCCAAGCACCTGGGGCTGACTCGCACCGCCCCGCTGTTGCGCGTGCAAATCGTGGGCAAGGCTGAAAACCGCCCCATCAGCGCCTCTGAGCACTTCTTTGACGAAAAGCGGTTTCCGGATTTTGCCGACCGCCTGGCCGCGCTGCGCTCGGTGTCCAAGGTGTACGCGCACTACGGCATTGGCGACTACACGCGCAAATGGTCGCGCATTACCGCCGCGCTGCCCACGCCGGAAGTCGCGCGCCTGCTGGGCCAGCCCAAGACCCGCCCTATTTTGCAGATCGAGGCATTGAACGTGGATCAGGACGGCGCCCCGCTGCAATACAGCATCACCCGCTTTGTGGGTGACCTGGTGCAACTGATGGTGGCGGACGATAGCTAAGCGGCACGGCCCTTCCCGGGCCGATCAGCGATTGAACTCATCTAGACATCTGGTTGTCATGCAAAGTCGATAACGTCACACCATGAACTCACACGCCCCTTCGCCCTTGGCCGGTGTTACAGGCCAACGCATCCTGACGCCGCGTGGCGTCGAACAAGCCAGCCTGCGCTTTCAGGGCGGACTCATCGACGACGGCGGCGGCTCGCCCGCGCGTGGCGCGCCGTGGTTCGACGCCGGCCAACTGCTGGTGCTGCCCGGCATCGTGGACTTGCACGGCGACGCCTTTGAACGCGCCATCATGCCCCGCCCCAGTGTCACCTTTCCGTATGACAGCGCCTTGTTCGACGTAGACCGCCAATTGCTGGCCAACGGCATTACCACCGAATTCCACGGCGTGACGCTGTCCTGGGAAGGCGGGCTGCGCGGCGAGGCCTATGCCGAACGCATGTTCGATGCGCTGGAGCGCATGCAGCCGATGATGGGTGCGCGGCACTATGTGCATCTGCGCTTTGAAACGCACCATGTGGGCGGCGTAGAGCTGGCTCAGGAGTGGATCCGCGACGGCCGTGTGCGCTTCCTGGCGCTGAACGACCACTTGCCCGGCATGGCCCGCCGCCTGGGTGACGAGCGCAAGCTGATGCAGTACGCCAACCGCGCGGAATGCGATCTGGACACCTTCCAGGAACGCATCCGCGCCGCGATGTCGGCGGCGGATTCCGTGGCCGACGCCATGCGCGAACTGACGGTATGCGCACAGGCGGCCGGCTTGAAGGTCGCCTCGCATGATGACCCCGACGCCGCCACGCGCCGCTACTACCATCAACTGGGCTGCGGCGTGGCCGAGTTTCCGCTGACCCGTGAAGCGGCCTGCGTGGCCCGCGAGCTGGGCAATTCCGTGGTGTTCGGCGCGCCCAACGTCGTGCGCGGCGGCAGCCATACCGGCGCGCCCAGCGCCACCGAGATGGTGCAGGCGGGCCTGTGCGACATCCTGACGTCCGACTACTACTACCCGGCGCCGCTGGCTGCCGTGATGCGCCTGGTGCAAGACGGCGTGCTGCCGCTGGCGCAGGCATGGAACCTGGTGTCGATGAACCCCGCGCGTGCCGCCGGCTTGAAAGACCGTGGCGCGCTGGCGCCGGGCCTGATCGCCGACGCCATCGTGGTGGACGACAACGTGCCGGGCTTGCCGCGCGTGGTGGCCGCCATTGTGGGCGGCGAACTGCGCTACGCCACGCGCGTGTTCGGCGACGGCCACGGCCAACGCATGGCGGCCTGATCATGCCGCTTGCCCACCGCTATGCCTTGTACCTGTCGCCCAGTGGACCGTGGCGCGAAGGCGGCAGCCGCTGGCTGGGCCGCTGCGCGGACACGGGCGCCCTGCTGCCGCCCTTGCCGGGTCAGCCCGACGCCGCGCGCGGCTGGACCGACGCACCGCGCCATTACGGCCTGCACGCCACCCTGAAGCCGCCCTTCCGCCTGGCCTCCGGCGCCACGCCGCAGGCGCTGGACGCGGCAGTAAAAAAACTGGTCGACGGCATCAGCCCTTTTGACTTGATGCTGGAATGCGAAACGCTGCGCGGCTTTCTGGCCTGGCGCATTGCGGACGCGGACACACCAGGCCAGGCCCGCATCCAGGCGTTGGCGGATGCCGCCGTGCAAACGCTGGACGTCTTTCGTGCCCCGCCCACGCCCGAGGAAATCGCGCGGCGCCAACCCCATGCACTGACGCCCGAACAACAGGCGATGCTGGCGCGTTGGGGCTATCCGTATGTCTTCGACACCTACACCTTTCACATCACGCTGACCGGCAAGCTGGCGGGCGATGCGCTGGAGCAGGCGCAACGCCGCATCGCCGCCTTTGCGGACCCGCTGCGCGACCAGGCGATGCCCGTGTCCAGCGTCAGCCTGTTCGTGCAGGCCGAACCGGGGGCCGATTTTGTGGCGGCGCGCCACTACCATTTTGACGGCACGCAGTCCGACGCCGTCGGCGCGCCTGCCCTGCAAGGCCCCGCCGCGCCATGACCACGCCCGCCCCACCCTTGCCGCCCGCCGACGGTGCGCGGCTGATCTATCTGATGGGCGCATCGGGCAGCGGCAAGGACACCTTGCTGCGCTGGCTGCGCGCGCATCTGCGTGCAGAAGAACCGGTACTGGTGGCGCACCGCTACATCACCCGCGATAGCGGCGGCACGGAAGACGCGCTGGCCTTGACGCCGGAAGAGTTTGCGCGGCGCGCGGCGCTGGGTTGCTTCGCCCTGCGTTGGGCCAGCCATGGCTTGCAATACGGCATCGGCATCGAGATCGATACCTGGCTGGCCTGCGGCGCGGCGGTGATCGTGAACGGCTCGCGCGAGCACCTGGAAGCGGCGCACCAGCGCTATCCGGCGTTGACAGCCGTAGAGATCACCGTGGACCCGTCCGTGCTGGCACAACGGCTGGCGGGCCGGGGCCGCGAAAGCGCGGACCAGATCCAAGAGCGGCTGACGCGCGCGGCGCAAGCCTTTGCCATTCCGCCGCACTGCGCCTACACGCGGATCAGCAACGATGCCGCGCATGACGTCGCGGCGGCGGCCTTGCTGGGCATTGCCCGCCAGGCGTTGGCGGGCTGAAGCGGCTGGCCCCGCGAAACCGATATCCAATAGTCAAGCCGCCGCCGGCGCCCCGAAGCCCGCGCCTTCAGGCAGCCCGGCGTCCACGCACAAGTCCAGCAGGATTTCCGAAAAGCGCTCTTCCGCCGCCAGCACCTGTTCGCGCTTGCGGCGAATCAGGTTGATGGGCGGCAGTTCCCAACCGAAATCCCAGGGCAGCATGCCCAGCTTGCCGCGCTGGCAAAGCTCGCGCGCGATGTCTTCCGGCACCACTGAAATCAGCGCCTCGTTCATGGTCAGCATGCCTTCGATGACATCCGTGGAATAGGCCTCCAGCACGGGCGACGGCGGACGCAGGCCCGCGCGGATGAAGTGTTCAACGATCAATTGCCGCGTGGGCGTGTTGGCGGCCGGCAGCACCCAGTCCATGGCGGCCACCGCCGCCCAATCGGGCCGACGCCGCGCCAGGCGTTGCGCCAGGCGGCTATGCGCGATCAAGCGCGGCCGCTGGCGGTACAGCACGCGGTGGATCAGGTCGTCCAGCGCCACCGTGGACGTGGCGCGGCTGATGATGCAGTCCAGTTCATGGCGGCGCAGCATGGGCACCAGGTGGTCCGTGGTGGCGCGGTGCAGCGTCAGCGTGACGCCATAGCGCTGGTGCAGGCGGCTGATGGCGGTGGTGAGCAAGGC
>Ga0160449_1000784_pt1 | contig 17195 bp, 17 predicted proteins | sample HID1975I_E1MG_FD_108216 | JGI IMG/M metagenome (GOLD analysis project Ga0160449, IMG submission 108216) | Enriched soil microbial communities from UW Madison campus, WI, USA - HID1975I_E1 MG | ecosystem: Environmental > Terrestrial > Soil > Unclassified | place: USA: Madison, Wisconsin...
GCGTCGGGGTTGCGGCCCACGCGGCGCATCAGCGCCAGCGTTTGCCGGTAGGCGCCCGCCAGCAGGTGCTGGCCGTTGTCCAGCGGGGCGTCAAACGATTCATGGAACACGCGGCGGGCGCGGCCGCCGGGCGTGTGGCCGGCTTCAAACACCGTGACCTTGGCGCCAGCTTCGCGCAGGGCGATGCTGGCCGCCAAGCCGGCCCAGCCCGCGCCAATAACCGCCGCCTTCACCGCGCCAACCGGCGGACCAGTCCGCGTCCGCCGCCCACCCATGTTTTCCAGGCCAGCCACAGCTTGCGCAGCGGCGTCAGCGAGATGCGCTGGTGCAGCACCTGCCAGTTGTCGCGCTCGATTTCATCAAGCAGGGCGTGGTAGATCGCGGCCATCATCAAGCCTGGGCGTTGCGAACGGCGGTCCGCTTCGGGCAGATTGCTCATGGCTTCGCGATAGAGCTCGCGGGCGCGGTCGGCCTGGAACTTCATCAAGGCGCTGAAACGGTCGGAGTATTCGCCATTCAGGATGTCCGACGCCTTGACCTCGAACTGCTGCATGTCGTTGACCGGAATATAGATACGGCCACGGCGCGCGTCGTCGCCGACATCGCGGATGATGTTGGTCATCTGAAACGCCAGGCCCAGCTTTTCGGCATAGACCAGCGTCTTGGGGTCGCTGTAGCCGAACACGCCGGCGGACAGTTCGCCCACCACGCCGGCCGCGTGCCAGCAGTACTTGCGCAGGCCGGGCCAGTCCAGGTAGCGCGTCTGGTCCAGGTCCATTTCCATGCCGTCCACCACGGCCAGCAGGCGCTCGCGGGTGATCGAACAGCTTTCCAGGTGCGGTTGCAGCGCGCGCGTGACGGGGTGGTCGGGCTTGCCGTCGAACATCTGGTCGACCTGCGTGCGCCACCAGGCCAGCTTGATGCGGGCCAGCGACGGGTCGGTGCATTCGTCGACCACGTCGTCCACTTCGCGGCAATAGGCGTAAAGCGCCGTGATCGCGCGGCGGCGTTCGGGCGGCAGAAACAGGAATGAGTAGTAGAAGCTGGAACCGCTTTTGGCGGCTTTCTCCTGGCAATATTCGTCAGGGGTCATAGATAGGCAGGGCCTGTTACTTGATAGAGCGCCACAGCATGATGGCCCAGTCTTTGGCGCCCAATTCGGGGCGGTTCATGAATACATCGTAGCTGCTTGCCTCGATACGCTCCAGCACGCGCAGCCCGCCTTGCACCACCAGGCGCAGCTCCAGGCCGATGCGGCCGGGCAGGCGGCGCGCCAGCGGAGCGCCGAAGTGTAGCAGTGCTCGCGTGCGTTCGACCTGGAAGGCCATCAGTTCGCGCCACTGCGGCGTCAGGCGGCAGGCGGCCAGGTCTTCTTCGGTGACGCCGTGGCGGCGCAGGTCTTCCTGAGGCAGGTAGACGCGCTGCTTGTGCCAGTCGACCCGCACATCCTGCCAGAAATTCACCAGTTGCAAACCGGTGCAGATGGCGTCGCTTTCGGCCACGTCTTGCGGGCTGGCGGCGTCAAACAGGTGCAGCATCAGGCGGCCGACCGGGTTGGCCGAACGGGTGCAGTAGTCGGCAAGCGTGGCGTAGTCTTCGTAGCGCTTGACAGTGATGTCCTGCTCGAAAGCGGACAACAGGTCGTAGAACGGGGTGATGGGCAGTTGATGCCGGGCGATGGTGCGCGCCAGCGGCGTGAAGATGTCGGCCAGCGGCGGCAGGCCCGGCGGGGGCGTGTGGCCGGGTTCGGCGCCGATGCGGTGCAGCTCGGTGCGGTAGGCTGCCAATTGCGCCAGGCGTTCTTCGTCGGTGGCGCTGCCTTCGTCGGCGATATCGTCCGCGGCGCGGGCGAAGCGGTAGATATCGGTCACGGCGCCGCGCAGCCTGCGCGGCAGCAGCAGCGAGGCGACGGGAAAGTTCTCGTAGTGATCGATGGACATGGGTCGTGGTGCAGAGGGCGGCCCCGGAGCGGGTTCGCACCATTTTAGAGTAGTCGTCTTTCGGGGCGAGATGCCATGCCGATGCCGGCGGCGATCAGTTAGACTTAAGCGCCACAGGATCTCACACCATGCCGCGCCCCATATCCGCCACCGTCTCCGTTTCCGCGCTTGCGCACAATCTTGCCACCGTGCACCGCCACCTTGAACAGACGGCGCAGGCCGCGTCGGGGTTGCCGCCTTCCATCTGGGCGGTCATCAAGGCCAACGCCTATGGCCACGGCATCGAGCAGGCCGTGACGGGGTTTTCCAAGGCGCAGGGGCTGGCCATGCTGGACCTGGACGAAGCCGTGCGCTGCCGCGAGGCCGGCTGGGGCGGCCCGATCCTGCTGCTGGAAGGGTTTTTCAAGCCCGCCGACCTGGATCTGATCGACCGCTATCACCTGAGCACCACGGTGCATAACCGGGAACAACTCGACATGCTGGCGCGCGCCCGCTTTACGCGGCGCGTGGACGTCATGCTCAAGCTCAACAGCGGCATGAACCGGCTGGGCTTCAGCCCCGCGTCCTACCCCGCCGCGCATGAACGCGCCATGCTGTTGCAGCAGCAGGGCACGCTGGGGTCGGTGGGCAAGATGACGCACTTCGCCTGCGCGGACGGCCCCCAGGGGGTGACCGAGCAGTTGGCGCTGTTTAATTCGGTGACACATAAGATGCCGGGCGCCATCAGCGTCTGCAACTCCGCGGCTACGCTGCGTTTTGCCGACATCGCGGTGGGTTCGCCCACGCAGACGCATTGGGTGCGCCCGGGCATCTGCCTGTACGGCGCCTCGCCCTTCGCCGACGCCGAGGCCGCGTCGTTCGGCCTGCGTCCGGCCATGACGCTCAGTTCCGAGATCATCGCCGTGCAAGAACTCAAGGCGGGCGATTCGGTGGGCTATGGCGCCATCTTCCGCGCCGAACGCACCATGCGCGTGGGCATCGTGGCTTGCGGCTACGCCGACGGCTACCCGCGCCACGCCACCACCGGCACGCCCGTCGTCGTGGCCGGCATCCGCACTCAACTGGTTGGCCGCGTGTCGATGGACATGCTGATCGTCGACCTGGACCCGATTCCCGCCGCCGGCGTCGGCGCGCCCGTGGTGCTGTGGGGCGAAGACGGCCCCTCGGTGGACGAAGTCGCCCAGGCCGCCGGCACCATCGGCTACGAATTGCTGTGCGCGCTGGCGCCGCGCGTGCCGGTCAGCCGCGACGCCTGACAGGCGTTTTTCGCATCGCGCGCGCTGCCCGCCGCTCTTTTTCGGCGGGTGTCCGGTGCGCAAGAATTGCTACGCAATTTACAAGACAGCCATCTCAGGATGGTGTCTACTTGGAACACCGGGCGCCCACGCGCCCGTTTTTGACCGAGCAATCTGACTACGAGGTTTCAATCCATGAAGGACAAATGCGTGCTCATAACGGGCGCCACCAAGGGCATAGGCTGGGCGCTCACGCAGCGGCTGTCCGACATGGGCTGTCATGTGGTTGGCATTGCGCGCAATACCAACGACGTGGATTTTCCCGGCTACCTCTACCCCTGTGACCTGGCGGATGCCGGCCGCACCGAAGAGGTCTTGCGAGAAATCCGCGACAAGTTTCCCGTGGACGCCGTCGTCAACAATGTAGGCATCGCGTCGCCCCAGCCGCTGGGCGAAATCGACCTGGCCACGCTATACAACGTGCTGGACCTGAACGTGCGCGTGGCGGTGCAGGTCACGCAGGCCTTTATCGAATCGATGAAGGTGCGTCGCGCCGGCCGCATCGTGAACGTGGTCAGCCGCGCCATCTACGGCGGTCTTGACCGCACGGCCTATTCGGCCGCCAAGAATGCGCTGGTGGGCTGCACGCGCACCTGGGCGCTTGAGCTGGCGGAATACGGCGTCACCGCCAACGCGGTGGCCCCCGGCCCGATCGAAACGGAAATGTTCCGCGCGACCCGCCCCGCGGGCAGCGAAGGTGAAAAGCGCGCGCTGGCCTCGGTGCCCATGAAGCGCCTGGGCACGCCGGCCGAAGTGGCGGCTGCCATCGCCTTCTTGTTGTCGGATGACGCCGGATTCATTACCGGGCAGGTGCTGGGCGTGGACGGCGGCGGCAGCCTGGCCGGGCGCTCCTGATTGCTCTGCGGCGAAAACAAAATGGCGCACGTTTGACGGTGCGCCATTTTTTTTGCTCGGCCGTGTGGCCGGATGATATCGGCAGCCATTCAGCAGGGTGCCTTGGCAGCAAACCTTAAGCAGCGTTTCCTAGTAGGGCCCCTTGCCCGCCGCCACGCTCTTCACATCCTTGAATTCCCCCGCCAGCCTTTCCGCCGCGCGCGCCAGCAGCACGGCGTCCACGCCGACCGCCACGAACGTCGCGCCCAGCGACAGGTAGTGCTTGGCTTGCGCCACGCCGCTGTGCAAGATGCCGGCGGCCTTGCCGGAGCGCACGATGCGCGCGATGGCCTGGTCGATGGTGGCCAGCACTTCAGGGTGGTCTGGTTGCGCCAGGTATCCCATGCCCGCCGACAGGTCTGCCGGGCCGATGAAGGCGCCATCCACGCCGTCCACGGCCAGGATGTCGTCCAGCGCGTCGATGCCGGCCGGGGTTTCAATCTGCACCAGCACGCACATCTGGTCGTTGGCGCGTTCCAGGTAGTTGGGGATTCGGTTCCAGCGCGATGACCGCGCCAACGCGCTGCCCACGCCCCGGATGCCGGCGGGCGGATAGCGCACCGCGGCCACGGCGGCGGCGGCTTCCTCGGCCGACTGGATCATGGGCACCAGCAAGGTCTGCGCGCCCGTGTCCAGGATCTGCTTGATCTGCACCGGGTCATTCCAGGCCGGCCGCACCACGGGCGCTACCGGGTAGGCCGCCACCGATTGCAGTTGCGACAGCGTGGTCTGCAAGGTGTTCGGCGCATGCTCGCCGTCGATCAGCAGCCAGTCGAAGCCGGCCCCCGCGATGATCTCGGACGTATAGGCGCTGGCCAGTCCGGCCCACAGGCCGATCTGGGGCTCACGGTTGCGCAGGGCTGCTTTAAAGGTATTGGTCAGGATGTCCATGGACGGCGTGCCGTGTTAGTTGAAATGACAGTTGACGGAACCCAGCACGCCGTAATCGACGTGGAAGGTGTCGCCCGGCCGGGCGGCCACGGGGCGGGTGAACGAGCCCGACAAAATGATCTCGCCCGCCTCAAGCGCCACGTCGTGGGCGGCCAGCTTGTTAGCCAGCCATACTACGCCATTGGCCGGGTGATTCAAGACGCCCGCGGCCACGCCGGTTTCCTCGATGACGGCATTGCGCGACAGGATCGCGCCGGCCCAGCGCAGGTCGATATCGCCAATCTTCACCGGCCGTCCGCCCATCACCACGCCGGCATTCGCGGCGTTGTCGGCGATGGTGTCGAACACCTTGCGCGGCCGCTGGGTATCGGGGTCGATGCCGTGCGAGCGCGCATCGATGATCTCCAGCGCGGGGATCACGTATTCAACGGCGTCATACACCTGGAACAGCGTCACGTTCGGGCCTTGCAAGCGCTTGCCCAGCACGAAGGCCAGTTCCACTTCCAGGCGCGGCAGAATGAAGCGGCCGGCCGGAATGGCGCCGCCGTCTTCAAAGAACATGTCGTCCAGCAGCATGCCGAAATCGGGTTCATCAATTTGCGATGACTGCTGCATGGCGCGTGAGGTCAGGCCGATCTTGTGGCCGCGCTTGACGCGGCCCGCCGCCAGCTTGATGTCCATCCAGGCGCGCTGGATGGCGTAGGCGTCGGCAATGTCGATGTCGGGATGGTCCAGCGATATCTGGCGGATTTGCGTGCGCGTGCGCTCGGCCTCGTGCAGGCGCGCGGCAATGGTGCGTACGGTTTGGGTGTCTAGCATGGAGAGTCCGGAAGTGAGTGTTACGACGGGAAGGCGGCCAAGGTATTGACCAGTCTTCCGATGCCTTCGATTTCAGTCACGACCTCGTCGCCGGGCATCACGTTGACGATGCCGTCCGGCGTGCCGGTCAGGATCAGGTCGCCGGGCGACAAGGTCATGAAGCTGCTGAAATATTCGATCAGCGCGGGCACGTCGAACACCATGTCGCGCGTGTTGCCGCGCTGCGTTTCAACGCCGTTGACGGTGGTGCGCAGGTTCAGGTTCATGGGGTCGGGCACGTCGTCGCGATGCACCAGCCAAGGCCCCAGCGGGGTGCAGGTGTCGCGGCTTTTCACGCGCAGGTTTGGCCGATACCAGTTTTCCAGGTAGTCGCGCAGCGCGTAGTCGTTGGCGACGGTGTAGCCGGCCACATAGTCATAAGCGTTGGCGCGCGTGACGCGCTGCGCCGTCTTGCCGATGACCACCGCCAATTCGCATTCGTAGTGCATGAACGCGACGTCGGCCGGGCGCAGCGTGCGCGCACGATGGCCGACGAAGGTGTTGGCGGCTTTCAGAAAACCCAGCGGTTCATCGGGCGCCTTGAACGCCAGTTCCTTGGCGTGGTCCGCGTAGTTGATGGCCAGCGTGAACGTCGTGCGGGGCTCGATGGGCGGCAACCAGGTGACGGCGTCTTCAGCCAGAACGCGCCCATCCGCCAGCAGGACGTGGCCGGGAGCGCTGTCCGCCTCGGTGACGCGGTGGATGGCGCCTTCGTAGGCGATGCGTGCGTGTTTCATGGTGGACTCCTCAGGTTGCGGCCGCGGCCAGGGTGTTGCCCAGCGTGCCCACCTGCACGATGCTGATGTCGTAGCGTTGCCCGGCGCGCACACGCGGCGCGTCGTGGGGCGCGCCCACCAGCAGCATGTCGCCGGCCTCGAAGCTCATGAACTGCGTCACGTCGGCAATCAGCCGCGCCACGGGGCGCACCAGATCGGCCGTGCTGGCGCGCTGCACCACCACGCCGTCCACGCGCACTTCGATGTCAAGCTTATCGGGGTCCGCCACGGCCGAGACGGGCGTCAGCGTGTCGCCCATGGGGCAAAAGCCGTCGCGGCATTTCTGTTTGAGCGCGGGGCGGAAGAAGCTGGCGTGCGGCACGGACAAGTCCGCCACGACGCGATAGCCCGCCACATGGTCCAGCGCGCTCGCTTCGCTGACGCGCGTGGCGCGGCGCGAGAACACCACGCCCAGGCAGGCGCCCACCTCGACGTCATCCACATCGGCGGGCAGGGCGATGGTGTCGCCGTCGCGCGCATAGGTGTTGGCCGGCTTGATGTAGAGCACGGGCGCGCGGGGCGCCGCTTTGTAGGGCGGCGCGTTGACGCTGTCGCCCAGTGCGTCCAGCGACTGGCGCGTATTGAGCGCGGCGCCGACCACGGTGCGGGGCGGGCTGGCCAGGGCGGCCTCGGCCTGCGCGGCGCGCGCGGCCAGGTAGTCGCGGTAATTGTTCTGCTTGTAGTTCAGCACCGCGTCCGCTTCTTCGATCTGCATCGAAATGCCCAGCGGCCGCATGGCCATGTGCGGCGCCAGCGCGGCGTTCAGCGCCTTGAATACGCGTTCACCCAAGGCCGCTTTTTGGGCGTCGCTGCGACCATGGCCAATGCGCAGCACGACGTGGACGAAGGCATTGTCGGGGTGGCCGTCGACGATCAGGCAGTCGTCCACGCGCAGGGCGCGGGTGCGCGCGCCGGCCAGGGGAAACAGGCTGCCGTCGCCGACGGCGGCGTCCTGCACCGTGCGCATCAGCGCGTGCGTATCCAGGGCCAGATTGCCCGAATACTCAATCCAGATATGGGGCATGGAGTCATCCGCCTAAATTGTTAGCATGTTAATTAGAATAGCGGGAAAGACGATCGGCGGCAACGAATGCGTAGGGCTGCGTGGGGCAAACACAGCGGCGTTGACAGCGCCATCTTGCCGGCATAAAGTTAACGTGTTAATTAAAAATCGCGGCAACCGACAGCGCCGTGGACCACGATCAAAATGAGGAGCCGCACGTGAGCATCAAGCATTGGATCAACGGCAAGCAGGTCGACAGCGCCGACCGCTTCGTCACCTATAACCCCGCCACGGGCGAAGCCATCGACGAGGTCGCCGCCGGCGGCCAGGCCGAGATCGACGCCGCCGTGTCCGCCGCCGCCGAGGCTTTTCCCAAATGGGCCAACACGCCCGCCAAGGAGCGCGCCCGCCTCATGCGCCGCCTGGGCGAACTGATCGACGCCAACGTCCCCCAATTGGCCGAACTTGAAACGCGGGACACCGGCCTGCCCATTTCGCAAACCCGCAAGCAACTGATTCCGCGCGCGTCCGAGAACTTCAATTTCTTTGCTGAAGTCTGCACCCGCATGAACGGCCACACCTATCCCGTGGACGATCAGATGCTGAACTACACGCTGTACCAGCCGGTGGGCGTATGCGCCTTGGTGTCGCCCTGGAACGTGCCGTTCATGACGGCCACCTGGAAAACGGCGCCGTGCCTGGCCTTGGGTAACACGGCCGTGTTGAAGATGTCTGAACTGTCACCGCTGACGGCCGATCAGTTGGGCCGCCTGGCGCTGGAAGCCGGCATCCCCGCGGGTGTCCTGAACGTGGTGCAGGGCTACGGCGCCGAGGCGGGCGATGCGCTGGTGCGCCACCCCGGCGTGCGCGCCATCTCGTTCACGGGCGGCACGGTGACTGGCAAGAAGATCCTGGCCAGCGCCGGCGGCATCAAGAAATATTCGATGGAACTGGGCGGTAAATCGCCCGTGCTGATTTTTGACGACGCCGATGTCGAGCGCGCGCTGGACGCCGCCTTGTTCACGATTTTTTCGCTGAACGGCGAACGCTGCACGGCGGGTTCGCGTATTTTTGTCCAGCAAAGCATCTACGATGATTTCGTGCGCAAATTCGCCGAGCGCGCGCAACGCCTGGTGGTGGGCGACCCCACCGAAGAGGCCACGCACGTGGGCGCGATGATCACGCGCCAGCATTGGGAAAAGGTCACCGGCTACATCCAGCTTGCCGAACAGGAAGGGGCGCGTATCCTTGCGGGCGGCGCGGGCAAACCGGTGGGCTTGCCGGCCCACCTGGCGGGCGGCAATTTCGTGCGGCCCACGGTGCTGGCCGACGTGGATAACCGCATGCGTTGCGCGCAGGAAGAAATCTTCGGGCCGGTGGCCTGCCTGATCCCGTTCAAGGACGAAGCCGAAGGCCTGGCGCTGGCCAATGACGTCAAGTACGGGCTGGCGTCCTACATCTGGACCCGCGACATCGGCCGGGCGCACCGCTTGGCGCGCGGCATCGAGGCCGGCATGGTGTTCATCAACAGCCAGAACGTGCGCGACCTGCGCCAGCCGTTCGGCGGCACCAAGGAATCGGGCACGGGGCGCGAGGGCGGGGAATACAGCTACGAGGTATTCGCCGAAATCAAAAACGTGTGCGTGTCGATGGGCAGCCACCACATCCCCAAGTGGGGTGTGTGAATGCATAAAGGAGACAACCATCATGGGTAAGCTTGCACTGGCGGCCAAGGTGACGCATGTGCCGTCGATGTACCTGTCAGAGCTACCCGGCAGGCACCATGGCTGCCGCGAGGCGGCCATCGAGGGCCACCGCGTGATCGGCCAGCGTTGCCGGGACCTGGACGTGGACACGATCGTGGTGCTGGACGTGCATTGGCTGGTGAACGGCGGCTATCACGTGAACGCCAACCACGCCTTCAAGGGCCGCTACACCAGCAACGAACTGCCGCATTTCATCAAGGACATGGACTACGCCTACGGCGGCAATCCCGAGCTGGGCCGCCGCATCGCCGAATGCGCCAATGCGGCGGGCGTGGGCACGCGCAGCCATGAAATCGATAGCCTGGAACTTGAGTACGGCACACTGGTGCCGATGCGCTACATGAACGGCGACGGCCGCTTCAAGGTAGTGTCGGTGGCCGCGTGGTGCGCCTGGCACGCGCTGGAAGACAGCCGGCGCTTTGGCGCGGCCTTGCGCCAGGCCATCGACGCCGGCGACAGCCGCGTGGCGGTGCTGGCCAGCGGATCCTTGTCGCACCGCTTCAACGACAACAACAGCCCTGAAGCGGCCATGCACCAGATCAGCCGCGAGTTTTTCCGCCAGGTGGATTTGCGCGTGGTTGAGCTCTGGCGCCAGGGCGACTGGAAAACCTTTTGCGCGATGCTTCCCGACTACGCCGAGCTCTGCGTGGGCGAGGGCGGCATGCACGACACGGCCATGTTGCTGGGCTTGCTGGGGTGGGACGGCTACGACAAGCCGGTGGAGGTGGTGACCGACTACTTCACCAGTTCCGGCACGGGCCAGATCAACGCGATCTTCCCGGTGCCTGACTGAACCCGCCTCAGGCGGAATCGCCGGAATCGGCGGCTTCCGCCGACGACGACGCATCGCGCTTGATCAGCGCCACCATGGTGTCGACGTCGTGGTACAGGCGGTCCAGCAATTCCTTGCCGATCTTCGCCTCGATTTCCTGGTATTTCGCATCCACGTGCGGGCGCATGCGGTCGATCAGCTTGTGGCTTTTGGGGGTCAGGGATATTTCCTGGCGGCGCTGGTCGGCGCTGGAGCGCACGCGCTTGATCAGGCCTTGCTCTTCCATGCCGGCCAGCATGCGGGTCAGGCTGGGGCTTAGGATCTGGCAACTGCGCGCGATCTGGTTGGGTTCCATCGCGCCCGTTTCGCTCAGGGTGCGCAACACCCGCCATTGTTGTTCGGTGACCCCGGCCGCGTGCAGGACGGGACGGAAATGCGCCATCAGGGTTTCGCGCGCGTATAGCAGCAGGTGGGGAAGATTGCGGTGGTGGAAGCTCGGACTCATGGCGGCTATGTTAGCAAGAAGCCGCCCATTTTTTGACCACAAATTTCAGTGCGTCATGCGCGCAACAGCGCGGTGGGCGCTGCCATTCGGGCGGCCACCGCGCTGGGATGGGCAAGCACCGTCAGGCGGGATTTTGCTGAGCCAGTTCCTGTAGATCATCCGGCAAGGCCAGGTCCGGGGCGCCCTGTTGCAGTTCGCGCAGCGCGAGCACGGCGGCGTCTTGCTGGTCGTCCTGCATCAGTTGCCGGATATGGGCCACGCGGGCCTCGATGTCCTGTTCGCTGAATGCCGCAACTTCCACGGTAGCAGGCTCGCTTGCCTGGGTAGCCACGACGGGGACGGATTCCACGGCCGGGGCGGGCTGGGCCATGGCCGGAGTCATGGCTTCGTTGATTGCCGGGGCCATGGCCGGAGCCAAGGCCGGGGTCATGGCCGAAGAAGACCCAGTGTGACCGCCGGCAGCCTGGGTCACAGCCTGCGTGTCGGTTTCGTTATCGGGGACGGCTTCGCGCATATTGGTCCAGGCGAAGAGGCCGGCAACCAGCATGGCGCAGGCGGCGGCGGCCCAGCCGGGATGCCAACTATGTCCAGGGTGCCAACGGCGGCGCACCGCGGCGTCCAGCTCAGGGCTGCTGCCGGGCCCGAGCTTGCGGTACAGGGCGCGCAGATCCCGGGCATCGTCTTCGTCGAAAGGGGGGCGATAGGTAATGCTCATGCGCTACTCCTCACGGTGGCGTCCGGTGGCAATTAGCCTATGCGTTGATCTTTGCCGGGCGCTGTATCCGTCGATTATGCGCGATTCGCGGCATTTCCGGCAGGGAAATTTCGCCGATTGCCATGATGTAACTTTCGGCCCTGGCCCCGGCTAAAGTGCGTTGCCGGTACACTTTCGCGCATGGCCAAATCCCGAACCGTATATGTGTGCGCCGACTGCGGCGGCACCACCCCCAAGTGGCAGGGCAAATGCCCCCACTGCAATGCCTGGAACACCCTGGAAGAGACGGTGGAGTCATCCACTCCCACCGCCGCCGCGCACCGCTACGCGCCCCTGGCCTCGGCCAGCCCGGTTCGCAGCCTGTCCGAAATCGAAGCCCGCGAAACGCCGCGCCAGCCCACCGGGCTGGACGAATTTGACCGGGTGCTGGGCGGCGGCCTGGTGGCCGGCGCGGTCGTGCTGATCGGCGGGGACCCGGGTATCGGCAAGTCCACGCTGCTGCTGCAGGCGCTTGCTTCGTTGTCGGCAAGCACCAACGTGCTGTATGTCACCGGTGAGGAATCGGCCGAGCAGGTGGCGTTGCGCGCTCGCCGGCTGGACCTGCAAACCGGTAACGTCAACTTGCTGGCCGAGATCCGGCTGGAAGCCATCCAGGCGGCGGTCTCCGAACAAAAGCCCACCGTGGCCGTGATCGACTCCATCCAGACCGTGTACAGCGGCGAATTGAGCGCCGCCCCGGGGTCGGTGTCACAGGTGCGCGAATGCGCGGCGCAACTCACGCGTCTGGCCAAGCAGACCGGCATTGCCATCGTCATGATCGGCCACGTCACGAAAGACGGCGCGTTGGCCGGCCCCCGCGTGCTGGAGCACATCGTGGACACGGTGCTGTATTTCGAAGGCGATACGCATTCCTCGTTCCGCTTGGTGCGCGCGTTCAAGAACCGCTTTGGCGCGGTCAACGAGCTGGGCGTCTTCGCCATGACCGACCGTGGCCTGCGCGGGGTGGCCAACCCGTCGGCGCTGTTCCTGTCTCAGCACGAACAGCAGGTGGCGGGTTCGTGCGTGATGGCCACGCAGGAAGGCACGCGCCCGCTGCTGGTCGAGATCCAGGCGCTGGTCGACAGTTCACACGCGCCCAACCCGCGTCGGCTGACGGTGGGGCTGGAAGGCAACCGCTTGGCCATGCTGCTGGCCGTGCTGCACCGGCACGCCGGTGTCACCACGTTTGACCAGGACGTATTCGTCAATGCGGTGGGCGGCGTGCGCATCACCGAGCCCGCGGCGGACTTGCCGGTGCTGCTGGCCATCATGTCTTCGCTGCGCGACAAGCCGCTGCCGCGCGGCCTGATCGCCTTTGGCGAAGTCGGCCTGGCCGGCGAGATCCGTCCCGCGCCGCGCGGGCAGGAACGCCTGCGTGAAGCGGCCAAGCTGGGTTTTTCGATTGCGCTCATCCCGAAGGCCAACGCCCCGCGTCAACCCATCGACGGGCTGGAGATCTGGGCGGTGGACCGCCTGGATGCCGCGTTGGACAAACTGCGCTGACGCGCTGATTCCTGGTCATGAAGACAAGGGCTGCTGGAGCAAGCACGAAGTGAGTCTGTTGATTATTGCCGTCTGCCTGGCCGCGGGTAGCCTCATCGGTTTCATGGGCGGCGCGCTGGGCATCGGTGGCGGGCTCATCGCCATTCCCGCGCTGGTGCTGTTGATGGGCATGTCGCAGCAGTTGGCGCAGGGTACCGCGCTGATCATGGTGCTGCCCGCCATTACCGTTGCGGTGCGCAAGTACAACCAGCAAGCGCGTATCGACAGGCGCGTGGCCGCGGCAGGCGCCGCGGGCGCCGTGGTGTTCACCTGGGTGGGCGCGCGATTGGCGCTAGGCATTGATTCCAGCGTGCTGCGCCAGAGCTTCGCCGTGTTCCTGTTCTTTGTCGCCTTGTTCTACGTCTGGCAGACCTGGCGTGCCGGCCGCCTTGCGGCCCGCCGCCAGCGGCCCGAGCATGTGTCGGAACAGCGGTCGGAACAGCCTTCGGCCAAGCACGCATCGGAACAGCGGTCGGAACATTCTTCGGACAAGCATGCGCCGCCGCGCCCGGTCCCGATCCTCACGCCACGGCGCGCCAGCGTGCTGGGCATGCTGTGCGGAACCTTGGGCGGCTTCTTCGGCGTGGGCGGCGCGGTGCTGGCCGTGCCCATCATCACGACGGTGTTCCGCATGTCGCAGACCACGGCGCAGGCCTTGGCGCTGTGCATGGTGATTCCCGGCTCGACCATTGCGCTGATCACCTATGCCTGGGCCGGGCAGGCCAACTGGATGGTGGGCCTGCCGATGGCGATCGGCAGTTTGCTGTTCGTGCCGGTCGGCGTGCGCTTGGCGTATAAGCTGCCCGAACGCAAGCTGAGAGTCTGCTTCGCGCTGCTGCTGTTCGCCACTGTCGCGTTGTTGGTATTCGAATCGTAGGAAGGGCCCTGACAGCGCATCGACAGCGATATTTCCAGGCGTTAGCAGCCGAAATTTTCTGGTTCCGCATTGAACCTTCCGCATGCTCGCTCTTCAAACGAAGTACGGCATAAGCGGCGATGTTGCTGCCCAATGCCGAACGGGCTTCGGCCTTGTTTATCCAGGAGTTCATGCAATGACGACACACTCCCGTATCGCTGCGTTCTTATCCACTTCGGCCTTGTGCCTCGGTCTTGCTGCGGCGCCTTCTGCGTTCGCGGCCGGCGCTGATGCGCAAGCCAAGGCGGGTGATTCCAAGACCCACGCGCAGCACAAGCATCACAAGTCTGACAAAGCCTCCGCCAAACACGCGGGCGCGAAATCAGGCACGGCTTCAAGTATGGGCCAATCCGGCACCACGCCGGCGAAGTAAGGCAGGGACTGTAAAACCCCGCTAGTTCCTTTGCAGGAAGACTACCGGCCTCTTGGGGCCGGAAAGTCGAAAGCCTCTCGGTATGGGCGCCGAGAGGCTTTTTCATTTGCGCGCGATACGCGGTCTATGCGCGCAAAGCGCGTGACGCTTACTCCACCGGCGTGATCACGCGCCCGGTGTCGAAGTAGGACTTCAGGTTGTCCAGCATCAGGTTTTCCATGTCCAGGCGCGTCTCCAGCGTGGCGCTGCCGATGTGCGGCAGCAGCACGGCGTTGTCGGTATCGATCAGCGCTTGCGGCACCTTGGGTTCGTGTTCGAACACGTCCAGCGCGGCGCAGCCCAGCTTGCCGGCTTCCAGCGCCGCCACCAGCGCGGCTTCGTCAATGACGGGGCCCCGCGCGATGTTGACGATGATGCCCTTGGGGCCCAGCGCTTCCAGCACGGGCTGGTTCACCAGATGGCGCGTGCTGGGTCCACCTACGGTCGCAACCACCAGGAAGTCGGCCCAGGCGGCCAGGTCCACCAGCGATGCCTCATAGCCATAGGCGATGTCGTCGCGCTTTCTGCGGTTGTGATAGCGCACGTCCATGTCGAAACCCGCGCCGCGCTTGGCGATGGCTTCGCCGATGCGGCCCAGGCCCACAATGCCCAGCTTCTTGCCGCTGACACGCTGACCCAGCGGGATGCTGCCATGCACCTGGCCCCATTGGCCGGCGCGCACGAAGCGTTCGCCCTGGCCCATGCGGCGCGCGCCCGCGATCAGCAGGCCCCAGGCCAGATCGGCCACGCAATCCGTCAGCACGTCGGGCGTGTTGCTGACCTGCACGCCGCGCTTCTTGGCGGCCTCCACGTCTATCGTTTCGTACCCCACGCCCCAACTGCAAATGGCTTTGAGGTCGGGCAGCGCGTTGATCAGTTCGGCGTCGGCGCCGAAATTGGCCGACGTGACGACGGCGGTAATGCCCTTGCCGTGTTCGGCCAGCGCGGCCTTGCGGTCGGGAAATTTCCACAGTTCGACGACGTCATAGCCGTCGGCAAGGTTCTTGTTGGCGGAGGGGGAGCCGGCCAGCGAGCCGACCTGGATGATGCGATGCTTGGTGGTCATGTTGTCGTACGAATGGTGGCGAAAACGGTCATGCTACTTGATTCAAGCTTGAAATCCGCTGAGGGGATGCCCGAAGGCACCCCTCTCGCATGACGATGCGGCGGCCCGGCGGTCCGGCGGTCCGGCGGCCCGGCGCTTACTCCAGTTGGATGTTGGCCTTCTGGATGACGTCCTTCCAGCGTTTCACTTCGGCCTGCTGGAACGCCGCGAACTGCTGCGGCGTGTTGGCCACGACTTCAAAGCCCAAGCCTTGCAGCGTCTGCTTGGTCTTCGGGTCGCGCAGCGCGTCCTGCAAGGCCTTGGACAGTTTTTCCACGATTGCCGGGGGCGTGCCCTTGGGCACCGCGAAGCCCTGCCACGAATACACCACCATGTCCTTGATGCCGGCTTCAGCCAGCGTCGGCACATCGGGCAGGTCGGCCGCGCGCGTATCGCCCGTGATGGCCAGGGCCTTGAGCTTGCCGGCCTTGATGTGGTTTTGCACCGCGCCCAGGTTCTGGAACGATACGTTGACCTGTCCGCCGATCAGGTCGGCAATGGCCGCGCCACCGCCCTTGTAAGGCACGTCCACGCCGGTGCTGTCCGTGCGCTGGCGAAACAGCACGGCGGACAGGTGGTCGGACGATCCCGTGCCGGACGAGGCGTAGGACACGCTGCCCGGATTCTTCTTCGCATAGGCAACCAGTTCGGCAACGGTGTTGGCGGGGAACTTGGTAGCTGCGACCAGCACATTCGGGTTGCGCACCGCCTGCGTCAGGTAAGCGAAGTCCTTGCTGGGGTTGTAGGACAGGTTCTTATAAAGGGCTTCGTTGATGGCGAAGGTGCCGATGGAGCCGACCATCATCGTGTAGCCGTCGGGCGTGCTGCGGGCCAGCGCCTGCGCGCCGATGGCGCTGTTGGCGCCGGGTTTGTTCTCAACCACGAAGGTCTGGCCCAGCGTCTGGGACAGTACCGGCGTGACCGAGCGAGCCGTGATGTCGGACGAACCGCCCGGCACGAACGGCACAATCATGGTGACCGGCTTCTCCGGGTAGTCCGCGGCCTGGGCCGTGGGCCCGGCAAGTAGCACAGCGCCCGCCGCGGCGGCCGCGCAGAACAGTTTATTCATGTTGTCTCCTGGTTCGCGTGGTGATGAAAAGCCCGGCGCTCACGCGTTGCGCACGGGCCGAATTTGCGTAGATTCAGTCGACTTTCGCGCCCGAGGTTTTCACCACCTCGGCCCACTTGACGGTCTCTTGCGCCATGAATTGCTTGAACTGCGTGGGCGTGTTGCCCGACGGCGTGGCGCCTTGCGCCTGCAACTGCGCGCGCACCGGTTCCTGTTGCAAGGCGGCGGCGACGTCGCGTTGAATCTTCTCGACAATGGCGGGCGGCGTGCCCGCCGGCGCCAGCAGGCCAAACCAGCTCGATGCCTCGTAGCCTTTCACACCCGCTTCGGCCATGGTGGGCACGTCGGGCAGGGCGGGCGAGCGCGCGGTGGTGGTCACGGCCAGCGGGCGCAGCTTGCCGCCCTTGATATAGCCCATGGACGAGGGCAGGTTGTCGAAGATCAGGTCGGCTGATCCACCCATCACGTCGGTCAGCGCGGGGCTGCTGCCCTTGTACGGCACATGCGTCATGCGCGTGCCCGTCATGGTCTGGAACAGTTCGCCCGACAGATGCGTGGACGTGCCGTTGCCGGTGGAAGCCATGTTGACGCTATCCGGGTTTGCCTTCAGGTACTTGATCAGGTCAGCCACGGTGCGGATGCCGTGCTTGTCCGCGAACTTGGGGTTCAGCTCAAGAATGTTCGGCACGGGGATGAC
>Ga0160449_1000787_pt1 | contig 17136 bp, 21 predicted proteins | sample HID1975I_E1MG_FD_108216 | JGI IMG/M metagenome (GOLD analysis project Ga0160449, IMG submission 108216) | Enriched soil microbial communities from UW Madison campus, WI, USA - HID1975I_E1 MG | ecosystem: Environmental > Terrestrial > Soil > Unclassified | place: USA: Madison, Wisconsin...
CTTATCGGTTAAGTCACACCAGTTGTTTACGCTGGTTTGACGGTGGTATGGATAAAGACTCTCGGTACTTCGCAACAGTGCGGCGTGCCACCATGATCCCCTGATCCGATAGCATAGTCGTTAACTTGCTATCACTCAGCGGTTTCGCAGGGTTTTCCGCAGCAATTAACTTCTTCACCAAAGCCCGAATAGCCGTGGACGAGGCTTCACCACCGCCCTCGGTATTGACATGACTTGAGAAGAAATACTTCAATTCAAAAATGCCTCGCGGACTGTGCAAATACTTTTGCGTGGTCACGCGGGAAATGGTGGATTCGTGCATTTCGACCACTTGGGCGATATCAGCAAGAACCATCGGTTTCATATGCTCTGCACCGAACTCAAAAAAGCCTTGCTGCTGTTCAACGATGCAGCGGCTAACCCGCAGCAAGGTATCATTGCGGCTTTCAAGGCTTTTGATCAGCCACTTCGCTTCTTGCAGGTTACTGCGAATAAATTGTGAGTCGCTGTCATTGCGGGCATTGGTGCCCATAGCAGCGTACTGTTGATTTATTTTTAGACGTGGGATGCTGTCGGCGTTGAGTTCTACCGTCCAGCGGCCCTGAGTTTTTTTGACCAACACATCAGGGATTACATACTCTGGTTCGCTGGTCTGAATGGACTGGCCCGGACGCGGATCAAGCGACTGAATCAGGCACATCGCCTCTTTCAGTACTTCTTCTTTCAGACGCGTGACGCGCATCAGGCTGCGGAAATCATGGTTGGCGAGCAAGTCGAGATGTTCGCTGACAATCAGGCGAGCTTCGGTTAGCCAGGGTGTTTCTCGCGCGAATTGTGAAAGCTGTATCAGGAGGCAATCACGAAGGTCGCGTGCGGCGACGCCGACAGGATCGAAGCGTTGCACGCGTTTGAGCACCGCTTCCACTTCGTCGAGGGTGATTTCTTCATCACCCATGCTTTCGAGAATTTCATCCAGCGAAACGGTCAGATAGCCCATTTCGTCAACGGCATCAACAATAGACGTTGCAATAGCGGTGTCGGTATCAGAAAACGGGGTGAGATCGACCTGCCACATCAGGTAATCCTGGAGTGACTGGGTAGTTTCTCCCTGATAAACCGGTAACTCGTCGTCTATATAGTCAGTTCCGGTTCCCGATGGCGTACCTGCGGTGTAAATTTCGTCCCAGCTGGTATCCAACGGTAACTCGTCGGGCATCTCTTTTTGTTCGAGCGCCTCACGAGTATCTAACGCTTCATTTTCACGAACTTCCTGAGTTTCAATTTCTTCATGCAGATCGGTTTGCTCAAGCAGTGGGTTACTTTCCAGTGCTTGCTGAAGTTCCTGCTGTAATTCTAACGTCGACAGCTGCAACAGACGAATTGCCTGCTGTAACTGTGGCGTCATAGCAAGTTGTTGGCTGAGCCGTAATTGCAAACCTTGCTTCATATTCAGAGCGAACTTCCTCAGGTGTAATCGTTAATTATTCCTACCCTATCAGAGTCTGAACTCTTCGCCCAGATACACGCGTTTAACATGCTCGTCTTCCAGGATCTCAGCTGGAGTGCCGTGGGCGATTAAATGGCCCTGGCTTACGATGTAAGCGCGTTCACATACGGCTAACGTTTCGCGTACGTTATGGTCAGTTATCAGCACCCCAAGCCCGCTGTCGCGTAAATGCTCGATGATTCGCTTGATGTCGATAACGGAAATTGGGTCAACACCTGCAAAAGGTTCATCCAAAAGAATAAATTTTGGATTTGCAGCCAATGCGCGAGCAATTTCAACACGGCGACGCTCACCACCGGACAAAGATTGCCCGAGGCTATTACGCAAATGCTCAATGTGGAACTCTTCCATTAGCTCATTAGCGCGGTCTTCACGCTGCTCGGTAGAAAGATCATCGCGGATTTGCAGCACGGCCATTAAGTTATCGAACACGCTTAAACGGCGGAAAATAGACGCTTCTTGAGGCAAGTACCCAATGCCACGTCGTGCACGTGCATGAAGCGGCAGCAGGCTGATGTCTTCATCATCAATAATAATGTTGCCCGCATCACGCGGAACAATACCGACCACCATATAAAAAGTGGTGGTTTTCCCTGCACCGTTAGGGCCGAGCAAACCGACAATCTCACCTGATTTAACGGTCAGACTAACGTCTTCTACAACGCGGCGGCCTTTGTAGGCTTTAGCGAGATTTTTTGCAATTAAAGTAGCCATAACGAATTAGTTACTCTTTTTCTGCGCAGGGGCGGGGGCCGGAGCCTTGCCGTCTTTTTTCTGCAACTGAGAAGGAACCAGAACGGTCGTAACACGTTTACCTTTTTCGCTAAAGGCCTGCATTTTCTGCTCTTTAACGAGGTAAGTAATTTTGTCGCCTTTGATATTGCTGTCGACCTGCTCCAGATAGGCATTGCCGGTCAGCACGACAAAATCGTTTTGCAGCTCATAGTGCATAGTCGATGAGTGGCCGCTAACGGGTTTGCCGCTATCTTGCATCTGATAGAAAGTGGCTGGATTACCGTAGCCATCAATCACTTCTTTACCTTGCTCGCCGCCGGGGCGTGTGACAACGACTTTATCGGCATTAATCTTGATACTACCTTGCGTCACAACCACATTGCCGGTGAAGGTGACGACGTTGCCTTGCATATCCAGCGACTGTTGGTCAGATTCAATGTGAATCGGCTGATCGGTATCACCGGTCAGCGCAAATGCCGAAAAACTGGCGGCTAAAAGCGTACTGGTCAGTACTAAATTACGGCTGAGTTTGTTTATTCTGGATTTCATAGGATGTTCTAACCTTTTCAATCAGCTCGGCATTTTTGCTGCGTAAATTACCACGCATTTTGAGGCCGGTGGAGTTAAAGCTGGTTCCGTACAAGGTTACCTGGTCATCAGAGGCAACATCCTGAGTGACTAAATTAACCTGCGCATTATCCGTGGTAATTTTGCGTAGCTGCGAATCTGGCGTCAGAGCTGTAAGCACCACATTCCCATACAGATACAGCATCCGATCGTTAGTAAGTTTGGCGCGATCTGCTCGTAATGACCAGGTGGCGACTTTGTTTTCGTCGTATTGCGTCATCACCGGATTGGTGAACCACGAAACGGCGGTTTCGGAAAAATATTCAACGTGCTCAGCAACCAGTCGGTAATTTAAAGCCCCTTCAGGACTGTAGGCGAGAGTCGTGGAATGTTCACTTTTATAGGTTGGTTCATTCGTGTTCACTGTTGGAGGCGCAACGGCGTCTTTGTCGACCAGATTCACACCGATCAAAATCAGCACCAGCAATGAAAGCAGGATGATAACCCAACGTCTGGTCTTACTCATATAGATAGCCCTTTGGCCTCATCAAGCTTACCTTGTGCCAGTAACAGCAAGTCGCAGACTTCACGCACTGCTCCACGGCCGCCAGCAATACGCGTCACGTAGTCGGCACGAGGAATGAGTAAAGGATGTGCATCCGATACCGCAACGCTCAAACCGACTTTTGCCATCACAGGCCAGTCGATTAAATCATCACCCACATAAGCCACGTGTCCAGCTGGGATTGCGAGCTTATCTAAAAGATCCTGAAAAGCCACAAGCTTATCGGACTGACCTTGATAGAGATGCTTGATACCCAGCGTTTCACAGCGGTCTTCAAGCAATTTTGCTTTACGACCGGTAATAATCGCGACGTTTATATCTGATGTCAGCGCACAGCGAATACCATAGCCATCACGCACATTGAATGCTTTCAGCTCTTCGCCACTGTTGCCCATATAAATCAGGCCATCAGACATCACACCGTCAACGTCTAAAATGAGCAGGCGCACATTAGCGGCCCGCTCCATAACGCGCGCACTTACCGGCCCATAACAAGTGGCAAGAGACGCTTCATGGTTACTCATTAAGGCTAATCCTTTGTTAAACCACGCCTGCGCGTAGCATGTCATGCATATGTACCACACCGAGTAGTTGGTCGCCATCTGCAACCAATACCGAGGTAATATGGCGAGACTGCATCAAATTCAATGCATCAACCGCCAGGACTGTTGGGCGAACGCGAATTCCGCCGACGGTCATGACATCTGCGATATTCAGGGTGTGGAGATCTACGCCCATATCAAAGACACGACGTAAGTCACCATCCGTGAAGATCCCTTCGATTTTCATCAGGTCATCACAGATTACGGTCATCCCCATATTTTTACGCGTTATTTCCAGCAGTGCATCACGCAATGAAGCATCTTTACTGACATGCGGTATTTCATCGCCGCTGTGCATGATGTCGCTGACACGTAATAACAGTTTACGACCCAATGCGCCGCCTGGGTGAGAAAGTGCAAAATCTTCTGCGGTAAAGCCGCGGGCTTTGAGCATCGCAACAGCAAGTGCGTCACCCATGACCAATGTGGCAGTGGTGCTTGATGTCGGAGCCAGGCCCAGCGGGCAGGCTTCTTGCGGCACTTTCACGCACAGATGGATATCCGCCGCTTTCCCCATCGAACTTTCGGGACGGCTGGTGATGCAAATGAGTGGCACATGCAAGCGTTTGAGAACGGGGATCAGCGCCAGAATTTCGTTCGACTCGCCAGAGTTTGAAATAGCGATGACAATATCTTGCGCGCTCACCATGCCGAGATCGCCGTGACTGGCTTCACCAGGATGGACGAAGAACGAAGGTGTGCCGGTACTGGCAAACGTCGCGGCCATCTTTTTACCGATGTGCCCTGACTTGCCCATGCCCATAACGACCACTTTGCCCTGGCAATAGAACATTCTTTCACAGGCTTGCGTGAAATCTGAATTGATGTATTGCTCAAGCTGATCCAGGCCTTCACGTTCGATCTTCAGGACATCTCTGCCTGCTTGTTGAAAGTCAAAACCCGGTTGTAAATTAATCTGTGACATAATTTCCGTTCCGTTTTACCCAACGACCGGTGATGCAAGTAACCACAGCACCGCAATCCATACGAAGAAGCTACATGTTAACAGAGCACCAGCAGTCTTGCCGATAGAGCGACGCTTACGCCAGCAAAGTACGGCGAAAATGGCACTAACAATCAACATGACCCAATAGTCCCGAGCAAAAGCGAGCGGGTCTATTTCGCCTGACGCGATTAACGCCGGAATGCCCAGCACCAGAACAATATTGAAAATATTCGAGCCAATGATATTACCAATCGCAATATCATCTTCACCTTTACGGGCTCCTGCGATCGTCGTGGCTAACTCTGGCAGGCTCGTGCCGACCGAAATAATCGTCAGGCCAATCACTAATTCGCTCACACCAAAGTAATGAGCCAGCACGCTGGCGTTATCGATAACCATGCGTGTCGCCATCGGCATAATGATTAGGGCGACGGCCAGCCATAAAAACGCAACAGGGCGATTACCTTCTCTGGGAAGTTCTGCCAGTTGCTCGCGCGTTAAATTGTCAGAGCCTTCATGCCCGGCGAGGCGTGCTATTTTAATGGTAAACAGCAGATACGCTATCGCTACAGCAATCAAAATTAAGCCATCGACGCGGCTTAACTGATTATCAAAAAGCAGCCAGCCAATAATTGCACTGACGACTAACATTAGGGGCAATTCGCGACGAAGAATATCGGAATTCACGGTAAATGGGTGTAAAAGCGCCGCTAAGCCGAGAATCAGCAGAATATTGGTGATATTCGAACCCAGTGCTGTCCCCACCGCCAGATTCAATTGACCATGAAGGGCGGCAGAGCTTGCGACGAGAAGTTCAGGCAACGAAGTCCCGATGCTGACGACTGTTAAACCGATAAGCAGTGGTGGAACCCCAAAACTACGGCAAAGAATGGACGCGGCAAACACCAGCCGGTCGGCGCCATAGACGACCAAAAGCAAACCAATGATTAACAGAGCTGTAGCTAACAGCATTCAAAATCCTTTATTCAGGTATAATCGCCGGCCTTGTGCTGTGAAAGTACCGGCAGAGCGTACAGATCTGTAGGGCTGAGCATAATTCTTAATTCTGACTTTATGCGGCAGAAAAGTAAAACAAATGCCAGTTTTCGCTAATCGGGACGGGTAATATTCTGTAAAAATGATGGGTTGGAACTGAGTTTCCGTTCAATGCCTCGTCCGTGAACTTGATAAAAGGAAAGATGATGAGCCAGGCGCAGACGAATCTGGTCGAAATTCGCGGTGTTAGTTTTACCCGCGGCAGTCGGCGCATCTTTGACAATATTTCACTGAACGTGCCGCGTGGCAAGATTACCGCCATAATGGGGCCTTCAGGTATTGGTAAAACAACACTACTGCGGTTGATCGGTGGACAAATTCAGCCCGACAGCGGTGAAATCCTGTTTGACGGTGAAAATGTACCCGCGATGTCGCGCTCACGTTTATACACTGTTCGCAAACGCATGAGTATGCTGTTTCAATCCGGCGCGCTATTTACCGATCTCAATGTCTTTGAAAATGTTGCATATCCTCTTCGGGAGCACCGCCGCTTACCGGAAGAGTTGCTGCGTAGCACCGTGATGATGAAGCTTGAAGCGGTTGGGTTACGTGGAGCCGCTAAACTGATGCCTAACGAGCTGTCTGGCGGTATGGCCCGACGGGCAGCACTTGCCCGTGCCATCGCACTCGAACCCGATTTGATTATGTTTGATGAGCCATTCGTTGGCCAGGACCCTATTACTATGGGGGTATTGGTAAAACTGATTTCAGAATTAAACAGTGCGTTGGGTGTGACCTGTATTGTAGTTTCCCACGACGTGCCTGAAGTGCTTAGCATTGCCGATTATGCCTATATTGCGGCGGATCAGCACATTGTAGCCGAAGGGACTCCAACAGCTTTGCGTGAAAATAGCGATCCACGTGTACGTCAATTCCTCGATGGTATTGCCGATGGACCTGTACCGTTCCGTTATCCGGCAGCGGATTATCGGGATGACTTATTATCAGAAACAGGGAGTTAAGTTGCTCATGCTCTTTAATGCACTGGCATCGTTCGGGCGGCGGGGATTGAAAACCTGCGCGTCATTTGGCCGGGCCGGGATAATGCTTGTTAATGCGGTGGTGGGGAAACCGGAATTCCGCAAACATGCGCCATTACTCATTCGCCAGATTTACAATGTAGGCGTTTTGTCGCTGCTAATCATCATTGTGTCAGGCCTATTCATCGGCATGGTTCTTGGTCTGCAAGGTTATTTAGTTCTGACAACTTATAGTGCGGAATCAAGTCTCGGCATGTTGGTCGCATTGTCGCTACTGCGTGAACTTGGGCCTGTTGTTGCAGCTCTTTTATTTGCCGGGCGCGCAGGTTCAGCGTTGACTGCGGAAATTGGCCTGATGAAAGCGACAGAGCAACTCTCGAGTATGGAGATGATGGCGGTTGACCCGGTGCGTCGCGTCGTTTCACCTCGATTTTGGGCCGGTGTCATTTCGTTGCCACTGCTGACGCTTATCTTTGTCGCTGTGGGTATCTGGGGTGGCGCATTGGTTGGCGTTAACTGGAAGGGAATTGATGCAGGGTTCTTCTGGTCTGCGATGCAAAATGCCGTCAACTGGCGTACCGATCTGGTTAACTGTGTCATCAAGAGTGTGGTGTTCGCGATAACAGTGACCTGGATTGCATTATTCAATGGCTACGATGCCATTCCTACGTCCGCAGGGATTAGCCGGGCAACAACACGTACCGTTGTGCATGCCTCACTGGCCGTTTTAGGTCTGGATTTTGTGCTCACAGCACTGATGTTTGGGAATTAAGTTCATGCAAACTAAGAAATTTGAAACTGGGGTTGGCGCATTTTTAATTATCGCATTGGCTGCCATCGTCTTCTTGTGCCTGAAAGTGGCAAATGTCACTTCGTTACGCAGTGAGCCAACATATCGGGTCTATGCGACTTTCGATAACATCGGTAGCCTGAAAACGGGTTCTCCGCTGCGCCTGGGCGGTGTGGTGATTGGCCGCGTTGACGATATTACACTTGATCCGAAAACGTACTTACCTCGCGTCACCATGGATATCGAAACACGCTATGACCGCATCCCGGATACCAGCTCGCTGGCGATCCGCACCTCGGGTTTACTGGGTGAGCAATATCTTGCCCTAAACCTCGGTTTTGATGACCCTGAGCTTGGGTCATCTATCCTTAAAGAAGGTGGCACGATTCAGGACACTAAATCAGCGCTGGTACTGGAGGACCTGATTGGTCAGTTCCTGTATAAGAGCGGCAATGGTGATAATAAGAATTCAGGGGATACCCCTTCGCAGAATTCAGAGAATAATAGCGCAGAGCCACAGCCTGGCACGACGCACTAATCTAAGAGGACGAGTGTTATGTTTAAACGACTTATTATGATTGCTATGTTGGTTGTCGCACCACTGGCGCATGCCGTGGATCAGAGCAATCCTTACAAGCTGATGGGCGAAGCGGCGCAAAAAACGTTTGATCGTCTCAAAAACGAACAACCTAAAATCCGTCAAAATCCTGACTATCTGCGCGAGATCGTGGGTCAGGAGCTTCTGCCGTATGTGCAGGTTAAATACGCAGGTGCGCTGGTATTAGGTCGTTACTATAAAGATGCAACGCCTGTGCAGCGTGAGGCCTATTTCAAAGCATTTGAAGAGTATCTGAAACAGGCTTACGGTCAGGCACTTGCTATGTATAACGGGCAATCTTATCAAATTGCCCCAGAGCAACCGCTGGGTAATGCCACCATTATTGCTATTCGCGTCACTATCATTGACCCGAATGGTCGTCCACCGGTGCGTCTTGATTTCCAGTGGCGTAAGAACAGCCAGACAGGCAACTGGCAGGCTTACGATATGATTGCTGAAGGTGTAAGTATGATCACCACCAAACAAAATGAGTGGAGCGATATCCTACGCACCAAAGGGATTGAAGGTTTGACGGCTCAACTGCAATCAATCTCTAAACTGCCAATCACTCTGGAAAATAAAAAGTAATGGCCGACGAGCTTAGCTGGCAGTGTGAATCTGAAACCTTGCATCTGACAGGTGAGTTGGACAGCGATACCGTGGGGCCGTTATGGCGTCAGCGTGAGCAAATCATGGCGGGTATCAAGGTTTTGAATCTTTCAGGCCTGTCGCGCGTAGATACCTCAGGTTTAGCGCTGCTGATTCATCTTGTGGCCTTTGCTCGACGCCAAAATGTGGAGGTTGAACTTCAGGGTGCTAGCGATAACCTTCAGACTTTGACCAAACTTTATAACCTACCTGAAGACATCCTTCCTGCATTTGCAGGCTAGTGTTTTCATGGCGTTACTATCATTGCCCCTGATCTAATTGGATCAGGGGCTTTTTGCTTATTTAAGCCAGCGCCACTTTCCTCTAAGATGTGTGGCTTGTTTCATTAATCGACGAATTATATCCCATGGAAAATCATGAAATTCAGACAGTGCTGATGAACGCACTGCCCCTACAGGAAGTCCACGTCTCAGGCGATGGCAGCCATTTTCAGGTGATTGCGGTGGGTGAGTTATTCGCCGAATTAAGTCGCGTGAAGAAGCAACAAACAGTTTATGCGCCATTGATGGAACTGATTGCAGATAACCGTATTCATGCGGTTTCCATCAAGACCTATACTCCGCAAGAGTGGGATCGCGATCGTAAACTTAATGGTTTTTGAGCAATTCGCCACGGCGGGTTGTAACGATTTGAATTTAATAGAGAGCAGTTTCAATGGATAAATTTCGAGTTCACGGGCCAACCCGACTGAGTGGTGAAGTGACGATCTCCGGGGCGAAGAATGCCGCTCTGCCGATCCTCTTTGCCGCCCTATTGGCCGAAGAGCCAGTTGAGATTCAAAACGTTCCAAAACTGAAAGACATTGATACCACAATGAAGCTGTTAAGCCAGTTGGGTACCAAAGTTGAACGTAACGGTTCAGTGTGGATCGACGCCAGTGAAGTTAATATTTTCTGTGCGCCGTACGACCTGGTGAAAACCATGCGTGCTTCTATCTGGGCGCTTGGGCCGTTGGTTGCACGTTTTGGCCAGGGTCAGGTTTCTTTACCTGGTGGCTGTGCAATCGGCGCACGTCCAGTCGATTTGCACATTACAGGTCTTGAACAGCTTGGTGCGGAAATCAAACTGGAAGAAGGCTACGTTAAAGCTTCCGTTAATGGCCGTCTGAAAGGCGCGCATATCGTGATGGATAAAGTAAGCGTTGGCGCTACTGTTACCATCATGAGTGCTGCAACGCTTGCTGAAGGCACCACCATCATCGAAAACGCTGCCCGCGAACCGGAAATCGTTGATACGGCGAACTTCCTGAATACTCTGGGTGCGAAAATCACCGGTGCAGGTACTGACCGCATTACTATCCAGGGCGTTGAACGCCTCGGTGGCGGTGTTTATCGCGTCGTGCCTGACCGTATTGAAACCGGGACTTTCCTGGTTGCTGCGGCCATTTCTGGTGGCAAAATTGTTTGCCGTAATGCTCAACCAGACACGCTTGATGCCGTGCTGGCGAAACTACGCGAAGCTGGCGCTGATGTAGAAGTTGGCGAAGACTGGGTGAGCCTGGATATGCACGGCAAACGTCCAAAAGGCGTGACAATCCGTACTGCGCCACACCCTGGTTTCCCAACCGATATGCAGGCTCAGTTTACCCTGTTGAACCTGGTGGCTGAAGGTACGGGCGTTATCACTGAAACCATCTTTGAAAATCGTTTCATGCATGTTCCTGAGCTTATCCGTATGGGCGCTCATGCAGAAATCGAGAGCAATACCGTGATTTGCCACGGCGTTGAAAAACTGTCTGGTGCGCAAGTGATGGCAACAGATCTGCGTGCTTCGGCAAGCCTGGTTCTGGCGGGTTGTATCGCCGAAGGAACGACAGTTGTTGACCGTATTTACCACATCGATCGTGGCTACGAGCGCATTGAAGATAAACTTCAAGCGTTAGGTGCGCAGATTGAACGCGTGAAAGGTAGTGGCAGCGGCGAATAAATTTTTCTGCTGATACTCAAAAAGAGAAAACCGGGCTTGCCCGGTTTTTTTATCGTTTACGCATCAAACAAGCTCGATCAATAAACTGATCGGTTTGCGGATCGTAATAACGAGAGGGCCAAATTACCCACGGCGAAATATCTAACGCTTGTGCGATGATTAACTCACCTTTGGGCCAGGGGCGCGTCAACGCGTTAGCCAGCGTCGATGAACTCAGGCCTGCTTTCCTTGATTCAGCTGCCAGAGATGTTCCCCGTTTACGTAACCCTGCGATGATGTCTGCTGGGTGCCAGTCAGAATTTTTACTTTCCATGTTTCTCCCTGAAACCGCTTCGTTTTACCGGTTTACTCAAGAGCATTTATAACATGACAATCACCCAAAAGATTCCAATAAATAACGTAAAAAATTAAATCTGCGTGAGCCCACACAAAGTGAATGAAAATCAATGAAAACAGATTGCTATGAGGTGAGCGAGCGAGGTGGTGGATAAATTTATTGGAAACTTAACGCGCCATTAAAATGGCGCGCCAGGAAGTTTAACGGTCGCGTTGAACAGCCATATGAGCAAGAGCAATTAAAGCCTCTTTATGCTCACTTTCTGGAAGAACGGCTAAAGCCGCAATCGCTTTATCCGCTTCTTGCTCTGCGCGTAATTGAGTCCACTCGAGAGAACCACAGGCCGCCATCGCATCCAGTACGGGTTGAAGTAAATGACGCCCGTTGCCTTGCTCAATGGCTTCACGAATCATTTTTTCTTGCTCTGCATTACCGTTACGCATTGCGTGCAGCAACGGAAGAGTCGGTTTGCCTTCATTCAGGTCATCACCAACATTCTTGCCCAGCGTTTGTCCATCGGCACTGTAGTCAAGCAGGTCATCAATCAGCTGGAAAGCGGTTCCCAGATAACGACCATAGTCCTGCAATGCTTTCTCTTGCTCTTCAGTGGCATCGGCCAAAATACCGGAACATTGCGCGGCTGCTTCAAACAAACGTGCCGTTTTGCTGTAAATCACCCGCATGTAACTTTCTTCTGTAATATCGGGATCATTGCAGTTCATCAATTGCAGAACTTCACCTTCGGCAATCACGTTTACCGCTTCGGACATGACCTCAAGTACCTTGAGCGAGCCGAGTTGCGTCATCATCTGGAAGGCACGGGTATAGATAAAATCACCTACCAATACGCTGGCAGCGTTGCCAAATGCGGCATTGGCTGTAGCCTTTCCGCGGCGCATGTCTGATTCATCCACCACATCATCATGCAGCAGCGTTGCGGTATGGATAAACTCTATGAGCGCAGCAATATTAACATGCGCGTTGCCCTGATAACCCAGCGCGCGAGCAGCAAGAACGGCGATCATTGGACGGATACGTTTACCACCGCCACTGACGATGTAATACCCTAACTGATTGATCAATTGGACATCTGAGTTCAACTGCTCAAGGATGACCGCATTGACTCCCGCCATATCTTGCGCGGTTAACTCATTAATTTTTTCTAAATTCATCGCAAAAGTCTGGCTTAAAGTCCTGTTTACCACATGTCTTTACGGAATCACGTGAGGGTAGAGGAGTAATAATGTAGTACAGATTGTACTGAAAAAACGAGGCAGATAAACGGCTGGTGTGATGTTGCGTTTTTTTTCTACCATGTTTCATGACAGGGCTTGTCAAAGGCTCTCGTTTTGCGTAATATTCGCGCCCTATTGTGAATATTTATAGCGCCACCTGAAACATACGTAAGGTGCGTGCGGAAAGCGGAGTTTTATATGTACGCGGTTTTCCAAAGTGGTGGTAAACAACACCGAGTAAGCGAAGGTCAAACCATTCGCCTGGAAAAGCTGGACATCGCAACTGGCGAAGCAGTTGAGTTCGCAGAAGTTCTGATGATCGCTAATGGTGAAGAAATCAAAATCGGCGTTCCTTTCGTCGATGGCGGCGTAGTTAAAGCTGAAATTGTTGCTCATGGTCGTGGCGAGAAAATTAAGATTGTTAAGTTTCGTCGTCGTAAACACTACCGTAAGCAGCAGGGTCATCGTCAGTGGTTCACTGATGTGAAAATCACCGGCATCAGCGCTTAATACAGGGGAGCATATTAAATGGCACATAAAAAGGCTGGCGGCTCTACTCGTAACGGTCGCGATTCTGAAGCTAAACGTCTGGGCGTAAAACGTTTCGGCGGTGAAGCAGTTCTGGCAGGCAGCATTATCGTTCGTCAACGTGGTACTAAATTCCACGCGGGCACCAACGTAGGTTGCGGCAAAGATCATACTCTGTTCGCTTTGACTGACGGTAAAGTTAAGTTCGAAGTTAAAGGTCCGAAAAACCGTAAATTCATCAGCATCGTTGCTGAATAAGTTTTTCGCGTCCCGGTAACGGATAAAAGCCCCGCAACACGTTGCGGGGCTTTTTACATTCTGCGACCGGTAAATCAATGAAGTATATTCTTCAGATTTCGGGTTGCAGGAATAGATAATGAAACAGCAGGCAGGCATTGGCATTCTGTTGGCACTGACTACAGCAATATGCTGGGGTGCTTTGCCAATCGCGATGAAACAAGTCCTGACGGTAATGGAACCGCCGACAGTCGTCTTTTATCGCTTCCTGATGGCCAGTTTGGGTTTAGGTACCATTCTCGCTATACGCGGGAAATTACCGCCCTTGCGCCTGTTCCGAAAACCACGTTGGTTGGTATTACTTGCCATCGCAACGGGGGGATTGTTCGGTAACTTCTTGCTGTTTAGTTCGTCTTTGCAGTACTTGAGTCCAACGGCATCTCAGGTTATTGGCCAGCTTTCCCCAGTGGGAATGATGGTGGCAAGTGTGGTTGTGCTTAAAGAGAAAATGCGCGGCACACAGGTCATCGGCGCCATAATGCTGCTTTGTGGCTTGGTGATGTTCTTTAACACTAGCCTGATAGAAATTTTTACCCGCCTGACAGATTACACCCTTGGGGTGATTTTTGGTGTTCTGGCGGCGACAGTGTGGGTCACCTATGGTGTGGCGCAGAAGGTATTATTACGCCGCCTGGCCTCGCAACAGATCCTCTTTTTGCTGTACACTTTATGTACTCTTGCGCTTTTGCCGCTGGCTCAGTTGGATAAAGTCTTCCAACTCAGTCAATGGCAACTGGCATGTTTAGTTTTCTGTGGCCTGAATACACTGGTTGGGTATGGGGCACTGGCAGAAGCCATGGCACGGTGGCAGGCGGCACAGGTTAGCGCCATTATTACGCTAACCCCGCTGTTTACTTTGCTATTTTCAGATTTATTAGCGTTAGCCTGGCCCGATTTCTTCGCCATGCCGATACTTAACCTCGTGGGTTATTTCGGCGCGTTCGTCGTGGTTGCAGGTGCAATGTATTCAGCCATTGGTCACCGTCTTTGGGGACGTTGGCGCAAAACCGAAGCTGTTCTTCCAGTACAACGTTCGGGCGAATGATTTACGGAGAAGTAAAATGAAGTTTGTTGATGAAGCAACGATCCTGGTCGTAGCAGGTGATGGCGGTAACGGCTGCGTTAGCTTCCGTCGTGAAAAATATATTCCCAGGGGCGGCCCGGACGGGGGTGATGGCGGCGATGGCGGCGATGTGTGGCTTGAGGCGGATGAAAACCTCAATACCCTAATCGACTATCGCTTTGAAAAATCTTTCCGCGCTGAACGTGGTCAAAATGGCCAGAGCCGTGATTGCACCGGTAAACGTGGTAAAGACATCACCGTAAAAGTCCCAGTAGGTACGCGTGTAATTGACCAGGGCACTGGCGAAACCATGGGTGATATGACCCAGCATGGTCAGAAGCTGATGGTAGCTAAGGGCGGTTGGCACGGTCTGGGTAACACCCGTTTCAAATCCTCTGTAAACCGTACCCCACGTCAGAAAACCATGGGTACGCCGGGTGAGAAGCGTGATATTCAGCTTGAGCTGTTGCTGCTGGCTGACGTCGGCATGCTTGGCTTGCCGAATGCGGGTAAATCCACTTTTATCCGTTCTGTCTCTGCGGCTAAACCAAAAGTAGCGGACTATCCGTTCACCACATTAATCCCAAGCCTTGGCGTTGTTCGTATGGATAACGAGAAGAGCTTTGTGGTTGCCGATATTCCAGGGTTGATTGAAGGTGCCGCTGACGGTGCAGGCCTTGGTATTCGCTTCCTGAAACACCTTGAGCGTTGCCGTGTGTTATTGCACCTCATCGATATCGCGCCAATTGATGAATCTGATCCGGTTGAAAACGGCCGTGTCATCATTGGTGAACTGGAAAAATACAGCGAGAAACTTGCTGAGAAGCCACGCTGGTTGGTCTTCAACAAATGCGATTTGATGAGCAAAGAAGACGCAGAAGCGCGTGCGAAAGAAATTGCTACTGCGATGGGTTGGGAAGAGAAGTACTACCTGATTTCAGCGGTTAATCGCGAAGGCGTTAATGCACTTTGCTGGGATGTGATGGACTTTATCATTGCTAACCCGAAAGTTGCCGAGCTTCAACCTGTCGCGCCAGAGAAAGTCGAGTTTATGTGGGATGATTATCATCAGCAGCAACTCGATGCGGTGGAAGCAGAGGAAGACGAAGACTGGGATGACGACTGGGATGAAGATGACGACGAAGGCGTCGAAATCATCTATCAGAAATAAAACGTTATCTAATAAAAAGCCGGGAAATTTCCCGGCTTTTTTATGTCTCAATTATTGGTTTTGCGCTGGGATCCAGCAGTTGGCTTGCAGGCCAATGCCATCCGCTCCGCTATCTAACGTCAATTTCCCGTTATGAAGATGAACAATACGCTGGACAATATTCAGTCCCAGCCCGCTGCCACCATAGCGTTGATCCATACGGCGGAAGGGATCGGTTATCGTCTGGCGATGTTCTTCCTCAATACCTGGTCCCTGGTCGGAAACCCCCAGCACTGCGCCATTTCCCTGAGTCACTAATGACACCGTGATGGTGCTTTCTGTTGGGCTATAGCGGAATGCATTTTCCATCAAGTTCCGCAACATCAGGCGAAGCAGCACTGCATCTCCTTGCACCATATCAGCACTTTCGTTTGGCCAGATAATGTTTTGCCCACGCAGGGCAACCATCTCCTCCATTTCCATTTTGAGCGGGGCGATGATGTCGCGATTCCAGTTCAATGTATCGTAATGACCGCTTGCCAGCGCTTGCCCGGCACGCGAGAGCATCAACAACTGTTCAATGGTATGCATGAGCTGATCGATGCGCTCCAGCAGCATAGGGGCTTGCTGAACGCCTGAGTTAGCCATTAACTCCAGGTGCAAACGCAGGCCAGCCAGTGGCGTGCGTAATTCGTGGGCGGCATCAGCAGTAAATAAACGTTCCTGCTGGATAGTATTGTCCAGACGTGCCAGCAACTGGTTTAACGAATTAGTTACAGCCACCATCTCATCCATGTCTGAATACATAGGCAGAGGTGACAGGTTGTCGGCCGATCGATTAGCAAGGCTGGTGCGCAGGCGATTCAACGGACGTGTAATCCAGGTGATTGCCCAGAATGAGAAGAATAGCGTGAATCCAATCATCACCAGAGAAGGAACCAACAAAGATGCAATCGCCTCCCGGATTTCCTTCTCTACATGCTGGTTTCGAGCTTTGGCTGATAGCGTTTCACTGACCAGAAAACTGATTTGCTCACGGCTTTCATGCCATAACCAAATAACGCTGATTAACTGGAAAAACAGCAAGATAAGCGCGAGGAGAATCATTAACCTCTGGCGCATACTGTTCATTTTCGACTCTCCAGCCGATAGCCCACGCCACGTACGGTTTTGATTCTGTCCTTGCCTAATTTACGCCTGAGATTGTGAATATGTACCTCAAGCGTATTGGAGCCAGGATCGTCCTGCCAGCTGTAGATATCTTGCTGCAATGTCTCGCGGTGTACAGTCTGCCCGATACGCATCATCAAGCGTGTCAGTAATGCGAATTCTTTAGGTGTGATCTCGACGGGGTTATCTTGCAATAATACCTGCTGAGTTTGCAGGTTGAGCGTCAGGTCATCATGCTGGAGAAGGTTATCGCTGTGGCCTTGATAACGGCGAATCAGTGCCCGGGTGCGGGCTTGTAATTCAGCTAAAGCAAAAGGTTTTACCAGATAATCATCAGCGCCTGAGTCCAGGCCATTAACACGGTCTTCCAGCGCATCACGTGCTGTAAGTATTAGCACTGGCGTGCTAATACTGC
>Ga0160449_1000790_pt1 | contig 17087 bp, 13 predicted proteins | sample HID1975I_E1MG_FD_108216 | JGI IMG/M metagenome (GOLD analysis project Ga0160449, IMG submission 108216) | Enriched soil microbial communities from UW Madison campus, WI, USA - HID1975I_E1 MG | ecosystem: Environmental > Terrestrial > Soil > Unclassified | place: USA: Madison, Wisconsin...
AATTGAAGTGCCAGTAGGTAAAGCAACTCTGGGCCGTATCATGAACGTCCTGGGCGAGCCTATCGATATGAAAGGCGATATCGGCGAAGAAGAGCGTTGGGCGATTCACCGTGCTGCTCCTAGCTACGAAGAACTGTCTAGCTCCCAGGATCTGCTGGAAACCGGCATCAAAGTAATGGACCTGATTTGCCCGTTCGCTAAGGGTGGTAAAGTCGGTCTGTTCGGTGGTGCGGGTGTGGGTAAAACTGTAAACATGATGGAGCTGATCCGTAACATCGCGATCGAGCACTCCGGTTACTCAGTGTTTGCAGGCGTGGGTGAACGTACTCGTGAGGGTAACGACTTCTACCATGAAATGACCGATTCCAACGTTCTGGACAAAGTATCACTGGTTTATGGCCAGATGAACGAGCCACCAGGTAACCGTCTGCGCGTTGCGTTGACCGGTCTGACCATGGCTGAGAAGTTCCGTGACGAAGGTCGTGACGTTCTGCTGTTCGTTGATAACATTTACCGTTATACCCTGGCCGGTACAGAAGTATCTGCGCTGCTGGGTCGTATGCCATCTGCGGTAGGTTACCAGCCAACTCTGGCAGAAGAGATGGGTGTTTTGCAGGAGCGTATTACCTCCACCAAAACTGGCTCAATCACTTCTGTTCAAGCGGTATACGTACCTGCGGATGACTTGACTGACCCATCTCCAGCAACCACCTTTGCTCACTTAGATGCAACCGTGGTACTGAGCCGTAACATCGCGTCTCTGGGTATCTACCCTGCGGTAGATCCACTGGATTCCACCAGCCGTCAGTTAGATCCACTGGTTGTTGGCCAGGAACACTACGACACCGCGCGTGGCGTGCAGTCTATTCTGCAACGTTACCAGGAACTGAAAGACATCATCGCCATTCTTGGTATGGATGAACTTTCTGAAGAAGATAAATTGGTTGTAGCACGTGCGCGTAAGATTCAGCGCTTCCTGTCTCAGCCATTCTTCGTAGCAGAAGTCTTTACCGGTTCTCCGGGCAAGTTCGTATCGCTGAAAGATACTATCCGTGGCTTTAAAGGCATCATGGACGGCGAATATGACCATCTGCCAGAGCAGGCGTTCTACATGGTTGGTACTATCGACGAAGCCGTTGAGAAAGCTAAAAAACTTTAACGCCTTAATCGGAGGGTGACATGGCAATGACTTATCACCTGGACGTCGTCAGCGCGGAGAGCCAAATGTTCTCCGGTCTGGTCGAGAAGATCCAGGTAACGGGTAGCGAAGGTGAGCTGGGTATTTTCCCTGGCCACGCCCCGTTACTCACCGCCATTAAGCCTGGTATGATCCGCATCGTTAAACAGCACGGACATGAAGAGTATATCTACCTGTCCGGTGGTGTGTTGGAAGTGCAGCCTGGCACGGTAACCGTGCTGGCCGATACCGCAATTCGCGGCCAGGATCTCGACGAAGCTCGGGCCCTGGAAGCGAAGCGTAAAGCGGAAGAGCGCATCCACAGCTCCCACGGTGATGTGGACTACGCTCAGGCTTCTGCTGAACTGGCTAAAGCGATCGCGAAACTTCGTGTTATCGAGTTGACCAGAAAAGCGATGTAACTACCTGCTTGAAAAGACAAATGCCAGCCAGGTTTCCCTGACTGGCATTTTTTTCGTCTGAACGTTTTTACTGCTTCGTCAGAAACTCGCCGGTTTTAAATGAACCATCGGCATTACGTTGCAAAGGCACGGGCAACGTCAGCGACTGATAATCTTTAACACTCAGTTGCTTCCCTTCGCTGTTCTCTGTTTTGCCATCACGAATGAAGTAATTACTGCCATCTACGCGCCCGGAAATGGCATCATCATATTTCCCGTCTGTACTGCGCAATGAAATGTTATCGGTGAACTTGCCCTGAGTTTCAGCACTTCCATAAGGGCTTGGACGGAAGATGTAGTTAAAGCGTTGGTTATCGACAGCGACATTATTTGCCACCACCAGCGCACCCGGATTGAAGTTATCGGTAAAGCCATCGAGGTGGTTACCAATAGCAATGCTGTTGTGGATTTCATGTGCGACAGGCTGCCCTTCCCCACCCAGTTTAAAACCGTTGCTGGTGTTGTTACGGGCAATTGAATTCTCGATCACCACAACGCCATTCGCGCCGTCTTCAATCTTGTTGAATAAATCATAGCCATCATCAATGTTGTCGTGCGCATAACAACCCTCAAGACGGTTGCCATCCCCGACACGCATTTTCACCGCGAATCCATCTGCGTTGATTTTGCCTGGGTCTTCATTATTGAAGGATTCAGAATTAACGACGCGGTTGTAGCTTGCCCAAAGTGGACGGCCTACATCGGCTGGCGAGGAAATCTGAATGCCGGTATCGTCATTTTTATAGGCGACGACGTTTTCGATAAGGTTGTTGCTACCCTGTACTCTCAAACTCTTATCGGTGACTTCAATGCCTTTAACATGCCAGTAGTTACCATCGAGCAATAAACCACGAACCACCACTTTGCCGTCAGCTTCCAGGGTTTTCAGTTTGCCTTTTAAACCGCTGTCAGGGGTTGGAATGGTAGTTTGTGGGTACTCACCACTACTCAGGATGATTTTTCCTCCAGGTTGGATGAGTGATATTGCGCTGGCCAAATCTAATGGTGCTTCTTTTGACCCCTGATTGCTTGAAACCCCATCTGGAGCGACATACAACGTAGCGCCATTCAGGTTTTTCACTTGCTCGACGTCAAAGCTCTGACTGACGGGCGTTTTGCTTTTTCCGCTGGTTGGGGTAAAAGTCACGGTAAAGCTGTTGCGCTCTTTCAGCGTGGTAGGCAGTGAGAACATTTCACCTGCTTTCGCAGCTTTTTCCTGACCGATCACAACTTCGTCCTGGCGTACGGTGAAGTTGCCGTCATAGTTAGCGCGTGCCTGTACCACGTATTCGCTGGTGGTGCTCTTTGGTGGCGAAGCAATTTGCATCACTACTGGCCACGCTTTTGGCTCGAACGCAGCTGAGGCAACAGTTTGCGCTGCGCTGGTTTCGAGCGACGCATCACTTACGGTAATTTTTGCATTCCTCGACGCAAAGAAGCCCACGTAATACAGGTTTTTATCCTGAGCGGTAATGATATCGGCGCGTTTTACATTTTCAGAAACCCATGTGTCGCTTCCGGCCGCAGCCCATGAAGTGATAAAACCTTCATTCGTACGCTCGAGTTTCATGCGGAAAGTCGGCATTTTGCTGAGCTCTACCGCTTCCTGATAGCTTTTACGTGAAATCGTTGAGCCAGTATTTCCCCACGGCTGCGAAATGCCATCACGAGCAATCGCCTGCATTTTCACGCGCGATGCATCTTTTTTATCCTGCGTCATAATGGCGTTCATCACCATGTTTGACGCTGCCGGGAACTCTTCGTAACCCTCTTTTAATGGCTCCTGGCGCGGGTTTCCTAATACATCCCTCACCAGTAAACCAGCACCTTCCTGAGCGGCTGGTTTGGCACCATTTTCAGGGCCAAACTGATCGACGGTCACCGTTGCCTGTAAGACAAAATTCTCACTGGCGGGCAGTGCGGTATAGAAGAAAGTGAGTCCATCGTGAGAGTTCGCAATTTTGCCGCCGCGGCTCTCAATGGTTATCGGTTTAGAAAGATCGGCGTTATCAGCGGTAGTGAGTTTTTTGCCATCGATCGTGACGTTATTTACGCCGACTTTTTCAGGCAATACGTTGGATGAAAAGTTAACATCTGTTGATTGCCCAAAAGCAATCGCATGCCAGATGGGCTGTTGCTGTGCTGTCGCCGGTAGCGATAAAGCTACGCCGCAAAGCGTGAGAGCCAGAGGTATTTTTGACGCCATTTTTATTCTCCTTATCAATGTCGGCGTCATTATGTATAAAAATGAAACATTGTTTCTTTTATGCTTATCACAAAGGCAGATTTTTAAAACACGAACTACCAATTATGTGGGGTAGCTTTGTTTCAATCTGAAAAGAAGTCTTAATCCATAGAGATATATGGCTTTTGTCATTTCAGAAGTACTTTTTGCGACCTTATCCACCTACAATTGAGCACATGGGCAACTAAAAATCACCGTCGAAGCCTGTTTTTTAGGCATTGCGTTTTTTGTTGCAAAATATGTAGAAATTTCAACGTGAAATCGTTTTACTTCTCTCACAAATTTAAGTCAGGACGCGTATGTCAAACAGTGCGATGAGCGTGGTTATCCTAGCCGCAGGCAAAGGGACCCGCATGTATTCAGACCTCCCGAAGGTGTTACATACCCTTGCCGGGAAACCGATGGTTCAGCATGTTATTGATGCAGCTAATAATTTAGGCGCACAACGCGTGCATCTGGTTTATGGGCACGGCGGTGACCTGCTTAAAAACACGCTCAGCGATGGTTCGCTGAACTGGGTCTTGCAGGCTGAACAGCTGGGCACTGGTCATGCGATGCAGCAAGCGGCGCCATTCTTTGCTGATGACGAAGATATTCTGATGCTCTACGGCGATGTGCCGCTTATTTCCGTTGAGTCCCTGCAACGCCTGCGTGATGCCAAACCGCAAGGCGGCATTGGTTTGCTGACAGTAAAACTCGACGATCCAACCGGTTATGGCCGTATTGCTCGTGAACACGGCAAAGTTGTCGGTATCGTTGAGCACAAAGATGCGACTGATGAGCAGCGCAAAATTGATGAAATCAACACCGGTATTCTGGTGGCCAATGGCGCGGATCTGAAGCGCTGGCTATCGAAGCTCGATAACAACAATGCGCAGGGTGAATTCTATATCACCGACATTATCGCCCTGGCACATCACGAAGGCCGCGAAATTACTGCCGTCCACCCGGATCGTTTAAGCGAAGTGGAAGGCGTGAACAACCGCCTGCAACTCTCCCGCCTTGAGCGCGTCTACCAGAGTGAACAAGCCGAGAAGCTGCTTCTGGCTGGCGTTATGCTGCGCGATCCGGCGCGTTTCGATATCCGTGGTGAACTGACCCACGGGCGTGATGTGGAAATTGATACTAATGTCATTATTGAAGGCGTTGTGACATTGGGTAACCGAGTGAAAATTGGCACCGGTTGCGTGATCAAAAACAGCGTAATTGGCGATGACTGCGAAATCAGCCCGTATACCGTTGTGGAAGATGCCTCGCTCGCAGCGGCCTGCACCATCGGCCCGTTCGCCCGTTTGCGCCCTGGCGCTGAACTGGCAGAAGGCGCACACGTTGGCAACTTCGTGGAGATGAAAAAAGCGCGTCTCGGCAAGGGGTCTAAAGCTGGGCATCTGAGTTACCTGGGCGACGCCGAAATTGGCGACAACGTGAATATCGGTGCAGGCACCATTACCTGTAATTATGATGGCGCCAATAAATTTAAAACCATCATCGGTGATGATGTGTTTGTCGGTTCCGATAGCCAGCTGGTGGCTCCGGTCACCGTTGCGCGTGGTGCGACGATTGGCGCAGGGACGACGGTCACCCGTAATGTTGGTGAAGATGAACTGGTCATCAGCCGCGTGAAGCAAACCCATATTCAGGGTTGGCAGCGCCCGGTTAAGAAAAAGTAATTTTTGATTTTCCTTCTCCCTGAATGGGAGAAGGCTGGGGTGAAGGTTGTTCTCGAAAATGACCCGCCCCGCAGTACTACCAAAACTATAACCCCACTCTCTACAAGGCTCGGGGCCCCGGAATACGGGATATTTACCCAAAGAATTTCGTGCAATCAACGTATCTTTAGTGCGAAAGACGACGGGTAAAACAGGTCAGCGACAACACATGGCGTAATGCCATTATCAGGAATCTAATCTTATGTGTGGAATTGTTGGCGCGGTCGCGCAACGTGATATCGCTGAAATCCTTCTCGAAGGATTACGTCGTCTGGAATACCGTGGTTATGACTCTGCGGGCCTGGCTGTAGTAGATGAAAAGGGTCATATGACCCGTCTGCGCCGTCTGGGTAAAGTGAATAAACTGGCCGAAGCTGCCGCAGAAACTGCGCTGCATGGCGGCACCGGTATTGCTCACACGCGTTGGGCAACTCACGGCGAACCATCAGAAGTTAACGCACACCCGCATGTATCCGAACATATTGTGGTGGTTCATAACGGTATTATCGAAAACTACGAACCGCTGCGCGAAGCGTTGCAGGGTCGTGGCTACACATTCGTTTCACAAACCGATACCGAAGTTATTGCTCACTTAGTCCATTGGGAACTGGAGCAAGGCGGTACTCTGCGTGAAGCCGTGCTGCGCACCATTCCACAACTACGTGGCGCGTATGGCACCGTAATCATGGACACCCGTAATCCGGATGTTCTGCTGGCCGCACGTTCTGGTAGCCCGATGGTTATCGGCCTCGGCATGGGCGAAAACTTTATCGCCTCCGACCAACTGGCACTGCTGCCGGTGACTCGTCGTTTCATCTTCCTTGAAGAAGGTGATATTGCGGAAGTGACTCGTCGTTCCGTTACCGTGTTTGATACCAAAGGTGAGCAGGTTAAACGCCCTGATATCGAATCCAGTCTGCAATATGACGCGGGCGACAAAGGTATTTATCGCCACTACATGCAGAAAGAGATCTACGAACAGCCGAACGCGATTAAAAATACCCTGACTGGCCGCATTAGTCATGGCGCTATCGATCTCTCAGAGCTTGGCCCGAAAGCTAACGAAATGCTGACTCAGGTTGAGCACATTCAGATTGTCGCGTGCGGCACTTCCTATAACTCAGGCATGGTTTCACGTTACTGGTTTGAATCGCTGGCGGGCGTTCCGTGCGATGTCGAAATCGCCTCTGAATTCCGTTACCGCAAATCCGCGGTGCGTCGTAACAGCCTGATGATCACCCTTTCCCAATCTGGTGAAACGGCAGATACCCTGGCTGCACTGCGTTTGTCTAAAGAGCTGGGCTATTTAGGTTCGCTGGCGATTTGTAACGTCCCGGGTTCTTCTCTGGTGCGTGAATCCGACCTGGCACTGATGACCAACGCGGGCACCGAAATCGGTGTGGCTTCGACCAAAGCGTTTACCACTCAGTTGACCGTTCTGTTGATGCTGGTGGCGAAACTGAGCCGCCTGAAAGGCGCTGACGCAGCAATCGAGCAAGATATCGTGCATGGTTTGCAGGCGCTACCAAGCCGTATCGAGCAGATGCTTTCCCAGGATAAACGCATTGAAGCGCTGGCCGAAGATTTCTCTGACAAACATCATGCGCTGTTCTTAGGCCGTGGCGATCAGTATCCAATCGCAATGGAAGGCGCACTGAAGCTCAAAGAAATCTCTTATATTCACGCGGAAGCGTATGCGGCGGGTGAGCTGAAACATGGCCCATTGGCGCTGATTGATGCGGATATGCCGGTTATTGTTGTGGCTCCAAATAACGAGTTGCTTGAAAAGCTGAAATCAAATATCGAAGAAGTGCGCGCGCGCGGCGGTCATCTGTATGTATTTGCAGATAAAGATGCAGGCTTCGCCAGCAGCGACAACATGCATATCATCGAGATGCCGCATGTAGAAGAAGTTATCGCACCTATCTTCTACACCGTACCGTTGCAGTTGCTGTCTTATCACGTTGCGCTGATCAAGGGCACCGACGTTGACCAGCCACGTAACCTGGCGAAATCAGTTACGGTTGAGTAAGCCGTTTTAAGCTGTCATACAAAATGAAAAAGCCCGGTTGCGCTTAGCACAACCGGGCTTTTTATTGCTAAATCAATTCTCTTCCTGCGTCACCAGTTTTGGTTCTTCAGGTGATTTCAACAACACCCACAAGACAATCGCCCCGATAACATCAAACACCGAAAGCACGGCGAACAGCGGGCTGAAACCAACCGTGTCGGCCAGCGCACCCACAACCAGTGCAAACATGGTGCTGGCAGTCCACGCAGCCATGCCGGTGAATCCGTTAGCGGTAGCAACTTCGTTGGAGTCAAACATATCAGAAGAGAGTGTAATCAATGCGCCAGACAGTGACTGGTGAGCGAAGCCACCAACGCATAACAGTGCAATCGCCACCATTGGACTGCCGAACAAGCCGACCATCCCCGGCAGGATCATAAGCGCCGCACCCATCGTGACCACCAGCTTGCGTGACACAACAATATTCACACCAAACATCTTCTGGAACATACCCGGCAAATAACCCCCAATAATGCAGCCAAAATCGGCGAACAGCATCGGGATCCAGGCAAACATGGCGATATCTTTGAGGTTAAAGCCGTATGTGTGCACCATAAACAGTGGGATCCATGCGTTAAACGTCCCCCACGCAGGTTCAGCCAGGAAACGCGGTAATGCGATACCCCAAAACTTACGTTGTTTCAGCAGGCGGCCAATGCGGACTTTCTCAACCTTTGGTTTCTCAGGCTGCCCATCGGTTATATAAAGATACTCTTCCCGAGACAGTGATTTGGTTTTTGACGGGCGGTTATAGGTGAAATACCAACCCGCTGCCCACAGCACGCTGAAAACACCGACCATAATAAACGCCAGTCTCCAGTCCCTGATATAGATTGCCCACGCGACCAGCGGAGGTGCAATCACCGCGCCAATAGAGGAACCAACGTTGAAATAGCCCACAGCAACCGAACGTTCAGTATCCGGGAACCATTCAGTTACTGATTTCAAACCAGCAGGTATCATCGCACTTTCAGCGAAACCGCCGAGGCCACGGAACATTGCCAGACCTTTCCAGCCAGTCGCGAATGACGCGCCAATGCAGAACACGCCCCACATCAGGCCGAAAATGGTGTAACCCACCTTTGTACCCAATGTATCAAGCAGATAACCGGCAATAGGTTGTGCAATGGTGTAGCAGGCCGAGAATGTCGCAATAATGTAAGAATATTGCTGGGTGGTAATGTGCAGATCGCTCTGTAATGTTGGCGCTGCGGCGGAAATAGTATTTCGGGTTAAATAGCAAAGAATGGTGCCTAATGTCACCAGTGACAGCATAAACCAGCGCTTGTGGCCTGTTTTGCGCATAATGAATCCCCGTTTTACAAGCAATAAGTGGCCTGACCGCTGCAAGGCAGCAGGCAAATAAATAATTCAGAGGAGATAAAAATCAGCGGCGCTTCAGAAGACGTCGAGGATTCTGGTTTGGCCCATCCTGGACTTGTTTTTGTTATGTAGATCACACTATTCGTTGATAATGAACCTGTGTTTCACTTTTATTTGTGATTAATCTCAATTTTTTGTGTGTAATCTACCCCTAATGGGTAATGTATGTGACGTGCGTCACATTTCTTTAAGTAATGGGTTGATGGTAATTATGCAAAATATGAATGAGACGCGCCGCAAAATGCCCATCGACTCCCCGGTACGAATTAATAAATACATTAGCGATAGCGGTATCTGCTCTCGCCGTGAAGCCGATCGCTATGTCGAACAGGGCTGTGTTTTTATTAACGGCAGGCAGGTCGGTTTTGGTGCTCAAGTCTTGGCTGGCGATGTGGTGAAAGTGAATGACCAGCTTATTGAGCCGAGAGATGACAACGGCCTGGTGTTGATCGCGTTGAATAAGCCTGTTGGCATCATCACCACGATGAAAAAGAGCGTGCGAGGGAATATCAGCGCTCTTATTAACGGCGACCAACGTATTTCCCCGATAGGGCGTCTGGATAAAGATTCGCAGGGGCTCATTTTGCTGACCAATCACGGTGATGTGGTTAATAAAATTCTGCGCGCGGGCAACAATCACGAAAAAGAGTATGTGGTTAGCGTCAATAAGACGGTGACTGAGGAGTTTATTACGGGTTTATGCGCGGGTGTTCCTATACTGGGTACGGTGACAAAACCATGTAAGGCGACGAAAGAATCGGACCAGATATTTCGTATTACTTTAGTTCAGGGATTGAATCGCCAGATTCGCCGAATGTGCAAATATTTCGGCTATGAAGTGACCCGACTTGAACGTATCCGCATTATGAATATCCATCTGGAAGGGCTACCGCTGGGGGAATCGCGCTACCTGAGCCGCGACGAACAGGACGAGCTACTGAAACGAATTGAACACTCAAAATCCTGAGTATGACAGCTGGAAATATGCCCCAAAGCGGCCTGTCATAAAACTGTCATAATTCGTACATTTAAATGTCACCAAACTGTCCTATTTTCTATCCTGCAACCACTAAACAACGATTTACGTTCACCTCTGCAGGAGACATTATGAAAGTTATGCGTACCACTGTCGCAACTGTTGTCGCCGCGACCTTATCCCTGAGTGCTTTCGGCGCGTTTGCTGCTGCAAGCCTGACTGGCGCTGGTGCAACCTTCCCTGCGCCGGTGTATGCCAAATGGGCAGATACTTACAATAAATCAACTGGTAACAAAGTGAATTACCAGGGTATCGGCTCCTCCGGTGGCGTTAAACAAATTATTGCTCACACCGTGGATTTCGGCGCATCTGACGCGCCATTGTCTGATGAAAAGCTGCAACAAGAAGGTTTGTTCCAGTTCCCGACTGTCATCGGCGGTGTTGTTCTGGCGGTCAACTTGCCAGGCGTGAAATCCGGCGAGCTGGTGCTCGACGGTAAAACCCTGGGTGACATCTACCTGGGTAAAATCAAAAAATGGGATGACGAAGCTATCGCTAAACTCAACCCAGGCATGAAACTGCCACAGCAGAATATTGCGGTTGTGCGTCGTGCTGACGGTTCCGGTACTTCCTTCGTCTTCACCAGCTACCTGGCGAAAGTGAACGAAGAGTGGAAAACTAAAATCGGTGCAGGCTCAACGGTAAACTGGCCGACGGGTCTGGGCGGTAAAGGTAACGACGGTATCGCCGCGTTTGTTCAGCGTCTGCCAGGTTCAATCGGTTATGTTGAATACGCTTACGCTAAGCAAAACAACCTCGCTTATACCAAACTGGTTTCAGCTGATGGTAAGCCAGTAGCGCCTTCTGAAGAGAACTTTGCAAATGCTGCAAAAGGTGCAGACTGGAGCAAATCATTCGCTCAGGATCTGACAAATCAGAAAGGTGACAGCGCTTGGCCAATCACGTCTACCACCTTCATTCTGGTTCACAAAGAGCAGAAAAACCCAGAGCAAGGCGCTGAAGTGCTGAAGTTCTTCGACTGGGCATATAAAGACGGTGCTAAACAGGCAAGTGACCTGGATTACGCTGCCCTGCCAGACGCTGTGGTTGAACAAGTTCGTGCAGCATGGAAGACCAACGTGAAAGACAGCTCCGGTAAGGCGCTTTATTAATTAATGAAAATGGCGGATGGCGTGAATGCTTATCCGCCTTACAACTGCTTTTCGTAGGTCGGATTAGCGTAAGCGACATCCGACATGTTGTAAGAAATGTATTTAAACTTAAAGAGTAAGTTATGGCAGTGAGTAAGCCGGTGTTCAAAGCCCCTGGCAAACAAGGTGATGTCATTTTCAGCGCGCTGGTAAAACTGGCTGCGCTGATTGTGCTATTTCTGCTGGGCGGGATCATCATCTCCCTGGTCATCTCCTCCTGGCCAAGTATCGAGAAATTTGGATTCTCGTTCCTGTGGAATAAAGAGTGGGATGCTCCTAACGATATTTATGGTGCGCTGGTGCCGATTTACGGCACGTTAGTCACCTCGTTCATTGCGTTGTTGATCGCAGTACCGGTGAGTTTCGGTATCGCGCTGTTCCTGACGGAATTGGCACCCGGTTGGTTGCGCCGCCCGTTGGGTATCGCCATTGAACTGCTGGCGGCTATTCCAAGTATCGTGTACGGCATGTGGGGCCTGTTTATCTTTGCTCCGCTGTTTGCGAAGTATTTCCAGGAACCGGTCGGCAATGTGCTCTCTTCTGTACCCATTGTCGGTGAACTGTTCTCAGGCCCGGCGTTCGGTATCGGTATTCTTGCGGCTGGCGTTATTCTCGCCATTATGATCATCCCTTACATCGCTTCTGTAATGCGCGATGTATTCGAACAAACTCCTGTGATGATGAAAGAGTCGGCCTACGGTATCGGCTGCACCACATGGGAAGTTATCTGGCGCATCGTTTTGCCGTTCACCAAAAACGGTGTGATTGGTGGCGTGATGTTAGGTTTGGGTCGTGCTCTGGGTGAAACCATGGCAGTAACTTTCATCATCGGTAACACCTACCAACTCGACAGCGCTTCGCTGTATATGCCGGGCAACAGTATTACCTCTGCACTGGCGAACGAATTTGCTGAAGCGGAATCCGGCCTGCATACCGCAGCATTGATGGAACTCGGCCTGATCCTGTTTGTTATCACCTTTATCGTGCTGGCTATCTCTAAGTTTATGGTTATGCGTCTGGCGAAGAATGAAGGAGCGCGCTCATGACGACTATGGAAATGCAAAGTCGCGCGGCGTTAGCGGAATCACGCCGCAAAATGCAGGCTCGTCGTCGGTTTAAAAACCGCATTGCTCTGACACTTTCAATGGGAACCATGGCGTTTGGCCTGTTCTGGTTGGTGTGGATCCTGTTCTCTACGGTGACTCGTGGTATCGACGGTATGTCGATTGCGCTGTTTACCGAAATGACACCACCGCCGAATACAGAAGGTGGTGGCCTGGCTAACGCCCTCGCGGGTAGCGGCTTGTTGATCCTGTGGGCGACCGTGTTTGGTACGCCGCTGGGCATCATGGCGGGTATCTACCTGGCGGAGTACGGCCGCAAATCAGCGCTGGCCGAGGTTATTCGTTTTATCAACGACATCCTGCTTTCTGCGCCATCTATTGTTGTCGGCCTGTTTGTTTACACCATTGTGGTGGCGAAAATGCAGCACTTCTCCGGCTGGGCTGGGGTTATTGCGCTGGCGTTATTGCAGGTGCCGATTGTTATCCGCACCACTGAAAACATGCTGAAACTGGTACCAGACAGTCTGCGCGAAGCGGCATACGCATTGGGTACGCCAAAATGGAAAATGATTTCTGCAATTACGCTGAAAGCCTCTGTTTCCGGGATTATTACTGGCGTATTGCTGGCGATTGCACGTATCGCGGGTGAAACCGCCCCGCTGCTGTTCACGTCGCTTTCCAACCAGTTCTGGAGCACTGACATGATGCAGCCGATTGCTAACTTGCCAGTGACGATATTCAAATTTGCGATGAGCCCATTTGCCGAATGGCAACAGTTAGCCTGGGCTGGCGTTCTGATTATTACCCTTTGCGTACTGCTGCTAAATATTCTGGCGCGTGTGATTTTTGCGAAGAGTAAACACGGTTAAATTTTGCGGCGCGGCAAAGGCGGCGTCGGATGGAGATTAAGAAACAGATGAGTATGGTCGATACTACCCCAGACAAAATTCAGGTTCGTGATTTGAACTTCTATTACGGTAAGTTCCATGCCCTGAAAAACATCAATCTGGATATCGCTAAAAACCAGGTTACCGCGTTCATCGGCCCGTCAGGCTGTGGTAAATCCACCCTGCTGCGTACATTCAACAAAATGTACTCGCTCTACCCTGAGCAGCGCGCCGAAGGTGAGATTCTACTGGATGGGGAAAACATCCTCACTCAGAACCAGGACATCGCCCTGCTGCGTGCCAAAGTGGGCATGGTATTCCAGAAGCCGACGCCATTCCCAATGTCGATTTATGACAACATCGCGTTTGGCGTGCGCCTGTTTGAAAAGCTGTCACGCAGCGACATGGATGAGCGTGTGCAGTGGGCTTTGACCAAAGCCGCATTGTGGAACGAAACCAAAGATAAATTGCACCAGAGCGGATACAGTCTCTCCGGTGGCCAGCAGCAGCGTCTGTGCATTGCGCGTGGAATCGCGATTCGCCCGGAAGTGTTACTGCTTGATGAGCCATGTTCAGCGCTTGACCCTATTTCTACCGGTCGCATTGAAGAGCTTATCACCGAGCTGAAACAAGATTACACCGTGGTGATTGTGACCCACAACATGCAGCAGGCGGCGCGTTGTTCAGATCACACCGCGTTTATGTACTTGGGTGAGTTGATTGAATTTAGCGAAACTGACACGCTGTTTACCACACCCGCTAAAAAGCAAACCGAAGATTATATTACTGGCCGTTACGGCTGATCCGGGAGAATACAATGGATAGCCTCAATCTCAACAAACACATTTCCGGCCAGTTTAACGCCGAGCTGGAATATATCCGCACCCAGGTCATGACCATGGGTGGGCTGGTGGAGCAACAGCTTTCTGATGCGATCACTGCCATGCACAATCAAGATGGCGAGCTGGCAAAGCGCGTCATCGAAGGCGACCAGAAAGTTAACATGATGGAAGTGGCGATCGATGAAGCCTGCGTGCGCATCATCGCTAAACGCCAGCCAACCGCCAGCGACCTGCGCCTGGTGATGGCTATCATCAAAACGATTTCTGAGCTGGAACGTATCGGTGATGTCGCGGATAAAATCTGCCGCACGGCGCTGGAGAAATTCTCCCACCAGCACCAGCCGCTGCTGGTTAGCCTCGAGTCATTAGGCCGTCACACCGTGCAAATGCTGCATGACGTACTGGATGCGTTTGCGCGTATGGATCTCGACGAGGCGGTGCGTATTTATCGCGAAGATAAGAAAGTTGACCAGGAATATGAAGGCATCGTGCGTCAGTTGATGACTTATATGATGGAAGACTCGCGCACTATTCCAAGCGTGTTGACTGCGCTGTTCTGTGCGCGTTCTATCGAGCGTATCGGCGACCGTTGCCAGAACATCTGCGAGTTTATTTTCTACTTCGTTAAAGGGCAGGACTTCCGTCATGTCGGCGGCGACGAACTGGATAAATTGCTGGCGGGTAAAGACCCGAAAGAGTGATTTATCGGCCCTCTCTCACTTCGGGAGAGGGCTGGATAAGAGCTATATTCAGGGGTTAACCACTGTCAACGTATAGTCTTTACTGAAATAACTGCCAGGGACGAACATATTTCCATACATTCCACTACTGAGATTTATTTTTATAAGACCTGTTTTTGAGGGGGTGCCATAAACTTCCACACAGTTATGATCCTTGATATCTCTTGTATCCGCTGTAATTACCGAGTCTGGTAATTTACAATTACGCACAAAAACTCCTGCATCATCAGGCTCCACTGTTCCTGCCTTTCTTTCCGCCCCACCAAAAACAGCCCCGCCTAATATACTAATTTTAAAAAGATAAGGCTTTCCTAATGTTGCAGCAGGTAATACTTCATTGTCTGGTATATATTCAGCCTCAGGACTTAAGAAAGTACAAGCTGTCAAAGTGGATAGGCTTAAAACCATAAGAATTCGTAAAATTAGCATAATTAATTTAGTGATTTAAAAACCACGCCTCCAAAAAACCGATGAATGAAGAAGGAAATGTCTTTTCCAGGTTTTATTCGATCAGTTACGTTTCCCCAGGAAAATAAATTTAAATGCACAAACCCATCATTTCCATGAGTCACCAAGCCATCCCAGACAATCCAATGTGTTGGGTACGTTGTTCGTTCAGACAAACTACCCAGTAATAAACTGTCATTAATAAGTGACACCACTTTATAACCTTTCTGTATATATTCATTTAATTCATTAACCCCCTGAATTCCAGACTGCGTAATTCCGACATTGCTGAATACCTTTTCGTAGCCTGCTTTCTCAAACCATTCTGTCAGTGTGCCCCATAATGTTATACCGGCCAGTGGAGAATCGAGGTTGTCAAAACTCAACACTTTATTTTCCGAGTCTCTCAGCCCAGCAAGTGTCATCCAGTCGAGGCCAGATATATCACCATATAAATGACCCGTCGGATGACGGCAACCATCACTCGGCGTTATCTCAAGCTGACCAATTTTAGTTTTCCCAATTCTCCACAACTCCTGTGCAGCTTGTGTATACACATCGGGCCGATCTTTCTGCAGGCAGTAAAAAAATGCCGCAGGGCCACACAAACTCGCATTGAACTGGTTTGGGTAATCAACCTGATTAAATCGTCTGGTTATTTGCTGCTCGATAAGTGTTTTTTCAAAAGGATCCTGCGAACTGCCAATTGGATATTGCTGCGCAATGAAAGGTCTTTCCGGTCTGGAGATTTTTACAACAACAGTATTATCACCTTCACTTACTGATTTGGTTGTTCCCGTCGATTGAAAATAACAGGGGTTTTCACGCTTAACCGATGACCAGGCTTTACCTGATGCGAACTCTTCTAACGTATACATTTTTGTGAATGGTTGAGGTGAAACGCATAAAGTTTTAAGCATGGTTTTCCGGTAAAGCATTACCTCCATAATATAAATGGTTGAAATGGGTTCGCTGACGTTTTCTGTTGCATGAGATTGTGTTTCATAATTAGTGAGAAGCGCTTGTTGCTTTACATCCACAATGGAATGTTTTCTTTTTTTCGAATCCATCCGATAAATACACAAATCATAAAGAATTTCACTTGCAGGTACATTCGAACTTATTCTGGTGGAGACATGATAAACAGACATCATTCAAATCCTTATGAATACAAAGTATAAAGATTACAACGATTGCCCATTCAATAAAGGCATGTATGTCTGAAAATGGTAAGCGGAATTTATATTCCAGGGTGGAATGACATAAAAAAAGGTTCACCGCAAATTAGCGTGAACCTTTTCTACTACTGATTTGTTAACTCAAAGATTAGCGAACGATAATGCCTAACAGAATCCCCAGTGCACCAAAGTCGGCATCACTGAAGGTGGTGTTAGCAAAACCGATATCGCCCAGCACTGGCAGCAGGAATACTGGCAGGAAGGTAATCAGCAAGCCTTGCGCAAACGCCCCCAGAATCGCGCCACGACGCCCACCGGTTGCGTTACCGAATACGCCAGCGGCTGCACCGACGAAGAAGTGCGGCACCACGCCTGGGATAATCACGGTCATGTTCAGCAGATACAGCGCGAACATACCGATTAAACCTGCCGCAAAGCTGCTCAGGAAGCCAACCAGTACAGCATTAGGTGCATACGGGAACACGACCGGGCAATCGAGCGCTGGCTTCGCGTTCGGCACCAACTTGTCGGAAATACCTTTGAACGCTGGAACGATTTCCGCAATTACCATGCGCACACCTTGCAGGATGATGTACACACCTGCCGCAAAGGTAATGGATTGCATGATGGAGAACATGAACCAGTTTTTACCACCGCTCAACTCTTTCACCACGTCAGCGCCCGCAAACAGGCACG